>OKXB01001165.1_pt1 | contig 27867 bp, 27 predicted proteins | sample 1601731 | NCBI WGS metagenome assembly OKXB01 (sample SAMN04414077, study PRJEB24778) | human gut metagenome | material: faecal | host: Homo sapiens
GGGCAGGCTGCCTTGTAATCCACACGGATGCCGTTCTTTTCGGCGAGTGAAATTTTGGAATTTAAAATCGCATCGAGATTCACATTCCCCGAGTCGCAGAGCTGGTTGACCTGATCGAGATCATTTTCGAGCAGCCCGAGATATTCCTGCAGCTTATCATACTGTCCCATCTCAACATATGCCTTCATTGACTGCAGATGATTGTGGTAATCATGACGCCAGCCGCGCATTGTCAGATAGATATTCTGCACTTCCTCGACCTGGCGGGCGAGAAGCTGGTTCTGGTATTCGATATTTTTGCGTTCCAGATAATGGGATAAAAATGGAATGTGCGCCATGAAACATCACCTCGGTTCGTTCGGAATTGGAAATTAAAAAATGCAAAACCTTTAAAACGCATTCGGCCGGTAAAACTGCAGGAACACCTGGTTGAGTGATGCATAGCATCCGCGGCTGACCGGAATTTTTGTTCCGTCCGACAAGAGACATTCCGTCCGCGTGATCCGCTCCACATGAGCGAGATTCACAAGATAACTCCGGTGTGCTGCCGCAAAACATTCTCCTGTCCCACCAGAAGCCTGCCATGCGGCGGAAAGCTCTTCGCGGAACTCCGACAGATTTTTCTTAAACGTTTCCGTGCCGGCGGCCGTATGCAGCGTCAGATAATGATTATCGGACTCCACAAAAAGCAGATCCGAGAGGAACAGCTTCTGCGTCTCCCCGCCGGAAAGTTTCACGCCATCCTGACTTAGTTCTTTTCCAAGATTAGTATCCAGTCCGCGCGGCAATGCTTTCACTTTCTGCATAAGTCCTGCTTTTTCCAGACATTCCCATACTTTTTTCTCGTCCCACTGCTCGTTAAGTGCCACATTTTCTGCCACGGAATAGGTCAGGGTAAACGTATCCTGAAAAACGGCTGCCTCATGCTCGTAATATTTTTTCCGGTCTAATTCCCTTGTATCGATTCCATTAACATAAATCGTTCCCTTCGTCGGCAGATACAAGCCTGATATTAATTTCACAAGCGTTGACTTTCCGGCACCATTTAATCCGACTAACGCCTTGTGTTCCCCACTCTTTAAGGAAAAAGAAATATCATGAAGCACCGGTTTTTCTGCCCCTTTATAGCAGAAGGTCACATGATCAAACACGACTTCCACTGTCTTAAACTGGTTTTTCGGAATCTTTTTCTCACCTGCATCCTCACCCAGATTCAGAAAATTCCGAAAATCTGTGATATGGACACTACAGTATTTCATCTTCGCAAAACTGTCACTCACCTGTGCAAACCATGTAGAAAAGCCTCCGATGATTCCCGATAGAATACAAACATCGTCAGGGACATTCCATTTTTCAACTGGCTGATCAGGTACAGATAGCAGATCAGATCCCGTCCCGCTGTCAGAATGGTTTCCAACGATTTTCCGGCAAATGCGATACTATTCTTCTTCGCATTGCGTCTTCTGGTATTTTTGATCGCGTTTCCATATTTCCCGATGATCCATTTTTGCAACCCAAAAACACGGATATCCTTTCCGCTTATCGCATCATCAGAAAGCCGGTCGATATACTGCATCGTCATCTCATCCCTGGCATTCTCATCCCTGATTTTATTCTCATACCAGTCCGGCAGACTGTTACAAAATGCACCAATAACGGAGAGCCCGAATAATAGCAAGAGGATCACTGGATGAATGGAACCTGCGATCACCATATAAACGAACAGACCAAGCACTCCAGTTCCAAATGCAGAGACCGCACGCAGCAAGCCCTCAACTCCTGCATTATTATAGCTGACTGCGTTACATGCTTTCTCCCGCAAAAGTTTCAGTTCCGGGTCTTCATACTGCTCTTGTGGTATCTCGCAGATTTTTTTTGTAAACTGCCTCATAAAAAGCTGGGAACGCACCTCTATGTGATGATAGACATGCTTTTGCCTGATATACGTATCCGCTGCATTCACAAGTGCATAACCCACAAATGCAGAGAGAATTGCTGCAATCACCGTTACTGCGGATAAGCTTTCTCCAAGTAATCCAACGACCAGCGCGCTTAACATGGAACCGATCACCGGCACGATCACTGACAGGATGATTCCGGTTATCATATCTCTTATATAGCTTCTTTTTTCTTTCCATACTGGAGTAAAAACGAATCTGAAATTGCTCCAGAGGGTGTATTTTTTTGTTTTGTACATGTTGCTTGCTCCCCAAACTTAATTTTGTTCTGTTTTTTCATTAAGATAAGACTAACATAGATTCCTCCGGTTACGCACAAAAAATGCACGGATTGCAAAAATCCGTGCACGAGTGGTAATAATAATTTCTACAACATTTTGCTTACAGCGGCAGCATAATCTCCGTCACAAAGACCCCTGCCTCATTTTTCCGATTGATAAAGCCATCATATTTTTCGACAATCAGATTAATCCGTTTCAAGCCATGTCCATGATTGCCCCGCTTGTGCGTAATATACTCCTCATCCAGTTTGCGCACGGTCTCATTAGTGGCATTGCTCACGGAAATATAAAGCTGCTCCTTGAACTGTCCAATATAAAGGCGGATGAACTGCTGCTCTTTTGGTACTTTCTCACACGATTCCACAGCATTGTCGATCAGATTTCCGATCACAACACACAGATCAATGTCTGTCACTGTCGTTTTTTTCGGAACCGTTGCCTTGTAATCGACCGGGATGCCATTATGGATTGCCAGTGAGATTTTGGAATTCAGGATTGCATCCACACCGATATTTCCGGTATCAAACAGGAGATTGATGTCGTCTAAATCAGTCTCCAGCTTATCAAGGTACACTTTTGCCTCACTGATATCGTCCATCGCAAGGTAAGCTTTTAGCGACTGCATATGATTGTGATAATCATGCCTCCAGCCACGCATGGTCATGTATACATTATTCACTTCTTCGATCTGATTCTTCACAAGCTTGTTCTGGTAGGCTTCCGTGCTCTTCTCATAGTAGGTTTTTATGACGAGGCGGAGCAGGATGGATGCGGCTGCCAGAAACAGGAGAGCTGCTGTAAATATAAGGATGATGTCTGTTGTATTCAATATTTTTTTCCTGATTCTTTTTCTATAATTTTTACCATTTTGACTTGGTCACTCACTTAGTCACTTACTTGGTCACTATATCTTGGTCCAGATTTCATTGTATCTTAACTCAATCTCCTTACAGATGATATCTGATAAACGCTTCATTCACTTCCTTATAGAAGCTTCTGCTGACAGGAATGACACTGCCATCCGCAAGTACACATTCCATTCTTCCAATCCGGACAACTTTCTCGATATTCACTGCGTAACTTCGGTGCGTTGCAAGAACGGTGTCCGATTTTTCCTGCATCTCCTGAAGTAACTCCGTGAAAACGGTTTTTATGTTTATGCTTTCCTGATCTTCCAGATATAGATTTACATAATGTTTCTGTGCTTCCATATAAAGCACATCATTTAAATTAACACGGACAGACTGACTATCCTTTTTCACAAGGATGTAGTTCTCCTCCTCTACCTCTCTCTGCATTCTGGCATAGTCGAGAATCTCCCACAGCTTCTTCTCATCCACCGGCTTCATCAGATAACGGTACGCGCCCACTTCATATCCATCGAACACATAACTTGCATCCGATGTCACGAAAACAAGAACCACATCCTTCTCTTTCTCACGGATTTTTCTGGCAAGCTCCATGCCGTTCTGCCCTCTCATGGAAATGTCAAGAAAGATCACATCATAGGTATTCTGCTCTGCTTGGAACAGATATTCTTCTGCACTCTCAAACAGATCTGTGTGAACCGCTATATTTTTATTTTTCGCCCACTGGTCAATTTTTATCGAAAAAACTTTCGCCTGTGCGGATTCATCCTCACAGTAGCAGATTGTCATTGTATGTTCCATTTATTTCCATCTCTTTCATCCGTTCTACCATTTTTTGCGGATATAATGTCGCCATGCTTCCATGTCCCATATCCTCAAATTTTATAATTTCCACAGACGGGAAATGCTCTTTTACATACTTGATATCCCGCGCCCGGTCTTTCGCTTCCTTTTCGCCATACCAATATTGCAATTTCCCGTGATCTTGTGGTATCTGCCACGGCATTGCATAATTATTGCACGACTCAAACGTTCTCCAGATTGTTTTGTAGCTGATAAAATGAAGCACTTTCGCAATGTACTGCAAATCTTCCTTACTATACTCATCCGTAGAAAACGCTTTTTCCAACAGCTTCAATCCACCGATTTTTCCCATGGAGATCATAAGAAAATCTCTGACCGCAATCAGTCTTGTAACAATCCATGGAAGCTGATATGGGGTGATTCCACCATCACAAATACTGTTTTTAATTCTGATTTTCTGTTCCGCAAGCATTCTCAGCACAACAGCGCCACCCATGGAACAGCCATAAAGAAGATTGATGGTATTTATGTTATGTGCAATCAGCCATTTTGCCAGCTCGTCTGCGATTTCCTCTATCCCTGTAAAATCCACATCCGGATTCTTTTCATCATATCCCGGAAGCGCTGGAACAATCAGGTGATAGTCTTCCTTGAGCAACGGTATGACGTACTCAAAAAAATCCCACATCACTACGGAAGGATGTACTAAAACGATGACTTGCTCCTTGTCGGTTCCATATTCGTGAATTGTCATTTCATGCACCTCGTTTTTTAATTAGTTGGAACTAATCATGATTATAGCACTATTGGAACCTTTATTCTATAGGGGCTTCCTTACTCTATCAAGATAGTGGCATTTACACATCATCTCCGATAGGCATTTTCACCACTTTGTCAATTGTAATTTTTGTACAAGATCGCCTTTGAAAAATTGTGCAAAATTATACTATAATTATAGTATCAAAAGAAAGCGAGGAACAATCCTTATGAAAAGAATCAAAGCCGCATGTTTATTACAACCTGTATGTTTTCAGGTCAAAGATGAATATCCATCCGAATATAACCGCCAGCAGGTACAGCACGAATACGAATCCTATAAAAATCATATGACAAAAAACGGCACAAAGTTCAAAATTCCCGAAGAGACCACGCTGGATGATGGTTCGATTGTTGTAAAACTGAAAAAGCAGAACAATCAGCAGCCAATCGGTGATTATTTCGACTAAATAAAAGGCTATACAAAAACTTCTCCTACTACAATTTTTCATACGCCCGCGCCCTGCGGCCGTTCGTTTTCATTAGAAAGGACGGTATCAAGTAAATGAATTATCATATCGGTGATCGTGTTCTCTATCGAAGCAGAGGTGTTTATAAAATTGAAGCAATTGGCACACTTTCTTTTTTGCCGGATAATCAAACCGTATATTACACCCTCCGCCCATTCTCTTCTGGGAAACGTGAGTGTGTCTATCTTCCGGTTCATGCAGAACAATATATAAAACCTCTCATGTCACCGGAAGAAGCTCTTTCGACTCTTGAAAATCTTCATAGAAAACCGGTAAAACCTGTCCGCTCTTTAAAAATGCCTGCACTTACCGCTTATTATCAGACACTGCTTTTCTCCGGAGATATCAATAAACATTTGCAATTATTTTAGGAAGTGTGTCAGAAAGAAACCAAAGCTTTAAAGAGAGGAAAAAAGCCAGGAGAAACCGAGCAGCAATTCAAAAGAAAAGTAGAACATCTTCTGAGTGAAGAGCTCGGTGCTATACTAAATGAATCTCCCGACTTATCGAAGAAACGACTCTATGATGCGGCGCAGGTTTTCCAGTGAGATGTCGGATTCCCCTCGCTCAAATCGGGAAATCTGAGCTGCGGAAAACCGCTCATTTGAAATCTGTTTGAGGGAGATGTGTCTGTTTGTGCGCAGATTTTTAAATACCTGCCCTAAATGATCGTAATTTTGCAAATTTTATTCTGTTCCTTTCCAGAGATTTTGCAGCTATGTTTTCTATTCCATAACTGCCATCTTTGATAAGTTTTCTAGCTCGATTATAACAAGTATTTTATTTTGAGTACACCCTAACACATAAACGTTGAGAACACGCAACACCCCGGGCTGAAATCAGATACCTTGTAACTGATTTCAGCCCGGGGCAGTGAACTATCTTTTTATACTTCTAGAATAAACAGAACTCCCTCCTGTTTTCCAAACTCCTCAATGATCTGTTCATGTGAAACCGCTCTGGCAAAGTGTAACGTCATGGTTGCCGCCACTACCTTTTCACCATCTGAGTCTTTCTGCTTTGTTACCTGAATCTCATCTATGATACATGAAACTTCTCTTCCATAAGATAAAAATTTGCTTAATTCCCGAATTCCCGCAAATTCTACATAAATAGAAAACACTTTCACTGTCCGGCTCAGCAATTTATCCACTGAATGCAGAATGCGCATTGCACACCAGAGTGTGAAAAAGCCCACTATTGCTCCAGAATAAAATCCGGCTCCCAACGCAAGTCCCAGACAAGCACCTGCCCAAAGTCCAGCTGCAGTCGTCAGTCCTTTTACCTGATTCTGCTTTGTCACTAGAATAGTTCCTGCACCAAGAAAACTGATACCACTGATGACCTGCGCTGCAATTCTACTTGAATCTGGATCTCCCATATATATTTTGAGGTAAATTCCGGTCATCATTGCAATCTCCGCTCCCATACATACTACAATATAAGTACGAAATCCTGCTGGACGCCCTTTTTGCTCCCTCTCATATCCAAGGATTCCAGAAAACAGCATCCCAAGAATCATGCGGATAAGTATTTCCGTGATTGTCAGATTTTCCAATGCCGGTCATTCCTTTCTGTCTGACATCAGCCTTTTACTGCTCCGCTGACACCTTCTACATAATACTTCTGCGTACATAAGAATAAAATTGCTACCGGTATGGAGATAATAACCGCACCTGCTGCAAAGCTACAGAACCACTGATCAATATATTCCACATCTAACATCTGGTACAAGCCGACTGCAACTGTGTAATACTCCTGATTTGCACCACACAATACCTTTGCGAGCATAAAGTCTTTGAATGGTCCTGCAAAAGAAGTCAGCATCGTGTATACAACAACTGGTTTACTCAAAGGCATAATGATCTGTGTCAGGACCTGCCATTTGCTTGCTCCGTCTAATAGTGCCGCCTCATCAAGCGACATGGATATCGTATCAAAAAATCCTTTAGCTATATGATAACCGCAGCCTGCGCCTCCCGCATACACTGCAATCATTGCCACACGCAGCATTGGTCCGTCACTCCAGCCAAGCATTTTAATAATGTAATATACCGCGATCATCGACATAAATCCCGGAAACAGATGGATAATCATAGCTGCATTCATTAACGGTTTCCTTGCACGGAACCGCAGTCTTGAAAGAGTATATGCCACCGAAATCACAAAAAATGTGGATATGATACAGCTTACCGATGCTATGATAAATGTATTCCATACCATCTTGGGAAAATTAAATACGGAAAAATCGGTAAATAATTTTATATAGTTATCCAGTGTATAACGCGTCGGGAAAAAGGTGGAACTGTAAGATCCCTTTGTTCCGCGAAAACTTGTCAAAATAACCCATAATACAGGCAAAAGCCAGACGACTGCCAGAACAGCAAGAAATGCATGGGCTAAAATGACTTTTATTTTCTTGCCAGTTGAATATCTGTGAAATGTCCCTTTCATCGAAACGCCTCCTCATTCCTGTTTGAACCGCTAAATGTAAATGTTACAAGCGACACAATCGTCAATGTTACAAATGTCATAATACCAACGACTGCCCCTACATCAAAATACTGATTTTCGATTGTCAGTTTATACAGCCATGTGATCAACAGATCCGTCTTTCCTGCCGTAGAACCTACCGATCTTGGCAGACCTTCTGTCGTCAGGAAAATAACGTTGAAGTTATTTACATTTCCCGTAAAGGTCGTAATCAGATATGGTGTTGTGACAAAGAGCATGTATGGCAGTGTTATTTTCATAAAAGTCACAATAGGACCTGCCCCGTCCACTCTGGCAGCTTCATACAATTCTGTCGGGATATTCTGCAGAATACCCGTCACCTGAAGCAGTGTATACGGAACACCAACCCAGATATTGATTAAAATGACAACGACTCTCGCCCAAGTTGCGTCCGTAAAGAACGGCAGTGACTGTGTTGCTCCGATCAGTCCGAGATTACGAAGCAAGATATTCACAGCGCCTTCCGGCTGAAGCATGGACTTAATGATCAGCAATGTGACAAAATGCGGGATTGCAACCGTAAGGGCAAAGCAGAACCTCCACATTTTCTTTGCACGAATCTCTTTCCAGTTGATAAACAGTGCTAGGAGCATTCCCAGAATATAATTAGAAAAAGTCGCAACGACTGCCCACACCATTGTCCATCCAAAAACTGACCAGAATGTTTGTCCAAGGCTGTCACCAAAATCAAATATTTTTCGGAAGTTTTCAAGTCCGACCCAGTCAAATAAAACCAGCTTATTTCCTTCCACACTGTAATTCGTAAATGCCATACTAATCATAAAGACAAGTGGCAGGATTGTAAACATCAGTACGCCAAGTACTGGAAAAGTCAGTAGTGTGATATGCAGATTACCATTTAATAATTCTTTTAACTCCTGCTTTAACGTCAGGATCTGTTCTCCCTTTTTCGACTGACATTCCAGACGATATGCCTGTTTTAAAGAACTTTTGGCTATCAGGAAAAATACCAGAATCAGGGATAGTGTGACGATACCATACAATAAAATGATAAGGGAACGATCTCCATCCACATATTCATATAAACTTTTCGCTTCATTCCATACTTTCTGCTGTTCTACATCTCCCAACGTCCTGAATTTACTTAAATTGTAAAATCCTGTCTGCACCATATAAACGATCAGTAAAATTTCCGATGTCAGATAGAGAATCCCTTTTGCGATCTGTTTGTGTACCAGACAGCCCAGCCCAAAAACAATAGCCGAAAGACGCACGATGAAAGAACCGTTCTTTAATGCGTTCCGGGCAGTATATTCTGTATAAAACTCTTTTTTCTTTTTTCTGCTTTTCATCCTTTTGCAACCCCGCTCTTATTTCATAGATATATTTCGGAACATTAATTTACACCGGATGTATTGGAGCTTTCCTCTAATGTTTTTAATTTCTCCGCTGCATTTTCATGTGTCATAATGCCGTCTCTCAATTCATTACCAAAGCTTTCTGCCGCTGTCCAGAAATAAGACATCTCTGTGTAGTTCGCACGTGGCACGGCAATGTTTTCGACTGTCCAGGAATCTACTGCTACAACGGCATCTTTCTGGATCTCTGTATCGTTTACAAGCCCTTTATAGCATGGAACATATCCACGGGTTTCATAATGTAATTTCTGGCTGTCATAGCCACCAAGGTACATTGCAAGCTCAATCGCAACCTGCGGATAAGCAGTTGTGGATTTAACACCGATTGCTTTGGATGAAGTAAACGGTTTTAACTGTACTTCTTCTCCGTCAACTGTCATGGAAGGAAGCGGAGCAACGCCAAAGTTATCGCCTAAGATTTCTTCTGTCTGTGCTGCCTGCCAGGTTCCGCAGAAATATGCATTGACATTCCCCTCACGCATCATGGAAATCGCATCTTCCGGGGAAGAAACAACTAAATTCTCATTCTGTACCATATCGATCAGTGCATTGGTCATTGCAAGCGTTTCATCGTTATCAAGTACAATTCCTGCTTCACGCTCGTTACCTTCTTCTCCGAAGAAAGTTGCTCCTGCTCCAAGATAGAAGGAAGCCAGATAGAAACCATTGTTCAGTGGAATCGCTACTTTTCCTTTTTCTAACATTGTATCTAAAGATTTGATATCATCTTCTGAAAATACACTCTTATCGTAATACATAAAGTAAGTGTTTGTTGTCATTGGCACGCCGTAAACACCGTCATCATAAGTTAAGCTGTCTGCTAAGACGCTGGAGTAGTTCTCACGAATCGTATCAAGATACTTTCCGCCAAACTCGGTCAGACTGTTTGCCTGACAGAGATTTTCCAGACCGGTAGAAGAATAAATGAATACATCTGCTGCCGCATCAATATCCTGTGGAACTAATTTCTTTGCATCAGATTCTGTGCAAACACCATAGTTAAATGTAATATCCCAGTTTGGATGCAGTTCATTAAACTGGTCACACATGGTATTTAACCACTGTCCATATTCCGGATCCTGATCCTCTGACGGTGACCATACGGTCAGTGTACAGGTGATCGGTTCTTCCTCCTGTGCATCCTGCTCGGTTGCTTCACCCTGTTCTGTTTCAGAAACAGATGCATTTGCTGATGCAGTGTTCTCTTTTGCATCACTTCCTCCGCATGCGGTCATGGATACTACCATAGCTGCACATAACATTACACTTAATACTTTACGTTTCATACCTTTTCCTCCTGTTTTTTGTTTCCGAAATATTTTCGTTTTGTTTCGCTATGAATCATAGCATTTTTGAGATATCATGTCAATATATAATTCATTTTGTACATATTATTTTTCTTATTGCGTTTTTCTTTGTACAATGTTATGATATTTTCTGCGAAACATTTAAGAAACATTTTGTAAAACACTCTGTTTCGCCAGAAGGGAGTTTTCATATTTATGAAAAAAATAAATTTTCACACACACACCAACCGTTGCCGCCACGCAGACGGGATTGCAGCCGATTATGTCCAGTCTGCACTGTCTGCCGGTGTTACACAGCTCGGTTTTTCCGACCACGCCCCATTTCCCGATTATGATTTTGGAATGAGAATGCCTTACTGTGAATTATCTGAATATATCGAGGATATAAATGCATTGACGGTACAATACCGGACTGATATAATTTTATGGAAAGGATTAGAAATCGAATATCTCCCAGAATACCGGGATTACTATGAAGCACTTCTCACCCGTTCCGGGATGGATTATCTGCTTATGGGAGAACATTTCTATAAAAATGCATCTGGAAAAACCACGAATTATACCGATGCACTTTCTACAGACGAATTTCCTGTCTACGCACAAAATGTTGCTGACGGAATGAAAACCGGACTATTTTTGGCAGTCGCACATCCTGATATTTATATGGCTGATAATTTTGTCTGGGATGACAACTGTAAAAAAGCGGCTGACATTATCATTGATACGGCTGTCACTACCGGCACAGTGTTAGAATACAATGCCAACGGCTTCCGGCGCGAAAAAAAGTTTTATCCAGACGGAACCAGATATCAGTATCCGCACCCTGCTTTCTGGGAAATGGTCAAAGGCAGCGGTGCCCGCGTGATCGTTGGTTCGGACTGCCACAATCCATCACAGGTCTGGGATGTAGCAATTGAAAAAGCATATCAAAATTTATATGCACTTGGAATCCATCCGATAAGTAGTCTCTTTGATACATCTGACGTTCCATCTGCACTTTGCACAAAATCACACGACGAGGAACATTCATGAATATCAGAGATATTGCCAGATTGGCGAACGTGACACCGGGAACTGTTTCCAAAGTTTTAAACAATTATCCCGATATCAGCGAAGCTACAAGACAACACGTACTACAGATCATAAAAGAGAATCAGTACACCACAAAAAACGGCGGCAGAAAGTTCAAACAGGCTGTTACACCACGTATTGGACTTGTCTCGGAAAATGTTTACAACTGGGTTTCCGAGACAATGCAGAACCTGCTTTCCGAGCGCTTTCACAACGCCGACTATACTGTTTTATCCTTTCAGGATAATTATTTTTCACAAAATAAAAATGAAAAATTTCAGGAATTATTAACTTATATCGACCGACACCAGCTTACAGGTCTTATTTACTTCGGTGGAAACTTTGAAGATGTCCCTGCCGATTCCTTTGCCGCACTCAACTGCCCTGTTATCTTCGTCAATACTGTCCTACCACCAGATAACATGATGACCGCCACAACTTACTCAAGCGTCCAGGTCAACCACTATGAGACTGCTTACTGGCAGATGGAATCCCTGATCAAAAACGGCCACAGCCATATCTGTATGCTGATTTCTTCTAAGATCGATACCAGTGTGTACCGCCTCCGCTGGCAGGCATACGAAGATGCGCTGTCTTCCCATGGTCTTTCCACGGAATATCTTGCAGAAAGCGGCTATCAGTGCGAACGTGCTTACCGGGAGCTGACAGAAGTTCTTACTATGCACCCAGAAATCACTGCCATCTGCAGTATTTCAGATATCGTAACGCCTGCCGCGATCCGTGCAATCCATGATCTTGGAAAGATTCCCGGAAAAGATGTTCATATTATCAGCTTTGACGGCATGCCTTCCATGCACTATTGCATCCCTTCCATTTCTACTTTTATCCAGCCACGAGATGAAATGGCAGGCTATATTTATGATTTACTGCTTGGGCTGATTAGTGACGAGCGCCAGCACCAGCATATTACGTTTCAGACACGTTTTTCACCGGGAGAGTCTGAATGATTTTCTTCTCAAATCAGAATATTGCCATATCACTTTGATTGATTATAAAAAGGCAGGGAGAAAAGAAAATTTTTCATTTTCTTCTCTCCCCGCTTTTTTATAATAATATCCACATTTCTATGAATTCTCAATCTTTCACACTACTTTGATTGCATTTTCCTTTCCTAACTGGTCAAATTATCCCACTGCAACTTCCACTCTTTTTCCGCAGAACGCCACACCATATTTATAAATCACTTCTACCCCTGCTGCCCGCAGTTCCGTATCATATTGTTTTTCCTGAATCTGTTTTAGTGCAGTCTCTGACAACTGTTTCAGGCTCTCTTCTGTACCATTTTTTTCTGCTTTCAATTCAATAATAATACCCGGAAGACCTTTCTTTACCGGTTTCAACTGGATATCATAGCGTCCTTCGCCAGACTCCCTGTTCGATGTGACAAAAAATCCTCCCAGCAATGCACAAAGTCCAAGCATAAATCCATGATAAAAATTTTCTCCGGCTGTATCAAACGAGCTTACCGATTCCATCAGCAATGTCTGTATCTGTGTCTTCAACTTTCTGTTATCTCCTGAAAAAATTGCTTCCTGTACTGCAATTGCAGTTGACTGCGGAATCATAGCTTCGAATTTCTGCAGGATTTCCTTGTGATACACAAGTGCTATCTCACGGTTTGGCAGTGAAATCTCACACATAAAATCCCCATTAAAGGATAATGTTGTTTTTACTGCTTTCAGATATCCTGTAACCAAAAGGAAACTGTAAATCGTTGACGGATTCTTTTTTATCTGTGGATAGATTACACCGGTATCGATATAAGTCGTAATCGTTTCCCCATTTACCAAGGATGCCAGACGATGATAGATTTCCTCATCTGCCTCCGCCAGAACCTCACCGATCACATCATTGCTTCCGGTAGATACCCAGAATGCCCGCGGTTCACATTCATTGCTGAAATAGTTCACAACTGACCACGGATTAAAAATTTCTGTTTTTCCAAAGCGATAGCCATCATACCATTCACAGATTTCATCATACTTATCGGATGCTCCATAATATGCTGCCATCTCTCGCACTTCATCCGATGTGAAGCCAAAATAAGCACTGTATTTATGGTCTAAAACCGAATTAATGGACAGATTGTTCATTCCACTGAAAATGCTTTCTTTTGCCACCCTCAAAATTCCTGTAAGAAAACCAAATGCCAGATGTCTGTTATCCTTAAACCCTCCGGAGAACAGATTTCTCATAAAAAGAATGATCTCTTCATAATACCCTTTCATATATCCCTGCTGGATAGGCGTATCATACTCATCAATAATAATCACCGGAGCGGTTCCATAATGTTTATGAAGCATTGCCGAAAGATCCGCCAATGCACTTGAGAGTTCTACTTCCGTCACATTTCCTTCCGCTAGCCTTGCATATTTCCGCTCATCATATTCATCACACCGGTCACTCGGCCGAAGTTCTTCGTGTCTCTGCGTCTCTTTTGCAAAAATATCCCTGACTGCGGAAAATGTCTCCTCCCAGGTATTAAATTTCACATCTTTAAACGTCAGGAAAATAACCGGGTACTTGCCCTGATACGACCGGTATTTCTGACCGCATGCCCATATTTTCTTATCCTGAAAATATACCGATGTATCCTGCTCTGTTTTTTCAAAAAAAGTCCGCAGCATATCCATATTCAACGTTTTTCCAAATCTGCGTGGTCGTGTAAAAAGTGTTACCATCGGACGTTCATCAATGAAATCTTTTATCAGCATCGTCTTATCAACATAGTAATATTCCGCCTGTGCCAGCCGGAAATCTGACACACCGATTGGCAGAGGCAGACAGGACGATCTCTGATTTTTCCGGTAAGAACCAGAGCGTATTCTTTTATCAGCTGGTTTTAATGCATCTGCAGGAATCTGCCAGTTGCGTCCCTGCCTCATGGCTCCCTTGATTCTTCCATTTCTGCAAAGTTCCGCTACTCTTCGCTCTGTGATGTTCCATTGTCTTGCAGCTTCTTTTACTGAAATCATTTTTATCATTTTGCACTTCCCCCACCATATTTATATATATAGTATATCCATATGTGCTTATTTCTGCAATATTTATCGGAATTATTCCGTATATTTTTCGATATTATTCCGAGTATTTTTTTACATTATTCTGCTATTATCAGAATAAATAAAATACTTTTTTGCTTTGCAGGCACAGAATTTTCTGTAAAGTAAAGGGACATGGAAAATGAGATAACCTCATAAATCCATGTCCTTTTCTTTTATAGTTATATGAACCTATTTATTTTTGCTAATATCGATTGTGCAGTTCCAAATTTGTCCTGTTCTGCACCTATATGTATTATTCATATTGTACGTATCCTACAATTCCACAATAAACTCTTCCACAAGTTTCGCACAATGCTCCGCCGCTTTTTTCTCAAAAGTAGGATAATCCATCTCCGCAGAATTATCTGCCTTATCAGAGATCGCACGCAGGATCACGAATGGGATTTCATTTAAGTATGCTGCCTGTCCGATCGCAGCCCCCTCCATCTCTGTACAGAGTGGATGGAAATTCTCGACTAATTTGTCCTTCACTTCTTTGTCACAGATAAACTGGTCGCCGCTTACGATCCTGCCGGAGAACACTTTCACCTCTGTATTTACTTTCTCACAAACACTCTTTGCAAGGGATGCCATTCTCTCGTCCGCCGGAAAACTTAAAGTTCCAAGCTGTGGGATCTCGCCTAACGGATAACCGAATACACGCACATCCATGTCATGCTGAAGGACATCTGTGGAAACAACGATATCCCCGATATCGATCTGTGCGTCCAGAGAACCTGCGATACCGGTATTGATGATATGTGTCACATCAAATAAATCTGCAAGGATCTGTGTGCAGATACCGGCGTTTACTTTTCCGATACCACTGCGCACGATCACAACCTCGACACCGTTTAATGTTCCTTCAAAAAATTCCATGTTTGCTTTTTTTGTTGTTTTTGCAACATTCATTTTCGATTTTAAAGTTTCTACTTCAAGCTCCATAGCTCCGATAATTCCGATTTTTTTCATCTGTTTTTCGCTCCATTTCTTTTTTCATACTGTTGATATTCTAACATAAAAATGGAAATTTCGCTTTATTTTTGCGAAATTTCCATTTGTATTTCTCTTTTTATTCACTTGCAGTTCACCAAATGCAAATAAATTTGTATTTCTATATCTTTACGCTACACGGATCTTCTGTAAAATATTTCCAAGTTCGGCTTCCTTCTTCTCGCAGTCAGCTTCAGAAATCTTCTCTGTCACAAAGCCAAGCTCTCCGGTCACGCCTTCTGCCTGTACATACGTAACCGTTCCGAATACTCTTTCTACGGCTGCTTTGTCTGCTGTTGTGCGGATAAAGAACCGATTCTCCCATTCCCTGTAATCTACGAGTTCCAGTTTCTTTGAACTCCACTCAATCGGAATATTTTTGTCCAGATTTTTTGCCATCTCAACAACATCTGCTACAACGGCACTTGCTGTTGGGAGTTTTCCTGCGCCGCTGCCGTAAAACATTGCGTCACCTAACACATTGCCATGTACGAAAATTGCATTGAACACACCGTTTACAGCATAAAGCGGGTGAGATGCCGGAAGTAAAAATGGAGCAACGATCGCTGTATAGCCTTTTGATCCTTTTTTGCTTGTTGCGAGCAGTTTGATCGCTCTTCCCATTGCCTGTGCGTATTTGATATCTGTCGGTGTGATTTTTGTGATTCCCTCTGTGTGGATATCTTCAAAATCCACCTGCTGTCCGCATACTAAAGATGTTAAAATAGCAATCTTACGGCATGCATCATAACCTTCCACATCGGCAGTAGGATCTTTCTCTGCATACCCCTTTGCCTGCGCATCCTTTAAAACTTCATTAAAATCAGCACCCTTTTCTGTCATCTCAGTCATCATATAGTTCGTTGTACCGTTTACGATACCGGTGATCTCTTCGATCTCATCTGCAGTAAGACAGGAATTTAACGGACGGATGATCGGAATACCGCCGCCGACACTCGCCTCAAACATGAAATTCACATTTTTTTCTTTTGCAAGTGCGATCAGTTCTGCACCTTTTGCAGCCACCAATGCCTTATTGGAAGTTGTTACATGTTTTCCGGCCTCCAGCATTGTTTTTACAAAAGTATACGCTGGCTCCACGCCACCCATTGTCTCAACTACAATCGCTACTTCCGGATCTTCTGCGATCACTTTATAATCATGTACGATTTTCTCCTGGATCGGATCTCCCTCAAATCTCTTAAATCCAGAACATACTTTAATTCCACTTCATCGCCGACGCGGGCTGCAATGCTCTTCTTATTGATGTCTAAAACCTCTGCCACACCGGAACCGATCGTTCCAAAACCCATAATTGCTACTTTTATCATTTTTATTCTGCCTTTCTGTTTTTGTATTATGTAAACTATTCTGTTCTGCCAGTCTGTTTTTATTCTCTCGCCAGAATTTTCACATACTGAATGCCGCCCACACTCTCAATCTTTGTGACCATCTCTGCAACATCCCCCGTCTGCGGTAAAATATCAATACTGAGCGTCAGCGTTGCGATTCCATTGACCGGTATACTCTGATGAATGGTAAGGATATTGGCATGAAAATCAGCAATCGTTTTCAATACCCCGGACAAAAGTCCCGGCTCATCATCCATCTGAATGACCATCGTAATGGTCTTTCCCTTTGTTGTCTCGTGAAAAGGAAAAATATCATCTTTATACTTGTAAAAAGAACTGCGGCTGATCCCTACACTCTCTGTCGCCTCCTGCACCGATGCGATCTTACCGGAATCGATCAGCCTTTTTGCCTCCACTACTTTCAGCAGTACTTCCGGCACTGCCTTCTCTTTCAAAACATAATATTGCATTTTGTCTTTCATGGAAATGAATACCTCTTAGTTGCCAGATTCAACAGATTCTCTTTTGTATATAGAATCCATTCTGTTTGTTTGGGACTTACATCTGTCCTCATGAGGAAGATAATAACACAAAGAGGCTGCCAAAGCAACCTCTTTTCCAGAACATTTCTATATTTTTGTTTCTTATTCACCAAATTTTTGATATTTAGAACTTGCGGCTTCCGCCTCCATGACTTCTGCCAGAACTGCTGGTATGTACCGTTGATCTGCCGGAATGGCTGCTGCCACCTCCGCTGCTTCCACTATCAGTCTGGATTCTCCGATGCGTCACCATCTGGTTGACAAAACGGTCTTCCTGACCGGTCAGGTTAACTTTTCCGAACGCATGGTAATCATACTGGTATCCACCGCCAAATTTCAGACGGTATTTTCCGGTAATTCCAAAAAATACAGCGGCAAACACAGCTGCTGCAAGTACAACTGCAAACAGAATTTCGCCCATCGTGAGTACATGGTAATAATGGATCTCGCCTGTTTCTTCATCATAGGTATAAGCGTCAGATGGGACTCCCACCTCATAATAGTACTCTGCATCACTTAACATGGAAGAAAAGCAGGAAGCATATTCCCCATCCACAACATAATCATAACAGTTATCCAGAATATCATCGATCCTGTCGTCATTCAGATAGTAAATGGCTTCTCCCGCAGTCGATATCGTAACCTCTCTGTTATCCATGTCAATGAGGAACACCACGCCATCATCGCCTGTTGCTGTCGTGTCATAAAAATCATCCGCATACTCTCTCGCTGTCTTTCCCTGTGCATCCTCTGTCGTCAGGACAAAAATCTCCCAGCCTGTGGTCTCCTGCAGATTGGTGATTTCTTCCGAAAGCGACTGCTGTTCCTCATCTGAAAGTAACGCTGCATCATCATACACCGCATCATAAGTATCCGCATAGACCGGTACAGCCGCAAAAAGTGTCAGTGCAGTTACTGCGGACAGAGCAATTCTTTTTCTTAATTTATCTCTCATAAGAAATACCCTCCGATCAATGCAATGATTAAGACAACGACTGCCGAAATAATACCCGTCAGCGTGACTTTTCCGTAGTCTACCGGAAGTTCTCCGAACACTTTTCCTGTCTGCCCGTTCATGGAATAATAGTAGATTTTTCCATCTTTCCCCTTATAGGTAACAGTCCAGACCGGAAGCAACGCATAAGACCAGTCCTCCTTCTTCGGGATCACCCCGAATGAGTTGACCGATAACGCATTGTATCCCTGAACAGATTCCCGCATGAGTTTTTCTGCTGAGTTTTTCATCGTAGCCTGCATATTTCCTTCCACTGCTTTCTGCTCGATGTCACGTTTCTCTGCCATGAAACCGGAAAGATATCCCATATTAAAATCTTTCATCTCATTGAACTGATACGGCAGTACCCCTTTCACAAGCTGCACATTTGCCTTTTGCAGTGCGTTCTCTGCAAGATTCTTCAGATTAACCTCACCCTCACGCTCCACATGGTAAAACTTTGTCTCTGTGTACTCGGTATCTCCGGTTCTCCACACACGGATTTTCTTGCCTTCGCCCTGCAGTTTTCCCTGCAATTTTGCATCATAGATCCAATATGGGAAATAGACACCACTCAGACATTCGATCTGTTTCTTATTAAAAAATGCCTTTGGAACAAATTTTTTCTTTCCAACATATTCTAAGAAACGTTTTTCCGCTTCCTTTTTGGAAATTTTAAAAGGAATGACTTTATTTGGAAGATACTTTCCTTCCAGCCGTTTTCCAAGCACGACCGGATTGTGACAATAATAACAGAACGTGGCTGCTGTCGTTGCATCTGTCACGATTTCTGCTCCACAGGAAGGGCAGTTATAAATGACTGCCTCTGCGCCGCCGTCCTCCCCTTCTTTTTTCTTTGTGTCCGCACTCTGCTGTTCGGTTGTTTCCTGCTCTGCTTCATCAGAACCATCCGCTGCACCGGCATCCGTTTCCTCAGACTCTGCCGGCTGCAATGCATCCAATTCCGCCTGGGTAAATTTTGAACCACAGTACTCGCATTTATACTTCTGTGTTTCCGGGTCAAAAATCAGTTCTCCGTCACAGTTTGGACACTTAAAACTGATAACTGCCATAGTTAGCTCCTTGCCTTTCCGCAATTGCTGCAGAATTTACCTTTGTTGACGGTTCCACACTCACAGGTCCACTCCGCTGCCGGTGCAGGTTTTCCACACTCACTGCAGAACTTTCCGGTATTCACGGTTCCACATTCACAGGTCCAGCTATTTGCCGGAGCCGGTGCAGGTTTTCCGCACTCACTGCAGAACTTTCCGGTATTTGATGCTCCGCACTCACAGGTCCAGCTATTTGCCGGGGCTGCTGTCTGCTGTGGTGCTGCTGCCTGCTGTGGTGCTGCCTGTGGCTGTGTTCCTGCCATGCCTGCTGTCATGGCGTTCAATCCTTCCATGGAAGTGTTAAACTGCTGCATTCCCATGCCGACGCCCATGAATCCTGTCATCGCACCGCCTGCATTGGAACCTGCGTCACGCACACCTTCTGTTAAATTCTTAACAGCCATACCACGGAGCACACTTGCATCTCCACCTAACATTGCACCTTCATTTCTCATGTTGATGAGCTTCTGGGATTCCTCATCATAAGAAACGCTTGCAATACCGACTGCCTGGATTTCCATACCACGTGTCTGGTTCCACTCTTCATCGAGTGTAGTAGACATATATTTTCCGAGTTCTCTTGCTTTGGATGTCACATAGGAAATACGTGTTCCGTCTGCGGACATCTGGTTGATGGAGGACTGTAATGCCTCTAAGAACTCTGACACATACTGCTCGTTGATCTCATCGATCTCCACTCTGTCTGCGTTTCTCGGAATTACTTCTGCATAGAACTGGAGTGGATTGGTGATCTTAACGGAATATGTACCATGCGCTCTTAAGAAAAGCTCGGCATTATAAAAATTATCAAAGTAATTGATCGGATTTCTCGTGCCAAACTTGATCCCTTTAATTTCCTGCAGATTGATAAAGAATACTTTCTGCGCAGTTGGTGTCTGACCGCCATATTTAATACGGTTAAAAGAATCCTTTAATGAATCTCCAAACTGTCCGTTAAACAATGATGGCAGGGAAGAGTTATCCACTTTGTAATATCCCGGTTCTGCCGTGTAATCGACTACCTTGCCGCCATCCACTAACATCATGAACTGATTGTCATAAACATGGATGATCGAACCATTGGAAACTGTGTTGCCTGTTCCCTTGGTATTCTGTCCTTTGCGGATCAGCACACCGCTTGTAAAGACGGTTTTGTCGCTCATGTCATCTGCTTCGATGACCTCTAACCACTGATCTGCAAGTGTTCCTCCGATCGCCTGTCCAATTGCCCTAATAATTCCCATAACATATCCTCCTATACGTGATTGTAATCTACTTCATAAAAACGATGAAGCGTCCAAACCTTTAAATTGATCGGTGTGATCGCAAGCCCGCAGTACTCGCAGTACATTGCCCCCAGATTGGTGACCGGTGCACCGCAATGCGGACAGGTTGTTCCGACAGCATTGTCGATTTTTGCTATCTTCTCATCCTGAATATACATGACCTCAACATTATACTTTGTCTGCTCCAATCGGTTTTCATCCCCTGAAACCACTGTTCCATCTTTCTTTTTATAATGAAGATGTTCCACAGCACTCTGAAATGTAATGATACATTTTCCCTGTTTTTTTTCATAGTTGGAAATCTCCGTCCGGTGAATCCGGATCTTTTCGTATACTTCCCGGATTCCTTCCGACCGGTTCATTTCAATTCTATTTTCTACCTGCGCTTTTAATTCCTCTGAAGCATCCCGGATCAGCGAAACATTCCCGGAATCAATTGCCTGCAAAGCGGAAACCAGCATATTCTCAGCCTTATTCTTAAACTGCACCAGATTAAAATCCGGAAAATCCCTCTGGATCTGCGGTTCAAAGATCCGCGTCATCCCGGACACGGATTTCGGGGTGGCTGCAAGCTCATCTGCCTGCTTATTCCATCCCTCCACCAATGAATCTGTCCCGAATAAAGCCTGGGAAACATCCTCTACTTTTCTTTTGATTTTCCGGTATGCATAATAACCGCCACCTGCGAGCACCGCCAGTATGACGATCACCGGAATCCAGTTATTCATCGTCGCCACCTAATCCCTTCGGACATCCCAAAGATAACCACTTTAAGTATCCGTTGATAAATAAATCTATTTTTCCATCCATTACGCTGTCCACATTTCCGGTTTCCACACCTGTGCGATGATCTTTGACCATCGTATATGGCTGCATGACATAGGATCTGATCTGGTTACCCCAGCCGATCTCTGTGACCTCACCGCGGATACCGGCTGCCTTCTCTGCATTTTCCTGCTCCTTCAACAGATACAGTTTTGCCTTTAACATCTGCATTGCCTTATCCTTGTTCTGGTGCTGGGAGCGCTCATTCTGGCACTGCACGACAATTCCGGTCGGAAGGTGCGTGATCCGGATCGCAGAGGAAGTCTTGTTGATATGCTGTCCACCGGCTCCGCTGGAACGGTAAGTATCAATTCTTAAGTCATCTTCATTGATCTCAATGTCGAGATCTTCCTCGATATCCGGCATAACATCACAGGATACAAAAGATGTCTGGCGCTTTCCAGCCGCATTAAACGGAGAAATACGGACCAGACGGTGCACGCCTTTTTCCGATTTCAGATATCCATACGCATTCTCTCCATTGATCTGGAATGTGATGGACTTGATTCCTGCCTCATCCCCGTCTAACGAATCTAGGACAACCAGCTCATATCCCCTGCTGTCTGCCCATTTGGAATACATACGGAACAACATCTGTGCCCAGTCACACGACTCGGTTCCACCAGCCCCGGCATGTAACGACAGGATCGCATTATCCCCATCATATTCACCGGAAAGCAGTGTCTTAATACGAATATTGTCAAAAGTTGTAACAAACTCATTCAACATCTCCTCAATCTCCGGGATCAGGGAAGCATCATTCTCCTCATACCCCATCTCGATAAGTGTCTCTATGTCGTCAAACTGTGTTGCAAGCTTCTCATAAGTTGCAACGTCATCTTTCAAACTTTTTAAAGTTTTCATTTTATTCTGGGAAACGACCGGATCATTCCAAAAACTGCCGTCCTCCATTTCCCGCTCTAATTCCTGGATTTTCTGCTCTTTGTCAGCCAGGTCAAAGTGAATCCCTCACTTCCTGCAGCGGTCCTCTGTATGAATTCAGAGTCACTTTAAATTGATCAAGTTCTACCACAGTATCACCTCTTTCATTTTTTATCTGACAGACTCTTTTATCTGTCTGTTATTTTTATTGTAAAGTAAGCTTTGATTTTTGGCAATGTTTTCGCACTACTTTTAAGGTAAAAAAAAGAATTGCAAGTCCGATCGACGCGCCGAGCGTGTCAATGCACACATCCATCACCTCTGCCGACCTTCCCGGTATAAAATACTGATGAAACTCATCTGTAGCCGCATAAACTGCCGCCGTGAGCAGCGCCGCAAGAAACTGTCGCTTTTCTTTTTTCAGGATTCCGCGGTAAAATGCAAAAGAAAGCAGACCTAATATGGCATACTCTGTCATATGGGCTGCTTTTCTTACCGGATATTCGATTTTTTCTGCCATGGCCAGCTGCTGTTTTTCGGTCATATCCAGATGGAGCGTATCATTGGCACGCTCCACCAGACGATGACACAATCCGCCACTCACTTTACTCGATTCCGTCGCAGGCTGATTGGAAAAAGAAAAAATCAGACACATCCATGCTACTGCCAATATCCCTGTAACGATCCGATAAAGTTGTTTTTTCATGCTATTCTCCTGTTATTTACTGGATTTTATCCTTTAAAACCTCTATCGCCTTCTGAATCTGGTTATCATATGCCTCGTCATAAGAAGTTGCATCTTTGTCGAGATATTCGTATTCCAGTTCAATATCCGGCCCAACTCCGACACCGTGAATATAATTTCCGTTCGGAGTAAAATATTTGGCAGTCGTAAGCTTCACTGCGTCCCCATCCTCCAACGGGAAGATTGTCTGCACAATTCCTTTTCCAAAGGTTGTCGTTCCGATCAGTGTGCCATACTGATAATCTTTGACCGCACCTGCCAGAATCTCGGACGCACTGGCGCTCTCCCCATTGATCAGTACCGCAAGCGGGTAGTCCAGATACGTATCCCCGCTGGAAGTGTAGTCCTGACGGTTTCCGTTTTTATCTTCTGTATACACAACTGTTCCCTCCGGCAGAATATCATCCAGGATCTGGACAACTGCGGTCACCATACCACCGGGATTATATCTCACATCAATGATCAGTGCTTTCATTCCCTGATTCTCAAGATCTTTTACTGCCTCCTCAAATTGCGCTGCCGTCTCTGTCTCAAAGGAATCAATATGTACATATCCGATACCATCCTCGAACATCTTGTGGGACACACTTGGCAATGTAATGTCCTGTCTTTCTACATCAAAGGAAAGATTTTCCTCGGTAGACGGACGGTAAATCTCCAGATGGACAGTCGTTCCCTTCTCTCCACGAATCAGTTTTACCAGTTCCGAAAGTTCCATGGAAGCAGCCTCTGTTCCGTCCACGGAAACGATCACGTCATCTTTCAACAATCCTGCTGACTCAGAAGGAGTTCCCTCATAAACCTTGTTGACTGTTACCACCATGGTATCCTTATCCTGGCTTAACCCTGCACCGATTCCATAGTACTGGCCTGTCGTAGATATCTGAAGCGCCTGATAATCTTCTGCATTATAGTAAACAGAATATTTATCTCCCAATCCATCGATCAGACCTGTATACAGTCCATCCTGCAGTTTCTCATTTTCAATGTCATCATAATAATAGAGCTTTGTGTATGCAGTCAGTTCATTGATCTTGCTGACCGTATCTGCGTCGAGCACTGCGCCCTCTCCGTCATCTGCACTTTCCTTGTTCGTGATCAGGATCTGTGAATTTGTTGCCAGACATGCCACATTGATTCCCGTCCAGCTTATCAGAAGTGTTCCGATCACACCGATCACGATCCCTTTGACTGTGCTTCCTTTTTTCTTCTTTGGAGTCTCTTCCGCTCCAGTTTGATCCAGTTCATAATTCTGCTGATCCATAAATTTCCTTTCGCAGCAATTTCAAAACATTTTTGCTGCATCCTTTCCATGTAAACATATGCATAACCGCACCTCCACTTTCATAGCAATTGAGAAAAATGCCGAGGTGCCGGTTTTATTTTCCATAACCTTTACAAAACAGAAAAAAGAGATTGTACACAAAATGCCGTTTCTGATTTCCGGCTTTCGTGTGGCAACCTCTTTTTATATACTTTATCTGCCTGATTCCCGGAACGCTTATCAGCCCTTGAGATAACTCCACGGACTGACATAACTTCCGTTTAATGATACACCAAAATGTAAATGATTTCCAGTAGAAATACCTGTACTTCCAACGTAGGCGATCGTCTGACCTGCGGAAACTGCTGTTCCTTCCGAAACTGCAAGCGAGGAACAATGCATATAAACGGTATAAAGTCCGCCGCCATGATCGATCATCACGTAGTTTCCGGCTGCACTGCTGTAATTTGCCGCCTTTACGGTACCGTTTGCCGCTGCAACGATCGCCGCACCTGCTGAGGCACCGATATCAATTCCTTTATGGTTTGAAGACGCTCCTGAAGTCGGTGAAACCCTCGTTCCATAATCACTGGTAACCCTTGTACTTGACGGACACGGCCATGTGAAAGCTCCACCTGTATAAGGATTGTCTGCTACCTCTTTTCCCTCTGCAGCCGCTTTGGCTGCCGCTGCCGCTTTCTCAGCCTCGATCCGCTTGATCTCCGCTATCAATTCGTTCTGCGCCTGTATCTCTGCCTCAAAATACTTTGCATCCTCCTGCGCATCCGAAATATTACTTGTGATGCCTGCAAGCTCTGTCTCCTTCTGGCTCATCAGTGCTGCAACAGACTGCTTCTGGCTCTCCACATTCGCTTTCATATTTTCCAGATCAGCGTAATCCTGTTCAAGCTGTTCTTTCGCCACGGTGATATATTCAATATTCTCCGTGTACTCATCCAGCTTTTGCCTGTCATACTTCTGGATCTCTGCGATATACTCTGCCGTATTCAAAAACTCTGCCACGCTGTTCGATTCCAGAAGCTGCTCCAGATACGTTGTCTGGCTGTTTTCATACATATACCGGATACGGGTTTTCATATCGTCATACTGTTTTTGTTTATCTGCTTCTGCCTGTGCTAATTCTGCCTCGGCATCTGCAATCTCTGTGCTTTTGTCCGCAAGCTGATTTTCCAGTGAAGTGATCTTCGATGAGATATCCACAAGTTCATTGTTCAGTTCCTGAACTTTGTCCTCCACATCACCTTTGGAATCCTTCAGATCATTGATCAGCTCTTTCGCAGCTTTTAACTGCTTTTCCAATGCGGCTTTTTCTTTCTGTGCTTCCTTGAGCGACGTTGATGATGCATCTCCTTTTGCCTGTGCCGTCAGCCCTGTTGCCATCGTGAGAACAAGTACCACCGCCAGAATGCGGCGTAAAATGTTTCTTTTCTTCATAAAATTATACTTTCAAATGCTTTCTGATTGTGATGCGGCTGCCAATAAAACCAATGCCGACACCGAGTATCAATGCTACCGGAACCAGTGTATGGAACACCTCATCTACCGGTAAAAATTTCATCATATTGCTGATAAAACTGAACTTCTCCCCGATGTAATCAATGATCCGTCCATAAAGGACATACAGGATGCCAAGCGGAATCGCTGCTCCGATCAATCCGATCACAATACCTTCTACCACAAATGGTGCACGCACAAAATAATCGGTAGCACCGATCAGTTTCATAATACCAATCTCTTCTCTTCGCACAGAAATACCAACGGTGATGGTATTACTGATCAAAAAGACTGCAACCCCCAGCAGGATAATGATAATTCCTGCGGAGACATATCCAATCAATTTATTAAAATCGGTCAGCGTATTCGCCACGACTACTGACTGTTTTACTTCCCGGATACCGTCCACTGACTGTAAATAGGTCACTAACGTCTGCTGCATGGAAATGTCATTCATATAAATGGAATAGCTGGCGTCATTTGCCAGTGGGTTATCCCCGGCAAAACTCTCCGCTGCTGCTTCGTTTCCTTCAAAGTAAGTCTGCTTGAAGCTGTCCCATGCATCATCCGCTGAAACAAATTCCAGATTTGATACCTCTGCCCTTGCACGGATCAGATCCCCAATCTCATCAATCTTATCCTGTGAGATTCCCTCGTCAAAAAAGACTGTTACAGCAACGCCGGACTCTGCATCCTTCACCATAGACTGGAAATTTGTCACAATCGTATAGAACAGACCAAACAAAAAGATACATGCGGTCATCGTTGCAATCGACGCAAGTGAGAACATCTTATTCTTCCAGATATTCTTCAGTCCCTGCTTTATCGTGTAGAAAAATGTACTAATCCTCATCGCTATAATCACCCTCGCTGTCCTCAACGACAACGCCTTTCTTCATAGTGATGACACGCTTGTTCATTGCTTTCACAATCTCAAGGTTATGTGTTACAACTACTACTGTAGTTCCACGGCTATTGATCTCTTCCAGAAGTTTCATGATCTCCCATGCATTATGATTATCCAGGTTACCGGTTGGCTCATCCGCCAGTAAAATCTTTGGCTCATTGATAAGCGCTCTTGCGATCGCAACACGCTGCTGCTCACCGCCGGACAACTGCCTTGGATAAGAGCGGTACTTTGCAGCAAGTCCTACCATAGACAGCATGGATGGAACATTCTTCTTAATGCTGCGGTTTGACTCGCCGATGACTTTCTGGGCAAACGCAACATTATCATAAATGTTTCTGTCTTTTAACAAGCGGAAATCCTGAAATACAACGCCGATATTACGGCGGAATTTCGGGATTTGCCTTCTTTTGATTTTGTTCAGTTTCTTATTGTTTATCGTGATCGTACCCTCTGTTGGTTCCAGTTCTTTCAGTAAAAGCTTGATCAGTGTCGATTTTCCCGAACCACTGTCACCAACAATGAATACGAATTCGCCTTCTTCAATGTCAAGACTCACGTCATTTAATGCAGGGATCCCTGCCGTATATGACTTACTGACATGTTCCAACTTAATCATTGCTTCCTCCTAAATCTAGTAATCCAATGACTCCATATATTTCATGTATTTTACAACCATCAATGCAATCTTAAATGTAATGGCATCTTCAAACACACGAAGATCCAGTCCTGTGTACTTCTGAAGCTTATCCAGACGATATACCAGTGTATTTCTGTGGATGTACAACTGGCGGGATGTCTCGGAAACGTTCAGGCTGTTCTCAAAGAACTTGTTGATCGTGGTAAGTGTCTCCTCATCAAAATCATCCGGTGATTTTCCATCAAAAATCTCTTTGATAAACATCTTGCACAGCGG
>OKXB01001169.1_pt1 | contig 27775 bp, 24 predicted proteins | sample 1601731 | NCBI WGS metagenome assembly OKXB01 (sample SAMN04414077, study PRJEB24778) | human gut metagenome | material: faecal | host: Homo sapiens
TAAATCCATAATGCTTCATTTTTATACATAGCAAAAATATAAGAATGAAAAAAGGCCGACAAGATAGAATCGCGGAGACGCTTACACGGTGAAGATTGAAAACAATGTCCGTTCATTCACAGTTACTTCCTGTGAATGAACGGATAAGCTTTAGGTGGAGAGAGTGGAGAACGGTTTATAAAAATAAAGTACATTAATCAAGAACAAAAAAGTTTTAGGATCACCTCCGAGTATTTGGATATTATTCGTTATCTTTGGAAACTTTATTTCATTAATTAATATCATTTGAGATGATGAGAGAAGCCCAAATAGAAGAACTATTTATAAAAAAGTTAGAAGAACTCAAATACTCCTATCGCAGAGATATTCGCGACAGAAACTCTCTTGAACAAAACTTCCGAGAAAAGTTTGAGTCTCTTAATCGAGTAAGGCTGACTGAAAATGAATTTGAACGGCTGAAAGCCGAAATAATAACACCTGATGTATTTGCTGCCTCGAAGTTGCTGCGTGAAAGGAATTATTTCCAACGTGAAGATGGCACTCCTCTGCATTATACATTGGTGAACATAAAAGATTGGTGTAAGAATGAATATGAGGTTATCAACCAATTGAGAATAAATACAGGAAATAGTAACCATCGATATGATGTCATTATTCTTATTAATGGTATTCCGGTAGTTCAAGTTGAATTAAAAACATTAGACGTCTCACCTAGGAAAGCAATACAACAAATTGTTGATTACAAAAACGATATTGGTAACGGTTATACCAACTCATTACTCTGTTTTATGCAATTATTCATTGTTAGCAACAGGAGTGATACCCGTTACTTTGCCAACAACCAAAATCAGCATTTTAGTTTCGATGCCAACGAACAATTTCTACCTGTGTATCAACTTGCAAATGAGCGGAATAGAAAAATCAGACATTTAGACTCTTTTGCAGAACTATTCTTGCCTAAATGTACATTAGGAGAAATGATTAGCAAATATATGGTTTTGGTTGAAAGCGAGCAAAAACTATTGATTATGCGTCCCTACCAAATCTATGCAGTGAAAGCAATTGTAAACTGCATTCATCAGAATCGGGGTAACGGCTATGTATGGCATACGACAGGTAGTGGAAAGACGCTTACTTCATTCAAAGCCTCCACGTTATTGAAAGATAATCCGGACATAGAAAAATGCCTTTTTGTTGTTGACCGCAAAGATTTGGACAGGCAAACCCGTGAAGAGTTTAATAAGTTTCAAGAAGGAAGCGTGGAAGAAAACACCAATACCGAAACGCTTGTAAGGCGACTACTTTCTGCAGATTATGCGGATAAAGTCATTGTAACAACCATCCAAAAGTTGGGTTTGGCATTGGATGGAAACCATAAAAAGAACTATAAAGAACGTTTAAATCCATTGAGTAAAAAACGAATGGTTTTCATCTTTGACGAATGCCATCGCTCTCAATTTGGTGAGAACCATAAAGCCATCAAAGAATTTTTCCCTAATGCTCAACTGTTTGGCTTTACCGGAACACCTATTTTCGATGATAACGCAACACAAAAGACTAGGGAGGAAGACCACGCCTCCAACAAGAAAACTAAGGATATTTTCGAAAAGGAACTGCATGCATACACCATTACAAATGCAATTGATGACCAAAACGTATTACGTTTCCATGTAGAATATTTTAAAGGCAAAGGAAACATTAATCCTAAGCCAGGAGAAACGATTACTCAACAAGCAGTGATTGAAGCTATTATAGACAAACACAATACCGCAACCAATTCGAGGAAGTTCAATGCGATTCTGGCAACCGCTTCTATAAACGATGCAATAGGATATTATAATCTTTTCAAAGAAATCCAGAAACAAAAGCAAAAAACAAACAAAGACTATCTACCTCTAAATATAGCCTGCGTTTTTTCACCTCCGGCAGAGGGTAATAAAGATATTCAGCAAATTCAGGAAGACTTGGAGCAAGAAAAAGAAGACAACAAGCAAAATCCTGATGAGAAGAAAGCAGCATTAAAGAGTATTATCAGGGATTATAATAAACAATACGGAACAAATCACAACATTAATGAGTTTGATTTGTATTACCAAGATGTACAAAAGCGCATCAAAGACCAACAATACAGTAATGCGGATTATCCTCACAAAAATAAAATTGATATCGTCATTGTAGTAGATATGCTACTTACGGGTTTTGACTCTAAATATCTCAACACTTTGTATGTAGATAAAAATCTAAGATATCATGGACTGATACAGGCTTTTTCACGTACCAACCGTGTACTAAACGATACTAAGCCATACGGAAATATATTAGATTTCCGCCACCAGGAAAATGCCGTAAACGAAGCTATCGCTTTATTCTCAGGAGAAAAATCTGAAGAACAAGCGAAAAAAATCTGGTTAGTTGATCCGGCTCCTGTAGTAATTGAAAAATATAAAGAAGCCGTAGCAGCTTTAGGTGATTTCATGCGACAAAATAATTTAGCCTATGAACCGCAGGAAGTGTATAATTTGAAGGGAGATACTTCGCGAATCGCTTTTGTCAAAAATTTCAAGGAAGTACAGCGATTAAAAACCCAACTCGACCAATATACAGACTTAAATGAGGAACAACAAACTCAAATTGAAGAGATATTGCCTGAAAACACTTTCCGTTCATTTAAAAGTTCGTACATAGAAACGGCTAAACAATTTAGGGAAATACAACAAAAAGGCGGCGATAACATCCCCGTAGATATACAACAACTTGATTTTGAGTTTGTACTTTTTTCCTCAGCATTGATTGACTATGATTACATCATGGGACTAATTGCTGACAGCACTCAAAAGAAACCATCTAAACAGAAAATGACAAAAGCACAAATCATTAACCTGCTCTGTTCAAGTTCTAATTTGATGGATGAACAAGAAGATTTAACTGAATACATAAAAAGTCTGGATTGGAATAATGGTCAAGATATACAATCGCTACATGATGGTTACAATGCTTTTAAGATAGAGAAAAATGAAAAAGAGCTATCTGATATCGCAAACAAACACGGACTAACCGCGTCTGCCTTAAAAGATTTTACAGACAAAATTATACAACGTATGATTTTCGACGGTGAAAAACTAACGGATCTCCTTGAACCGTTAGAACTAAGCTGGAAAGAACGCCGTACGAAAGAACTAGCATTGATGGCAGACTTAGTCCCTCACTTAAAAAAACAAGCTCAAGGACGTGAGATTTCAGGATTAGCTGCTTATGAATAACATGAAGAGAAGAATATGAGTAACCAACCTAAAATATATAAATATAAAGATTTGTCGGGACTATCCGCAAGGTTACGTGGCGATCTGGTTGAACATGACTTTGTCTTACTTTACGCTCATAATGGAACAGGTAAAACCCGTTTATCTATAGAGTTTAAGAATAAAGGAAAAAAGAAAATAAACGGAGACACTCTCTATTTTAATGCTTTCACCGAAGATCTGTTTCATTGGGACAATGACTTGGAAAATGATATGGATCGTGTTCTTAAAATAAATGCTGATTCAAAATTCTTCAATGCATTTAAAGAATTAGCCCTAGAAGAGAAAATCTTCGCATATCTGGAACGCTATGCGGAATTTGACTTCAAATTTGATTATGAAAAATGGGAAATAAGCTTCAGCAAGCAGATTCCCAATCCCAAACATAGGTTTAACAACAAAGAACCTGAGTATATCATTCAGAACAATATTAAAATTTCTCGTGGCGAAGAGAATATTTTTATCTGGTGTATCTTTCTTGCCATCTGCGAACTGACAATAGATGGTGCAGAAGCTTACAATTGGGTTGAATACATATACATAGACGATCCAATCTCCTCGTTGGATGACAATAATGCTATTGCTGTAGCCAGTGATTTATCTCAGTTGTTGAAAAAAGGAAAAGATAAGGTCAAATCCGTTATTTCATCTCACCACAGTTTGTTTTTCAACGTCGTTTACAATGAATTAAAGCAAAAACAGTGCAAACGATATTTTCTACATAAGAATGGGACTGATGGGTATACTTTACAAGCAACTGACGAGACACCTTTTTTCCACCATATAGCCATATTGAGTGAACTCAAACAAGTGATGGATTCCGGTAAAATCAACACTTATCATTTCAATATGTTACGCAGTATTCTGGAAAAGACATCTACATTCTTCGGATATGATGACTTTTCAAAATGTATTCATGGAGTAGAGGATGAAGTACTTTACTCACGTGCCCTAAACCTGTTGAGCCATGGAAAATATTCTATTTATGAACCTGTAGAGATGGGAGATGATAACAAAGTTCTTTTTATAAAGATATTGCGAGCGTTTTTGGATAAATATAAATTTGACTTACCCACTCTTCTAATTGAAGAAAAAGAAGTAATTGATTCGATTGACAAAGAAAAAATGAGAAATTAAATATGACAGTACAAGATCAAAAACAATTAGGTAAAACCCTTTGGGAAATAGCAGACGGATTGCGTGGAGCAATGAATGCAGATGACTTTCGCGATTATATGCTATCATTTCTTTTTCTACGCTATTTGTCTGATAATTACGAAGAAGCTGTAAAGAAAGAACTAGGGAAAGATTACCCTCAGCTGGAAGAAGCCAACAAACATAAAGCTTTAGGAGTATGGTATCAAGCAAATGAAACGGATGTGCCGGAATTTGAAAAACAAATGCGCCGTAAAGTTCATTATGTTATAAAACCCCAATATTTATGGAGTAACATTTCAGAAATGGCTCGTACTCAAGATGGTGAGTTACTGCAAACACTTGAAGAGGGCTTTAGATACATTGAAAATGAATCATTTGAAAGTACTTTTCAGGGCTTATTTTCGGAAATAAACTTGAATTCGGAAAAGTTAGGCAGAACAGCCTCGGATAGGAATAAGAAACTTTGCACTATTATTCAAAAAATAGCAGAAGGAATTGCTAGATTCTCAACAGATACAGACATTTTAGGCGATGCTTATGAATATCTTATCGGTCAGTTTGCTGCAGGCTCGGGGAAGAAGGCCGGAGAGTTTTATACTCCGCAACAGCTATCAACTATTTTATCTAAAATTGTGATTTTAGATAGTCAAGACCCGGCATTAGGAGAAAAAAATAAATTAGACAGAGTATTGGATTTCGCATGTGGCTCCGGCTCCTTATTATTAAATGTTCGCAGGCAGTTAGTGGAAACCGAAGGAAGTATAGGGAAAATTTATGGGCAAGAAAAGAATATTACCACCTATAACCTTGCCCGTATGAATATGCTGTTACATGGACTCAAAGATACAGAATTCGAGATACACCATGGTGACACATTAATAAATGACTGGAATATTCTGAACGAAATGAATCCTGCAAAAAAAATGGAATTCGATGCTATCGTTGCAAATCCCCCTTTCAGCTTACGTTGGGAGCCTAATGACACGCTAACAGAAGATTTCCGTTTCAAGAACTATGGCATTGCCCCTAAATCGGCTGCTGACTTTGCATTCTTATTGCACGGCTTCCATTTCTTGTCCAATGGAGGGACAATGGCTATTATACTCCCGCATGGAGTATTGTTTCGTAGTGGAGCAGAGGAACGTATCCGCACCAAACTACTGAAAGATAATAATATAGATACAGTAATAGGTTTACCTTCTAATTTGTTCTTTTCTACAGGGATTCCGGTTTGTATTTTAGTATTAAAGAAATGCAAAAAATTTGATGATGTTCTTTTCATCAATGCCAGTGAGCATTTTGAAAAAGATAAGAGACAAAATCGTCTACGAGAAGGAGAAGACGGCAAGCCTAATGATATTCAGAAAATCATAGAAACATATCAATTCCGAAAAGAGGAAGAACGATACTCCCGGCGGGTGTCTATGGACGAGATTGAGCAAAACGGTTACAATCTTAATATTAGCAGATACGTAAGCACGTTTAAAGAAGAAGAGCCCATTGACATACATGCAGTAATGGCTGAAATCAAAGAACTTGAAGCTAAACGAGCTAATTTAGACAAAGAAATAAATGTTTATCTGAAAGAACTTGGATTGATAGAGTAATAACGATGCCGAAGAATTTTGAAATAAAAAATAGTACAGCCGAGTTCCTCATGTTCGTGATGGAAGGTAAAGAAGACGGTGTACAAGTGACGTATAAAGACGAAACAATTTGGTGTACGCAGAAGGCAATGGCTACACTGTTTGATGTAGGTGTTCCTGCCATTAGTAAGCACTTGAAGAATATCCTCGATACAGGTGAACTTTCAGAAAAATCAGTTATTTCCATTTTGGAAACAACTGCCGCAGATGGCAAATCCTATAAAACTTCTTTCTATTCGCTCGATGCTATTATTTCTGTTGGTTACCGTGTGAATTCCGTCCGCGCCACTCAATTTCGCCAATGGGCAACCTACATATTGCGACAATTTGCCATACGTGGTTATGTCATTGATAAAAAGCGAATGGAAAATGGTTCATTCATTGGTGAAGATTATTTCGAGCATTTGCTTGCCGAAATTAGGGAGATAAGATTAAGCGAACGTCGTTTCTATCAGAAGTTGACTGATATATATGCCACAGCCATCGACTACAATAAGGATGCACCAACTACTCGTCTATTTTTTAAGAAAGTGCAAAACAAAATGCACTTTGCCGTACATGGTCATACTGCTGCTGAACTGATAGTAGAGCGAGCCAATGCACAAAAAGAAAATATGGGATTGACAACCTGGGAAAATGCCCCTGACGGGAAAATCGTAAAACCGGATGTGAGCATAGCAAAAAATTATTTAAATGAATTAGAATTAGAGGATATGGGACGTTTGGTCAACGCTACTCTAGACATGGCTGAACGTATGGCAAAACGGCATATCCCTATGACTATGGAAGATTGGGCTAAACGAATAGATATTATTCTCGAAGCTGGAGATAATGCAGTGTTGATTGATGCAGGTAAAGTCACCGCAGAGTTTGCCCAATCTTTTGCAGAATCAGAGTTCGAAAAATATCGAATTGTACAGGACAGATTATTCAGTTCCGACTTTGACCGATTCAATGGCAACGATATCCTTCCATTCAATTTTTAACCTTAATGAAGAATAATAGTTATGGCAAATAATAACAATACAAAAAACCTCAATGTTCCAAATTTGAGATTCCCAGAGTTTAAGGGGGAATGGGAAGAAACAACATTAGGCAAATGCGTTATACAACCACTAGATTATGGTATGAATACTGCAGCTATTACTTATGATGGCGAAAACAAGTATATACGAATTACAGATATAGATGAACAAAGTTCTCAATATATTTCAGATAGTCCAGTTTCTCCAGCAGGTCAACTGTTAGATAAATATATAGTAGAAGAAAATGACATTTTATTTGCACGGACGGGGGCAAGCACAGGCAAAACCTATTTATATAAGAAAAAAGATGGCAAACTTTATTTTGCTGGATTTTTAATCAGAGCAAAGATTAAAACAGAATGTAACTCAACATTCATTTTTGCACAAACTAAAACTGTTCGATATTATAAGTGGGTAGGATTCATGTCTATTAGATCTGGGCAACCGGGAATCAATTCTCAGGAATATGCAAGTTATAGATTTCTTATTCCCCAAAAAGAGGAACAAGATAAAATAGCTAAATTTTTATCTCTTCTTGACTCTCGTATTGAAGCTCAAATCAAAATCATTGATAAGTTACAATCCTTAATCAAAGAACTTATAGATGCTTTATTAGAGAATCCTTCGTGGGAAAAAGCTTATCTGTCCTCATTCATGCATTTCTTTTCAACTAACTCACTTTCATGGAAACAGCTTAGCTATACAGAAGGTGAGATAAGAAACCTTCATTATGGTTTAATACATGGTTTTCAGACAAGAGGAATTGATACAGCTTTTTTACCCAAGATACTGCAAAGCTTTGTTCCCAAACAATACACTTTGTGTCAGGCTGGTGATGTAGCTTTTGCAGATGCCTCTGAGGATACTAATGAGATTGGAAAAGCAATAGAATTTATTAGTACTATTGATTCTGAAACTGTATGTGGTCTGCATACTATTCATGGGCGTGATATAAAGAATAAGACACTCATTGGTTTCAAGGGCTATGTATTCAACTCTCGTTATTTCCATGACCAAGTTAGACGATTAGCACAAGGTACTAAAGTTTTCTCTATAACAGCAAACAACCTCTCGTCTTGTTTCGTCTATATTCCTGAGTTAGCCAAACAGAAAAACATTGTAAATCTACTCAACGCCTATGAAGAGTTACTTTCTACAAACAAAATGTTGTTGAAACAGTATGAAATTCAGAAGAGTTATCTGCTTCAGCAAATGTTTATATAAACATTTGCTGAAGCAGATATTTTCGCAGTTTTTGATAATTTTCTAATATACTAATCTCTACATCAATAAAAGTATCAATTCTTGACAATGTCGATGCTATAGATAATTGTTTTTCAATTGAAGGTAGCATAATTCCCGTTTTCTTTATCTCTTCGGTTGTAATACCTTTTATTGATGTTCCTTGAACCGCATAAGATTTACGCTTCATAATAGACTGTAATTGATAGGCTAGGAATTTGGGATTACATTTTATCTTTGTCAGATTACAGAAATCTTGGCTTGTGCATAATGATATATTAGATAAAGCAACTTTTCCAACACCTACGCGAGAAACAATCAAAATGCAAGGTGATTCGCATATTTGAGTTGCAGACTTTTTAATAGCTTCATTCGTAATATGCCTTGTAATAGTGATTTTGTTAATATTATCTTCACTTACATCTGATGAAGAAATCCATGGAATATCTCCGGACCAATAAGATGAATCATTAGAAGACGGTGTTCCTCCTCCTATAAATTTAGCAAGATCTTTTAATTGGTAATTAACCCCATTTGTAGTTGTAAATATAACTGTAATCACGGCGGACTTTAGTTTCTTTAAGTCCTCAATGATTTTGTTTTGGGTAGTGATGCGTTCATCCAGTAAAGACAAAAGGTTAGATATTTTATCTTGCTCTTTTTTCGTTCCAATCTGTACTTTTATTTTCTTTAACATTCCTCCTGTAATCAAAGGTTGCCCAGACCCAAAGACTAATCTGTTAAGATTTAAATGCAGAAGAAAATAATATAAATACTTTGTAGGTACATCAGTAGGAACAACTATCAAAGTATTATCAGTTATTCCACATTGTTCATTTATCAATTGCAAATATCCAGCATTAGCGCCAACACGAGCGACTAGAAGCATTTCACCTTTATAATCGGGCTTTGGGGTTCTTCCGATAATCCCCGTCGAGCCATATAGGTTATATTCTCCTTCAGAAGGTTTAGTTTTTCCAGAAGAAATACTTTTAACTATATCACCCAAGATTGCAGTTTTCCATTCCCCCTTAAACTCTGGGAATCTCAAATTTGGAACATCTAAAAAATCAAAAACAAAAAAGGAAATATCCCTTCATAAAATCCTTAATCCTTATCTTACAAGAATATTAATCTATTTAAATTATGAAAGCATGACAGCAAAGAAAACAATTAAAGAAATTACCATTATGTGGAAAGAAGACAAACGTAAATATGTGAAAAGCTCAACATATTCAGCGTACGCCCTAATCTTAGAAAATCACATACTTCCTATGTTTGGAAATAAGTATGAGTTACTCGAAAACGAAGTACAAGAGTTTGTCTTACAGAAACTTCAGAAAGGACTAAGCACAAAAAGTGTAAAGGATATACTCATTGTACTAAAAATGGTAATGAAGTTTGGAGTAAAACTTGGTATATTGTCCCATCAGGATTGGTGCATCAAATTCCCGACACCACAGGAAAACAAACAACTAAATGTACTCAACATCGCTAATCACAAAGCAATATTGCAGTATATAAGTGAACACTTCACTTTCCGAAATTTAGGCATCTATATTTGTCTGACCACAGGGATGAGAATAGGTGAAATCTGCGCACTGACTTGGGATGATGTAGACATCGCCAATGGGGTAATATGTATTCGGAAAACCATTGAACGAATTTACATATTAGATGGCGAAAAAAAACATACGGAAATCATTATCGGTACACCTAAAACTCAGAACTCTATTCGTGATATTCCTATGAACAAGGAATTATTAAAGATGCTACGCCCATTGAAAAAAATCGTAAACGGCAAGTTCTATGTACTTACTAATGAAGAGAAACCAACCGAGCCACGTACCTATCGTAACTATTACAAACGAATGATGGAACAACTCAATATTCCTCCGCTAAAATTTCACGGACTGCGTCACAGTTTCGCCACACGTTGCATTGAAAGCAATTGCGACTACAAAACTGTAAGTGTAATACTTGGACATTCAGATATCACTACTACATTAAATCTCTATGTTCATCCAAACATGGAACAGAAGAAGCGATGCATTGATAAGGTTTTTAAATCTATCAAGTAATACGAAAATAGGATAAGTCTAGCGAAGTATAGCACTTATCCTATAATCTTATATTCTTTAAAAAGGACTCACTTCATAAACACGAAATACACCGCCGCAATCAAACAAACGAACGCCGCCAGATGATTCCAATGTAAAGCCTCACCTTTAAAGAAGATGGTAGTGAACACTGTAAAAATAACAAGTGTTATTACCTCTTGAATGACTTTTAGTTGCATCAATGAAAACGGGCCTCCATTGCCTATAAAGCCAATGCGATTGGCCGGTATCTGACAGGAATATTCAAAAAAGGCGATCGCCCAGCTGAACGCAATCACACCGATCAGCGGAAGAGCTGCGAACCAACTGTACTCCTGTTTCATCTTTAAATGTCCGTACCAAGCAAATGTCATAAAGACATTAGATACAATCAGTAACAAAATGGTATAGAATCCTTTCATAACAATCTATTCAAATTAATCTATTTTATCTGGTAATAATTCCTCCTGTACATTAGTCATACTGCCCCAAAGGCTATAACGAGCTTCCGGGTTCATCGCTTCCAACTGCCGTAAAATTCCTTTCATATCACTCCGGCTGGACTGCGATTCATAAGGACAATTCTTCACTTGCTTCTGATAATGACGCAAAGCTGCCAATTCTACCAAATCGGCTTCATGAACCAGACACATCGGACGAATAATTGTCATATCAAACTTCTTCATCACCAACCGGGGCGGCATTGTACTGAAAGCTCCCTGATAAGTGATATTCATCAATAAAGTTTCCAAAATATCATCCATATGGTGACCGAGAGCGATTTTATTGCATCCGTGTTCCTTAGCAACTGTGAACAGGGCTTTCCGACGGTTCCATGAACAGAGGAAGCAGGGAGATTTACGTGTGTCGGTAGCAGGATCAAAAGCTGTCTCATACTGCACAAAGGGAACTCCATACGTCTCACAGTGCGCTTTCAAATATTCCGTATCACTCTGATAAGGAATATTCTTCATCACTACATGGACGGCAACGACAGAAAAGCGAGGTTTATAGATACGTGCGCGTCTCCCCAACAGTTCCACAAGCGCCAACGAATCTTTTCCTCCCGATAGTCCGATAAGGATTTTGTCTCCTTCTTCTATCAATCCATATTGCACCACTCCTTTATTAAACCGCCGTTCAATGCGGCGAATGGTTTTCTCTTCTTCCGTAAATTGTGTCATATCTTTAAAAATCGGCTGCAAAAGTAAGCGAAAAGAATGATTTAAAGAAGAATTAACATAATAGAATCACTGAAAAAGGGTTTATTTCTAATAAATTTGTACTTTTGAACAATTGATAAATGGACCGGTGCCCGAAAGCAGCAATGTTTTCAATCTACCCGTCACTCATAAACGCTCAAAACGATGAAAGGAAAATATATTCTATTTTTAATTTGCAGCCTCTTCCTTTGCGAAGTCTCTGCACAAACGTTGGAACAGGCACGCACCTTATTTACCAAAGGTGAGTACGAACAAGCCAAACCAGTTTTTAAGAAGTATACTAAATTACAACCGTCGAACGGGAATTATAATTATTGGTATGGCGTATGTTGCCTGAAAACCGGAGAGGTAGAAGAGGCGGTGAAACCTCTTGAAATAGCGGTAAAGAAACGTATCACCGGTGGACAACTCTATTTGGGACAAGCATATAATGAGACGTACCGCTTTGAAGACGCAGTGAACTGCTTTGAAGAATACATCGCAGACTTAAGTAAACGCAAGAAACCGACGGAAGAAGCGGAGAAACTTCTGGAGAAAAGCAAATCTGACCTTCGTATGTTGAAGGGGGTTGAGGAAGTATGTATCATCGACAGTTTCGTTGTGGACAAAGCAACTTTCCTGAACGCTTACAAGATCAGCGAAGAATCGGGCAAACTGTTTACTTTCAATGAATTCTTCAAGACAAAAGGAGATCATCCGGGAACTGTTTATGAAACAGAAATCGGAAATAAAATTTATTATAGCGAAAAGGGCGAGAAAGGTAATCTTGATATCTTTTCAAAGAACAAGTTGTTGAATGAATGGAGTGACGGACGTCCGTTACCGGGTAGTATCAATGCTTCCGGGAATGCGAATTATCCGTTTGTTCTATCGGATGGAGTCACCGTTTATTACGCCAGCGATGGCGAGGGATTGGGTGGCTATGATATTTTTGTCACTCGCTACAACACGAATACCGACACTTATCTTGTTCCGGAAAATGTGGGTATGCCGTTCAACTCGCCGTACAACGATTATATGTACGTCATCGATGAATACAACAACCTCGGATGGTTTGCTTCCGACCGTTTCCAACCGGAAGGAAAGGTATGTATTTATGTATTCATCCCTAACACTTCCAAACAGACTTATAATTATGAAGCAATGGAGCAGCAAGAGATCATTCGTCTGGCACAGATTCATTCGCTGAAAGAAACCTGGAAGGATAAACAAGCGGTTACCGAAGCACTGCAACGATTGAAAGCTGCTATCAGTCATAAGCCCAAAGAACGCCGTGCCATGGACTTTGAGTTTGTCATTGACGACCATACGACTTACTATCTGATGAGCGACTTTAAATCCGCAAAAGCCAAGACACTTTTCCAACGCTATCAGCAGATGGAAAAAGACTATTATCAACAAGAAGAAAAGCTGAACGGCCTTCGTCAACAATATGCCGGTGCCAACCAACAGGGAAAAGCCAAAATGGCTCCTGCCATTCTCGACCTCGAAAAGCGGATACTGCAAATGTCCGAAGAACTCGATGCTCTCGAAGTGAATGTACGTAATGCAGAAAAAACAAAATAAATAATAACTCTGAACTATGGATATACTCATTATCGCCGTTCTCATTATTGCCGCAGTCATACTGTTTCTGGTAGAACTGTTCGTCATCCCGGGCATTAGTCTGGCCGGAATTTCTGCATTGGTTTGCATCCTGTATGCCAACTACTATGCATTCACCAATTTAGGTATGGCAGGAGGATTTGTCACTCTTGGCATATCAGCGGTTGCCTGCATCGGATCACTGATTTGGTTTATGCGATCGAAAATGCTGGACAAACTGGCGTTGAAAAAAGATATCGATTCAAAAGTAGACCGTAGCGCAGAAGATAGCGTCAAAGTGGGTGATATAGGAATCAGTACTACCCGCCTGGCACAAATCGGTTATGCCGAGATTAACGGAAAAATTGTAGAGGTAAAGTCAATAGACGGGTTCCTCAATGAGAAGACTCCGATAATCGTAAGCCGGATCACCGACGGTACAATCATGGTTGAGAAACACAAAGAATAATATTCACTTAATAAAAACATCAATGGAATCATCTTTCTACTTGCCTATCTTTCTGATAGCCGGAGGTATTATCTTCTTGATAATATTTTTCCATTACGTGCCGTTCTTCCTTTGGTTGTCGGCTAAAGTTTCGGGAGTTAACATCTCGCTGATACAACTATTCTTAATGCGTATACGTAACGTTCCGCCGTATATCATCGTTCCGGGAATGATCGAAGCTCACAAAGCCGGTCTGAAAAATATCACCCGCGACGAACTGGAAGCCCATTATCTGGCTGGCGGACACGTAGAAAAGGTAGTTCACGCCTTAGTATCGGCATCGAAAGCCAACATCGAATTGCCTTTCCAGATGGCTACTGCTATCGACTTGGCAGGACGTGACGTATTCGAAGCTGTACAGATGTCTGTAAACCCGAAAGTGATTGATACTCCTCCTGTAACGGCTGTTGCGAAAGACGGTATCCAGTTGATAGCTAAGGCTCGTGTTACAGTACGTGCCAATATCCGCCAGCTGGTCGGTGGTGCAGGTGAAGATACGATCCTTGCCCGTGTAGGTGAAGGTATCGTTTCGTCTATCGGTTCTTCTGAAAACCATAAATCGGTATTGGAGAATCCGGATTCTATCTCTAAACTTGTACTTCGTAAAGGTCTGGACGCAGGAACTGCTTTCGAGATTCTGTCTATTGATATTGCGGACATCGACATAGGTAAGAACATCGGTGCGGCTCTGCAAATCGATCAGGCTAATGCAGATAAGAATATTGCACAGGCAAAAGCTGAAGAGCGCCGTGCTATGGCAGTAGCTTCCGAACAGGAAATGAAAGCAAAAGCACAGGAAGCTCGTGCCAAAGTGATCGAAGCAGAAGCTGAAGTTCCTAAAGCAATGGCTGAAGCTTTCCGCAGTGGAAACTTAGGCATCATGGATTATTATCGCATGAAGAATATCGAAGCTGATACTTCCATGCGTGAGAATATCGCCAAGCCGACAACAGGCAATGCTGGCAATCAGCCATTGAGCAAATAATCGTTCACAAACGCCGGAATCCGATTTTATTTCAGTCGTAAGACGTTCTCCCCTTTCCTATGGAAAAAGAAAGAGACTTCTTCTGAACTTAAATCCGGTTCCGGCGTTTCTATTTATAGATACAATCCTATTATAAAACTAAAACCTTTCAATGACATGAAAAAGTACTTTCCATCCTCTGAATTGATAATCAATGAAGACGGTTCAGTATTCCATCTTCACGTAAAACCCGAATGGTTGGCAGATAAAGTAATCCTGGTAGGTGACCCCGGACGTGTAGCACTCGTAGCTTCTCATTTCGAAAACAAAGAATGTGAAGTGGAAAGCCGCGAATTCAAAACCATCACGGGTACTTACAAAGGTAAACGGATTACGGTAGTCTCTACAGGAATCGGTTGCGATAACATCGACATCGTAATGAATGAATTAGATGCACTCGCCAATATCGACTTTGTCACCCGTGAAGAAAAAGATCAGTTCCGCCAACTGGAATTAGTGCGTATCGGCACATGTGGCGGCCTACAACCCAATACGCCTGTCGGAACTTTTGTATGTTCGCAAAAGTCCATCGGTTTCGACGGGTTACTGAATTTCTATGCCGGACGTAATGCCGTATGCGATTTGCCTTTCGAACGTGCTTTCCTCAATCACATGGGTTGGTCGGGAAATATGTGCGCTCCTGCTCCTTACGTCATTGATGCCAGTGAAGAATTGATCGACCGGATCGCCAAAGACGACATGGTACGTGGAGTGACAATCGCTGCCGGAGGTTTCTTTGGTCCTCAAGGACGTGAACTTCGTATCCCGTTAGCAGACCCGAAACAAAATGATAAGATTGAAGCGTTCGAATATAAAGGTTACAAAATTACCAACTTCGAAATGGAAAGTTCAGCTTTGGCAGGCCTTAGCCGATTGATGGGACACAAGGCTATGACCGTCTGCATGGTGATAGCCAACCGACTTATCAAAGAGGCCAACACCGGATATAAGAATACAATCGATACGCTAATTAAGACAGTACTTGACAGGATATAAATCTATATTTAGGAGAGTTAAATTGTAATCGAAAGAATAAAATTGCAATTAAAAGAATGTATAATGGCTTGAATCTTTCACTGATAATATGTGTAGATTCAAGCCATTGTTTTTTTATTAATAACCAATCGTAAATCTCTCCTGGTGGTGTTTCGGATATTCCAGTTCATCAATCATGGCGGCGGCATAATCTTCAACAGAGATATGGCTGTTTCCTACAATATCTACAATCATATCATCTTTTCCCAACCGATAACGTCCTGTACGTACTCCCGGACGCATATCCGCTGCCGGAGAGAAAAATACCCAGTCTATTTCCTTTTCTTTCTTTAAAAAGTTCAGATAGAACTCTCCTAGAGCTTTCACTCCCGGCAATATATTTTCGGGTACTTCACCGGAATCCATCAGACGCAAGCCCGGAGCGATAAACAAAGAACCGGCACCGCCCACCATCAAAAAACGATTAACACCCGCTTTCTTCACTCCATCAATAATGGTCAGATAAACTTTGATTGTTTCATCGTATATATCAGGATTATTCCATCCCGGATTGAATGCACTAATAACAGCATCTGCACCTTTACAAACGCCAGCCACTTCATCAAGCGCGGAGACATCGGCTTTCACCACTTTCAGATTTTCATTCTCTATCTTTATCTTTTCCGGATGACGAACTACTGCCGTAACCTCGAAACCACGATTCAATGCTTCATTCAGAAGGGCAGAGCCCACAAAGCCGCTTGCCCCGATAAGGACTATCTTTTTCACTTTCTCCATATTCTAATATATTATAATGTTACTACTATATAATAAATAACACTACAACATTCAGAATGTTAGTTCTCTTTTAGAAAATTAATTATCCGATATAAGATTCTATTGTCTCTTTCAACCTTTCCAAAGAATAGGGTTTTGAGATAACAGCGTTGCATCCTGCCTGAATAGCCTGTTGCTGTTCTGTATAGAAAGCATACGCGGTCACTGCAATAATAGGTACAGTCAGAGAAATAGTACGAATCTTTTCAGTGGCTTGAATACCGTCCATGATCGGCATACGGATATCCATCAGAATCAAATCCGGCTTTTCGCGGATGAAACTATTGATGGCTTCCTGTCCGTTGCGTACCCATGAAATAATATATTCCTTATTCAGAAGAATATTAAGTTGGGCAAAGTTCGACTCAATGTCTTCTACCACCAATATCTTTTTACGTTTATCCTCATCGACATTCTTCTTATGCGGAAGTCTTCTTTCGACAACCTCCTTCGGTATTTCCTGATAGGGTAAATAGAGTGCAAACACACTCCCCTGCCCTAATTCTGAAGTTACTTCGATACGGCCGCCCAGTCGTTCTACAATGCTTTTACAAATTGAAAGCCCTAATCCGGTGCCCTGCACAAAGTCATTCAGTTTCTCAAAACGGGTGAAAATTTGAGGGAGTTTCTCTTTGGATATACCACAACCCGTATCGCTGACATACAGTTTCAGCCAGGATCCTTCATGTTTCAAGCCTAAAGTTATACTTCCCTTTTCCGTATTTTTAATTGCGTTCGACAAGAAATTGAACAATACCTGCATCACACGGTTACGATCAGTAGAAGTCCAGTATTCTCCTTCGGGACGAATCACTTTCAATTCTACATTCGACTTCATCTTCAGCTGGTGCACTTTTTCCACTTCTTCCACTAGTCCTGCAATCTCAACCTGCTGGAAATGCATTTCCGATTTGCCGGATTCAATACGGGAAAGGTCTAAAATATCATTGATTAACTGTAATAACAAGTTACTGTTTTTCTGAATAATTTCCAGATACTCCATTTTCTCTTCTTCACTTTCTGTCACTGCGATAATCTCCGAAAAACCAACAATAGCATTCAACGGAGTACGAATTTCATGGCTCATATTAGCTAAAAAGACCGACTTCATTTTATCAGCATCTTCCGCACGACGTTTAGCTTCGATCAATTCCTGCGAACGCTGAATCCGGTCTCCGATGTCATGTATCAAGGCAAGTACCCTGTTTCCTTCAAAGGGGGCGATACGTGCCTGAAAATAATGCAGACTTCCATCCACTTCAAGCGGATATTCTATTTCCTTCAACTTACCATCACGCAAACATTCCCTAATGTTACAAATAAACAAGTCGCTAACCTCCGGTGAATAAATAGATCGTCCATCTGCTCCGCGTAGCACTTCCACAGGGTGAAGCAATATCGTTCCCGGTGCCATCAGGACATCGGTAATAAAGAAATTATCATCAAAAATAAAAATGAATTCCGGCAATGCTTCAATTATTTTGCGATTATACTCTTCCAGATATTTGATATGTTGCTCCTTTTCACATTGTGAAGTGACGTTCACCGTATATGCCAGCAGTTTACCCGGATGACTTTCGCAACTCTCTTTGTAAGATAGAAAATGATCTTCCAGCCAAATTACTTTCCCTTGTTCACTTATACAACGAACTCTAATTTGTGAGGTCTTAGAGTCTGATGAAAGCATTTCTGCAAAGGCTTGTTTATAGAATTCAATATCTTCCGGATGAATAAACCGATAGAAATCATCTATATCTTCAAAAATGATCCCGGCATCCTTTAATCCCAGTGTAAAAAAATAATCGTTTGAAAAGGAGCATTTGCCCGTAATGATATCATATTCCCACAAAGCTATTTGATGAGCTGCAAGGACAGAAAGTATTTCTTGTGAGTTCTCCCGTATGAGTTCACTCTTTTCATTGGAAGAATATAAATTAATCGCTGGTTCCATAAGCATTATTGTTTTATTTTGTTTGGTGTACCACTGCATGGCAGCAAATATAAACAAATAAAACACAAGTTGTGCTCAATTTTCTGTTTTTTACTTAGAAACAATTATCTTTGCTCATCCAAAAAGAAAAAACAATGATTCAAGATACTATCTGTGCCATCGCTACCGCTCAAGGCGGTGCTATCGGAAGCATCCGCGTTTCCGGTCCGGAAGCTATTTCTATTACCGGCAGCATCTTCAAGCCAGCCAAAGCTGGCAAATTATTGAGCGAACAAAAACCATATACTTTGACATTCGGGCGTATTTATGACGGAGACGAGATGATTGATGAAGTGCTCGTCAGCCTTTTCCGTGCTCCTCATTCGTATACGGGAGAAGACAGTACGGAAATCACGTGTCATGGTTCCACTTATATTCTTCAACAGGTAATGCAGTTGCTTATTAAAAACGGTTGCCGCATGGCCCAGCCGGGAGAATATACGCAACGTGCTTTCCTCAATGGAAAAATGGATTTAAGTCAGGCAGAAGCTGTGGCGGACTTGATTGCTTCTTCATCTGCTGCCACTCACCGATTGGCAATGAGCCAGATGCGGGGTGGATTCAGTAAAGAGCTGACAGATCTACGCAACAAGTTGTTGAATTTCACTTCCATGATTGAATTGGAGTTGGATTTCAGCGAAGAGGATGTGGAATTTGCCGATCGTTCGGCATTAAGGAAACTGGCAGATGAAATTGAACAGGTCATTTCGCGGTTGGCTCATTCATTTAGTGTCGGCAACGCCATTAAGAATGGTGTTCCCGTAGCTATCATCGGTGAAACAAATGCCGGAAAATCGACTTTACTGAATGTATTATTGAATGAGGATAAAGCCATTGTCAGTGATATTCACGGGACAACACGTGATGTAATCGAAGATACTGTCAATATCGGAGGAATCACTTTCCGGTTCATTGATACCGCCGGAATCCGGGAAACCAATGACACGATTGAAAGTTTGGGTATTGAACGTACTTTTCAGAAGTTGGATCAGGCGGAGATTGTTCTTTGGATGGTAGATGCTGTGAATGCCGCTTCTCAAATTGAACAGTTATCGGAGAAAATAATTCCACGTTGCGAAGGAAAACATTTGATTGTTGTATTCAATAAGGCTGATTTGATTGAAGATAAACAGAAAGAGAATGTATTATCTTTATTAAAAGACTTCCCCAAAGAATCTACGGAATCTATTTTCATCTCGGCCAAACAACGGAAGAATACAAGTGAGCTACAAAAAATGCTTATTGATGCCGCACACTTGCCTACAGTGACACAGAATGATATTATTGTGACAAACGTAAGACATTACGAAGCTTTAAACAAAGCTTTGGAAGCTATTCATAGAGTACAAAACGGACTTGATTCGCAGATTTCCGGGGATTTTCTTTCGCAAGACATACGAGAGTGTATCTTCTTTATTTCGGACATAGCGGGGGAGGTTACGAATGATATGGTGCTTCAAAATATCTTTCAACATTTTTGTATTGGTAAGTAAGAAGCGCATACTATCATTGCTGCAATAAAATAGATCGTTTAAAGAAATCACTATGCCCATTATAGAAATATCATCCTTAACAGACTCCGGAGTAGAAATATTCAGTACCCTCACCGAAGCTCAATTACGGAATCGTATCGAGCCTGATAAGGGATTGCTTATTGCAGAAAGCCCCAAAGTTATCCATGTAGCTCTGAATGCTGGTTATGAGCCTTTAGCCCTCTTGTGTGAACAGAAGCATATCACTGGTGATGCCGCTGGCATCATTGAACGTTGTGGTGATATACCTGTCTATACCGGTGAAAGAAAGTTACTTGCCACATTGACCGGATATACACTGACGCGCGGTGTCCTCTGTGCCATGCGTCGTCGGGCACTACCAAGTGTAGAGGAGGTGTGTCGGAAAGCCCGGCGGATCGTAGTCATTGAGGGCGTGGTAGACGCTACTAATATCGGAGCCATCTTCCGTTCCGCAGCCGCCTTGGGGATAGATGCTATATTATTAACACGCAATTCTTGTGATCCGTTAAACCGACGTGCAGTCAGGGTTTCGATGGGTTCTGTCTTCCTGATACCATGGACTTGGTTGGACGGTTCTCCCAATGAGTTGCGCAAACTGGGTTTCCGTACAGTCGCTATGGCACTCACGGAGAAATCAATCTCTATCGATAATCCTATCTTAGCAACCGAACCCAAGTTAGCCATCGTAATGGGAACAGAGGGGGATGGTCTTCAAAACGAAACAATTAATGAGGCGGACTATGTAGTCCGCATTCCTATGGCAAACGGTGTCGATTCTCTCAATGTAGCCGCCGCATCCGCTATTGCTTTCTGGCAACTTCGCGTTCAAAATGACGCAATTCTGCCACCATTACCGGATGATGTACATATATGATTACTTAATTCCTACTCACACCTACAATACGTATTTGCGCCACAGGAACAGCGAGGCAACAACTTTTCCATCAATTCACTCCGAAAGAACTCATACAGTTCTTTATGCATGATGTCATATAGTGCCCTAACCCGTTCTTCCTGCTCATCTTCTACATGAATTCCTCCCTGAAAGGGATCTGTAAAGTTGAAAGAAACGTATTTTCTCACTACACTCTGCATTTCCTTTTGCACTTCCTCCGCTTCCGGACAAAGGGTAATGACATAATCCCATGTCTGTTGGGCATACGTCGCAACGTCACAGGGCTTTCTACGCGAAAAGTCATATCCATTTTGTTCCATCACTTGGCAAACAACGTCAGGAACAGAATTTCCAGCCAAAATACCGGCAGTACTAATCTTCATCCCTCTACCGAAGGAGTTCAAAATTTCCTGTGCCATACGACTGCGGCACATATCATTATTACTTACTATCAGTATATTCTTCATACAAAAATTCTATTTTTATTTATTTCCTGATATAGCTACTTTAATAACCCCATCCAACTTGTTCTCGAAAATACGGTAAGCTTCCTCAATCTCATTTAATGGAAATCGATGTGTAATAAGAGGAGTTGTATCAATTTTACCTTCCTCAATCAGCATGAGAATCTCGTTACAATCGCAGCCATCCACTCCACCTGTTTTAAAAACCAAATTCTTGCCATACATATCAGGTAAAGGAAGAAGTTGTGGTTTATCATAGAGGGCTACAATCGTGACAATAGCATTAGGACGGGCACAATTCCAAGCCAAATGGAAGGAATCGTCACTCCCAGCCACTTCCAAAACGACATCTGCACCACCATGGTCACTGTTCTTGAGAACAAAATCCTTGCAGTTTTCCGGTTCAGTCACCAACACATCAGGATAATGCTCGCAGACAAACCGAATTCTTTCAGGAGACTTTTCACAGACAATAATGCGTTTGGGCTTCTTCAGCATCACACACAATAAAGTACAAATCCCAGTAGGTCCGGCACCGATGATAAGAACAGTATCTTCCGCGGTTATTTCCGAGATGCGTGTTGCCCAAAAGCCTGTTGCAAGCACATCACCGACAAACAAAGCTTGTTCATCACTCACTGTATCCGGAATACGGTTCAAACCTTGATCCGCATAAGGAACTCTGACATATTCCGCCTGACCGCCATCAATTCGACAACCTAAAGCCCAACCGCCATTAGGATCAGTACAGTTATTCACATATCCATGCTTACAGAAAAAACACTCACCGCAGAAAGTTTCGACATTCACAGTCACCCTGTCACCAGGCTTCACCGAAGTGACATCAGCCCCTACTTGTTCTACCACACCTACCATCTCATGCCCGACAGTTATTCCGGGCACAGCACGCGGCACACTGCCATGTTTAATATGAAGATCACTGGTGCAGATGCTACCAAGTGTTACACGCACGACTGCATCCCGTGAATCCTTTATTTCCGGTCTTGCTTTCTCCTGCAATTCAAACTTTCCGTGTTCAATATATGTGTATGCAAGCATAATATCCTCCTCGTTCATTAATATATACCTTGCAAAGATAATGATTTCATTGGCAAAACAAATCTCTTTTATCACGTTCAATACTCCCAAACCGAATCTCACTCTATATTTATAACAATACAAAGCTGAATAAAGTCATTCACTGTTTTTTCTACTTCAGCTTTGATATTCTGGAAAATATTCTTACTTTTATATCCTAAATAATAAATAAAAACAGCAGCATGACTTATTATATTTACACACAAGCCTATGATAGATACTTCCGAAAATCTGATTATTATAAAAGGTCAAATCAAGACTCCTGAAATAGAAAGTTGCCAAAATCATAATGGCAACTATAAGGTAGTATTCCGGAATGTTCCCAGTGCGTATACTTACAAAGAAGAAAATGTCCTTTGGCTGACTGATCCGGACAAACCGGACCCCAATAATTATCAAATAATCAGTAAAGGGAGAACTTTATCAAACATCAAAGCCTTATCTATTTTTAAGGCCGGATCACACAACTATTGGCACATTCGTTTTCTGAATGGTAAAGAGTATGATTACAGAGAAAAGGACTTAGAAATTATCGAATCATGCTTGGGAGAGAGTCGTTCGAAAAGTATATTCGAATATTTGAAGAAAGTTGCCGATGCGAACGAATTGAAAGCTGATGACGGAACGAAGCTATTGGCAAAACAATATGAAAAGATTCATTTCATCGCAAACAACAGAGCTATTGCTGTATATCTGAATCCTCAAAAATATAAAATGCAGACCCAGCCTGCCTCAACCTTGATTTTTCCTTTCGGTTGTAATGCAAGCCAGCAAAAAGCAGTCCAGGCAGCTTTTGAGAATCAAATCAGTGTTATACAAGGACCTCCGGGAACTGGAAAGACCCAAACGATTCTGAACATCATTGCCAATATCCTTGTGCGTGGTAAGACTGTTCAGGTAGTATCTAATAATAACTCCGCCATTGTCAATGTACTTGAGAAGTTATCCAAATACGATATGGGATTCATTGTTGCATTGCTTGGCAGCACAGCTAACAAAGAGAAATTCATCGAGACTCAAGAAGAGGAAAAACAATATCCGGAGCACTTTGAGTCATGGCATAATACGGATGTCGACCAACCTCAATTTCTCAATCAGATACATCATCAGACAGAAGAACTAAAAAGCATATTTTACAAACAGGAACGCCTTGCCATGGCAAGACAGGAAATACAAGCTTTAAAAATAGAGTGGCAACATTATCTGCAAGAGTTCGGAACAAAAGAATTTACTCTCCAACAACGGAAAAATTCCAGCTCGGCAGACCTTCTGAATTTATGGAATGAATGTCAACAATTTGCAGAAAAAGAGCAATCATCAAGTCTTCGGGGAATAGCTGCTTTTATTCAACGGTTGAAATGGTTATTCTTTAAATTCAGGAGCAAAGCGATTTGTAAAATCCCCGATAAAGGTTTTTATAAACGGGAGATGAGTTTGATTATCGCCGACTTCCAAATCTTATTCTACCAAACAAAGTATGCAGAGCTGGAAGTCGAAATAGACACATTAGAAAAGGAGCTTGCCAACAAAGATGCAGCAGAAATGGCTAGACAAATGGCCGATACATCAATGAAATATCTAAAGAATCAGTTATTTCATACCTATGGCAATAACCATGACAAGCCCATCTTTACGCTCCCTGATCTAAAAAATAATTGGCGAGAGGTACAGAAAGAATACCCTATTATCTTAAGTACGACCTTTTCATCATTAAGCAGTCTGCAACGAGATGCCGTATATGATTATATCATTATGGACGAAGCATCACAGGTTTCCGTTGAGACCGGAGCTTTAGCCTTGTCATGTGCTAAAAATGCAATCATTGTCGGTGACACCATGCAACTTCCCAATGTGGTCACGGAAGAAAATAAGGAAAAGCTAAACTTTATCGCTAATGCGTGCCTGATTAAGCCGGAATATGATTGTGCCAATATGAGTTTTTTGCAATCCATCTGCAAAGTTATTCCGAATATACCGCAGACCTTGTTACGGGAACATTATCGATGCCATCCTCGAATCATCAACTTCTGTAATCAGAAATTTTACGGTGGAGATCTCGTCATCATGACACGTGATAAAGGAGAAGAGGATATCATTTGTGCCATACGGACAGCCAAAGGTAACCACTCCCGCAGTCACATGAATCAACGGGAAATAGATGTTATCAAAGAGGAAGTACTACCGAATCTATCTTATGAAACAGATGAAATTGGCGTCATAGCTCCATATAACAAACAAGTAGATGCAGTAAAATCCGCACTTGGAGAGGATATTGATGTCGCAACAGTCCATAAGTTTCAGGGAAGAGAAAAGGATGCTATCATTATGACCACTGTCGACGATGTCATCACTTCCTTTTCCGACGATCCCAACCTGCTCAATGTTGCTGTTTCGCGGGCTAAGTCACAATTCTATTTAGTCGTATCGGGAAACGAACAACCCAAAGACTGCAATATCAGCGATTTGATCGCTTATATCGAATATAACAATGGCACTGTTTCCACCAGTAAGATTCATTCTATATTCGATTATCTATATGAGCAATATACAGATGCCCGAATTGCCTATTTGAAGAAACACAAGAAAATATCCGAATACGATTCCGAAAATCTTACATTTGCCTTACTCGAAGATATCCTGAAAGAAAATATCAATATGCGTCATTTGAATATCATTTGCCATTTACCACTCTATATGTTGATTCAGGATTATTCTCTATTGAATGAAGAGGAAAGCAAATATGCTGCAAATATAAATACTCATATTGATTTTCTAATTTATAATCGTGTGAGTAAACAACCGGTATTGGCTATTGAGACGGATGGTTATGCATTCCACAAATCGGGGACGAGTCAGTCAGAACGTGATATTAAAAAGAATCATATTTTAGAGTTGTACGGAATTCCGTTAGTGAGATTGTCTACTATTGGTAGTAATGAGAAGAAAGTTATTGGAGATAAGTTAAGTGAAGTATTAAACTTGCATTAGAATGTTCATTGCAAATCATATTTTTTTGTTAGAATAGGAGTTTCTGCATATTCTAACAACCAAAAGAATAAATTTTACTCCAACTATAACAATCACATCAATAATAATGCCTACATTTACTTCTCATTTAAAGTACGACAGCACTATGGAAATTATTTTCTACTTTTAATACATTAATTAAAATGCAGATAAGATACAATACACATAACAATAAGAATCATCTGTTTTACCAAAATAGGCAGATAAATAAACCGTATTTCGACCAAATACTAAGAAATGATCAGGAAAGTATTAGGTTAACAATTCTACGCGACACACTTCTCCCGAAGCTGATGTCAGGAGAACTAAAAATTAACGCAACTGAAGTATTATAGATTACGATGAACAAGTCAATAAACATACTTGATAAAGAATATCTGCAATGGGTGAAAGACCTTTGCGGTCGCTATCGTCAAAGCCAAATAAAGGCAGCGGTGAAAGTAAATGTGGAACAGTTGAAATTCAACTGGCTTTTAGGTCGTGACATTGTTGAATTGCACGTAGAAGAACGCTGGGGCGAAAGTGTTATCACTCGATTGAGCAAAGATTTACGTGAAGCTATACCCAATGCGGCTGGTTTGTCAAAGAGCAATATTTACTATTGTAGGAAGTTTTATTTGTTATACAAGGATGCTCTGAAAACTTTCCACCAACTTGGTGGAAAAAATGAAACGGAATTATTCCACCAAGTTGGTGGAATATTTGAAGTCCCATGGAGACACCATTGTTTGATAATGGATAAAGTGAAAGACGATATAGACAAAGCTCTGTTCTATGTTCACCAGACGGTGGAGAACGGCTGGAGTCGTAGTATGCTGCTCAATTTCATTAGCACCGACCTTTATGAGCGGCAGGGCAAGGCACTGACTAACTTTACAAAAACATTGCCTGATGCGATGAGCGACCTTGCACAGGAGTTGACCAAAGACCCCTACAATTTTGCTTTCACGGGTATAACTGGGCGTTACAATGAACGATTGCTCAAAGATGCTCTACTGAATAACATTACCCGATTCCTGATTGAACTGGATACGGGTTTCGCTTATGTGGGCAAAGAATATCGTTTAGAAATAGGCGAAACGGAAAACTTTATCGACTTACTCTTTTATAATCTTTCGCTTTCCTGCTATGTAGTGGTAGAGGTAAAGATCGGTAAATTTGCTTTTGCCGACATCGGTCAATTAGGTGGATATGTGGTGGCTTGCAATCATTTGCTGCGTAAGGAAGGACGGGATAACCCAACCATCGGCTTACTGATTTGCAAAGAGAAAGACCGCATACAAGCCCAGTATGCTTTGGAGTCGAGCAGCCAACCTTTGGGTATTTCCGAATATGATCTGGAGAAGTTCTATCCCGAAAAAGTGGAAGGTACCATGCCTACCATTGAAGAGATAGAAGCTAAATTAAGAGATAACTAACAATGAAACCAACGATTTAAACTGCTAAATTCTCAATCGACTGGCAGAAGAAAGAATCCGCCAGAGCAGGGATGCGTCGTATGATAAAAAGACTTCTGAAAAAATACAAATATCCACCAGAAGAAGCTGAAAATGCACTGGAAACAGTTATTCATCAATGTGAACAATGGACTGATAATGATTCTGATAATTACAACTCATTACTCAACGAAACTAGAAAATATGATTTTCATAACGAAACATATCCTCCAATGGCGGCAGATGAAAGAGTGGAATATTATACCCCAAAGAACAACAATAAAAATACCCTATTATGAATATAGACATAAATAAGTTAGAGAAGGAAATAAAAGATTATAAGGCAAATTTCTTCTCCTCTTGGAATGATGAAAAGTATAAATGGGAAGCAGTAAGCTGGTTTCAATCCCATTGGGATATCAAGTCCCCAGATTTCACACAAATGCTTGAAACTTCTCTTTCGAAAACTCAAAATCTTCTAGGAGCACAACATTATTTTCCTAGACGCATGATAAAGAATTTCGCAATGGTTGCCCCTGAAGATGTAAGAAAGATGTTTATTGATTTATATAATGAACATATTCCCCTTTCCGATCGAATTTATAAATTTATTAAAGAATCAGACTTTATACTTGAGAAATACAAAAGCACTTGGAGAAATCACTTTCAAGATTATATTCTGTGTGGTGATATTAGGACTAAAGAATGTTAATTTAAACAATCTTTCTTTA
>OKXB01001172.1_pt1 | contig 27748 bp, 29 predicted proteins | sample 1601731 | NCBI WGS metagenome assembly OKXB01 (sample SAMN04414077, study PRJEB24778) | human gut metagenome | material: faecal | host: Homo sapiens
TTCATAATTAGCTTTTTATGATACAATCAACACGTAGAAAGAAGGAATTAATATGGACGAAAAAACATTAGTATTTGGACATAGAAAACCAGATACAGATTCAATAACTGCTAGTATCAGCCTATCATATTTAAAAAATCAGTTAGGTGAGAACACAGAACCACGAGCTTTAGGTAGCCTAAACAAAGAAACAAAATACGCCCTAAATTATTTCGGAGTAGAAGAACCAGATTACTTAAATGACGTAAAATTACAATTAAAAGATATCAACTATCATAAAGATTTCATTCTAGATGAAAAAGAAACTATCTATGATGGTTATAAGTATATGTTAAAAGAAGGATTAACAGGTATTCCTATAGTTAAAGGCGAACGTGATTTTGTAGGACTTTTAACAATGAAAGATTTATCAAGAGTCTTTTTAAATGCAGATGATAACAAAATATTTACATCATATGATAATATTATAAAAGTATTAAATGGTAGTAAAGTAAGCAAAGTAGATGAAGAAATAAAAGGAAAACTATTAGTAGGGGCTTATGAAACAGATACTTTCAAAAAAAATATTGAATTAGATAAAGAAATTATCTTAATAGTTGGAGATAGACAAGAAATAATAGAGCATGCTATTTCATCTGGTGTACAGTTAATTGTAATAGCTGGAAATGGTAATATAAAAGAAAGTCTTATTAAAGAAGCAGAAAATAATAAAGTAAATATTATTAAAACACCATATGATACTTATCACACTTCTAAACTAATATCTTTAAGTAGTTATTTAAAAACAATGGTATGTAGTTATAATCCAACTAAGTTTGAACAAACAGATTATGTTGATACAATATTAGACATAAATAATAAAAATAAAGCTTTAGAAGAACAAGCTGAAATAAAAAGATGCGAAAAAATAAAGAAAGAATTAAAAGACAGGGTTTTAACGTTTAAGGTTAAAACTGGTAAACAAGACCAAGTATTTGGTACTATTTCAACGAAACAAATAGCTAATGAATTAGAAAAAATAGGATATAAAATAGATAAGAAAAAAATAGTACTTGATGATGCAATTAGTTCTTTAGGTTATCATGAGGTAAAGATAAATTTACATAAGAATGTTATTGGAATCGTAACGGTAGAACTTATAAAGTAAAGGAAGTGATAAAATGGCAGAGAGAAATATACCACAATCTAAAGAAGCAGAAAAAGCTGTGTTAGGCTCTGCTTTTTTATCTAAAACGGCACTTCAAAAAATATGTGATGAGTTATCACCTGAACATTTTTATAGTGAAGCAAATGCAAAAATCTTTGAGACGTTACAAGAATTAAATGATGAAGATAAACCTATTGATATAACGATAGTTACTAATAAATTAAGTGAAAAGAAAATATTAAGTCAGGTTGGTAATGTTGAATATTTATCAGAGATAATAGATTCTGTACCTAGTGCATCAAATGTTGAGTATTACATAAACATTGTAAAAGAAAAGATGATAGGAAGAAAAATCATAGAAACTGCAACCGATATTGCAAATGATGCCTATGTATCTGAAGATTCCATATATGATGTTTTAGAAAATGCTGAAATGAAGATGCTTAGAATAGGTAATATGCGTAAGACATCAGAATTTCAAAGAATTCAAGATGTTGCTTATAGAGCTCAAGAAAACCTAGAAAAATTAGCAGAACAAGGTTCAGAGATAACTGGTCTTGCAACTGGTTTTTCTGAGTTTGATAAATTAACTGCGGGACTTCAGCCAAGTCAGTTTATTATAATTGCTGCTCGTCCAGCAATGGGTAAAACAGCTTTTGCACTTAACTTAGCAACTTATGCTGCAACACATAGCAATAAATCAGTTGCGGTATTTAACCTAGAAATGAGCGCAGAGCAACTTGCAAACAGAATATTACAATCACTAGGACAAATAGATGGTGGTAAGATGCGTACAGGGCGTTTAGAGCACAACGATTGGAAAAGATTAAATGAAGCAATTAGCCAACTATCAGATACAAATTTATTCTTAGATGATACACCTGGTATAACAATAGGTGAAATAAGAAGTAAATGTAGAAGACTTGCTAATTCTGATAAGGGATTAGGGCTTGTTGTAATAGATTACTTACAGTTAATAACTGGTCCTTCTAAATCAGCTGGAAACAGACAACAAGAAGTATCTGATATATCACGTAACTTAAAAACAATGGCTCTAGAGCTTGGAATTCCGGTAATAGCATTAGCGCAGCTTTCTCGTGCGGTTGAACAAAGAGAAGATAAAAGACCAATAATGAGTGATTTGCGTGAATCAGGTTCAATAGAACAGGATGCCGATATAGTATCATTCTTATATAGAGATGATTATTATAATAAAGAAAGCGAGAAGAAAGATATTGCAGAAGTGATAATTGCAAAACAAAGAGGTGGTTCAACTGGAACTGTTGAATTACTATGGATGGGTAATTATACTAAATTTGTAAACTTAGAAAAAAGATTTGATGATTAATTAAAAATTAATTTTAAGGTCAAAAATATTTATTTTTCTTTGTACTCTTTTTAGTGAAAATTTTTTAAGATTTAGTTTTTATTATCCTATTATATTTTTTGTAAGAGTACGGCATTTATCACTTAATCTTATAAAAACATGCTATATATTTCTTAAGACAACATCAATATATCACATGAACTATGTTTGTCTATATATTTTTTGAAATTATTTAATTTTATTTTTAGTTTGTGATATAAATAAATTTGAAAATAAAAAAACAATCTTTATTTAAGACTGTTTAATGACTACTATATGATATTTAAAATAATACCGCAAATGCTTGAAAATACTATCATCGTTAGAACGATTAAAAGATTTTCTTTTAGATGATGATTTTGTTTAAATAGTACTAATATACCTACTCCGGAACCACATAGTAAACCCGCTATACAACTGCCAAAAGTTATAACATTTTCTAAATACAATTCTGTGATAATGACGCTAGAAGCGCAGTTGGGAATTAATCCGATAAGGCTCATGATAAGTGGTGATAGTATCTTGTTATTTTCAGTGAAAGTCATAATAATTTCTTTATCAATTATGGAGTTTAGAAAAATGTTGATTATAAAGATAAAGAAAGTTATTTTTAAAGTATGAAAAAGGCTTGATTTTAAAATACTATCTTCGCAATGGCAATGTTCTTCTTCGCATAAATTATGAATTTCTTTTTTAGGAGTGTTTCGCTTTTTTTGATAAAATAAATCTACTAAAAGGCCAAAAATGAAACCTAGGGCAAACTTTGTTAAAAGAAGAAGAATTATTTCTTTGGTGGCAGTTTTTGATGAGATAAGAATAGGAAGCATTTCATCAGATGTTGACAAATAGATTGAGAATAATGTTCCTAGTGTTATTACTCTTGCAGCATATAAATTTGAGGCTAAAGCTGAGAAGCCGCATTGTGGAATAATGCCTAAAGCAGAACCCGCTAATGGGCCAAATTTGCTTATTTTTGATAGCTTTTTCTTGTTAGTAAATTTATGTTCTATTAACTCCATAAGAATAAATGATAAAAATAAAAATGGAACTAATTTTAAAGCATCTATTAAGGCATCTTTAATAATATCTAGCATAGTATCACTCCTTTTTAACAGTATGTATTATACTATAGGAATAAAATATTGTAAAGAAAAAGAATAGAACTAGTCTATTCTTAATTATCTAATTACTTAGTTTGATTGTAAGAACCGCCTAATTGATTTTGTCCTAATGTAACTAATCTTTTAGTGATTTCTCCACCAACTGATCCGTTTGCTCTAGCAGTAGCATCTGGTCCTAAGTTAACACCAAATTCGTTAGCTATTTCATATTTCATTCTTTCGATAGCTTGTTTTGCTCCTGGAACAACTAGTTTGTTACTTGAATTATTCATTTATTTCACCTCCTACACTAATAGGTTGTGAAATAATGATGATTTAATACGCTTTTTTGAATGGTAATTTTTACAAGCAATTATTTAACAATAATTGTTCTTGTTTTGCTAGTAGTAATACCAAATGAATTAGTGACCGTATATATTATACGATAGGCACCTTTTTTACTAGTATCAAGATTGCTGTTTACTTCAACTTTAGAAGTAATATCGCTATCTATTGAATCAATAGCGATGTATCCTGGTTCTTCATAAGTGGCACCAACATTTAGGGTTAGATTTTCATCACCTTTTAAGTAGAATGAAGTGTATCCAGTACCTTTTTCAATAACGTTGACAGTTCTTTTTTTAGTAACATTTTTTAACTTATACGTTACTTCATATGTTCCTGTTTTGCTACTATCGACGGGATTATCTACAGTAATAATATTTGTTAAATCGTTTCCTTTGTTATCTCTTCCAGTATATCCTGGATCTACAAAAGTATCTCCTTGATAAATTGACATATTTTCTTCACCTTCTAGGTCGATGAAGTAATTAGTTTTGTTTACTAGATTCATGACAACAATGATAACGATTGCAATGGCAACAAGCACACCTAATGCAATAATTAATGTTTTAATTTTTGATGGGTCAAGATCTTTAAAACTAAATTTTTTATTATTATTAAATTGACTATCAATATTAGTATTTCCTTTTTCAGTGTTTAGATACATGATTTATCACCTCTACTATGATTAATTATACTAGATGAAGACATAAAATTCAATATGTTTTTAAATTTATTTTTTAAATGGGAGAAATTTTGGTTAAAGAAAAAGAGATATTTAATAGAATCAAGTGATTTACTAAATATCAAACTTTTTAGTTTTTTTATCAATTACAATTACTTCACGATTGTTAACAGCTTCATCAATCAAAGTGGCGTAATCAAAAGAATTTTCGTATTTGATGGCTTTTGATAAATCAGGATTTATAACAGGATGCTTTGGTAAGAAAATGGTACAGCAGTCTTCATAAGGTAAGATGGATGTTTCATATGTACCTATTCTTTTGGCAATATCGATTATTTCTAATTTATCAAGGCACGCTACTGGTCTTATTACAGGAAGATTAGTGACACTGTTAATTACTTGCATACTGGTTAGGGTTTGGCTAGCTACTTGGCCGACTGATTCGCCATTTACGATGACAAGGCATTTACGGTCGTGAAGGACTCTTTCAGAGATACGATACATCATACGGCGCATGATAGTTATCATATAAGTTGGATCAATATTTTTGTAAATTGATTCTTGAATATTGGTAAAATTAATGACATGTAAGCGAATGCTTGGTTGATATTTGCTTAGGATACTTACCAATTCTTTAACTTTATTTTTAGCAGCTGGGCTAGTATGTGGTGGAGACTCAAAATAGATACATTCTAGTTTGATGCCTCTTTTCATGGCAAGATATCCTGCTACTGGAGAGTCAATGCCGCCAGACAACATTAGAAGTCCTTTACCAGCTACTCCTAAAGGATAACCACCAAGCCCAGGGATTTCTTTAGAGTAGATATAGGTATAGTCATGACGAATTTCTATTTTCAAAAGATAGTCTGGATTATGGACGTCGACTTTTTTGCCAGGAATGTTTTTTAAAATTAAGCCACCTACTTCACGAGAAAAATCAGGGCTTGGTATAGGAAATGATTTGTCTGCTCGATCTGTTTCTACTTTAAAAGTTGTAAAATCAACTTTGTTGGCTACTTCTAGAACGGATGATTTGATCACGTCAATATTAGTATCAACTTTATAAGCAAGAACTATACTATGAATACCAAATATATTATGAACTATACTAATTACTTCTTCTAATTCTTCATCTGGAGCGGTAATAAACATGCGGACACGATTTTTAACAATAGTAACATGATAGTTAACAAGAGCTTCACGGATATTTTCGTAAATGATATTAATAAATAAATTACGATTAGCTTTCTTAGTAGTTAACTCACCATACTTTATAAGAATTACTTTTTCCATTATAACACTTCCAATCTCTTATGTATAATAGCATATTTTTAAGAAAAAGAAAAGACCTAAAAATTATTTAGGTAACGAGGTAATGATGATATAAGGCAGATAAATTTTAAGCTATATTATTTTATTTTACGATCAAAGTGACGCCAATATATTTTCTTTATCAAAAGATAACTAATAGTTGTATAAATAATGGTCATAATAGTACTTTTCATAAGAATATTTAGAAGAATACTGAAACTATAGCTATTATAATGAGTTAAAAGAAGAATTATATAAGTGAGAATGTGATAGGTATATAATGATGATAGTGATTTTATATTGATTGTAAATAAATTGTTAGGGATAATATAGTCTAGCTCAGTTAACAAGAAGTAAACTACAATAAAGATAACTATATTTAAAAGAAAAGTGTTTGTATATACGGTATCAAATAAGGCTCCGAGAATGATAGCTATGATGAGATATTTTTTGGAATTTTCGAAGTAGTTAAAAATAACAACGAGAGATACAAGGGTGTAGATAGTTTTGAAATAGCTTAAGGTTGTGAGGCTGGCAGGAATATACAAAGAAATGATGCTGTCTAGAAGGAAAGAGATGATAAGATAAATAATTATTACAATCATTCATTAACCTCTTTTCTTTTTAAAATGGCTACATAATTAATATCATCAAAGTCTGCTATTGGGGTTACGTCGATTATTTTAGCTAAATCATACTCATCAGTTGAAATGTCTGCTACAGTACCAATAAGGATGCCACTAGGAAAAATCTCCCCTAGTCCACTGGTATAAACATAGTCGCCAACATGAATTGTTTCGGTATTACTTACGCCTTCTACTTCAAGATATTTTGTTTGATAATTATAATTTTTGATAAGACCATTTATTTTGTTGTTTCCATTGCTAATGGTTATGCTTATTTTATTATCAGTCTCTTTTGTAGTAATTAGACGGATATCACTTGTGAAGGTGGTGGTAGAAACGACTTTTCCAATTAAGCCTTGGCTATTTACTACAACCATATCAGTTTTAACACCATTATAGGTTCCTTTATCAATGGTAATAGTATTATACCAAGTAGAAACATTACGATATATAACGGTAGCATTTAGATAGGAGTATTCGTTAAGGGTATAATCAATAGATAGTTCTTCTTTCATGGCTTCTAGTTGTTTACGAAGTTCAATATTTTCGGCTTTTAAGGAATCAATACGTGATACTTCTGGTAAGAGATTTTGATATTTTTCACGAATATTTATTAAAAGACGATAGTCATCTATTTTATTAATGATAAAGCGAAATGGTGTAGATATTATTTTTTCAATACTGATAACGGTATCTTTTATAAGGGACTCTACTTTATTTAGTTCACGATCTTCTTTTAGGGTAAAAGAAAAAATAGCGATTATAATAAAGATTAGGACGGTTATAGAAATTATGAAATGTTTAGGGGTTATTTTGTTTTTTTTCATTTTATCACATCCATTAAGATTATTATTCAACACTATTAGTATTAACAATTAATTTTTATTTATAGATATTTAAAAGTTAATATTAGGAATTAGTTCATTTTGATATAGACCAATTTTACCTTCTTTTAGGTTATTTAAAATATCTATCTCATTAACTTTTACAAAGGTTTTTTCACGATAATTATAACTATAATGATTATTTTGATAACTTATGATAAGAAAATGTAGTTTAGTTTTATCATTAAGATATAAGTTATTTATTTTAATGTCATAGTTAGGACAATACTTATCAAAAATGCTTTGGTAAATCACTGCTAATTCTGCTGGTTTGATTATGTCTAGAGGGAGAATGCTCTCAGTTTTTGACAAGATATCTTTGACGCAGCCTTCTTTGGTATAATCAATATTTTTAAGGGATTTATCGAGGTAATAATCATTATATTTATTTTTGATATATTTGATACGATGATCTAGTTCTATATCATCATTATAAGTAGCAAAATTTTTAGTTTGCATTAGAGACTGAATATATGGTAAATCTTTATAGAGATCTACTAATAATATTTGATTATTTATATTTAATTTATTGAGGGCTTCTTTGGTGTTGTAGTCTACTACTAGGGAAACGTCTAAATCAAGTCTTTTGCAAAGATAATAATATATTTTAGCAGCACTTATATCATTGACACGGCCGATAGAGAGGCTACCCCATAAGCTGCCTATATTGCTTAGAAGGGTTAAATCCAAGTATTCAGTTTTTTCAGGTGAGATATTGATATCTGATGATACGAGTTTAGCAATAGAAATGTATAGATAACGGGCTGTTTCTAATTTAGTTAGATTATCTGGCATATTAGCATATATCATATCAATTACAGTTTCTGCTTTGACAAATTCTTCATATGAAACATAGATATATCCAGCATGATCATCAATTATTTCAGAATAAAAATAATTTTGTCCATTATTTATAAAGTATGATAAAACGTCGCTATTAAAGTGAGTTAAATCTAAACTGATATATTTAGTCTTAGAAGTTATTTTATCAAGATCAGCCATACTAGTAATATGAACAATTAAAGATTTGTTATTTTTCATATCATCACCATAATATAATTATATATCATGTAGTTAACTTTGTAAATATTTTCCCTTAAAAAATGGGAGTTTTTGGATACTAGTTGAGTCATTTTTTTAATTATTTAATGTGATGGAGTGCAATAAAAAAAGAAAAGATTATTAGTCTTTTCTAATTAAGCTTCGCTAGTAAGGCCTCCGGATAAATAGTTATCTAGGCCACTATCAGTAAGAAACTTAGATATTGCATCATTTTTTAGAAGCTTTTCCATTATATTCATGGTGTCTTCTTCAGATATACTAGAAGACTCTACCGCATTAGTTGTATCAAAAGTATCAAGGCCTTTAGTGTAATCTGTTTTATATGAAAAGTTTAATTTTACAGTGGTTTTCTCGTCCAATAAATCTAAATTTAGGGAAATAGATGTATCGTTAGCACTAGAGTTATTTATAGTTATGTCTCCTTGATATGTAAGAGTATAATTTTCACTGTATTCAAAGGAATAAGTGTTATTCTTTTTAGTTATTTTTAATTCTCCATCGGCTCCGCCATTATCTTCAAGCATAATAAACTCGTTGTTAATGATTCCTACATATAGAGAAAGTTCTTCAACGACATCTTTTAAGTTAGCTATTTCTTCATTGATACTATCAGCTATTTCTGCTTCGGTACTTGAAGTTATTTTGGCATAGCTTGACATGAATTTATCACTATTAAGAAGACCTTTGTAGAATTTTTCTGTAGTAGCTTTATCTAGATTTAAAGTTATTTTTTTAACATATGTACCATCTAATTTTATATAAGTTTTGGTATAGTTAGCTGATGACAATGTATCGGTAGCTACTTCAGTTATAGAAGTAAATAATTCTTTGTAGTCTGCTACACTAATATCAATGGATTCGGTATTTGATTCTGAAGTAGAATCAGTAGTGCCTTTGATTGGTTTATCATATAAATCTTTAGCATACAAATAGCTTGTACCGCCATCTTTCATATCTAGCATCATTTGGATACTAGGGAGTGATTTGCCATCATATGTAGAATTAAATATTACTGATCCTTCATTAGTGTTTTTCTCATATCCGATGTTACCACTAAAGGTAAATTTGCTAAGTAGTTCATATAAAGGGGCAACTGTTTCATCAGCGGTAATTAATGAATAATCAACGCTGTAAGTAGAATTAAATTTATCATGATCTTTAATGTTTGTTAATGGTGACAACAATTTCTCAGTATATGAAGTAAAGATTTTTCCTGGATTATCAAAAATAAAATAGTAATAAGCGCCTCCTCCAAGAATTAAAAGTAATAAGATAATTATAATTACAGGTGCAGCTGATTTTTTCTTTGGTTCAGTAAAGGTATCATCTGGCTCATCTTGATTTATGTTATTTGTTACTGGTGGCAAATTATTATTGAATCCTCCAGTAAAGTTATTCATACCATTAGAAGATGCTTGTTGCTCGAAAGGATTATTGTTTTCTTTTTGAGGAGATGTGAAAGTATTCATACTACTAGTTGGATTACTATTTGGAGTGAATCCTGGAATAGCTGATACTCCTTGATTATTAATTGGAGTTGGTTCACTAAAAGAAGCACCATTTGGATATTGATTAGCCATATTTTGTGGCTCTAATGATTGATGATAAGCACTTCTAGTAGGAATAGAATTATCTACTGGGGTTACTGTACTGTTTGATCCATTAGTTTGATTTAATGAACTCATGTTAGGCATATAATTTGGAGTAGTTGGCATAGGTGTTTCAGTAGAATTTAGATTTTGATTTATATTTGGATTATTATTTTCATTCATTTTACTTCCCTCTTTCTATTTTGATAATATCATTTTACCATAGATGAAGACTTTTTACAAACATAATTCGACTTTTTTTGCAAAGTATTATTTTTATGAAAAGAAAAAAAGTAAGTTTTGCTTACTTTCTTGAAACATATTTGCCATCTTTAGTAGAAACAATGATTTCTTCACCTTGTTCTATAAATAATGGAACTCTTACTAATAATCCAGTTTCAATGATAGCATCTTTAGTAGCATTAGTAGCTGTGTTACCTTTGATAGCTGGTTCAGTAGAAGTTATTACATAATCGATTTTTTCTGGTAATTCAATACCTAACATTTCACCTTCATAAAAGAAAATTAGAACTTCTAAACCTTCTTTTAAGAATTTTGATTCATTTTCAATTTGGCTTTTTTGCAAGTCTACTTGTTCAAAGGTATTCATATTCATGAAAGTATATGAATCGCCATTAACATATAGATATTGCATTTTTATTTTTTCAACATGCGCTGCAGGTACTTTGATACCAGAATTGAATGTTTGTTCAACGATGGAACCAGTTCTTAAATTTTTAAGTTTTGTTTTAACAATTGCTGCTCCTTTTCCTGGTTTTACGTGTTGGAATTCAAGTACTTGATATAAGTTATTATCATAGCTTATAGTCATACCTGTTTTAAAATCATTTACATTTATCATAGTTTATTCCTTTCTTATAGGTTTATTTTACTTTTTCTCTTTATGATTTGTGTTTTTACGACATCTAGGACAATATTTGTTTAATTCTAGACGTTCAGTAGTATTCTTCTTATTTTTACTTACAGTATAGTTTGCGTTTTTACATTCTTCACATACTAAAGATACTAATACTCTATTCTCGTTTTTCTTTGCCATTTGGAGCACCTCCTTCAAAACATCAATGGTATTATAACATATTTTTTTTGATTAGTACAACTATTTTAGGTTATTTTGTGTTATTTTGAAGATTTATTTGTATAAATCAAAGTATTTATTGACTATGCGAGCAGATATTCTTTTGGTAACTAAACTTTGATAATTTTCATTAGGAGTGCTGATATCAGGGGACACGACAACGATACTCATTTTAGGATTATCACTTGGAGAATATCCGACAAAGGAGGTTGAAATGGTTTCAGTATCAACAACACCATCATTATTAGTATCTATAAAACTTTGACTGGTACCGGTTTTACCGCTAGAATTAGTATAATTACCCATGTATCCATAGCCAAGGCCATCAGTTACTACTTGGTTAAATCCTAAACGAACGCGATCAAGATATTGTTTTTCAACGTCAATGGCACCGAGAACTTTTTTGGAATTAGCATAAATTAATTCTCCGAAAACTTCCTCCTTGTTGGCACTCGGAGCATATACTTCTTTTAAAAGATATGGTTTTAGCCTACTGCCACCATTAGCAATAGTGTTAATATATTGGGATAATTGAATTGGGGTGTAAGTATCATACTGTCCGATGGCAAAGTCTAATAAGTGGCCTGGCAATTTAGAAGTTCCTGTATATCCAAGACTTTCTACTGGTAAATCAATGCCAGTTTTTACACCAAGTCCAAATGACTGATACATATCACGATATTTGTTAAAAGCATCCTCTTTTATTTTGAGAGCTTTATTATATTCGTAATTACCCTCTCCTACTTTGATAGCAATCTTATATTGATATACATTTGAAGAATATCTTAAGGCATATAAATCATCAATATCACCCATAGTACGCCATGAGCACTTTTCAGGAGTATCTTTTATTTTAATGCACTCATCTTTTAGAGTATCTCCAATATTGATAGCACCATATTTGTATCCTACTAACATTGAAGCTCCTTTGACAACTGATCCTGGAGTAACTGGTAAGGTTACTATTCCTGGAGTATAATCAACTATTTCTTTTGAACCACTACTGTTAGTTCTTACTTGTTTTCCAGACATGGCTAATATTTCTCCAGTATTAGGATTTGAAATAATAGCAAATGAACGATTATAATAAGGAGTATTTGGTTCATTTGAAGCATTCATTACTTCTTCACTTAAGGTATCTTCAAGATACTTTTGTAATTCAATATCAATTGTTAGGACTATGTCATTTCCACGTGAACCATAGCTAACTATTTCATAATTATTATTTTTACCAACTTTATAAACTGGTTTTGTTCCTTTAAGATAATCTTCATACTGATATTCAAGATAACTTATTCCTACACGATCATCAAGACTATAACCTTTTTCTAGGTAAACACTGGCTAACTCTTCAGGAATTCCTTGGGTATCAGATGATACAGTTCCTAATGTTGATTTAAAAGTATCACCATATAAATATACTCTTACCCAGTCAAGTTTAGTATTAAATCCTTGAAGATTATCAATATTTTCACTTATTTTAGCATACTCTTCTTCAGTGACATTTTTGTTTTTAATAATTTTTTCGGCATATGAATATCCTTTATTCATTAAATAATAAATGTATGCAGCTTCTTTATCTACCTCGGTATAAGCGGATAAATCTTCATCAGTTATTCGATCAAAAATTAGGTTAAGCAAATCATCATCATTAAGTTTACGCTTATTATATTTATCTTTCTCTTCTTTAGTTATAAGGCTTTTACATTTTTCTAAATTGTTTTGATAATAGAAATTCTTTAAACGATATGTAGAAAGGTTTTGATAATCTACTTCAAGAATAGCTCCTATTTTGTATGCTAAGGCAATTTCTTCTTCGGTAGTGATACCTGATTGTTTTTTGTAATAAATTGTTTTAATGGCTTCATTATCCACGAGAAGATTGTAATTTCTATCATAAATACGACCACGTGGAGCACTGGCACCTTCTACGGTTTTTTCGGTAGCAACAGTTAGTTTGTTTTGGTAGTCTTCATAATCAATTATTTGTAGTTTGAATAAACGGATGGTTATTATCGAAAAAAGAAGTACTAAAATTATAGTAATAAAAAGGTAACGCTTAGTAATAATTTCAGAGAGATTTTTGTGACCAGTTTTTATTTTTTTATTTAGTGATATACTTTTAGTTTTTTTCTTTGATACTCTAGTTTTGGTAGATGGGTTTAAATGCTTATGTTTGAAGATACTCATAAAATGCTCCTTTCTTAGTTAGTTCTTATTATCTATTATAGCATAAAAGCCAAATATTATCATATATTTAATTAGGTGATATCGTGAATAAAACATTAATTCAAAGTTATATTGAAAAAATTAAGTTAGATGACATTAGACAGTTTGCTATTTCACAAAATGTTTTTTTAGAGGATGAAGAATTACAAATAATATATAATTATATTAAAAATGATAATGAAAGATTTTTTAAGAATCCTGAAGGTATTTTAAGGGAGATACAAGGTAAAGTTAGAGGAGAAGTTTTTGCAGTAATTAATGAGTTATATAATAGATATCGTTTCTTTTTAGGATAGATAGATATCTATGACAATACCAATATATCGTATGACATATGTTTTTCAATACTATTTAGATGATTATTTAATTTTTTTGATGATGAAAGAAAAAAGGATTAGTTATTTCTAATCTCTTTAATAAGTTCTGAATTAAATTTTTGATTTCTTATCATGGCTATTTCGTGCTTATATGGGGGATAAATTTTCTCTTTTGAATCGTCGTCTTTTGTTACATATGGAGTTTCAAGGATACGTGGTATTCCTTTTAGACGATCATTATAAATGATATTCATAAGAGTATCAAAGCCAATATAGCCGAAGCCAATATTTTCATGACGATCTTTGTGTGAACCACGAGGATTTTTTGAGTCGTTGACATGGATACAGTGAATGTAGGAAAGACCGATAGTAGAATCAAACTCATCAAGATAAGCATCAAAGTTGTTTAAGTCTACCCCACTATCAAATAAATGACAAGTATCAAGACATACTCCTATTTTTTCTTTATAGTTAACACCAGCAATAATTGTTTTTAATTCTTCCATGGTAGAGCCAATTTCAGTTCCTTTACCAGCCATAGTTTCTAAGAGAATTGTTACATTATAAGGATTATCAAGAATTAGATTAAGTCCTTTAATTATTGAATCAATAGATTCTTCTTTAGTATATGATACAGAAGCTCCTGGATGAAGAACCATATATTTAATGCCAAGAAGACTAGCACGTTCTACTTCACCACGAAGAAAAGATACTGAAAAATCAAAGTTTTCAAGATTACCAAGATTAACAATATAAGGAGCATGGATAATTACTTTAGATAAATCTATATTGTTGTCTTTCATTAATTTATATGCTTCATATGTTAGAGAATCTTCAATAGGAAGACGCTTTGTATTTTGAGGAGCTCCAGTATAAAACATAAAAGTATTAGCATTATATGATAGAGCTTCTTTAGTAGCTCCTAGAAGTTGTTCTTTGTTAGAGAATCCTACATGAGATCCAATTATTAAATCTTTATTTGTCATTTTATCACCATATTAATTATATCATTAATTAGAAAAAGAAAAAAGACTTTAGTTAGTTTTGATAAGGAATACTAATATAAAAAATTCACTAAAATCTTTATTTTAATCTAGATAAACGCATACTTTTTACTTTTTTAGATAATTCAGGTTCACTTATCAAGTTTTCATTATAAGTAACTAGTCTCTCTAAGCGAGGTTCTGAATAGAATAATTGTTCATCAGCCATAGTTAAGATAAAATCAAACCATTTATTAATAGCAAGATTGGTGTCTTCGGTTAGGTTGAATGCTATATGATCGATGGCATTTACATAACTATATTTGTTAGCTAATAATCGGTTAGATAAATTTAATGGACAAAGGACTAATTTTGTTCGATATAGTTTGTTTATTTGTTCAGTAAACTTTAAGTTATAAATAACACGAGACGTCCTTCCATTACCATCACTATATGGATGTATACGGTTAAATAATAAACTCATTAAGGCAGCATTAATAAAGGGATTACTGTATAAAAGAGATATTTTATTTTGTTTATAGGCTTTGATATAGTCATTCATAAATTTTAAGACGTCTTCAGGATTTGCTCCACGCCAAAATATTTCTTCAGTACCATCTGAATTGTAACGCGATATTTTAACAGGTGTCTTTCTATAAGTATTACTTTCAGTATATGGTTCTTCTCCACTAACCATAATAAAGTTATGAATATCATGAATTCTTTTATGAGTAATATTCAAACTATCAAAAACTATACCTTTTTCTCTTAAAATTGATTCATTAAAACTACCATGTTCAATATGTTGACTAGCACGTAATTCTTGATGGGCCATATCAATCCAATAATTAATTATTTCATTATCATCATAGTTAGATAATAATTTGATATATTCATCAAAATCTTTACTAGTAGATTCTAGGTGAAAAAGTAAACTATCAGTTAGTTTAATGCGATCAATATATTCTTCAAGAGAAAAGTATGGTACAAAATCACTATTCATTCCCATTTCATTAACTGGCATTAATATCACCTCTTGTTAGCCAAGTATTTTAGCATATTATTGTTCGGTTGTCAATTTTTTTGCAAAGAAAAAGACTCTTTTGTGTAAGAGTCATATTTTTAATTACTGCTTGATGATGAACTTGTTGTTGTGCAACCAGTTGATGTAGCTTCAGTTACCTCAACATCATAGTATTCTCCAGCTTCTGCTTTTCCAGCAAGGTTATTTACTGCTGATGTGCTATCAGTAGCGGCTTTAACATTATCTCTAGTAGATGCAGTTAGTCTAACGCATGCTCTACCAGTGTTTGACTGAATATACCATGTTGCTGATGTATAGTTTGCAGCTTTTAATCCAGCTTTTTCAATATCTTCTTTTGACATAGTTGTAGAAGTTGTTGGTACAGTAACGTCAGTTTTTTCACCAATTAATGATAATTGATATTGTTTTTCTAGGTAATCAGCAGCAGTTTGTGCTGTTACATTGAAAGCTTCTTGACGAGACTTCTTAAGTGTTGGTAATACAGTTACTAAAGTAATACCTACTACGATAGCTAAGATAACTATTACAGCTAACAATTCTACTAATGTAAATCCTTTTCTATTTAATTTTTTCATTTTTCTTATCCTCCTTATTTAATTAAAATATAACATATTGGAGGAAAGTTGTCAATTATATTAGATAATTTTATTGTTTTTTTATGTAAATATTTATAGATTTATTTCCATAGTTTCTTTCTTTATATAGGGTTAAATTTTCATAAGTTGTTGGTAGATGCAAGTTAGAATGTTCCATTATGATGAGACCATCATCGGATAAAAGGTTTAAGGTAGATACTTTATTTAAGATTTTTTCGTAGACGTCATAAGCATATGGTGGATCAATAAATATTAGATCAAACTTAATATTTTGTGTGGCAAAGGTATTTAGGGCTTTTTTCCAATCAAATAAGATTACCCTACTCTTTGATTTGATACCCAGATTAGCAATATTTTTATTTAACACTTTGATTACTTCAGGATTATTATCGATAAAGTACGCTATTTTTGCCCCGTTAGAAATTGCTTCCACACCAAGATTACCTGACCCTGCAAAAAGGTCTAGGACCGTACTATCTTTTATGTAATCTTGGATCATGCCAAAAAGAGACTCTTTTACGCGATCCATTGTGGGTCTTGTCCCTTCAATATTGTATCCTTCTATGTTTCTTCCTTTTAAAGTTCCACTGATAATTTTCATAATTACTCCTTTAATGACAAGTATGTATTTTAGTATGAGTATATTTTTGATACTGCTTGTTTATTTTTAATGCGATTAATGATAATTCATTGTAAGAATCCATATATAATTTATAGTCTTCATTAAGATATAATTCTTTTTTTATCAAAAGTTTTTTCTCATCTCTAGTTTCTTTTTTATATGCTTCGATTAATGATAAAATATGTTTATTATTTTCAAGATTCTTTTTAGCACTAGTTAAGTTTTTTATAAGGCTAGAATTATCAAGAGCATCTAGTAAATTATAGGTACTACTTATTATATTTGTCATAAATGTCACCTAGATATATAATACCATAATTCAATATCAGTGTCTAGTAGATGATTATTTTAGAACGTCAAGAAAGCTTTTTACAAGGTTAATATTATCCATCATTTGATTTATTCTATCAGTGGGTTTTAATTTATATTTATCTTTCATATCATTAATAAAATCTTTATAATAGATACTACTACGATTTAAATATTTATACCAATAAGAATTTTCTCTTAAAAATGTATGAACTTTTTCATCTTGATTTAGGCGATATTGAAGATCTAGATGCATGGTTAATCATCAAACTTTCTATAGATAGCACGTGGTTTATAGGTATCTACTTTACTGGATGATTTACTGGCAAAGAGATCACTGAAGAGTCCTACGGCTTTGCTTAGAGAGTTAACGCCACTTTGTAGTTTATCTACGTCAATATTTTTAGCAAGATTTATAACGTCATTTAAGGTAGTAGAATTTTTCTTGCTACTAGTGGACGGGGCTGAATCAGTACTACGATATTCATCCCAAATACTAGAATCCTCTCCATACATGTCATATAATTCATAAAATTTTTGCCAAGTCATAGAACCATCTTTGATATAGGAAGCAAAGCTAGGATTAGATTTAGCAAATGATTTAAAATTATCAATATTACTCATTTTATCACCTAGTACATTATATGTAAAGTGAATATAATTTTGACATATAAAGACAAAATAGTGTTATAATAATCATAGTAGGAGGTATTAAATGAAAAAGAAATTATTGTTGTTAGGACTTTTTGTATGTCTACTATTAACGGGATGTGGAGGTGGCGGCACTAAGGATGCTAAGACTTTAGATGACTTTAGTAAGGCTGGCACTGATAATGGATTTACGGTAGTGGATAATAAGAGTGCTTATGAGAATATAAGTTATATTACTGGAGCAATGAAAGCAAGTAGTAGTGATACGGATATTGAGATGGTAATTTATTCTGATTCTGATACGGCTAATAAGGTATTGGAAGAGCAAATTAAGAATTTTAACTTATTAAAGAGTACAGGTGCTAGCGAAAAGAAAACTACAGGAGATAATTATCAAAAATATTTCTTGATATCTAATAACTATTATATGGTTACTTCTAGAGTTGATAATACTTTAATATTCTCAAAGACTTTATTAGTTAATAAAGAAGAAGTAGATAAAGTATTAGATGAACTTGGATATTAAGAATTTTGATTGGGAAAATGGATTTAAGATATCTCTAATATTATAAGATTGATGAATGTTTATATGATTAAGGTAACTATATGGTATTATTGATTATTAAAATGTTTATGACTAAGGGATATATTTGATATTTTCTTTACTAACACTAGAGGTGTAAGATTTTTGATATATAAAAAGCTTCGACTAATGGGTGAACACTACTAATAGTGAACAGGCCAGTTAGCCAAAGCTTTTTTCAGTTACAGTTTTTTATTTTTTGTGTTGCAGTTTTTAACACATTTTTTGTTTTATTGCAATTTTGTTTTTTATTTTTGCATTTTAGTTTGTAGATATTGTTTTATATTGATGACTAAGCTGCTTTTTTAGCATCGAATTTTTTACGTTGTTCAGTGTTTAATATTTTCTTTCTTAATCTTAAGTGATGAGGAGTTACTTCAAGTAATTCATCAGTATTGATATAATCAAGGCAATATTCTAGAGTTATTGGACGAGGTCTTTTTAATACCACGGTATGATCTGAGCCAGCGGCACGAGTGTTAGTTAATTGCTTTCCTTTTACAACATTAACAGCAAGATCGTTTTCACGGTTGCATTCTCCTACTATCATTCCTTCATATACTTCTTCTCCTGGCTCAATAAACATAGTTCCACGATCTTCAAGGTTTCCAATAGCATAAGCAGTAGCTTTTCCGTTTTCCATAGAAACGAGAACTCCTAGTTTTCTTTCTCCAACATTGATATCTTCTACTGGTAAGAATTCTTTAAAGGTATGATTTAAGATACCATATCCTTTAGTCATAGTCATAAAGTCAGTAGTAAATCCAATTAAGCCACGAGAAGGAATTGTATAGATTAATCTTACTAGGTTGTTAATGTTAGTCATGTTTTCCATTTTTGCTCCACGAAGTCCTAGTGCTTCAATAACGTTACCAACAGAATCTTCAGGTACTTCTATTTGTACGTCTTCGTATGGTTCATATTTTACGCCATCTATTTCTTTAATGATTACTTCAGGCTTTGATACTTGTAATTCGTAGCCTTCTCTTCTTAGATTTTCTATAAGGATTGATAAGTGTAATTCACCACGACCTGAAACTATCCAAGAGTCTTGTCCTGATACTTCTACACGTAGTGAGACATCTCTTTGAGTTTCACGGAATAAACGTTCTTCAATTTTTCTTGCAGTTACAAATTCTCCATCACGACCTACGAATGGACTATCACTAGTCATGAAGGTCATTTTTAAGGTTGGTTCATCTATTCTTAGGATAGGAAGAGCTTCAGTATTTCCTACTTCACAAACAGTTTCTCCGACAGAGATATCAGGAAGACCTGCGATAGCAACTATATCACCAGCATGGGCTTCTTTTACTTCAATTCTTTTTAATCCTAAAAAGCCAAATAATTTTTGAATTCTAAATTGTTTGATAGAACCATCTAATCTAATACATGAGACCATTTGATTTTCTTTAATTACTCCTGATTTGATACAACCAACACCAATACGTCCAACAAATTCATTATAATCTAGAAGGGCTGGTTGGAATTTTAATGGAGCATTTTCATCTACTTTAGGAGCAGGTATTTCATTAATAATTAAATCATAGATACATGAATAATCTTCAGATTGGGTACTTAAATCTGGACTTAGAGAGGCTGTACCGTTTAGGGCTGAGACATATGCTACTTTGAAATCTAGTTGTTCATCAGTAGCTCCTAGCTCGATAAATAAATCTATTACTTCGTCTACTACAGCTTGTAATCTAGCAGTTGGTTTATCTACTTTGTTAATGATAACAATAGGTTTAACATTAGCTTCAAGGGCTTTCTTTAGAACGAATCTAGTTTGTGGCATTGTTCCTTCATAAGCATCTACTAGTAAAAGAACACCATCAACCATATTCATGATTCTTTCTACTTCTCCACCAAAGTCAGCATGTCCTGGAGTATCTAGAATGTTTATTTTATAATCTTTATAGTGGATAGCTGTTGGTTTTGCTAAGATTGTGATACCTCTTTCTCTTTCAATATCATTTGAGTCCATAGCACGAACTTCAACTTGTTCATTATCTCTAAATGTACCTGATTTTTGTAATAATTTATCTACTAAAGTAGTTTTTCCATGGTCTACGTGAGCAATAATTGCAATATTTCTTATATTCTCCATAATTATCCTTCTTTCTTCACACAAGTCATAATTATATGACAAAAATGAAAAAAAGACAAGAAATTTGTCTATTTTAGTGTGATATTTTAGTATTTTTTTATAATTATTGGTTAATTTTATTAGAATTATCTGCTACTGGCTTAAAACTTAGGCGATGATACTTGGTTATACCATATTCTTGGAGGGCTTCAAGATGCTTTTTAGTTCCATATCCTTTATTGTTTTTTAGATCATACATAGGATATTCTTTATCTATCTCATATAGCATGTGATCTCTTGTTACTTTAGCTATTACTGAAGCGGCAGAGATGGTTACACTGAGAAGGTCTCCTTTGATAATAGAGGTTGTGGGAATGGATAAATCTAGAGGCATGGCATCTATTAGGATATGATCAGGCTTAGGGTTTAGGTTATTTATAGCAGTTTTCATGGCTTCTTTGGTAGCTTCATAGATATTTATTTCATCTATTCGTTTTTCAGAGATAACTCCTACTCCAATGGCAAGGGCTTTTTCTTTAATTATTTGATAGAAGGCTTCTCTTTTTTTCTCAGATAATTTTTTAGAATCAGTAAGGCCTTCTAGATAGAAATCGTGTGGTAGGATGACCGCTGCTGCTACGACTGGACCGATTAGGGGACCGCGGCCTACTTCATCTACTCCAGCTATTAGATTTATTCCTTGTGCCCATAGTTCTTTTTCATATTGGTAGTTGTCTATTGTTGTTGGTTTTGGGGTTTTTGCTTTTTTTTGTTTGGGTTCTTTTTCTATTTTTTTTGCTTCTTTTAATTCTAAGTTTTTTTCTTTTTTTGAAGGTTTTTCTTCTTTTGGAGACTTTACTTTTCCAAATACTTTATCCTCTTCATTTGATATATTTTTTATTTTTACATTTACTTCTTTAACTTCTAAGTCTGATGTCTTTTTAATTGCTTCTTTTATTTTATTTTGCATATTTAATGTAATTTCTTTTATTATTACATCTTTGCTTACAACTAGATTTACATTTACAATTAAATTATTTACAGTATCTAAATCTATATCTACAGTTACATCATCTACACTTTCGAAATCTTTTACAACTGATTTTACTATATTTTCTATTGTTGGCTTAGAAATAAGTAGTTTTCCGTTGTCATTTTGCATTAAAACTCCATTTGCTTTTTTGTCATTATCTGATGAGTCAAAAAATATGCATTTTATACTACATAATAAACATACTATTTCTACTCCTAAAATTATTTTTGAGGTTTGTTCTCCCTCTAAAGCCATTACTGCAAATGATGATACTGTACTTACATTTATCCATCCTGCAATCATACATATTACTAGTATTGATTGTAAAAATATTAAAACAGAAAATAATGCTAATATTACTTTATCTAACTTTTTCATTTATTTTTCTTCCTTTCTTTATAACTCAAATTTTATTCTTCAGGATTTGAGTTTGTTTCTTCTGTCTCTTCTTCTTTGCTTTCCTCTGTTAAGCTTTCTGTATTTACTCCTTGAACATGTACATTTACTTCTTCTACTTTTAATCCTGTCATATTTTCTACTGCTGTTTTTACTCTATTTTGAATTTCAAATGCTACATCTGGTATTCTAGCTCCATAATCAACTATTATGTTTACATCTATTTTAGCTTTATTATCAGTTGTATCAACTTTTATTCCTTTTGCTAGGTTTTTCTTTCCTTTTAGTACTTCTGTTATTCCTCCTGCAAATCCTCCTGCCATTCCAAATACACCAGGTACTTCTGATACTGCAACTCCAGCTATTACTGCAATTACATCACTTGATATTTTTATTCCTTCTGTTCCGTTTTCTACTTCTTCTATGTCTTTTTCTTCTACAATTTTGTTTTCTTCCATAATTTTTTCCTCCTTAAAAAAATTGATATACATAGTATATCAATTTTTTGTGAATTTTACAACAGTTTTGGTAAAAATTAATATTTTTTTAATTATCGCAAATTTTGCGATAGTTGCAATATATTTTTATGATGTAAATAAAAATTGTTCGACAAAAATTTTCTATGCAAAATATGAGTATGCTAAGAAAATGAGCATACTCATATATCATAATATTCTTTTTATTTTAAATATTCTTCAAACTATATTTTTAAAACTCCACCAATTGTTTTGCTTTCACTAGCATCTGGTAACATTTGGCTACCACCAGTGATAACAACTGTATCTCCGCTTTCAAGAATTTCTTTATTTTTCAATTTTTCAATTCCTGCTTCGATAGTTTTATCGATGTTTTCACCTTTTTCAACTAATATTGGAGTTACGTTCCATACTAATGCTAATTGACGGAAAGTTCTCTTGTTGTCTGTTATAGCTAAGATTGGGCATCCAGCTCCAAGTCCTGCTAATCTTTTTGCTGTTTTTCCTGAATTTGTGTAGCAAACTATTGCATCTGCATTCATAACTTTTGCAGAAACACATGCTGAATATGCAACTTTTTCTTCATAGTTTAATAATTCGATGTCTTTGTTTTCATCAAATCTCTTCCAGTAATTGATTTCTGGTTCTACTCTGTTTGCTATTTTAACCATTGTTTCAACACATTCAACTGGGTAATCACCTTGAGCGCATTCTCCTGAAAGCATTATAGCACTTGTTCTATCAAATATTGCATTTGCTACGTCTGATGCTTCTGCTCTTGTTGGTAATGGTTGATGTGTCATTGATTCTAACATTTGTGTAGCTGTTATAGCTGGTTTGTATAATTTGTTAGATGTTTTGATTATTCTTTTTTGAACTACTGGTGGTTCTGTGAAGTCTGTTTCTGTAGCCATATCTCCACGAGCTATCATTTGTCCGTCAGCTTCGTTTAAGATATCGTCTAAGTTTGATAATCCTTCTACGTTTTCTATTTTTGTGATGATTTGGATATCTTTTCCACCATTTTCATCTAATATTTTTCTTACATTTCTTATATCTTCTAAGTTTCTTGCAAATGAAATTGCTACGAAATCGTAGTTGTGTTCACATGCTGCTTTTAAATCTTCTATATCTTTTTCAGCTAATCCTGGTAATCTGATTATTGTTCCAGGTAAGTTCATTGTTTTTCTGCTTCCTAATCCGTTTCCATGAACTACTGTTGTTACTATATCTTTTCCAACAACTTCGTCAACTTTTAATTCTATTGCTCCATCATCTATTAAGATTTTTGTTCCTGGTACAACGTCTTTGTATAATTCTTTATATGTTACAGAAACTTTTTCTTCGTTTCCTTCTACATCTTCATTTACTAAAGTGAATTTTTGTCCATCTTTTAATTGGATTTTTTTATTTTTTCCTGTGTATAACATTCCTGTTCTTATTTCTGGACCTTTCATATCTAGTAACATTGGGATTGGTAATTCTTTTTCTTCTCTTATTTTCATTATTGTTTCAGATTTTTCTGATTGTTCATCCCAACTTCCGTGTGAATAGTTTATTCTGCATACATTTAATCCTGCTTCGAATAATTCTTCTAATTTGTTTTCACTTGCTGGTCCTATTGTTCCAACTATTTTTGTTTTTCTTAAAGCTTTCATTTCTTTAAAATTCCTCCTTCTAAAAATTACAACTTCGGCTATTATAACATAGATTGTAGTAATTATTCAATAGTTTTTTTAATTTTTATTAATTCTTGTTATATTTTTCACTTTATTGGTATTATCATCAATTTCAAATAATACACTATTAAACATTGTTTCACCTGTTGCTATTTTATATCTTTCTGGAAGTGATGTTACAAATCTTTTTAATGCTGCATCTTTATCCATTCCTATTACTCCATTTTTAGGTCCTGTCATTCCTATATCTGTTATAAATGCAGTTCCCTTTTCTAGAATTTGTTCATCTGCTGTTTGAGTATGTGTATGTGTTCCAAAAATTGCTGTTATTTCGCCATCTAAATAATATGCCATTGCTTTTTTTTCAGCTGTTGCTTCTGCGTGAAAATCATACATTATAATATCCGCTTCTTCTTTAACTTTTTCAACAATTTCTTTTACAACCTCAAAAGGATTATCTAACATAATATTTATTTCTGCTCTACCTAGTGCATTAATAACAGCTATTTTCTTATCTTTACATTTATAAATATTATATCCCTTTCCACAAACTGCTTTTGGATAATTAGCTGGCCTTATTAATTTTGGATCATCTATAAACTTAAAAATTTCTTTTTTACCCCAAGTATGGTTTCCCATTGTTACACAATCCGCTCCAGCAAATAATATATCTTTAAAATTTTTCTCTGTAAGCCCCATTCCCTCTGCCGCATTTTCTCCATTTACAATTACAAAATCTACATTGTATTCAGTTTTCACTTTTTGAAGTCTTTTTTGAAGTTCTTTTACTCCACTAGAACCTACTATATCTCCAACTGCTAATATGTTCATTCTTTATTCCTCACTTTCTGTATGTATTTTACTATTTTATTTAATAAAATGCAACAGAAAACAATTATTAAAAATATTATAATATCACAAAATATGAATATCCAATATTTATCATTTATGGATTGAAACACATTATCTACAATAAAATCTTCTTTAATATCAATTTTTTTATCACTTTCATTTATTTCTGCTCTTTCACATTGCACTAGTAATCGATGTGTATTTATTCCATAAGGTGTACAGGTGACTAAAGTTAATAAATCTTTTCCGTCTATTATTTTTAAATCATTAATTTCATAAGGTAAAACTACTTTTGTTTGATATACACAATATCTCATTTTTTTATCTAACGAAAAAATATAAACTTCATCTCCTATTTTTAATTCATCTATTCTTGTAAAAAGCTCAGACTTTGTGAATCCTGTATGTCCAGTCAAAACTGTATGTGTAGTATTTCCTCCAACTGGTAGCGAAGTATTTTGCAAATGACCTATTCCGTTTTTTAGTACTTCTGACTCTGTTCCGTGGTATATTGGCAAATACACTGATATTTTCGGTATTTCTATATATGCCATAACTCCATCATTCTCCAAATTTAAAATATCATTATATTCATTATAAAAACTTTCCTCTCCTACACTTAACATTTCGTTATATTTATTTGCTTTTTCATATTCTTTGTTTTTTTCTTCGTCATTCGTTTTCTCTATTTTATTTTGATATTCTTTTATTACTTCTGTTTGATTTTTTTCCTCAATTATATTACTTATTTTAGGATAAAGTATAATTAACACTCCTAATAAAATAAATATTATTGCAATAATTTTTTTCATAAATTTCACTATATCTAATAAACTATGCAACCTACACGATTCTATATTTTTATTTACTTTCTTTTAATATTTTTTTCTTTTTAAGTATTGATATTTCTATAATAATACCTATAACTGCTAAAATAATACCTATACATATTAAAATTTTATTTCCAATTCCACCTGTTACAGGTAAAATATATCCTTTTGAATTTTTAAAAACTAATTTACACTCTTCATCTAATTCTCCATCTAAATTGCTATCAGACAAATCCATTTGATATATCTTTCTAGATATTTGGTACCCTTCTGGTGCTTTAGCTTGTTTTATGTTATATGTTCCTTCATCTAATCCTTTTAAGTATAAATGTCCATTTGCATTTACAGAAACATTAACCACTGAAGCTTCATCATCTGACCTTGTTAAATAATATTCTCCATCATTGCTCTTTTTAAAATGTAAAACTTCACCATTTTCATCTAATACAGAAAACTCACTTCCAGGTAATAAATTCTTTTCATTATCTTTATCTACAGATTCTATTTCCATTTGATACGTATAAACTGTTACTCTTGGCATTTCTTGTACCTTAAAATCATTTGCATTATAAGGATTATTTGCATATTTTAGTCTTACATAACTATTATTACCTTTGCTACCAATCGCCAATCTCCAATTCTGTACCAAACTTGCATTATATACTATTTTTACAGTATCATATTTATTTATTTTATTATAATCAAAATCTGCAATAAATGTTGTAACCTCAAATTTTCCAACCTTCGCATTGAAGTTCAAGGTATAATCATTTATACTTTCTTCGTTTCCAGAACTTGTTATTCCATATATTTTTAGCGATTCCTTATTTATTATTATAGAATCATCTACCTTATCAATTATTTGATATTCTTTTGATAAACTATTTTCTAAATATGTTGGAATATCAGCTTTTATTGTATAAGTAAATTCGTCTTTGCAACTATAATTGTCCTTCATTTTGTTTTCATCAGTTATAGTTTTTGATATTGATATATTTGTAGCTTTTACAACAATATTTTGGTCTTTCAATTCCCATTCATTTTTCTCATTATTGTAATTTGGAATCAAATTTACAACTGTTGGCATATATACCATATAACCGTTTTCCATTATTACTAAATAGGTTCCCATTTCTACATTTTCAAATTTTGCGTTTCCAACTAATTCTTCCTCATCTACCGGATATCTTGCATTTCCAGCCGTTGTCTTTTCCATATAAGGCTCCATTTTAATTTCCTTACTTTTTATTTTAGATGATATTTTATCATAAAATTCTCTAGCTTTTTCTGAATTATTGTTTATGTCGTCATAAAAATCCTTACTGTCTGAATATTTTGGAAAATTTTCATTTAACCAGTTTTGTATGTTTTCTTCCCATTTATATCCTTCCTTTGGTTCATTTGATACATAGTCATATTCTACACTTGCTATTTTGTATAAACTAACTTTTATACCTTTTTCAATATTAGTTACTGTTATATTTCCTGTATTTTGATTTTGAGAAATAACAGCTAAACTTTTGTGATTTAAATTTATTATTGATAAAATACATATTAATACTAAATTTATTGATATAATTTTCTTTATTTTTTCTTTATTCATTTTCCTCCTATTTTTATGTAGGTTGCATAGTTTATTAGATATAACCTCTCCTTTTTTAATATTTTTGATTTAATTTTAAATTTTTTCTAGAATAAATTTGAATTAATTTTCGTTTTTTATATTAACACATTTTTCTTTGTTTGGCAACAATTTTCGCCTAAATTGATCTAACTTTTCATCGCAAAATTCGACATTTTTTCTGATTGGGGACGGTTCTTTTTCGGAAAAAGAACCGTCCCCAATCAGA
>OKXB01001178.1_pt1 | contig 27630 bp, 17 predicted proteins | sample 1601731 | NCBI WGS metagenome assembly OKXB01 (sample SAMN04414077, study PRJEB24778) | human gut metagenome | material: faecal | host: Homo sapiens
TCTTTTGAAGCCCGTTGCCGGACTTCGTTGCCGACACCCTCTGTCTGGCTATTTTTATGTGCGCAGGCAATGAGCCAAGTGGATATTCTTGCATATCTATGTGGCGAATGCTGCGACAACGATAATTATGGAGGATAACTGCCTATGGCGAATAATAAGATGAATGTTGAAGGAAAAAATTACTCGGATATTCCGGTGTGGCGTAGATATACGCTTACCATTGAGGAAGCAGCCAGATATTATCATATCGGCGAAGGAAAATTGAGAACGCTTATTGACACACATCCCAATGAGGATTTTTATGTGATGAACGGAAATCGTGCCCTCATTAAGCGTGAGAAATTTGAGAGGTATCTGGATCAGGCTACGGCTGTGTAAACAGAGCTGACAGATTTACCAATTTCACATGATATAACTATGCGGAGAGCCGGATTTGTGCTATGATAAGAGTGCAAGTCTGGCTCTCTTTTTTTGAAAGGAGAGTTCACGATGAGTGAGAAAAGACGAGATAACCGTAATCGGATTTTGCGAGAGGGCGAGTACCAGCGTAAAGATGGGAGGTATCGGTTCCGCTATATTGATGAGGACGGAAAAGAGAAAAATGTATACAGTTGGCGTTTGGACAAGAATGACCCAATGCCAAAAGGGAAGAAGCGGGAGCCTTCCCTGCGTGAGAAAGAAAAACAGATTGAAGCGGATTTGTTTGACCGTATCGTAACCAACGGTGGCAACTATACTGTTTTGGAACTGGTAGAAAAGTACGTTTCATTGAAAACAGGAGTTCGTCACAATACGGTTGCCGGATATAAAACGGTCATCAATATGCTGAAAAAAGAGAGTTTTGGGAATCTGCGAATTGATAAGGTGCGTTTGTCAGATGCAAAGGCATGGTTAATTAAGCTCCAGCAGATTGATGGACGGGGATACAGTTCCATTCATTCTATCCGGGGAGTTCTAAGACCGGCATTTCAGATGGCAGTCGATGATGACCTGCTTCGTAAAAATCCATTTGAATTTGAGCTTGCATCCGTCATTGTCAATGATTCTGTTACCAGAGAAGCGATTACCCGAAAGCAGCAGAGAGATTTACTGAAGTTTATTCAGGAAGATAAACATTTCAGCAGATACTATGATGCAATCTATATTCTTTTTCACACAGGGCTTCGTATCTCAGAGTTCTGTGGGCTGACGGTTTCAGAAATCGAGTTTGGAGAAATGCGTATCAAGGTAGACCATCAGTTACAGCGTACTGCACAGATGCAGTATGTAATTGAAGAACCAAAAACAGATAAAGGCATCCGCTATGTGCCGATGACGGAAGCTGTCGCAGCGTGTTTTCGCAGAATCATTACCAACCGCAAGACACCAAAAGTTGAACCGATGGTGGAAGGATATGCAGGATTTTTGTTTCTGGATAAAAACGATATGCCGATGGTTGCCCTTCACTGGGAAAAGTATCTGGAGCATATTATTCAGAAATACAATAAAATTTACCGTATCCAGATGCCGAAAGTTACCCCTCATGTATGCAGGCACACCTTTTGCTCTAATATGGCAAAATCCGGGATGAATCCGAAAACCTTGCAGTATATCATGGGTCACGCAGACATCAGTGTAACCTTGAACACTTACACCCATGTGAATTTTGATGATGCAAAGGAAGAAGTATATCGGATAGCGAATAGTTAAAAAAGCCCGTTGGTAAGGACGCTTGCTTTACCAACGGATTTACCAAGATTGCAGGGAAAAACACAAGAAAATACGAGAAGATTTGAGAAGATACCTTGAAAAGAAAGGAAAACTCAAAAGTCGGAAAACCCTGAAATATCAAGCGTTTGAGAAGAAATACAAGATTTAAATGGAGATATAAAAAGATGATTAAAGTATTATTTGTTTGCCACGGCAACATCTGCCGTAGTCCGCTTGCGCAGAGCGTGATGACTTATTTGGTAAAGGAGCGGAACTTATCCGAACGGTTTCAGATCGAGTCTGCGGCAACGAGTCGTGAGGAGATCGGCAATCCGCCGCATCCGGGAACGGTACGAAAGCTTCGGGAGGAAGGAATCCCGTTAATTCCGCATAGAGCGGTTCAGATGACACGTGCGGATTATGAAACATACGATTATTTAATCGGAATGGATGACTGGAATATCCGCAATATGGAGCGGATTGCCGGAGGGGATCCGGAGAACAAGATTCATAAGCTTCTGGAATTTGCAGGGAAAACAAGGGACATTGCGGATCCCTGGTATACCGGCAATTTTGATGCAACATATGAGGATGTAATGGAAGGCTGCCTGGGTCTGTTAAGCAGCCTGGTGTAATTATTCAGTACAGGTTGAAGAGTTTACTGCTGAGAACGTACGAAAATGCTTCAATTACATATTGATTCCGTAAATTTATAGCAGCAATTTTATGAATGAGATCCTGAATAGTTAATTCTCAGCTTACCGGATCTTCCGAACCCCGATCATACACAGAACGGTCTGGACAAGCTGACTCACAAGCAGTCCCCACAGATAGCCGTAGATGCCATAGACAGGAATCAGGAAGAAGACGAAGCCTAACCGCACAAGGAGACTTACCATACTATAGAGAAAGGTTTCGAGGGTCTTGCCCAGTCCGTTTAAGATACTGTTCAGGGTGCTTGCGATATACATAAGAGGACACAGGAAGCTTAGAATCAGAATAAATTCACCGGCAAGTTTGTTCTGATAAAGCAGCTTTCCGAGAAATCCGCCACAGAAGAAAAAGAACGCAGTGAAGCAGATTCCGAGCAGGAAACCGTAACGGATGGAGCTTTGGATGGCTTTGGCAATTTTATTCCGGTTGCCAACGGCATCGGCCTCGGAAACCATGGGAAGCAGCAGGACGCAGATGGAGTTCGTGATGGCACCGGGAAAGAGAATCAATGGCAGTGCCATACCCGTCAGAACTCCGTAAACACTCAGTGCCTGACTGGTCGAGCAGCCGTATTTTAAGAGCTGCTGCGGAATGAAAATGGCTTCAATGCTTTGCAGGAAGTTGATAATCACCCGGTTTAAGGAAAGCGGAACCGCAAGGGAGAGCAATTCTTTGAAAGAAGACAGGAATTGTGTACTCTTAAGGCAAAGCAGTGCGGACATGTGGATGGGCAGTATTTTGTTAAAATGTACCTTTACGGCAATAAGGGAGACGCACATGGATGCGGCTTCCCCAATGACCAGGCCGACGACAGCGAAGCTGATCGTAGGCTGCATGCCCTGTTTTTGAAAATATGCATAAATAAGATACACACTTCCAACCCGGATGACCTGTTCTATCAGCTGACAGGCAGACGGAATGGAAGTTTTTTTAATTCCATAGAAGTAGCCATTGATGCAGGAATGGACGGTAGCCATGGGGATTGAAAGTGAAATGATGCGCAAAAGGGGTGCTGTCCGTTCCTCCTTCAGGAAACCAATCGCAATTTCCTCTGAATAGCGGTAGATGAAAATGGCACACAGGATCGAAAGTAACATGGCAGCCAGAAAGCCGGTAAAGAGGTACCGGAGAGAGGCACAGTAGTTCCCGGTCTTTTCTTCCCTGGCAACATATTTGGAAATGGCGGTCTGAATTCCTGATGCAGTGAGGGCAAAGGAGAGTGCAAGGACCGGAGCAATCAACTGATAGATGCCCATGCCTTCTGCTCCGAATACCCGGGATAAGAAGATCCGGTAAAAGAACCCGATGAACCGGCTTAAGAATCCGGTGAGGGTCAAAATAACAGTCCCCATAACAAGCGGGTGGGTTAAAATTTCCTTTTTTCGGAATGAATGCATAGGTGCTCCTTGCAGGAGGATGATTCCTTACTAATGTATATGAAGACAGGAATAAAAGATGCATAACTGTTATGATACAAGCTGCCAGTGCAAGAGGTTTTGCAATACAGGATGTCTGCAGATAGGAACTTGTAAAATACCCCCGTTTATGTTAAATTGTAGTTACAGTTCAGCCATGCCCATTCATAAGCTGCCGGATGGTACAGATTGGCTAAAAATATACGTGTTTTCCAGCAGCTTATTTCATGTCGGGCGTCCGCCCTATAGAAATGATTGTATAAGCTGCCCTTAGTGAGCAAGCTCCCACGGACACCTTATACAATCATTTCTGCATGGCTGAACTGTTGCAAATTGTAAATAAATGGGGGAAATTAAAGCTTTAACAAATACAATTAAAAAGGGGAATGAAATGGCAGATAAGAGAAATAACAGGCTGTTAAATGCAAAGTTAAATAAGTATATTGTTCCGGGCATTATGATGTCACTGGCGCTTCAATTAGGAAACATCGTGGATACAATTTTTGTAAGTAATCTGATCGGTGTGGAAGCCATGTCAGCGGTTACCATGAGCCTTCCGGTGGAAACCATTATCCAGCTTACCGGTTACTGTCTTGGAATCGGTGGTTCCATTGCTGTGGGAAATATGCTTGGTAAACGGGATAAAGAAAGTGCCTCGAAGTTATTTACAGTTACGTTTCTTGTGACACTTTTAGCAGGCTTTCTTTTTTCATTTATTGCATTCCCGGCAGCAGATCCGATTGCGAAACTCTTAGTACCTGGCGGCGGAACACTGACAACCCATACAGCAGACTATATCCGGATCAGCATGCTTGGTGCACCGATTATTGGAATTGGTCTTATGATGGTGAACTATCTTGGTGTGGAAAATCACCCGGAACTTGCATCCACCTACCTTATCCTAGCCAATGTAATCAATCTGATTCTCGATTATATTTTTCTCAGATTCACCCCGCTTGGAATTGCGGGTGCGTCCCTTTCTACCGTGCTTGGTTTTTTACTTGCCATGGTGGTTTTCGTGTTTTATATCCGCTCCGATAAACGGAATATCCGGTTTGTGCATCTGAAACCAAAGGACTTTGCCATCCTCAGGGAAGCAGTGGTTACAGGTGTTCCGATGCTGGTTTTCATGGCGACAAGTTTTATCAAGGCACTTGGGCTTAATACGATCATTATTAATCAGATCGGTGAGGACGGTATGGCGGTATTTACGGTTTGTGATAACGTCCTTCTGATTGTTGAAATGCTGACCGGAGGAATCATTGGTGTTATTCCGAACGTGGCCGGAATCCTTTTTGGAGAAAAGGACTACGTGGGAATCCGTGTTCTGTGCAATAAAATGCTGAAATACAGTTACATCATGCTTGCAGTCATTTTTGTAGTGATTATAGTGTTTACAGAGCAGATTACCATTCTGTTTGGAAGCGGTGGCGGGGAGCTTGGAAGACAGATGGTGAATGCACTTCGCATTTTTGCTGTATGTGTGATCCCGTATCTTTGGAATAAATTCATTGTAAGCTATTATGAATCCATTGAAGAAACCGCGATTGCCAGCTTTGTTACCTTCCTTGAAAACGCTGTTGTGGTTCTGCCGGCAACCTTTGCCGGAATTCTGATCTGGAAGCAGATTGACGGAATCGGTATAGATGGAATTGCGGTAGGGTTTGTAGCGACAGAGCTGATTACGGTAATTGCAGCGTGGATTTTCCGGAAAATCAAGCATCCGCATTCCACCTTTTATATTGTCCCGGATAAAAATCCGGGAATCAATCTGGACTTTTCAATTAAGAGTACCATGGAAGAAGCTTCGGTTGTACATACCAGAATCATGGAGTTCTGCAGGGAAAAGGGAGTATCCGGAAACAAAGCCAATCTGGCAGCCGTATGTGCGGAAGAGATGACCGTAAATATCATCAGATTCGGCGGCAAAACCTCGAACTGGATCGATATCAATTTCTGTATCGAGGATGATTTATGCCGGCTTAGAATCCGTGATAACGGAGTGAACTTCAACCCGTTGGAGTACAGCTGTGACAGTGAAGAATTTGATATTCATGGAATCGAGCTTGTGAAAAAGATTTCAAAATCTATGGACTATATTCGTGCCATTGATATGAATAATACAATAATCTCATTTTAGGAGGGGAAAGAAATGTCAGACATTAATGAAAAATCCGGGTTTGCCTTTACATTTCAGCCGGTGACGAAGCTGTTTGAAGAACAGGTACGTCTCCATCCGGAAAAGTGTGCGGTTGCTTCCGGTAAGGAAAGCTTCACGTATGCCGAACTGAATGAAAGAGCAAACAAAATTGCCCATTCTCTCATCGGAAAGGGGGCCGGTCGGGAGATTATCGTGGGTGTTGTACTGGAACGCTGTTGTGATTTTTATGCAGTACGACAGGGTATTTTGAAGTCAGGAAGCGCTTTTGCGGTAGCTTCTCCGGATTACCCGGATGACAGAATCCAGTTTATCTTTGAGGATGCAGGAGTGCCGCTGCTCATCACAACAAAGGAGATTACCCAAGAACGTAAGGAATTGTTTGACAAACTCCCCTGCAAGGTGCTTTTACTGGAAGAGCTGCTGCAGCATCCGGATACAGAAAATCCGGATGTAGAGATCAGGGAACATGATCTGTGTTATTGTATCTATACCTCAGGCTCCACCGGAAAGCCCAAGGGAGTAATGATTGAGCACGTAAATCTTGCAAACTTTGTGAATCCTGATCCAAAGAATGCAGAAACCTATGGATATGTAAGCAGGGGAAGTGTTTCTCTTTCCATGGCAGCGATGACCTTTGACGTATCCGTACTTGAGGAGTTTATTCCGCTTACGAATGGACTTACAGCAGTGATTGCAACGGATGAAGAGATCCAGAACCCGATGATGCTCGGAGATCTCATTGTTAAAAATCATGTCGATATCATGACGACAACTCCGACGTATCTATCCAACATGATTGATCTGCCGCAGCTGAAGGAAGCGGCTTCCCGGATCAGGGTTTATGACGTGGGAGCAGAAGCCTTCCCTCCGGCACTTTATGATAAGATTCGTTCGGTTAATCCGGATGCTTATATTATGAATGGTTACGGCCCTACAGAGACGACGATCAGTTGTACGATGAAGGTGATTAGCGACAGCAAAAATATTACGATCGGTACGCCGAACGGCAACGTCCGGGTTTATGTGGTAGATAAGGAGAACAGGATTCTTCCGGATGGAGAGACAGGGGAACTTGTGGTAGCAGGTCTTGGTGTAGGAAGAGGCTATATCAATCTGCCGGATAAAACAGCTGCTGTATTTATTAACCTGAATGGTGAACGGGCATATAAAACAGGCGACCTTGCCCGGATTACACCCGAAGGTGAAATTGAGTTCTTTGGAAGAATGGACAACCAGATCAAGCTGCGTGGCTTACGAATTGAGCTTGGTGAAATTGAAGAAGTCATCAACAGCTATGAAGGAATTGTCACCAGTATTACCGTACCGGTGGATAATAAATATCTCTGCTGTTATTTTCTGGCAGACCATAAGATTGATACCGGGGAGCTTTCGGACTATGCTGCCGAATCCCTCGCTCATTACATGGTTCCCGATGTGTTTATCCAGATGGACAGGATGCCGGTAACCGCAAACGGCAAGATTGATAAGAGCGCACTGCCAAAGCCCATTTCCCAGCCGAAGAATTTGAAAGAGCCGGAAACACCGATGCAGAAGAAGATTTTTGAAATCGTTGCGAATGTGGTAGAAAACGATTTCTTTGGTATTGATACCAGCTTTTATAAAGCAGGATTATCTTCTATCAGTGCCATGAAGCTTTGCATTCTGATTTCGGATGAGTTTGGCGTTACAGTAAAAACAAGTGATATTCATGAAAACAACACCGTTGAAAAACTGGAAAACTATGTCATGCTTGCACCGAAGATCCGGACCTATGAGAAGCGTGAGGTTTATCCTCTTACCGGTTCGCAGAAGGGTATTTTTGCAGAATGCAGTAAGAATCCGGAAAGTACTGTATACAATATTCCATTCCTGTTTGAACTGGACAGCGCCACAGATGTACAGAAGCTGTCTGATGCTGTGGCTCAGATGGTGAATGCCCATTCCTATCTTCTTACCGAAGTATTCTTAAACGATCAGGGAGAGATGGTGCAGCGTCCGGGTACGGAGAATTTTGTACCGGATGTCATTGAGACAACGAATGAACAGTTTGAAGCTTTGAAGAAGGAGCTGGTGCGTCCGTTTAAGCTGGAAAAGGGACGTTTATTCCGTGCACAGATTTATGTCACGGAAGACCGGAAATATCTGTTCACTGATTTCCATCACATTATTGCAGATGGTAACTCCTATGATATTATTTTCGAGGATATCAACCGGGCTTATGTGGGTGAAAAACTCGAAAAGGAGACCTATACCGGATTTGATGCAGCCCTTGACGAAGAGCAGCAGATGCAGGAAGGAAAATATAAGAAGGCCGAGAAGTATTATGACAGCGTATTCGGAGAAGTGGAGACCGAATCCCTTCCATTCCCGGATGCAACCGGAAAAACTCCGGAAAAGGGATATCTTGAAAGAAAGCTTACGGTTGCAGAGGACAAAATCCTGTCCTGCTGTGAAAAGCTGGGTGTCACACCGAATATTTTATTTACCGGTGTATTTGGTATTCTGATGTCCAGATATTCCAATTCCGACGACAGCCTTTTTTCTACAATTTATAACGGCAGAAATGATTCCCGACTGGAAAATACGGTCTGTATGCTGGTGAAGACCCTTCCGGTTTACTGTAAATTTGAAGCAAAAACGACGATCCAGGCCTACATGACAGAGCTTTCTGAACAGCTCCTGTCCTCTATGGCAAATGATATTTTCCCGTTCTCGGATATCTGTGCAAAATATGGATTTAATTCGGATCTTACCTTTGCTTATCAGGCGGAATTAAGTGACGATTATCCAATCGGAGATACCGTTGCACGGGGACACGATCTTTCCCTTGATATGGCGAAAATGCCGCTGCTTATTCAGGTAAGAGAGTACAATAACGAATATGTTCTTACTGCAGAATTCCGCAGTGACAGGTACAGTGATGCATTCGTGGCAGGAATGCTTGAAGCGTATGAAGCAGCCATGGATTCCATGCTGAAAAACAAGTATGTATCAGAGGTTTCCATTCTCTCTGAGAATGCGGTTAAGAAAATTGCAGAATTCAATGATACGGCCTGCGAATATGACAGAACGAAAACAATTTCTGACCGGTTTGCTGAAATGGTACAGACCATACCGGATCATACGGCTGTGGTATTTAAGGATAAGAAGTACACCTATAAGGAACTGGATGAGATCAGTGACCGGCTTGGAAAATATATTGCTTCCCATGGAATTGGCACGGAGGATGTCGTGTCCATTCTGATTCCACGTTGTGAGTATATGGCAATCGCACCGATGGGTGTGATTAAAGCAGGAGCCGCATATCAGCCGCTCGATCCGTCGTATCCGAAGGATCGTCTGATGTATATGCTGGAGGATTCCGCAGCAAAGCTTCTGATTGCAGATAGAGAGCTTCTGCATCTGGTGGACGGCTATCAGGGACCTGTTTTATATACCGATGAAATCATGCAGCTTGAGGATGTGGATGTGGAATTGAAAAAGCCGCAGCTTCATGACCTGTTTATCTTACTGTATACCTCAGGTTCTACCGGGGTACCGAAGGGATGTATGCTGGAATATGGAAATATTACCGCATTCTGTCACTGGTACAGAAAGTATTACAGCATTGATCCGGATTGTAAGGTGGCTGCCTATGCATCGTTTGGTTTTGATGCTTCCATGATGGATACTTACGGTGCAATTACCAATGGTGCAGAATTACATATTATTCCGGAAGAAATCCGTCTGGATTTCATTGGCTTGCAGAAATACTTTGAAGAAAATGGCATTACCCACTCCTTCATGACCACACAGGTCGGAAGACAGTTTGCACTGGAAATGGAATGCAGGAGTCTCCGTTATCTTTCCGTAGGCGGGGAGAAGCTCGTTCCCTGTGAACCGCCGAAGGGATATCGGTTTTTCAATGTTTACGGTCCTACGGAAACGACCATTCTTGTAACGGCTTTTGAGGTTGACAAGTATTATCCGAATATTCCGATCGGAAAAGCACTGGATAATGTGAAGCTTTATATTACGGATAAATCCGGTCATATGCTGCCGTATGGTGCCTGCGGAGAACTGATGATCTCAGGCTTCCAGGTTTCGAGGGGGTATCTCAATAAGCCGGAGAAAACGGCAGAGGTATATACGAAGAACATTTATGATGATACGGAAGGCTATGAAGTGCTGTATCATTCCGGTGATATTGCCAGATATCTTCCGGACGGAAATGTCCAGATCATCGGCAGAAAGGATTCCCAGGTTAAGATCAGGGGCTTCCGGATCGAGCTTTCCGAAGTGGAAGAGGTCATCCGGAGATACCAGGGAATCAAGGATGCAACCGTTGTTGCTTTTGATGATCCGAACGGTGGAAAATACATTGCAGCTTATGTGGTATCGGACAGTGAAGTGGATATCAATGGTTTAAATGATTTCATTAAGGAAACCAAGCCTGCTTATATGGTACCTGCAGTTACCATGCAGATCGACAAGATTCCGCTTAATCAGAACCAGAAGGTCAATAAAAAGGCACTTCCGGTACCGGAGAGAAAAATCGAAGAAATCATCGAGCCGAAGAATGAAACACAGCAGAAATTATTTGACTGTATTGCAGACGTTCTTGGCTATAAAGAATTCGGTATTACCACGGATATTTATGAGGCAGGACTGACTTCCATCAGTGCAATCAAGCTGAATATCCTGATTTCCAAGGCATTTGACATAGTCATTAAGACCTCGGATATTAAGAGCCATCCGACAATTGAACTGTTAGAGGGCTTTGTAAAGACTGCCGGTAAGGAAACAAAGAGAGAAGTACAGGAGAACTATCCGCTTACTAATACGCAGGAAGGAATCTTTATTGAGTGTACGGCCAATATGGGCTCTACCATATACAATATTCCTTATCTTTTGAAGCTGAATAAGAAGGTAGATCTTGACAGGCTTGCAGCAGCTATTGACAGCACAATCGAGGCTCATCCTTATCTGAAGACACGCCTCTTCATGGATGAAAACGGAGATGTCCTTCAGAAACGTGATGACGGCTTAACCTGCAAAACACAGATTATCAATGGAATGAACAGGGAAACGCTGGTTCGTCCCTATATGCTGTTTAATGAGCAGCTTTTCCGGTTTGAAATTTACAGAACCTGTGATGGAAATTACCTGTTCCTTGACATTCATCATATCATTGCGGATGGAACCTCTCTTGGTATTATACTGAACGACATTAACAGGGCGTACAGTGGAGAAAAGCTGGAAGCAGAAACCTATACCTCCTATGACCTGGCTCTGGATAACCGTGATGCATTGAAGAGTGATGTTTATAAGAATGCAGAGAACTATTATAAATCCGTATTTGAAAATAAGGGTGGAAGCATCAACTTCTATCCGGATAAAAACGGTCCGGTTCCGACCGCAGAGACTTACCACAGAGAGGTTACGGAGGTTTCCGTACAGGAGGTAAAGGACTTCTGTAAGAAGCACGGAATTACCGAAAATGTTTTCTTTATTTCGGTGTTTGGCCTCACTCTTGGTAAATACAATTTCAGAAAGGATGCAGTATTTACTACCATTTATCATGGAAGAAATGATTCCAGACTTTCAGAAACCGTTGGTATGCTGGTAAAGACACTTCCTGTTTACACGGATTTTGCGGGAAGCTTAAAGGATGGCCTGCTTGCGGTACAGCAGCAGCTGATCAACTCCATGAACAACGATATTTATCCATTTTCACAGATCAGCCATGAGTTCAGCATCAAGGCAGATGCCATGGTGATCTATCAGGGAGACAATTTTGCGTTTGATACGATTGGCGGTGAATATGCACAGGAAGAACCGATCAGCCTAAATGCAGCGAAAGCACCGGTTTCTATCAGTATTTCCATTGACCGGAACAAATTTGTCTTCGAAATTGAGTACCGTGGGGATATGTACTATGAGGATACGATGAAATACCTTGCGGACAATCTGGAAATTGCGGCAGGTGGAATCTTAAGAGAACAGGAACCGGATGACATTAAGCTGCTGTTTGAAGAAAAGACAACGATGGAGGATGATCCGGAGCATGCAGGAAAGACCTTCGTGTATCTGTTCCGGGAAGCTGCAGAAAAATATCCGGACAGACCGGCAGTAAGAGATGGAAAGGGCGAAATTACTTACCGTGAATTGGACAGAATGTCTGATTACGTTGCACAGAAGCTTACCGAAAATGGCTTTGGCAGAGAGCAGGCCGCAGGTATTCTGTGCGGAAGAACCAGGGAATTTGCGGTTGCTTATGTGGGCGTTATGAAGGCCGGCGGAGCTTATGTTCCATTGGATCCGGAGTATCCGCAGAGCAGAATTGAGTATATGTTAAAGGACTCCGGGGCGGACAATCTGCTTGTGATTAACCAGTACCGTGAACTGGTCAGCTTCTATGACGGAAATATTTTAAGTCTGGATGAGGTTGCAGAGGCATCGAAAGACTTTACACTTTCCGTAGAGCTTACGTCGCCGAAGCCGGAAAACCTTGCGTACATGATTTATACCTCCGGTTCCACAGGAAAGCCGAAGGGTGTTATGCTTGAACAGCGGAATCTGCTCAATCTGATTGAATACATCCGGCTGACCAGAAAAACTTCACCGGATGATATCGTGGCAGAATTTGCAAGCTTCTGCTTTGATGCATCGGTCATTGACCTGTTTGCTCCGCTTACCGCAGGTGCATTGCTGTATATTTTCCCGGAGGATATCCGGAAGGATGCTGTTGCTGTTGCAAAATGCATCCAGGATCAGAAGATTACCAGTGCTACATTCCCGACACAGATGGGTGAACTGGTAACAGAGCTGCTTGAAGATGCTCCGTGTCTTAAATTCGTTACCCTTGGCGGTGAGAAATTCAAGCATTACAGGAACCGTACCTATCAGATGATCAATGGCTATGGCCCGACAGAAAATACGGTATCTTCCACAGAGTTCTGGGTAGATAAACAATATGACAACATACCGATCGGCAAGTCCCAGCGGAATGTCCGCAGCTATGTTGTCAGCGAAGATCTGAAACGGCTTCCGGTTGGTGCATCCGGCGAGTTATGCCATGCAGGACGACAGATTGCCAGAGGGTACCATAACCTTCCGGAAAAGACCGCATCGGTATTTGTGGAAAATCCGTATTCCGTATGCGAAGATGACAAGCGTCTTTACCGTACCGGTGATATGGTACGAATGAAGGGTGACGGAAATATTGAGTATATCGGCAGAATTGATTCGCAGGTCAAGATCCGTGGATACCGTGTGGAGCTTGGTGAAATCGAGGGTGCCGTTCTGAAGCATGAACTGGTAAAGAATTCGGCAGTTACTGTTGTAGAAAAGGGCGGAAACAAGTATATTACCGCATATTATACGGGAGAGAGCATTCCGGATGAGGAGCTTAAGACCTTCTTAGAGCCGTTGATTCCTGATTACATGATGCCGTCCTTCTTTGTTCATATTGATGAAATGCCCGTAACCCCGGGAGGAAAGATTGATAAAAAGGCACTTCCTGTACCGGAAGTAGCTGTAAACAACACAAGCTATGTAGAGCCGGTTACCATGGTTCAGAAGACCCTTTGCGAGATCTTTGAAAAGGCACTGGGAACAGAGAAGGTGGGAATCGAGGATAACTTCTTTGATCTGGGAGGCTCTTCACTTACCGCATCGAAGGTTGCCGTGATGTGTCTTTCCAGGAATATTTCGATTGTATATGCCGATGTGTTTAAACATCCTACCGTTCGTGAACTGGCAGCAATCGTGGATGATCAGGCATCCGCAGAAAGCCCGCAAAGCAATAATGAGTTTTCTGATTACAACTATAACAGGATCCAGAGCGTCATCAGCGGAAATGTGGAAGAGAATGCAGACCGGATCACCAAGGAAGAACTTGGAGATATCATGATTACGGGTGCGACCGGTTTCCTTGGAATCCATATTCTGAAAGCATACCTCGACAATTACGATGGAAAGGTTTATTGTCTGGTGCGTAAGGGCTCTTATGAATCCATGGAAAAACGAATGATGCATATGCTGATGTATTATTTTGATAATCCGTGTGAGGAACTGTTCAAGGATCGCATCGTCTGTGTGGACGGTGACATTACCTCAAAAGAGCAGGTGGAAAGCTTTGGCGCCTATAAATTCCGGACGCTGATTAACTGTGCGGCCTGTGTAAAGCATTTTGCAGCCGGTGATGTCCTTCAAAAGATCAACGTCCATGGTGTTGAGAACCTGATTGAGTTCTGTAAGAACAATGGGCGCAGGCTGATCCAGATTTCAACCGTTTCCGTTGCAGGAGAGGGATCAAATGGTGTTCCGCCGATGGACAGAGTCTTTGGTGAAAATGATCTGTATATCGGACAGAGTATTACCAATGAATATATCCGCACGAAGTTCCTTGCAGAGCGTGCGGTACTGGAAGCGGTTTCCGGTGGACTTGATGCAAAGATCATCCGTGTAGGTAATCTGATGAGCAGAAACTCCGACGGGGAATTCCAGATTAACTTTATTACCAACGGATTCCTGCGAAGCCTCAGAGGATATAAGGCAATTGGCAAGTTCCCGATGGGCGGCATGCATGAGGTTGCGGAGCTTTCACCGATTGACTCAACAGCACTTGCAGTATTGAAGCTGGTACAGACTGACCGGAGATTTACCGTATTCCATGCCTGCAACAGTCACCATATTTATATGGCGGATCTGATTTATGCAATGCGCAGTTACGGATTTAAACTGGACATCGTAAAGGACGAAGAGTTTGAGGAGGCAGTAAAGGAATTTGCAAAGAACGGTAATGATTCCGATGCCGTTTCCGGACTGATTGCCTATACCTCACATAATGAAAATGAGATCTATACGATGGAATACAGCAACCGGTTCACGGCACAGGTTCTTTACCGGCTGGATTATAAGTGGCCGGTTACCGATGACCGCTACCTTGAAAGTGCAATCGAAGCACTTGACAGACTTGCATTTTTTGACTGATCGGATGTGACCGGACGGAAGGAATGAGCCGGCTGCTGTTGGACGCAGGATGATCCGAATATAGGAAATTATGGATAGATAGATGGAGGAAATAAGAATGGAACTGATAACCAAAAAAGATGGAAGCAATGTAACAATTGAAATTACCGGCTGGCTGGATACACAGACTGCTCCTCAGTTGGGAGAAGAGCTCGCGAAGCTTGATGACAGTGTGACAAGTCTGGTATTTGACTTCGATAAGCTTGAATACATTTCTTCTGCAGGATTACGTCAGGTAATTTCTGCATATAAGAAAATGTCCGGAAAAGACGGCTTCAAGATCATCAATGTTTCGGATGAAGTGTTTGATGTGTTCAGTCTGACCGCATTGGATCAGAAAATCCAGATTGAGAAGCGATGAAATTATACCGGATCCATATCATTCATATGGATGATCCCTTGCAGAATCAAAGACTCCTCGAACTGGTATCTCCAAAACGTAGGGAAAAGGTCATCCGGTACCGCATGCCGGATGACCGTAAGAGAAGTCTTGGCGCAGGGATCATCCTGAGAGAGATCTTACGGGAGAACGGACTTAACGAAAGTGACCTGCGGTATTCGGAAAACGAGAAGCCGGTTGCAGATTCTGTATTTTTCAATGTGTCCCATGCAGGAGATTATGTGGTGGGAGTATCCTCCGATTGTGAGGTGGGATGTGATATTGAAAAGATCCGGAAGGCACCGATGGAAATCGCGCAGAGGCATTTTCGGGCAACGGAATCGGCATATATCGACGCATCCACTGACAGGGACAAGGCATTTTTTACCTTATGGACATTGAAGGAAAGTTATATGAAGATGACCGGAAAAGGAATGAGCCTGCCGCTTGATGCCTTTGAAATAGTCTGTACGACAGATGGATTTGTACTTGGAAAATCTCCGGAAAAGCCATGCTTTTTTAAAAATCTGGAATTTGACGGCCATATTTTTTCTGTCAGCAATGAAACGGATTTTGTGATAACGGAAGCTGATTTTGAGGATCTTCCGGTTGAAAAGATGATATAGTAAAGATCTTATGCTTTTAATGAGATTACGTCTTAATGATATGTTTTAGTGAGTTTGCATTTTTGTAAACTTATGTGAAGTAGTAATTCAGAGTCATAACAATTATGGTAATTTGTACATGAATGCATGCATTCGTAAAGACATTTGACATGATTGCCATGACTCTGTTTTTAGTAATAAGTAAGTAGAAAATCCTGTAAATTGGTGCATACTATAAAGGTGCATGAAAAGAAATACATGGGAAATGGAGAAGAAGAATTGACAAAAGCAGAAAATAGTGTAAGATAGCCATAGAAAAGAATACCTATTAATCAAGTAGGTAACAGGGTAAATAAAAGGATTCAGAATAGGTGATCGAAAGGATCAGGAGAGGAAGAAACATATGATTTATTTAGATAACGCAGCCACAACAAAGTGCGCTCCGGAAGCAGTGGAAGCGATGCTTCCCTATTTGGGAGAAAAATATGGTAATGCGAGCAGCATTTATGCTCTTGGATCAGAATCCAGGAAGGCAGTCAGTAATGCAAGAAGAATCATTGCAGAAAGTCTTAACTGTACGCCACAGGAAATTTATTTCACAACAGGCGGTTCAGAGGCAGACAACTGGGCATTGATTGCGACAGCAGAAGCAAATGAAAAGAAAGGAAAACATATCATCACGACAGCAATTGAGCATCATGCGATTCTGCATACCTGCGATTATCTTGCCGGGCGTGGCTTTGAAATTACCTGTCTTCCGGTGGATGAAGACGGAATTATTTCTTTGGAAGAGTTAAAGAAGGCTATCCGCCCGGACACCATTTTGATTTCGGTGATGACGGCCAATAATGAAATCGGATCCATCCAGCCGATCAAAGAGGTGGGAGAGATCGCGAAGGAACATCATATTCTCTTTCACACAGATGCAGTGCAGGCCTACGGACATATTCCGATTGATGTTGAGGACATGCACATTGACTTTTTGAGCGCAAGCGGACATAAGCTGAACGGACCTAAAGGTGTTGGTTTTCTTTATATCCGTAACACCGTAAAGATCGGTTCCTTTATCCATGGCGGTGCGCAGGAACGGGGAAGAAGAGCGGGTACAGAGAATGTGCCCGGTATTGTCGGATTTGGTGTAGCAGCAGATCTTTCCATGAAGAATATGGAAGCAAATCAGAAGAAGGAAACTGAACTTCGCGATTATCTGATTGGACAGATTGAAGCAAATTTCCCGAACAGCAAGTTAAACGGCAGCAGATCAAACCGTCTTCCGAACAATGTGAACTTCAGCTTCCCGTTTATCGAAGGAGAATCCCTGCTGATTATGCTGGATATGAAGGGAATCTGTGCATCCAGCGGTTCCGCCTGTACTTCAGGATCCCTTGATCCATCCCACGTACTGCTTGCAATCGGACTGCGGCATGAAATGGCACATGGTTCACTACGGCTTACGCTGAGCCATGAGAATACAAAGGAAGAAATGGACACGGTGGTGCGTGAATTAAAGGTGATCGTAGACCGCCTGCAGGCAATGTCTCCTTTGTATGAAGATTTTATAAAGAACAATCCGGATGGAAAATTTGATTGGAGGACCTATCATGTACAGTGAAAAAGTAATGGATCATTTTACAAATCCCAGGAACATGGGGGAAATAGAGAATGCCAGTGGAGTAGGAACCGTTGGTAATGCCAGGTGCGGCGATATTATGAGAATTTATCTGGATATTGATGACAACCAGATTATACGGGATTGTAAGTTCAAGACCTTTGGATGCGGTGCGGCTGTGGCAACCAGCAGTATGGCAACCGAGCTGGTAAAGGGAAAGACCATACAGGAGGCCTTACAGGTAACCAACAAGGCTGTCATGGAAGCACTTGACGGATTGCCGCCTGTGAAGGTACACTGTTCTTTGCTGGCAGAAGAAGCAGTACATGCTGCTTTATGGGATTATGCGGAGAAAAACGGCATTACCATCGAAGGCTTAAAGAAGCCGAAGAACGATATCCACGAGGATGATCCGGAATAAATAAAGCAGCGTTAGGAACAGAAAGTTGAGATAACGCATGAAAAAGAAAGTGGTAGTCGGGATGTCAGGAGGAGTGGATTCCTCCGTGGCAGCCTGTCTGTTAAAAGAACAGGGATATGATGTCATCGGTGTGACGATGCAGATCTGGCAGGAGGAACAGCCACAGCAGGTTTCCAATCAGGGAGGCTGTTGTGGCTTAACTGCCGTTGATGATGCAAGACGGGTGGCAGAGGTACTGGACATTCCTTACTATGTCATGAATTTCCGTCAGGAATTTCAGAAGAAGGTGATTGACTATTTCGTGGAGGAGTATCTGCATGGCAGGACACCGAATCCCTGCATTGCCTGTAACCGCTATGTGAAGTGGGAGTCTCTCCTTCAACGTTCCCTGGAAATCGGAGCAGACTACATTGCAACCGGGCATTATGCCCGTGTGGAAGTCCTTCCCAATGGAAGATATGCGATCCGTAACTCCGTAACGGCAAGCAAGGATCAGACGTATGCCCTTTATAACCTGACGCAGAGCCAGCTGGCACATACGCTGATGCCGGTTGGAGATTACACCAAGGAAGAGATCCGGAAGATTGCGCAGGAGCATTATCTGCCGGTTGCTCATAAGGCAGACAGCCAGGACATCTGCTTTGTGCCGGACGGGGATTATGGGGCCTTCTTACAAAGAGAGGCGCCGGACCGGATGCCGGGGCCCGGAAACTTTGTGACACAGGATGGGGAAATCCTTGGAACCCATAAGGGAATTACACATTACACCGTCGGACAGAGAAAGGGACTTGGAATTGCCATGGGGCATCCTGTTTATGTATCTGAGATCCGGCCGGAAACCAACGAGGTTGTGATTGCACTTGAGGATGTGTATTCGTCTTTTCTTACCTGTAATCAGTTGAATTTTATGGGTATGGAAGATTTAAAAGAGCCAAGGCGAGCCTTTACAAAGGTTAGATATTCCCATAAGGGCGAATGGTGTATGATTGAACAGACCGGAGAGGATGAAATCCTGTGCACGTTTGAAAAGCCGGTCCGTGCCATTGCTCCCGGTCAGGCATGCGTCTTTTATGATGGAGAATATGTGCTCGGCGGCGGAACGATATGTAACTATTCAGAGCCATGCAAATTATAACAATATGGACGTCGAAGGCTTGCATTCGTAAGGTCATTTGGCATAATTTATATGGCGAAGTAACCGCATGAGTAAAATGAAAGCTGCGATAGCAGCGGTTTTACGAATGTGGTTCTGAGTAGTTACGATAATTAAAAATAGAAAGCGAGAGAAAACAATGCCAATCAAAGCAGATTATCATTTACATTCTTCTTTTTCCGGAGACAGTCAGACTCCGATGAAGCAGATGATTGAGAGGGGAATCGAACTGGGACTTTCCACGATGTGCTTTACGGAACACATAGATATGGATTACCCCAATGACAAAAAGGAAGATGAGGGAATGTTTGATCTCAATACCTATTCCTATCTGTATGATCTTGCATGTGCCAAGGGTGATTATGCGGATAAGATTAAGATTCTCTTCGGTATCGAGATCGGTGTACAGCCGCATCTTGCCTTTAAACTGGCAGAATATGCCAGGACTTACGAGTTTGATTTCATTATTGCATCCTCCCATGTCTGCAATCATAAGGATCCGTATTATCCGGCCTTTTTTGAAGGCAGAAGCGATGAAGAGGCCTATCGGGAATATTTTTCTTCGATTATGGACAATCTGGAAGCGTTCCCTGATTTTGATGTTTATGGCCATCTGGACTATGTAGTACGCTATGGAAAGACCAAGGATGCAGAATACAGCTATCAGAAATATCAGGATGTAATTGATCCTGTTCTGGAGAAGATTATTGATCTCGGAAAGGGCATTGAACTGAATACAGGTGCCATCCGTCATGGGTTAAAGGAGCTGAACCCATGTAATGATATTTTGCGGCGTTACCGGCAGCTTGGAGGAGAGATCATTACCGTTGGCTCAGATGCCCACGAACCAAAGTATATTGCAGATGGTTTTGACCGTGCGGCAGAGGTTTTAAAGGAGTGCGGATTCCATTATTACACCACGTTTGATAAGAGAATTCCGGAATTTCACAAGTTGTAAGTAACAGTTCAGTCAAACTGTAGAAACCGTCAGCTTATGAATGAGCAGGGCTGAACTGTAAAAAGGAACGAGGTACGAGTGAACAGTAACGAACTGTTACGGTTGTAATAAGAAATTCGCATGTAATAAGAAATTTCAGATTAGGACTTGCACTTTTCCAATAAATTGGGTAAAATAAATTTGCTGATAAAATTTTGTCAATCTTGACAAAATGATATAAAATTTATTTTTATTTTAGGAGGAAACTAAAATGGCAGTAAAAGTAGCAATTAATGGTTTTGGCCGTATTGGTCGTCTGGCATTCAGACAGATGTTTGGTGCTGAAGGATATGAAGTAGTTGCAATCAACGACTTAACAACACCTTCTATGTTAGCACACTTATTAAAATATGACTCTTCACAGGGAAGATATGTAGCAATCGGTGAAGAAGATCAGGTTACTGCTGATGACGAAGCTGGAACAATCACTGTTAAGGGTAAGACAATCAAGATTTATAAAGAGCCCGATGCAAACAATTGTCCTTGGGGCGAAATCGGTGTAGACGTTGTTCTTGAGTGCTCCGGATTCTATACCTCTAAGGCTAAGGCACAGGCACACATCAATGCTGGTGCTAAGAAGGTTGTTATTTCTGCACCTGCAGGAAATGATCTTCCTACAATCGTTTACAATGTAAACCATAAGACATTGACTCCAGATGACAAGATCATCTCAGCAGCTTCTTGTACAACAAACTGCTTGGCACCAATGGCTAAGGCTCTTAACGATGCTTTCGGTATCAAGTCTGGTATCATGAGCACAATCCACTCATACACAGGTGATCAGATGACACTTGATGGACCACAGAGAAAGGGTGACCTTAGAAGATCTCGTGCAGCTGCAGTTAATATCGTACCTAACTCAACAGGTGCTGCAAAGGCAATCGGTCTTGTAATTCCTGAGTTGAACGGAAAGTTGATCGGATCTGCACAGCGTGTTCCATGCCCAACAGGTTCTACAACAATCCTTGTTGCTACTGTTGAGAAGTCTTGCACAGTTGAAGAGATCAACGCAGCAATGAAGGCAGCAGCTACAGAGTCATTCGGATACAATGAGGATGAGATCGTTTCTTCTGATATCATCGGAAGCACATATGGTTCAATCTTCGATGCTACACAGACAATGGTTGGAGAAGACAACTTAGTACAGGTTGTTTCTTGGTATGACAATGAGAACAGTTACACATCTCAGATGGTTCGTACAATCAAGTATTTCTCTGAGTTAGCATAGTCCTAGCCAACATGGGGTCCGGTCGTTGGGACCGGACCTCTTTTTTATTAAAAGACTGGAGGATTTAATCATGGGATTAAATAAAAAATCAATCGATGACATCAATGTAAAGGGTCTGCGCGTTCTTTGCAGATGCGACTTTAATGTGCCTCTTATTGATGGCAAGATCACAGATGAGAACCGTCTGGTACAGGCACTTCCTACCATCAAGAAACTGGTTGCTGACGGTGGCAAGGTGATCCTTTGTTCACATCTTGGCAAGCCAAAGGGAGAGCCGGTTCCGGAACTTTCTTTAGCACCGGTTGCTAAGAGACTTACAGAACTCTTAGGACAGGAAGTAAAATTCGCAGCAGATCCGGAAGTTGTAGGACCAAATGCTAAGGCTGCTGTAGAAGCAATGAAAGATGGCGACATCATCTTACTTGAGAACACAAGATACCGTGCAGAGGAGACCAAGAACGGAGAAGAGTTCTCTAAGGATCTGGCATCCCTTTGTGATGTATTTGTAAATGATGCATTCGGTACAGCACACAGAGCACATTGCTCAAATGTTGGTGTGACAAAGTATGTTGACACCGCAGTTGTTGGTTACTTGATGCAGAAAGAGATCGATTTCCTCGGAAACGCAGTAGAGAATCCGGTTCGTCCGTTCGTTGCTATCCTTGGTGGAGCAAAGGTTTCTTCTAAGATTTCTGTTATCGAGAACCTCCTTGACAAGGTAGATACTTTGATCATTGGCGGTGGTATGGCATATACCTTTATGGCTGCACATGGCGAGCCTGTAGGAAAGTCTCTTCTTGAGAAGGATTACATGGAGTATGCACTTCAGATGGAAGAAAAGGCAAAGGAAAAAGGCGTTAAACTTTTGATCCCTATCGATACCGTTGTAGGTGATGACTTCAAGAACGACTGCAACTTCAAGGTCGTAGACCGTGGAGAGATCCCGGACGACATGGAAGGTATGGATATCGGACCTAAGACATGCAAACTCTTTACCGATGCGATCAAAGATGCAAAGACTGTTGTTTGGAACGGACCAATGGGATGTTTTGAAATGCCAAACTTTGCAAAGGGAACGATCGCTATTTGTGAAGCACTTGCAAATATCGATGGAACAACCATTATCGGTGGTGGTGACTCTGCATCCGCAGCAAACAACCTTGGCTTCGGCGACAAGATGACACATATCTCTACCGGTGGCGGCGCATCTTTGGAATTCTTAGAGGGTAAGGAACTTCCTGGTGTAGCAGCAGCAAACGATAAATAAGAAAAGGGGTTATTATAATGGCAAGAACAAAGATTATTGCAGGCAACTGGAAAATGAACAAGACTCCAAGCGAGGCAGTTGCTTTGATCAACGAATTAAAGCCGTTAGTAGCGAATGATGACGTAGATGTAGTATTTTGTGTACCGGCAATTGATATCATTCCTGCAGTTGAGGCTGCAAAGGGAACCAATATCCATATTGGTGCAGAAAATATGTATTTTGAGGAGAGTGGCGCTTACACAGGCGAGATCGCTCCAAACATGCTTACAGATGCAGGCGTAGAGTACGTGGTACTCGGACACTCAGAGAGAAGAGAATACTTCGCTGAGACAGACGAGACTGTAAACAAGAAGGTCTTAAAGGCATTTGAACATGGTTTGACACCGATCATCTGCTGTGGTGAGACTTTGACCCAGAGAAAACAGGGTATCTACATTGAATGGATCCGTATGCAGATCAAGATCGCATTCCAGAATGTCACAGCAGATCAGGCAAAGAAGGCAGTCATTGCTTATGAGCCAATCTGGGCAATCGGAACAGGCGAGACCGCAACAAGCGATCAGGCAGAAGAAGTATGCGGCGCAATCAGAAAATGCATCGCAGAAGTATATGATGAGGCTACAGCAGAAGCAATCCGCATCCAGTATGGTGGATCTGTAAATGCAGGCAATGCTGCAGAACTTTTTGCAAAGCCTGACATTGATGGCGGACTTGTCGGCGGTGCTTCTTTGAAGGCAGATTTTGGCAAGATCGTAAATTATAATGCATAATGGCATCGTTACAACTGCTATTGTAACTCTGGGAGACATCCAATTCTGGATGTCTCCTTTTTCTCTTGTGACACTTCTTTATATATGCTAAAATAAGCCGTGGTTAGGTGCGTATGGATCGAAAAGAAATGCGTATTTTTGACAGGAGGAATAGATACAAATGAAGCGTGGACTTGTTATAGGACTTATACTTACCGCCTGCTTACTGGCAGGATGCGGCAAAACAGATAAAAAAGAGACTAAGGAGACCGTCAAAGAAGTGGCAACACAGGAAGTCTCCGACTACAGCCAGTTGTCGATCAAGGAATTGGAAGTGCTGGGTGCAGATAACGATGAAGAAGCCATGATGGAACTGGCAAATCGTTATGATTATGGCAGTGAGGACTGCGAACAGGATTTTACAGAGGCAAAAAAGTGGTATGAATCCGCAGGAGAAGTGGGAAATACCGATGCACTTTGTGTACTGGGATATTATGCCCTCAACGGTATTACGCAGGATGTGGATCTGGACCAGGCAGCAGACTATTTCCAGACGGCGATCGATGCCGGAAGTGAGCGGGCATATGTAGGCTTGGCGCGCACATATCTGGCTGGTTATGGGGATGAGGCAGACAGACCTGCCAAGGCATATGAAAATATCAATCTTGCCTACCAAAAGGGCATTCCGGTAGGGCAGTATTATATGGCTTATCTTTTAGAGAACGGTATCGGTTGTGCGCAGGATTATGCACAGGCGATGAGCATATATGAGCAGGTGGCAGAACTCAAAGACCTTACCATCTATGACGCTTATCTTCCAAATGCTGCGGCGACGGATCTTGGCATGATGTATATGCGTGGTGAGGGCGTGGCACAGGATTATGAGGAAGCCATGAAGTGTTTCAAGACAGCGGCAGGCAAGGATTATGCCATGGCACAGTATTATATGGGACAGATGTTTGAAAACGGTTTTGGCTGCGATCAGGATTATCAGGAAGCCTTACAGTGGTATCAGAGCGCCGCAGATCAGGACTATGCTCCGGCTTTGAACCAGATCGGCTACCTTTACTATAATGGATTTGGCGTGGAAACAGATATTGATCAGGCAATCTATTATCAGAAACTGGCTGCTATGCAGGGTTATGCGGTTGCACAGATCAATTTGGGATATTTGTTTGAAAACGGTATTGGAGTAGAGCAGAACTACAGCACGGCACTGGCATACTATCGCATGGCGGCAGATCAGGATAATGAGGGTGCCAAGGAAGCAGTCGTGCGTGTGCTCAAACTGATGGATGAAAAAGAGTAAGAATTACGTGGGCATCGTGGCGGCGGTCTTTGTGATCGCCATGATCGCTTTGGTCTGGTATCTGCTCTTTGGGGCAGACTTTATCCGGCGTGCACAAAAGTCCGACGGACAGGAAGAGAAGCAGGAGGAGACCACGGAAAAGGAAGAACTTTTAAACATTTCCAACGTGGATCAGGCCTATGATGCCATACTCAACAAAAGTACAAAAGAATTTATAGGAAACCATCCGATCGACGAGGAGTTTCTTTCCTGGTTCACCGGCAACTATGGTATAGAGCAGTTGGAAAAGATCGCTTCTTATGCCCAGTTGGACGATGGAGAGATTTGGTACGAAATCACAGGGAACAGTATCCATGTTTTGTGGTATGATTATTGTATGGAGACTGGGATCCAGCAGTATGCCTATGACAAGACGTATGTTAAAGAGTGTCAGGATGCAGATCGTATCGTGCTGGATTTTACCGGTGATTTTTCTCTGGCTGAGGGCGTGGGGACGACAGACTATTATCACAGTGTGGGGGATGATATCACCAAATGCCTGGGGGCAGATCTGCGTCGGGAAATGCTCAATGCAGATATCATGACCATCAACAACGAGTTTGTCTACTCGACACGTGGACAGGCACTGGCGGGAAAAGCCTATACCTTCCGCGGAGATCCAAAGACCTGCCAGAACCTCGTGCTCCTGGGCGTAGATGTCGCGGGACTTGCCAACAATCATGTCTATGACTTTGGAGAGAATGCCTTTTTGGATACCTTAGATACCTTAAAGGCGCAGAATATCCCTTATATCGGTGCCGGCAGGAACCTGGAGGAGGCATCGGAGCCGATCTTTTTCATTGCAAACGGCAAGAAGATCGCCATCGTGGCGGCGACTCAGATCGAGCGGAGCACCAAATACACCAAGGAAGCGACCGAGGACAGTCCCGGAGTCCTAAAGACTTTGGACTCGGCGAAATATGTAGCCCAGATCGCAAAGGCAAAGCAAAATGCCGATTATGTGATCTGCTATGTGCATTGGGGCACGGAACACACACATCAATACGGCAGTGACCAGGTCAAACTGGCAAAAGATTTTGTGGCGGCAGGAGCGGATGCCATCATAGGCGCTCATCCGCACTGTTTGCAGGGGGCAGACATCATGGATGGTGTTCCGGTCTTTTACAGTCTGGGAAATTTCTATTTTTCGCAGGAAGCAGAAATGCCGGATGATTATGATACTGCCATGGCACAGATCATCATTGATGATTCCGGGACACTGAGTGCAAGACTCCTGCCGTGTCATTTTTCGGGAGGAAATCTGGAACTGGTATCCGACCCGGAAAAATACCGCCAGATCCTTGCTGATGTAGAAGGATATTCGGACCAGATAGCTTTTGATGGTGACGGCTATCTACTTGTCCATTAGTTCAAGTGTAAAGTGCATGTTTTTTAGTTATTGTGTCCATTGATTTTTACCATGAAATCGGGATAGAATAAATATAATTTCAGAGAAAAGAGGAAAAGAGAATGAGCAAGAAGCCAGTTGTTTTAATGATCTTAGATGGATTTGGTCTGAATGACAGACACGAAGCAAATGCCGTATATGAGGCAAATACACCAAATATCGATAGTTTGATGCAGAACTATCCTTATGTTAAGGGAAATGCCAGCGGACTTGCGGTTGGACTCCCGGACGGACAGATGGGAAACTCTGAGGTAGGACACCTGAATATGGGCGCAGGACGTATCGTATATCAGGAACTGACCCGTATTACCAAAGAAATCGAGGACGGAGATTTCTTCCAGAATGAGGCTTTGAAAAAAGCAATGGAGAATGCTAAGGCAAAGGATTCTGCCCTTCATTTATTCGGACTTTTATCAGATGGTGGTGTGCACAGCCACATTACCCATTTATATGGATTGCTCGAGATGGCAAAGCGCGAGGGCTTGAGCAAGGTTTATGTCCATGGATTTATGGACGGCCGTGACACAGCACCGACCAGTGGTATTGAGTATGTCAAGGCTTTAGAAGAGGAGATGGCAAAGATCGGTGTCGGTAAGATCGCCAGTCTTTCCGGTCGTTATTATGCCATGGATCGTGACAATCGTTGGGATCGTGTGGAAAAGGCCTACCGTGTACTTACTCTTGGCGAGGGCAATACAGCAAGCGATGCTGTCAGTGCTATGCAGGCATCCTATGATGATGGCAAGACGGATGAGTTTGTGATCCCGACCGTGATCACAGAAGATGGTCAGGCGATCGGCAAGGTATCCGCAGATGACAGCGTGATCTTCTTTAACTTCCGCCCGGATCGTGCGAGAGAGATCACAAGAGCCTTCTGCAGTGATGATTTTGACGGATTTGACAGAGGTCAGCGTCTGCCGCTTACCTATGTATGCTTTACCGAGTATGATGTGACAATCCCGAATAAGGAGATCGCTTTCCACAAGGTAGAGTTACACAATACTTTCGGCGAATTTTTAGCAGCACATGGAAAGACCCAGGCAAGAATTGCCGAGACAGAAAAGTATGCGCATGTTACTTTCTTCTTCAACGGTGGTGTAGAGGAGCCGAACCCGGGCGAAGACCGCATCCTTGTAAAGTCTCCAAAGGTTGCAACTTATGATCTTCAGCCGGAAATGAGTGCTTATGAAGTATGTGACAAATTATGTGATGCGATCACTTCTGACAAATATGATGTGATCATCATCAATTTTGCAAATCCGGACATGGTAGGTCATACCGGCGTTGAGGCAGCAGCCATCAAAGCGGTAGAAGCCGTTGACTCCTGTGTGGGACGTGCAGTAGAAGCCTTGAAGTCTGTAGACGGCACCATGTTCATCTGTGCAGATCATGGTAACTGCGAGCAGTTAGTAAACTACGAGACAGGTGAACCGCTGACCGCACACACGACCAATCCGGTACCATTCATCCTG
>OKXB01001183.1_pt1 | contig 27557 bp, 20 predicted proteins | sample 1601731 | NCBI WGS metagenome assembly OKXB01 (sample SAMN04414077, study PRJEB24778) | human gut metagenome | material: faecal | host: Homo sapiens
ATCACACCGATTGCTTTAATAGGTGGTGCCTGCTGCAAAGGGCCAGAAGACTTTGTACGCATTGCAAAAGAGTTAGACCGCTGTGCAAAAGAAGTAGGCGTGAACTTTATCGGTGGATATTCTGCATTAGTTAACAAAGGAATGACAAAAGCAGATGAATTATTGATCCGTTCTATTCCAAAAGCATTAGCAGAGACAGACTTTGTATGTTCCTCTGTTAATGTAGGTTCTACAAAGACAGGAATCAACATGGATGCAGTGAAATTGATCGGTGAGATCATCAAAGAAACAGCAGAACTTACAAAAGACAACCAGTGTCTTGGATGTGCGAAGTTCGTAGTATTTTGTAATGCACCAGATGATAACCCATTTATGGCAGGAGCTTTCCATGGAGTTACAGAAGCAGATGCGATCATCAATGTAGGTGTTAGTGGACCAGGTGTTGTAAAACGTGCGATTGAAAATGTTAGAGGAGAGAACTTTGAAGTTCTTTGCGAGACGATCAAGAAAACAGCATTTAAAGTAACTCGTGTCGGACAGTTAGTAGCGAAAGAAGCATCTAAGAGACTTGGAATTCCATTTGGGATCATTGATCTTTCTCTTGCACCAACACCAGCAGCAGGAGACAGTGTTGGAGAGATCTTAGAAGAGATTGGATTAGAGTATGCAGGAGCACCAGGAACAACAGCAGCCTTAGCGATGTTAAATGACCAAGTGAAGAAGGGTGGAGTTATGGCTTCCTCTTACGTTGGTGGATTAAGTGGAGCGTTTATTCCAGTCAGCGAAGATCAGAGAATGATCGATGCAGTGAATGCTGGAGCTCTGACAATTGAGAAATTAGAAGCAATGACATGTGTATGTTCTGTAGGACTTGATATGATCGCAATTCCAGGAAAAACAAAAGCAACAACGATCGCAGGACTGATCGCAGATGAGATGGCACTTGGTATGATCAATCAGAAGACAACTGCTGTCCGTGTGATCCCAGCAATCGGAAAAGATGTTGGAGATCAGGTAGAATTTGGTGGATTACTTGGATATGCACCAATTATGCCAGTGAATGAATTTTCATGTGATGCATTTGTGAATCGTGGAGGAAGAATTCCAGCACCGATCCATAGCTTTAAAAACTAGAAATCATGATATTTTTGAGGTGACAATTTTGGGGTATTAGATCAGCATGCAGACATTATATCATCAGAATCAGATATGGTGGACATGCATACAGGAAGAGAACGAATGTCCGGATCATCTGTTAAGAGAACTTGGGAGCGGCTGCATAAGATTATAGAGGAATTCCCATAAGTTCAAAGGAACGGCATAGGCCGTGGACTATATTATATAAACACAAATTAAGAAGAGAATTTAAAAGGAGATATATAAAATGAGTCAAAACGTATATGATGTGCTGCAAGAAAGAGGATTTATCGCACAGACAACACACGAGGAATTAAGAGAACTGTTAGGAAAAGAAAAAGTAACATTCTATATCGGATTTGATGCAACAGCAGACAGTTTAACAGCAGGACATTTTTTAACGATCATGGCAATGATGCATATGCAGAAAGCAGGACATCGTCCAATTGCTCTTTTAGGTGGCGGGACAACTATGATTGGAGATCCATCTGGAAAATCTGATATGAGAAATATGTTAACAAAGGAAACGATCGATCATAATGCGAAACGTTTCAAAGAACAGTTATCAAGATTTATCACATTTGATGATGACAAAGCAATCTTAGCAAATAACGCAGATTGGTTATTGAATTTAAATTACGTTGAATTCTTACGTGAAGTTGGAGTTCATTTCTCAGTCAACAAGATGTTAACAGCAGAATGTTACAAACAGAGAATGGAACGTGGACTTACATTCTTCGAGTTTAACTATATGTTAATGCAGGGATATGATTTCCTTGAGTTAAATAGAAGATATGGATGTAAATTAGAGATGGGTGGAAACGACCAGTGGTCTAATATCATCGCAGGCGTAGAGCTGATTCGCCGCAAAGCGCAGAAGCCCGCTTACGGCATGACCTTCAAGCTGCTGACAAACAGTGAAGGCGTAAAAATGGGCAAAACCGTTTCCGGTGCCGTTTGGCTTGACCCCGAAAAAACCTCTCCCTACGAATTCTATCAGTACTGGAGAAATATCGGGGATAAGGACGTTGAAAAATGTCTGGCTCTGCTGACCTTCCTGCCTATGGATGAGGTTCGCCGTCTGGGCGCACTGGAGGGCGCGGAAATCAATCACGCAAAGGAAGTCCTTGCCTTTGAGCTGACAAAAATCGTGCATGGCGAAGCAGAAGCAACCAAAGCACAGGATGCCGCAAGAGCATTGTTCGGTAAGGGGGCCGCAACCGTGGATGCACCCTCCACAGAAATTTCTGCCGCCGAATTTGCAGAAGGCATGGATATCCTGACACTGCTGACCACAATTAAGGTCGTTCCTTCCCGTTCCGAGGGCAGACGTGCCGTACAGCAGGGCGGCGTAAAGCTGGCAGAGCAGCCCATAAAGGATATTGATTTCAAGGTAACCGCAGACCTCTTTACAGATGGTAAGCTGTTGGTGCAGAAGGGCAAAAAGACCTTCCACAATGTCATTCTGAAATAAGAACCACATAAAAAAGAACCACATAAAAATAAGAGGTGTTTTTTTCACCTCTTATTTTTATGCTCTAAATTATCTGATTCGCCCAAAAGCAGCTTTTCCAGCTCCTTCGGCGTATGCACCAGCTGTGTCGCACCCGCCTGCTTCAGAAATTCCGCATCCCGAAACCCCCAGCAAACGCTGATGCAGTCCATTCCTGCGTTTTTTGCCGTCTGTAAATCCACCTCGGAATCCCCGATGTATAGGCAGTCCTCTCTTTTCACGCCAAGCCGCTCCGCCGCCGTAAAGACCATATCGGGTGCAGGCTTGCGCCGAATCCCCTCGACTTCTCTCTCTCCTGCCGCCGCATCAATGCAGCCGGGGAAATATCTTTCGCAAAGCCCCTTCACCGCCGTATCAAATTTATTCGATACCACACCAAGGCGCAGACCACTTTCCTTCAGCCTTTTCAGCAAAGGCAAAATCCCCTCGTAGGGCGCGGTTTTGTCCGCCATGTGTGCCTTATAATATGCCTGATATTCCGCCAGACAAGCCGCAAAAACCGCCTCCTTCGTCCCCTCAGGCAAAGCCGACCGCATCAGAAACTCACTCCCATTTCCCAGAAATTTTCGGATTTCTTCTTTCCTCCGCAAAGGAAAGCCGTGCGCCTGTAAGGTCACATTCACACTGCTTGTTAGGTCATCCAGTGTGTTCAGCAGCGTCCCATCCAAATCAAACAAAATTGCCTGTTGTTTTTTCATTTTTTTCACCTCCGTCCGCTCCTATTTTATTCTTTTTTTCATTCATATTCAACAATTTTAACGCTAGTTATTTTGTATGGATTTTTTTTTGCCCACCCCCTTGTCAATTTGTCCCAACAGGTCTATAATAAGACTTAAATAAAAAAGGAAACATTTTTATTACATAAAAATGCAGTTTTTTCTCAAAAACTGTCATGCTTTTTCTTTAAAGGAGGAATTCTTATGGCAAAGAAAGTATTGATGTTAGCAGGCGATTTCACAGAAGATTATGAAACAATGGTACCCTTCCAGGCAATGGAAATGTTGGGCTATCAGGTAGATGTTGTATGCCCCGATAAAAAAGCAGGCGATATTATCCGTACAGCAATTCACGACTTTGAAGGCGAACAGACATACTCCGAAAAGAGAGGTCATAACTTTGCTCTGACAGCAGATTTTGATGCAGTAAATACAGCCGATTATGCAGGTCTGTTTATCACAGGCGGTCGCTCTCCCGAATATCTGCGACTGACTCCCAGAGTCATCGAAATCGTACAGGAATTCTTTGCAGCAAATAAGCCCGTTGCTGCAATCTGCCACGGTCCTCAGATTCTGACCGCTGCCAATGTGCTGAAAGGCAAAAAGGCAACCGCATATCCCGCAGTTGGCCCCGATATCACTCTGGCAGGCGGCGAATATGTAGCTGTTGATGCTTCCGAGGCTGTTGTAGACGGCAATCTGGTAACTGCTCCCGCATGGCCCGGCGATTCCGCAATCACAAGAGAATTCATCAAGCTGATGGGCGCAAAATGGGAACTGTAATCACAGTAACTTTGTAATATCTTTTTCTTAAAATAAAAAAAGCAGGGAGGACTTTTCTTCGGAATTGCTCTCTCTGTTTTTATTTTGCCCGTTTCCCCGTGCCCTTCCCCTTCTGCTTGTACTTTCGCCATTTTTCCTTTATAATAAAAGATACGAAAATTTGAAACTGAGAAAGGAGAACTTCTTATGTCCAATATTGCATTAGAAGAAAAAATAAGAAATCTCTCTGCGGATTATATCTATCAGCAGGCAGTCGGATCTCTGCTGCTGCTGCTCATGAGTGCCATGGAGGATGCCGAAAAAGGCGTAACCGCCCTCCCCTATGAAATCCCTGCCGATGTGCAGGAAATCAAGGAGGAAATCCAGGCATACCTCATCCGCCTGGAGGATCTGCTCGAAAGCGATGCCGCATCCCGCATGGTTGCACTGGAGGACTGCATGGAGCTGAAAAAGCGTCTGCTTTCCATCTACGAAACCATCTACAGCTATTTCTCCCAGTGGAACATCATCTCCACGCTTGTCAGCGACCAGATTGCCCTGCGCAAATATAAGGAGGACGGCGTATCCCAGAAGCAGGTGGAATGGTCTCTGTTCTTTGCAGACTGCCACGCCTTTATGGAAAGTGCGGAAACTCTGCTCGATCAGAAAACCTACATGGGGCAGCTTCTCAAGTGTATCCCCCTCTATATGACAAGGGATAAATATTATGACACCGTCCGTGCCTCTCTGTATGCCGCTTTTGCAGGCGAAAGCAGGGATTTTATCGATGCTTCCCTGAAAGCCTTCGAGGGCTTTTGCAGTCCGCAGGAAAATCCCCTGTACGGCAAATATTTTCCCGAACTCGCAGAATGGATTGGACAGAAGCGCATGGTTCTTCCGCATAAGCTTTCCGATGAGGAGCTTGCAAATTTCTATGAGGAGCTCAAGGAAACCTTTGAAGCATTGGAGCAGATTGAGGAATATTTCTCCTGCATCCTGCATGATATCAATTCCCTGATTCTCCTGTTCTATCTCACCTATTCCTTCACGGACATCACAGAGGGCAGTGCTGCCTATGCCGATTTGTATCATATCGTCTGCGATTTCATCAGCGATAAGCTGACTCTGACCGAAAAAGCGGCTTATCTGGATACCCTCACAGAGCAGCTGGAGGCAACCGTTGAGCCTGTCATTGATAAAGCAAATGCCATCGGTAAGGAAGAATATGAAGCCCTGCAAAAGGCAGGCTCCTTCGCCGGCTTCTCCGCGGATACCAAAAAGGTTCTCATGACAGAGGAATTCATCCGCGAATGCTTCTTCGGTGATTTGAACGATGAATTGTTCCACTTCGATGTTCCCGAGGATTTGCCTGCCGCAACCGCAGAGGAAAAGAAAGCCCTCTTTGATGCGTTTATCACAAAAACACGAAACCACTTCGACACCCTGCCTACCCAGACCAGAAAGCTGGCAATGCAGAATCTGACAAGTGCTTTGCCCCCTGTCTATACCGTCCATGATGTGATGGATATGATAACGGAAGCCATCGACAAAGCAACCTCCGAGGAACAGAAGGTTCTGATTGTGGATAAGGTCGGTATGGTATTCAACGAAAACGGCTGGCAGTCCATTACCGAAGACTATGATGATGACTGCGGCTGTGGGCATGACCATCACCATCACCACGATCATGACTGTGGCTGCGGACACGTCCACCATCACCACGATCACGACTGTGGCTGCGGACATGACCACGACCATCATCACCACTAAGGAGGATTCTTATGTTTACCTTTAATCATTATAACTATAACGTACTCGATCTGGAAAAAAGCATGGCGTTCTATGCAGCCGCACTTGGTCTGAAGGAGGTTCGCCGCAAGGAAGCCCCTGACGGCAGCTGGAAGCTGGTTTATCTGGGCGACGGCAAATCCGATTTCACATTAGAGCTGACTTGGCTGCGCGACCGCAAGGAGCCGTATAATCTTGGCGAAAATGAATTCCATCTTGCGTTTCAGGCAGAGGATTTCGATGCGGCACATGCAAAGCATAAGGAAATGGGCTGCATCTGCTTTGAAAATCCCGAAATGGGCATCTATTTCATCAACGATCCGGACAATTACTGGCTTGAAATTATCCCGAACCCCTAACGTAAAATCCCCTTGGAATTTCTCCAAGGGGATTCAAATTTTATTTTTCTTATTTCTTCAGCTGTGCCAGTCTTTCCTCAACCTGTGCCAGCATTGCTTTATATTTTTCTTCCTTTGCCTTTTCTTCTTCAATCACGTGCGCGGGTGCCTTTGCCACAAAGCCCTGATTTGCCAGCTTCTTCACAACACGGTCAACCTCTTTTTCCAGTTTGGTCTTTTCCTTTTCCAGACGTTCAATTTCCTTCGCAAAATCAACCAGCTCTGCCAAAGGCATGTAGATGGTCGCATCCTGAACCACAACAGAAACCGCATCCTCGCCAATGCCTGCCTTGTCCGTCTGCACGGTTACCTCGCTTGCATGCGCCAGTGTCTTAAAGAATACCTTGGAATGTTCAAAGATATACCGAACACCTTCGTTTTCGGAAACAACGTAAACATGTACCTTCTTGGAGGGCGCAACGTTCATTTCCGCACGAATGTTACGAATATTTCTTACTGCCTCTTTGATGGCATCGATTTCCGCTTCATTTTCCTTGAAGTTCCATTCCTCCTTGTAAACAGGCCACTGAGAGGTCATGATGGTTTCTTCCTCATCCTGAATATGCATAAACAGCTCCTCTGTAATGAAGGGCATGAAGGGGTGCATCAGCTTCAGTGCATTGATCAGAACCTGCTTCAGCGTCCACAGTGCCGCTGCTCTTGTGCTGTCCTCCTTGTTATACAGACGAGGCTTCACCATCTCGATGTACCAGTCACAGTATTCATCCCAGATGAAATCATAAACCTTCTGTGCCGCCAGACCAAGGTCATATTTGCTCAGGCTTTCCTGTACTTCCTTCGCCAGCGTGTTTACCTTGGACAGAATCCATTTATCCGCAGAGGTCAGCATCAGGAACTTGGGTTCTTCGCCGTCCTCCATATTCATCATCACGAAGCGGGACGCATTCCACATCTTGTTGCAGAAGTTTCTGCAATTATCCAGTCTTTCCCAGTAGAAACGCATATCGTTACCGGGTGCGTTGCCTGTAATCAGCATCAGACGCAGGGGGTCAGCGCCGTAATTTGCGATAACCTCCAGAGGGTCAATCCCATTGCCCAGAGATTTGGAGAATTTTCTCCCCTGATCGTCACGAATCAAGCCGTGAATCAGAACATCGTTAAACGGTCTTTCGCCAATCTGCTCCATGCCGGAGAATACCATTCTGATAACCCAGAAGAAAATGATATCATAGCCTGTTACCAAAACGCTTGTGGGATAGAAATGCTTCAGCTCCTCTGTTTCATGTGGCCAACCAAGCGTGGAGAAGGGCCACAGCGCAGAGCTGAACCAGGTATCCAGTGTATCCTCATCCTGTTTGATATTTGCAGAGCCGCATTTTTCGCATTTTCCGGGATTTTCCTTCGCTACTGTGATATGACCACAGTCCGCACAATAGTATGCAGGAATTCTGTGTCCCCACCAAAGCTGACGGGAAATACACCAGTCGCGGATATTATCCAGCCAGTGCATATAAATCTTGCCGAAACGTTCGGGAACAAATTTCAGCTCCTGATCCTGATAAACCTTGATGGCAGGCTTTGCCAGCTCGTCCATCTTTACAAACCACTGCAGCTTAATCATGGGTTCGATGGGTGCGTGGCATCTTTCATGGCAGCCTACCGCATGGGTAATATCCTCAATTTCAACCAGATAGCCTTCCTCGTCCAGCTGTTTTACGATTTCCTTTCTGGCCTCCAATCTGTCCATGCCTGCAAATCTGCCTGCCTTCTCATTCATTGTGCCGTCATCATTCATCACGCAGATACGGGGCAGGTCATGTCTCAGCCCAACCTCGAAGTCATTCGGGTCATGTGCAGGTGTAATTTTTACAACACCGGTACCAAATTCTCTGTCAACGTATTCATCCGCAACGATGGGTACTTCCTTATTCAGAACGGGAACGATACAGGTCTTGCCAATCAAGTGCTGATATCTTTCATCTGCGGGATGTACCGCAACCGCAGTATCGCCCAGCATGGTTTCGGGTCTGGTGGTTGCCAGTCTCAGCTTTTCATCAGAACCAACAATGGGGTAATTGATATGATAAAAATGCCCTGCCATATCAACATGCTCTACCTCTGCGTCAGAAATTGTAGTCTGACACTCAGGACACCAGTTGATAATCTTTTCCCCGCGGTAAATATAGCCCTTTTCATACAGACGGCAGAATGTTTCCAGAACCGCTTCGGAGCAGCCCTCATCCATCGTAAAGCGTACACGATCCCAGTCGCAGGAGCAGCCCAGCTTTCTCAGCTGGTTCAGAATAATGCCGCCGTATTCTTCCTTCCACGCCCACGCGCGTTCCAAAAAGCCCTCACGACCAACATCCTCCTTTGTCAGCCCTTCGGATGCCATCTTCTGCACAACCTTCAGCTCTGTGGAAATGCTTGCATGGTCAATGCCGGGTACCCAGAGTGCGTTGTAGCCTGCCATTCTTTTCCAGCGAATCAGGATATCCTGCATGGTGTTGTCCAGTGCATGTCCCATGTGCAGCTGCCCTGTAATATTCGGGGGCGGCATTACGATGCAAAAAGGTTCTTTTGTTTTATCTACTTCTGTATGGAAATATTTCTTTTCCATCCATTTGTTGTAAAGTCTTTCCTCTACAACAGAGGGGTCAAAATTCTTTGCCAGCTCTTTCATAGTATTTCCTCCTATTTTTTTCATTTCACCGTGAATCAAAAAAAGCCTCCGTCCAACCAAAGGACGAAAGCTCGCGGTACCACCTTATTTCCCGTTTCTAAAAACGGACACTTTATCGTCTGTAACGGGACCTCCCGGCTTTGCCTACCCAGAAATTTCTTCTGAAATCCCCTTCAACAAAGCAACTCCAAAGCTACCTTCCACATTCTTTCTACAAAGGATTTTTCAGCCAATGAATCCTTCTCTCTGCGTATTTTGGATGTGTACTCCTCTTTTTCTCTGTCTTTCACAGTGTTGTTTTTCTTTCTATACCTCAAGATTTTATTCAATTCTACCAGTTTTGTCAACCCTAAATTAGTAAAAAAGTAAGAAAAAAAGACTTTTCTACTATTTTTCGAAAAGTCTTTCCTGTTTTCAACTTTAATTTTCCCTATCCTTGGGATAACGCGAAATATTCAGCAGCATCCCAACCATCGCCATCAAAAACAACAGCGAGGTACCGCCGTAGCTGATAAACGGCAGCGGCTGCCCCGTATTTGGAATCGTATTCGTTACAACGCCGATATTGATAATCGACTGGAAGGCGATAACCGCCGTAATCCCCGTTGCAACCAGCATCCCATAGCTGTCCTTTGCATTCATCGCAATGCGAATTCCTCGCCAGATCAGCACCGCAAACAGCAGAATCACCAACGCCGCCCCGACAATTCCCAACTCCTCGCAGATAATCGCAAAAATAATATCGTTATATGCCTCCGGAATAAAGGTTTTCTGTCGGCTCTGCCCCAGTCCAAGTCCAAATAAGCCGCCGGATGCCAGTGCATACAGTGACTGAATCGTCTGGAAGCCATCGCCTGTCGGGTCTGCCCAGGGGTCAAGCCATGTCTTGATACGGGTCAGTCTGTAGCGAAACTTGGGAATCGCTACAGCAAGACCGCAAAGAGGAATTGCCCCTGCGATTGCCGCCCCGAAATACCAAACACGCGGGCTTGCCACAAACAGAATCGTTGCACCCATCAGCCCAACCAACAGCGCCGAGGAAAAGTTCGATATTGCAATCAGCGCCACAGGCAGCAGCAGCACGCAGCATGCCTTGAGGAACCCCTTCAGATTTGCCAGCTCCTTCCGATGCTCAATCACATAAGAGGAAAGAAACAGAATCACGGCAATTTTCGTAAATTCCGAAGGCTGAAAGGAAAGCGAGCCAATCCCCAGCCAACGCTTCTGCCCGCCTGCCTCTGTCCCGACAAAGGGCAGTGCAAGCAGGAACAGATTGGAAAGCCAGTATGCCAGCTTTGCAAATCGTCTCCAGAGGGTATACGGAATATGCATCATGCCAACCATTGCCACAATCCCCAGAACCGCCCAAAGGCTCTGCCGCTTCAGGAAATAGAACATATCATTATGGAATCGTTCCGTTGTCATTGTGTAATAATAGCTGGAGCTGAAAATCATGACAACGCCAAAAAGCACCAGAATCAGCACAATAAACAGAACCGTGAAGTCATATCCCAACGGCTTTCTATACTTCCGCTTTGCGGTTTTCTTTTTTGGTTTGACATGACTCATTTTCACACCTCATTCCAGCGTTTTTTATTTCAGATATCCCCGAACCTGCTCCTTGAACATATCTCCGCGCTGTTCGTAGTTATCAAACATGCCCCAGCTTGCGCATGCAGGAGAAAGCAGTACGCAGTCGCCGTCCTCCGCCTTTTCTCTGCACAGGTCAACCGCTTCTGCAAAGGTTTCGCAATCGGAAATGGCAGTAAAGCCGAATTTCTCCGCAGATGCGCGTACCTTCGGTGCGGTTACGCCAATCAGCACCAGATGCTTCACTCTGCCGGGAAACAGCTTTGTCCATTCATCAAAGGAACTGCCCTTATCATAGCCGCCGCCAATCAGCACAATCGGCTTTTTCATCGCCAGTACCGCGCGGATGGATGCGTCCACATTCGTCCCCTTGGAGTCATTATAATAGTCCACACCGTCCACCGTCGCAACATATTCGATGCGATGTGCTACGCCTGCAAATCCCTTCAGCACCGTGCGAATGGTATCCAATGCAATCCCCGCACAAATGCCCATTGCCGCCGCCGCCATCACGTTTTCATAGTTATGCACGCCCAGAATCTGTAATTCATCCACATGAATCAGGGTTTCGTTGATAGCGCCCCAGCGCACCTCGATGGCATCCCCGTCCAGATAAATGCCTTCTGCAAGCGTTTCGGAGGAATCGAAGAAAAATACCTTTGCCGCGGTTTTGTCTGCCATTTTTCTGCAAGCCGCATCCCCATGGTTCAGAATACAGAAATCCTCTGCGGTCTGCTTTGCAAAAACTCTTTCCTTCATGGCAATGTAAACGTCCATAGTTTTATGTCTGTTCAAATGGTCGGGTGTAATATTCAGCACTGCGCTGATATGCGGATGAAATTCCTTCGCCTTTTCCATCTGGAAGCTGCTGATTTCCGCAACCACCCAATCCTTTTCGGTCAGCCGCTCTACCTCCTCGCTGTAAGGCACCCCAATGTTTCCGACAACCGCCGTTTTGCTGTAAGCCGTTTTCATAATTTCGCCCGTCAGCGTGGTTGTGGTTGTCTTTCCGTTTGTGCCTGTGATTGCCGTAATCGGGCAGGGTGTCAGGCTGTAAGCCAGCTCCACCTCACTGATAACCTCGATTCCTGCATTTTCCGCCGCCGCAATAAAGGGCAGGTCGCAGGGGATACCGGGGCTTAATACAATTAAATCCTGCGCGCAGGCAATCTCATCGGGGTTTGCGCCCGTGTAAAGCACGATGCCCTCCCCCTCCAATGCCAGCACATCGGCAGAAATTTCCTCTCTTTTTTTCATATCCTGCAATGTAACCCTCGCACCCAGTCTGTTCAACAGCTTTGCCGCCGCAATGCCGCTTCTTGCCATGCCGCAGACTAAGGCCTTTTTACCATTGTATTCCACGTTTGATTCCTTCTTTCCAAAATTCCTTACAGGAACATATATTTACAGCCCAGAAAACCAATGAGACACAGCAGTGCCGTTGCCACATAAAAAAGCGTCACAACCTTGGTTTCCTTCCAACCGCATTTTTCCAGATGATGATGGAAGGGTGCCATTTTAAATAAGCGTCTGCCTTCCCCGTATTTTCTCTTTGTAAGCTTAAACCAGCCAACCTGCAGCATAACAGAAATGGATTCCCAGAGGTAAATAAACCCGACAATCACGATAAAAATGGGCATTTTCAGAATAAATGCCGCCGATGCCACAAAGCCGCCCAGTGCCAGAGACCCCGTATCCCCCATAAACACCTTTGCAGGATAGGAGTTAAAGATTAAGAACGCCATCAGACCGCCCACAATCGCACCGCAAACAGGTGCAATCGTGCTGCCTGCCGCCCATGCCACAATCATAAAGAATGCCGCCACCAGAAGGGTTACGCCGCCTGCCAGCCCATCCAGACCATCTGTCAGATTGACCCCGTTGACCGTTCCCAGCACCGCCACAAACAGGAAGGGAATGAAAATCAGCTGCAAATCAATCATTTTCCCGTCTGTAAAGGGAATATAAATCGCCGTACCGATGCCGCTTTTCATGATATACGAGCAGAACAGCCCCGTTACAATCAGCTGCAGCAACAGCTTCTGATACGCGCGCAGCCCCAGAGAACGCTTTTTTACCACCTTGATATAGTCATCCAAAAAGCCGATCAGCCCATAGCACAGGGTCATCAGCATGATAGCCGCGCCGTCCCTGTTCCCATTCAGAAAGAAAAGGCTTGTAATCACAAATGCCGCCAGAAAGGCAACGCCGCCCATCGTAGGCGTGCCCTGCTTTGCCAGATGTGTCTGCGGCCCGTCGTCACGCACATTCTGCCCGAATTTCAGCTTTCTCAGCATAGGAATCACGATGGGACACAAAATCACCCCAATCACGAAAGATATGATGATGGCATAGACTGCCTGTTCCAAAGAACCCACTTTAGTTCACTCCTTGCAATTTTGCTACTGTTTTCTCAAATTCTCTGCTGCGGGATGCCTTGAGCAGAATCGTATCGCCTTCTTTGAGCGTAGGCAGTCCCTTCTCCCAGAATTCTTCCTGTGTCTCCAGATAATAAACCTCTTTCATGCCTGCCTTTTTCGCCGCATCTGCCATGTAATCACAGCAAAGCCCGATGCAGTAAAGCACATCAATGCCTTTTTCCGCCGCATGGATACCGACCTCACGGTGTCCTTCCTCCGCATAATCGCCCAGCTCGCCCATGAAGCCCAGAACGGCAATCCTTCTGCCCTTTGCGTTCGCCAGAATATCCAGAGAGGCCTTGCAGGAAACCGGGTTGGAATTATAAACGTCATTCAGAATCGTAATGCCGTCCTTCGTTGTTTCAATGCTCATTCTGTTTTTGGTCGCCCGGAAGCCTTCAATCCCTGCCTTCACCTGCTCCGTTGTCAGCCCCAGCTCCACGCCGACCGCCGCCGCGGAAAGCGCATTGAGTACCATGTGTACCCCCGGAATGGGAATATTCACGCGCACATTGCCAATCGGTGTATGAATCGTGCAGGCTGTTTTTTCCAGACCAACCTGTGCAATCTCATCCGCATAGAAGTCCTTTTTATGCTCCACGCCGAACCAACGAATCTTCTGCGACAGCTTGCCCTCCAGCGTCTGCAGCATATCGTTGTCTGCATTGAGAATCGCAACGCCGTCCTTTTCCAGATGTGCAAGCATTTCGCATTTCGCCTTCAGAATCCCTTCTCTGCTGCCCAGAAATTCAATATGCGCCACGCCGACATTGGAAATCACGCCGATGTTCGGGCGCACTGCCTTCGCAATTCTGTCCAGCTCCTCGAAGTGGTTCATGCCCATTTCGATGATTGCCGCCTGATGGTGCTCCTCAATGCGGAAAATCGTCAGCGGCACGCCAACCTCATTGTTGTAATTGCCCTGTGTCCACAAGGTATCATATTTCTGCGAAACCACGGATGCAATCATATCCTTTGTTGTTGTCTTGCCGACACTCCCTGTCACCGCAACAACGGGAATATCAAACAGATTTCTGTAATAAGCCGCCAAATCAAGCAGTGCCTTCCCCGTATCAGGAACCAGAAGCACAATCGCCCCATTCGTGGGTGCAGTCACCTTCTGAGAAAGGCAGGCAGTCACGCCGTTTGCAAAGCACTGGGGCAGAAAATCATGCCCGTCACGCACCTCGCCCACTCTTGCAACAAAAAGAACGCCTTCCTTTGTTTCTCTGGAATCCTGTGTCACATACCAGATTTCCTTATTCAGCGCTTCCTCCATATCTCCCAAAGCAATCATCTGTGCGCCTGTTGCTTTAATAATTTCTCTGATCGTAATCTTTTTCATAAGCAATCCTCTCCAAATGCCTTGCGTACTTCCTCAATGTCATCAAAATGAATGGTTTTGTCGGGGAAAATCTGATAGGTTTCATGTCCCTTCCCCGCAATCAGAATCACGTCGCCCGCTTCCGCCATAGCAACCGCCTTCTGAATGGCCTCTCGTCTGTCCACGATTTTTTCATAGGGGCAGTCTGTTTTCTTCACCCCAACCTCAACATCCTCCAGAATCTTCTCCGGGTCCTCCGTTCTGGGGTTATCCGAGGTAATGATGCAGTAGCCTGCCAGTCTGCCGCCGATTTCGCCCATGATGGGACGCTTTGTTCTGTCTCTGTCGCCGCCGCAGCCAAATACCGCAATCAGCTTGCCCTTTACAAATTCATTCGCTGTATTCAGCACATTTTCCAAGCCGTCGGGCGTATGTGCATAATCCACAACTGCCTGACAGCCCCTTTTGCTGCGTACCGTCTGGAATCTGCCGGAAACGCCGGGGTTTGCCGTCAGCCCTGCCACGATTTCCTCTACGGGCACACCCAGCAGAATACACGCCCCTGCCGCACCCAATGCGTTGTATACGCTGAACCGTCCGGGCGTATGCAGGTGTACAGGATACCGCTTGCCCTGCCAGAGCATGTCAAATGCCGTACCGTCTGCGGAAACGTCAATGCCTTCCGCCGTCAAATCAGCCTTGCAGTCCACGCCGATTGTCAGCACCTCGCCCTTGCTTTGCTCCTTCATATACGCGCCTGCGGCATCGTCCATATTGATGACGCTTTTTGCCGCGCGTGCGAAAAGCATCCCCTTTGCCGCCTTATAGTTTTCCATTGTTTTATGATAATCCAGATGATCCTGTGTCAGGTTCGTGAAAATTGCCACATCAAAGGCAATTCCGTCTACCCTGTGCAAATCCAGAGAATGAGAGGAAACCTCCATCACAACGTCCGTCACATCCTCATTCTTCATCCGGCGAAAGAGCGCCTGCAGCTCCTTCGATTCGGGCGTTGTCCGCTCCGCCTTCAGCACCTCATCGCCGATGCGGTTTTCAATCGTGCCGATAATGCCCACCTTTTTGCCGATTCTGTCCAGAATGGATTTCATCAGATAGGTGGTCGAGGTTTTGCCATTTGTGCCTGTCACGCCGATGACATTCATCTCTGCGGAGGGGTGTCCGTAGAAATGGTCGGAAAGCAGTGCCAGCGCAATGCGGTTATTTTCCGTCACAAGCACCGTTACGCCTTCGGGTACGTTTTCCACCCTGTGCTCACACAGAAGGGCAGCCGCCCCCTTTTCCAATGCCATGGGAATATATTTGTGTCCGTCCGTCTGAAATCCTGTAATGCAGACAAACAGACCGTCTTTTTCTACCTTGCGGGAATCGTACTGGAAATCGGAAATTTCCACATCCGCCGTTCCCTGCTGTACCTCATAAGAAATACCCTCTAAAAGCTGTTTCAGATTCACTCTTACAGCCTCCTTTCTTTTTCGGCTTCGATAAATAAATCTCAATAATAAGCCATTTTTTAGTATACCACACTTATCTCCTACAACCAAATATTTTTGCCATTTTTCTTGAAAAATGCAAGGAAAGGCCATTTCCCTTTTTCGCTATTCCATGCGGAGCAAAACCTTCGTTCCCTTGTTTACGCTTTCTCCTGCCGGCGGCATTTGTCCTGTGATGGTCTCGCCCTCTGTCTCAAGCCGTGCAGAAAGCCCTGCCTGAAAGAGTGCATTCTTCCCTTCGTTTAAGGTCATGCCCAGAAGGTCGGGTACAATCGTTTTCAATTCTGCCGCTTCCTCCGCCTCTTTTTCATCATATTTCGCTTCCATCCCTAGATACGGCAAAATATTCCGCAGCAGCTCCTGCATCACAGGCCCTGCCACCGTGCCGCCGTAATAAACGCCCTGCGGCTCATCAATCAGCACCAGTGCCATCACCTGCGGATTTTCCGCCGGCGCAAAGGATAGAAAGGATGCAATATATTTTCCGCTTCTGCGCGGCAGCTTTTCCGAGGTTGCCGTCTTGCCGCCGATACGATATCCGGGGATATATGCCTTGCTGCCCGTCCCCTCGGAAACCACGCTTTCCAGAATCGTTTTCATCGTTTCCGAGGTCTCCTTGGAAATCACCTGCGCTCCTGTCTCATAGGTAAATTCCTCTGTCAGCCTGCCGTTTTCGTCCGCAAGCCCCCTTGCAAAATGCGGCGTAATCAGATATCCGCCGTTCACGATTGCCGATGCCGCCCGCAACAGCTGCAAAGGCGTAATCTGAAAGGACTGCCCAAAGCTCATCGTTGCCAGCTCCACAGGCCCGACATTCTCCGCCTTATGTATAATGCCCGTTGCCTCGCCTGCAAGGTCAATGCCCGTTTTTTCGGCAAAACCGAATTTTTTCATATATTCCAAAAAGGTCTCCGCCCCCAACCGCTCCCCAACCTCCATAAAAACAGGGTTGCAGGAATTTTGTACCCCCTGTACAAAGCTTTCCGCCCCATGTGTGCGCGGATAACGCCAGCATTTAATCTGTCTGTCCCCTGCCACATAAAATCCGCGGCAGAAAAAGCTGCTTTCGGGAGTCACAGCCCCCTCCTCCAGACCTGCCGAGGAGGTCACAATTTTAAACGTACTCCCCGGCTCGTATGTATCATTGATTGCGGTATTGCGCCACATTTTGTTCAAATACTCATTTTTCTCCTGCTCGGAAAAGCTGTCCCATTTTGCCGCCAGTGCTTCATCCTGTATGGTAAACGGCTCATTCAAATCAAACGAAGGGTAATTCGCCATGGCGTAAATTTCCCCATTCTGCGGATTCAGAATGATGAGAACACCGCGCTTTGCCCCCTTCGTTTCCACCGCCTTTGCAATGGTCTGCTCCGCATATTGCTGCATCACCACATCCATCGTTGTCACCAGATTTTTCCCATCCACAGGTGGAATCCGCTCTTGCTCGCTGTCCACCTCATTTCCTCTGGAATCCGTCAGCGTAAGAATCTTCCCCCGCTCCCCCTCCAGAAGCCTGTCATATTTTGCCTCCAAGCCGATAATCCCCTGATTATCCTTCCCGACAAAGCCAATCACCTGCGCCGCCATGCTCGTATAGGGATAGATGCGCCGCACATCCTCGTCCACCTCTACCCCCGCATAGTTCGCCCTGCGGATGGCTGCCGCCGTTTCGGTGTCCACCTTTGTTTTGATGCGCACCAAGGCAACTCTCTGCTTAATTTTTTCCAAAACCTCATCATATTCCAAATCCAGCATTTCTGCCAAAAATTGCGCCGTTTTCTCCTTTTCCTTCACCTGCACGGGAATCACACTCACGGCGTTTACCGTTTCCGTCAGGGCAATGCCCGCACCGTTTCGGTCAAGAATCGCGCCGCGCTTCGGCGTAATCAGCCTGTCTCTGGTCTGCTGCTCATACGCCAGCTCCTGCAATTCCTCCGCCCGAAAAAGCTCAATAAAAACCAGCCGCCCCGTCAGCAGCAGATACCCGCACATGGAACAGAACAGAAAAAGCAAAAGCCGTTTTTTTGCCTTTATCGTCGGTTTCTCCATACAAAACACCCCTGTCTTTTCCCTCTACTGATTATTGTATAGAAAAGACAGGGTGTCTATGCTTTTCCCTATTGCGTTGTTTTCTTCGGCTCCTCCGCCGTTTCCTCCGCGGCTTCCTTCTTCGTCAGCGTGATTTTCACCTCGCTGTCTGCCTCTACGGAAACGCCGTATTTCGGATCCTGCGCCGTTACGGTGCTGTTCGTGGTTTCGCCCTCAAAGGTTACCTCAAAGCCTGCATCCGAAAGCGTTTTCACCGCCTCGGTGTAGCTTTTCCCGACCACATTCGGCACCTTCGTTGTGCCTGCTTCTCCTTCCGCCTTCGCAACATACAGAATCACCTCACTGCCGGCTTCCACCTTCGCGCCTGCCTTCGGCACCTGATTCGTAATCGTGTTGCCCGTCCCGACAACCTTATACGTCAGCCCCTTGCCCTCCAAATCGAGCGCAACATTATAGATGCTGCTGTCTGTGTAATCGGGCATGGTTACGGTCGTCTTGCCGCCGTTGAGTGCTGCGGTTTCTTCCGTTTCCTCCGTCGGCTCCAGATTCTTATATTTAATAATGTTTTCCATAATCTGCTTTGTCATGGTTGCAGTGGTCTGCACGCCGTCCTCATATCCCTGCGGCTTATGGATAACGCTGAATACCAGATACTGCGGATTTTCCGCCGGGAAATATGCCATGTGGGTCAGTGTCCAGTTCTTCTTGTCACGCTTGCCCTGCTCCGCCGTCCCTGTTTTACAACCGATGGAATATCCGGGAATCGCAATTTTCTTACCCGTACCATGGTCAACCGTTGCCTTCAGCGCAGTACGGATATAGTCAGATGTTTTCCGGGAAATCACCTTACGCACAACCTCTGCTGTCTGCTCCTTCACCACAGAGCCGTCATCATCCACAATCTGCGAAACCACATAGGGCTTCACCAGATTGCCGCCGTTAATCAGCGCAGAAAAGGCAGTTGCCATCTGGATAGAGGTGCAGTTGAAGGTCTGCCCGAAGGAGCTTGTTGCCAGCTCAACGGGACGCAGCTGCGATTCCGCATGCAGAATCCCCTCTGCTTCGCCCGGCAGGTCAATGCCTGTTTTCTGCCCGAAGCCGAATTCCTTCTGATATTTATAGAATTTTTCCGCCCCCAGCTTCTGTGCAATCTGAATCACACCGGGGTTACAGGACTGCGCCATGATTTCCTCAACAGAAAGCGTGCCGTGTCCGCTGTGCAGATGGCAGTTGATATCTCTGTCTCCCACCGTAATTTTACCGCTGCAATTGAAGGTAGAGTTCTTCGTGATTACGCCCTCCTCCAATGCCGCCGCTACTACCAGCGGCTTATAAATCGAACCGGGTTCGTAGGTATCGCTGACGCAGAAATTTCTCCATATTGTATTCAGATAGTCGCTCTTTTCCTGATCCGTCATGGCATCCCATGTTTCCTTGAAAGTTTCATCCGTCGCAAGCGCTGTCGGCTCATCGGGGTCATTCAGGTCAAAGGTGTCCGCAGAAGCCATCGCGTAGATTTCCCCCGTATTCGGGTTCATCACGATTGCCGCCACGTTCTCCGAAGGCCATGCTTCCATGGTTTCCTTCACCGCCTGCTCGGCGTACTGCTGAATATTGTAATCCAGTGTTGTCACGATGGTGTTGCCGTCCTGCGCCTCATAATCCTGATAGGTTACCTTGTCCGCCCCCTGATACAGGATAAAGGAACGCCCGGGCGTACCCGTCATTTCATCATTATAATAGCCCTCAAGCCCCCATGTGTTGTTGAAGCCAATCAGATGGCAGGCTAAAGTTTTCAGCGGATAGGAGCGCTTACTGCTCTGCTCAAAATAAACCCCCAGCAGCTTTTTCTTTTCCAGCTCCTCCTTCACGCTTCTCTCCACGCCCTTCACCAGATATTTCCAGTGTGTCGGCGTATTGATTTTGCCCGTTTCCTGATTTTTTGTAATATGATATTCCAAATCCTCGTAGTTCAAATCGGGGAAATATTCGCAAAGGGTATCAAAGGTCTTCTTCGTTTTCTTGGCATCGTCCTCCTCCGCCAGCTGCAAGGGGTCTAATACCACGTTATACACCGCTGTCGAAACGGCAAGCACCTGCTCATTTCTGTCCAAAATACTGCCGCGGTTTGCCGCATTGACTAAGTCATAGCGGTTAATCTGCTGATTTTTCGCCGCCGCTTCAAATTCCGCGCCATGCACAACCTTCCAATACAGCACTCTGCCGAATAATACCGTCAAAATCACCATAAATACAAAAAGAATAAAAGCAAACCTTTGATTCGCTTTTATTCCTCTGGCCTTTCTTCTCATCTATCATCAATCCTTTTTAAAGAAATCTAAAATCCTGTCCACCAAAGAGGTTTCCGCTGTCGTTTCCTCTGTATCATGCTGCACCGTATAGCTCTGCTTGGGTACGTTGATATAAACCACCTGATAGGGCTGCGGTTCGCTCATGCCAAGCCGTTCTGTTGCCTCCTGCTTGATGTAGTCCATATCCAGCTGTTCTGTCAGCTCTGCCTCCAGAATCGCATTTGCGGATTTCAGGTCCTCCAGTTTGCTTTTTTCCCTTCTGAGAGAAACCTCCGCCTGATCTACCATAACATGCATCCCCATAAATGCAATACAGCCGATAAACAGCATAATCGCAACGCCTACCATTTTCGCAAAGGAAACCTTATTTTCTCTTTCCGCCTCCTTGGCAATGCGCGCCGCTTCTCTGCGCCGTTCCTCTTCCTCCTCCCGCACACGGTAAGGGGTATAATCGGGCTGCAATTCATACGCCACATTGCCGTAGGTATAATAAGAACCGCTCTGGTTGCGTTTTCTGTTCTTCTCGTCTCTTGCTGCCATCCTTTCCCCTCCTTTCTCGGGTCTTTTCAATATTTATCAATCCTGCGAAACCCCCTCCAGCACACGCAGCTTTGCGCTTCTGGAACGAGGATTTTCCTCTAATTCTTCCTTGCTCGGTAAAATGGGCTTTCTGGTAATCACCCTGCCCAAAGGCTTTTTGCCGCAGACGCATACAGGAAACTGCGGCGGACAGATACAGGGATTTTCCTGCTTGCGGAAGGCCTCCTTTACAATTCTGTCCTCTAAGGAATGGAAGGTGATGATGCAGAGCCTGCCGCCGACCGCAAGCCTTGCGGCAACGTCATCAATCGCCCTTTGCAGTACCTCCAGCTCACCGTTCACCTCAATGCGAATCGCTTGAAAGGTGCGCTTTGCCGGATGGGGGCCATCCTTTCTTGCGCCCTTCGGTACCGCCTTTTTGATAATATCTACCAGCTCGCCCGTTGTTTCAATGGGCTTTGCTTCTCTTTCCTTTACGATAAACTGCGCGATTCTTCTCGCCCATCGCTCCTCGCCATAGGTGAAAATCACTCTGTCCAGCTCATCCTCGTCATAGCCGTTCACCACGTCATACGCACTGAAGGGCCTGTCCGGATTCATCCGCATATCCAACGGGGCATCCTGCTGATAGGAAAAGCCGCGCTCCGCTTCATCCAGCTGATGCGAGGAAACACCGATATCCAGCAACATCCCGTCGATTTTTTCTATCCCCAGACTGTCCAGAATATTTGCGATATTCCCAAAATTATCTCTGACAAATGTGATTCTGTCCTTGTATTCCGCCAATCGCTTTCCTGCCGCCTCATGCGCGTTGGGGTCTTGGTCAATGCAAATCAAACGACCGGTTGTCAGCCGTTTTGCAATCTCCAGAGAATGACCGCCGCCGCCCATGGTGCCGTCTACATAAATGCCGTCAGGCCTGATATTCAAATTGTCAATGCACTCGTTCAGGAGTACGGAAATATGATGAAATTCCATGCCTGCCGCCTTTCCGATTTGTCTGTGTTGTGTGATATCTATCTTTTAAGTCATTCATGCTTTTAAATCATTCATAAATTTGCTTCGCAAATTTATTCATAACGAATCATTCTCTTCGAGAATTCCAAATGCAAATAAATTTGCATTTGCTCATGTAGCTTACAGCTACACGAGGATTCGTTATATCCCTAAATTCTCCATCTCAAAAGCAAGCTCGTTGCTGATGTAATCCTCTTCGTCGCTGTATTCGTTCCAATTATCCTTATTCCAAATTTCAATGCGGTTATTCACACCGATGGAAACAATGTCCTTTTTCAAGCCTGCGTATTCTCTCAGATGCGTCGGCACCATAATTCTTCCCTGATTATCCAACTCACATTCCACCGCGCCTGCAAAGAAAAAACGCACAAATTTACGCGCACCGGGGTTTGTCAGCGGAAGCTGCTTCAGCTTTTCCTCGAAAATCTTCCATTCCTCCTGCGGATAAGCAAACAGGCAGTTATCCAGACCCTTTGTCACAACGAAACGCTCGCCAAGCCCCTCTCTGAACTTTGCCGGAACGATTAAACGCCCCTTTGCATCAATCGAGTGCTGATATTGCCCTAAGAACATTTCGCTGTCACCACCTTCCGCCACTTTCACACCTTCGCGGTAGCTTTCCACCACAAAAAACCACTTTGCGCCACTTTTAACCACATTGTAATATAGCCGCCACAAAAAAACAACCCCTTCCGCCCCATTTCTATTGATTTTTTCATTAAAAAAGCGCTTTCCTTCAAGCACTTTCCCCAAGAAAAAAAGAAGTTCTCCTCCACCTCCCACCAAAATACATTTTTTCCCATTCTCCCCTTCCTCCCCTGCATCCACAAAAGAAAGAAAAGCATAAAAAAAGAACCCGAAAAATGGGTTTTCGAGTTCTCCTGCTTGTATTTATTTATTTTTATAATATTCCATCATGGCTTTGAAGCCGGGCAACGCCCCTTCGATGGTCTCCGGCGCAACGCAGTACGCAATCCGCACATAGCCGGGACAGCCGAACCCACTGCCGGGTGTCAGCAAAATCCGATGCTCCTTGATTTTCTCCACAAATTCCAAATCGTTTTCCGTCGGCGTTTTCATAAACAGATAGAACGCCCCCTCCGGCTTCGGCATTTCATAGCCGTATGCCGTCAGCGCGTCATACAGGCGTTTTCTGTTTTTATCATAAAAGCTGATATCCACCGTTTCATCACAACATTTGGCACAAACCAGCTGCTGCAAGCCGGAGGCATTGATAAAGCCCGTAATGCGTGTTGCAACTGCAACAGCCGCAACGATATTCTCAAAATCCTCCACCTCACTGCGCAGTGCCAGATAGCCGATACGGTCGCCCGGCAGGGAAAGGGATTTCGAGAAGGAATAGGCTACGATTGTGTTTTTATAATCATTCGGAATCCAAGGCACGCTTGCCCCGTCAAACACCAATTCCCGATACGGCTCATCCGAAATCAGATAAATCGCATGCCCATATTCCTGCTCCTTTTTCGCCAGAACCGCAGCAATCGCCCGAATCGTCTCCTCATTATACACCACACCCGTTGGGTTGTTGGGGTTATCAATCAAAACGGCTCTCGTCTTTTCCGTCACGCATTTTTCCAATGCCGCAGGGTCGGGCTGAAAGGTGGGAATATTCGGCGGCACTGTCGTCAGCGTACAGCCTACGTTGTCCGCATATCTGTCATATTCCCCGAAATAGGGCGCAAAGGTCAGAATCTCCTGTCCGGGGTCCATCAGCACCTTCAGCAGGCAGTTCAAGCCCCCTGCCGCACCGGTACACATCATGATGTTGTTCGCATCAAAATGCTCCCCAAAGCGGCGGTTCAGGCTTGCGGCAATCTTCTCCCTTGCCTCCGGAAAGCCGTTATTCGGCATATAATGATGCAGATACCAAGGGTCGGTTTCCTGCAAAACGCGGATACTCGTTTCCCGAATACTGTCGGGCGCAGGCAGGTTGGGATTGCCCATCCCGAAGTCATACACGTTTTCCGCGCCGTATTTTTCCTTTAATCTTGCACTTTCTGTATACATGCTGCTCATGGCAGCGCTTCTCTCCAACAGCTTAGACATCTTTTCGGAAATCATTGGCTGTCACCTTCTTTCCTTTTTTCTTTTGTATTTTTTCCGCTTACACCTTGTTTTCCACAAGGAAAGCAATGGCATCCACATAGCCCTTGAGACCTCTGCCCATGATGGTTTTCACGCAAGCCTTCCCTGCATAGGAAATCTGGCGAAAATCCTCTCTTTCCTTCACATCGGAAATATGCACCTCCACCGCAGGCAGGCGAACTGCCTTCAGCGCGTCCAGAATGGCAACGCTCGTATGCGTATACGCCGCAGGGTTAATCACAATTCCCTCTGTGCCGTCAAAATATGCCTGCTGGATGCGGTCTACCAAATCCCCCTCATGGTTGGATTGGTAAATTTCGCCCTCCACGCCCTTTTCGGCAAAGGTTTTCTCCAGAAGTGCCTTCAAATCCTCGTAGGTCTCGGCACCGTAAATATTTTTTTCCCGAATCCCAAGCATATTGATATTCGGGCCGTTAATCACTAAAATCTTCATACGCTTACACCTCGGAGTAGCAGCCTAAGAAGGACAGGCTTTCTGCCGCCTGCTCAATATCCTTCAGCACCGTCATGGTTTCGGGAGAGAAAACAGAGCCGTCCAAATCGAAATAGAAACGGAATTCGAAATCCTTCCCCGGAATCGGGCGGCTTTCCAGCTTGCACAGGTTGATGCCGCGGCAGGCAAATTTCCCAATCATTTCATGCAGAGAACCGGGTCTGTGGTCCAGAGAAAGCATCAGACTGATACGGTTGGAGCCTGCATAAATTTCCATGTTCTTTGCAATGCAGATAAATCTGGTATAGTTGTTTTCGTTATTCTGCACGCCATCCTGCAAAACATGCAGTCCATACAGCTTCGCGCAGTCCGTGGAGGAAAGCGCCGCAAGGTCTGTTCTGCCGCTTTCCGCAACATATTTCGCTGCGGTTGCCGTATTTTCAAAAATCGTTACCTTGATGTTGGGGTTCGCCTTCAGAAAATTGCTGCACTGCTGCAATGCCTGTGTATGAGAAACAACCTCCTTCACATCCTCCAGCTTCACACCGGGCTTTGCCAGAAGCGCATGGCTGATGTGCAGCTTAATGCTCTTTACGATATAGAATTTATGGCGCACCATCAAATCATAAACCTCTGTTACAGAGCCTGCGGAGCTGTTTTCGATGGGCAGCACGCCATATCTGCATAGACCGGATTCCACCGCATTGAATACACTCTCGAAGTTGCTGAAATACATCTTGCTGGGCAATGCAAACAATCTGTCGCATGCTCTTGCCGCATAGGAGCCCTCCACGCCCTGACAGGCAACAACAGCCTTTCTGGGAAATTCCATGTGAGGGTCTGCAATGTTTTTCAGAATTTCTTCGGAAAGCGCTGTTTCCTTTGTCAGAAGCCCTGCCTGATAGCTCTTGCTGATATCGAAAATTGTCTGATACAGCTTATTGATATAAATTTCAAATTCCTCGCCGCCACGCTCCATTACCTTTTCCAGAACTGCCTGCTCTCTGCGTAAATCCAGAACGGGCAGATTCTTTTCCGCCTTTGCGCTGGCAACATCCGCAGAAGCCTTCATGCGCTCCACGAATAAATCTACAATCTGGTCATCAATCGCATTGATGCGTTCTCTCACTGCATTCAAATCCATTGTATTTTCCCACCTTTCTCACTGCTCCATCCTGCAAATCAGATCCAGAAGCGCAACCGCCGCTGCCGCCTCCACGCAAGGCACCGCACGCGGCACAATACAGGGATCATGTCTGCCTACAATGGCAAGTGTGTCGTTTTCTCCTTTGCTGATGCTGATGGTATCCTGCGTCTGCCCAATCGAGGGGGTCGGCTTAAATGCCGCACGCAGCACAAGGGGCATGCCGCTTGAAATGCCACCCAGAGAGCCGCCGTGATGGTTCGTTGTTGTCCGAACCGTACCATCCGCCTGATATGTGAAATTGTCATTATTTTCCGAACCAAACAGCGCCGCTACACCAAAGCCCTCGCCAAATTCCACGCCCTTTACGGCAGGAATGGCATAAATCGCCGCCGCCAGTCTGCTTTCCAGTCCGTCAAACATAGGCTCGCCCACGCCGACAGGCAGACCTACCACCGCACATTCAATCACACCGCCGACAGAATCGGCGTTTTCCTTTGCCGCCGCAATCGTCGCCTGCATTTCCTCCCCTGCCGCGTCATTCTGCACAGGGAAGACCTTTTCCGTGACAGCCTTCAAGGTATCTGCATCCACAGCCACCGCATCAAAGGGGGTATCCTGCACGCCCTTGATAGAAAGAATATGCGCACCGATATGGATGCCCCTTCTTTCCAAAATCTGCATGCAGACTGCGCCCGCAAAGCAAAGCGGTGCGGTCAGCCTGCCGGAGAAATGACCGCCGCCGCGATGGTCATTCGCTCCCTTATATTTCACCCACGCCGTAAAATCCGCATGCCCCGGTCTGGGCAAATCCTTCAATTTATCATAATCCTTCGAGCGTGTATTTGTGTTTTCAATCACGGCACAAATCGGTGCGCCGCAGGTTTTCCCTTCAAATAAGCCCGATACCACACGGGGCAGGTCTGCCTCCTTACGGGGTGTAGAATAGGCATTTCTGCCGGGAGCGCGGCGCTCCATGAATTTCCGCACCGCCTCTAAATCAATTTCCTCCCCCACAGGCAAGCCGTCAATCACCACGCCGATTGCCTCGGAATGAGACTGCCCGAAAATCATAATTTTTACTTTTTCTCCAAAACTAGAGGACATTTGTCACACCTCCCAGCTTCGCCAGCTCTATAAAGAAGGACGGATAAGATTTATTGACCGCCTCTGCACCCAGAATCGTCAGCTCTACGCCAAGGCTCACCGCCGCAATCGCCATTGCCATCACGATACGGTGATCATTATGGGAATCTATCACGATTTCCCCCTCAGGTGGATTACAGCCGCCTGTAATGATGATGCTGTCAGGTCTTTCCTCCACCTCCACGCCGATTTTCTGCATACATTCCGCCATCACAGCCAATCGGTCGCTTTCCTTCATCCGCAGTCTGCCTGCGTTGTAAATTTCGGTTTTGCCCTCTGCCGCAGCCGCCGCTACACAAAGAATCGGCACCAAATCGGGAATTTGGGACGCATCAATGCGGATGCCCTTCATTTCCTTATGGGTTGCCGTAATCTGGTTCAGCGCAACCTTCGTTTCCGCGCCAAATTCCTCCAAAAGAGCGGCAATCGCCCGATCCCCTTGGGGAGATTCCATATCCAGCCCCTGACAGCCGATGCTGCCGCCAATCGCGCCTGCAACGAGCCAGAACGCCGCATTGCTCCAATCCCCCTCTGCATAGCGCATCCGCGGGCCATGGTATTTCTGCCCACCGGGGATGCTCCAGCCGCTTTCGGTTTCCGTTACCGTAATCCCGAAGGTCTTCAGCGTTTTCAGCGTCATATCAATATAGCCCTTAGATTCGATTTTTGTTGTCAGGCGAATTTCGCTTTCGCCCTCCAATAACGGCAGCGCAAACAGCAGCCCTGTGATAAACTGGGAGCTGACATTCCCCGGCAGGGTATATACGCCGCTTCTCAGCCTGCCCTCCAGTGTAACAGGAAGGTGGTCGCCGTCTGCCTTGCAGCCATGCCTTGCCATCTCATCCAGCAAAACGCCAATCGGGCGTTCGGGGAGTCTCCCCTTGCCTTCGAAGCGGCAATGCTTTCCCAATGCGCCCGCAATCGGGAGCAAAAAACGGAGGGTGGAACCGCTTTCGCCGCAGTCGAGGGTACAAAGCTGTCCATCT
>OKXB01001196.1_pt1 | contig 27268 bp, 33 predicted proteins | sample 1601731 | NCBI WGS metagenome assembly OKXB01 (sample SAMN04414077, study PRJEB24778) | human gut metagenome | material: faecal | host: Homo sapiens
CTTATATTTTAAGCTTTTCATGAAAAAACGGAATTTAGTTTAAAAATTCACGTTTTAAAATTCTCATATATGTTTACAAAAAAGATAGCATTACACTATCTTAAATATTTTACTTTATTAATGTTATAACTGGTCGAACAGCATATATTTGATTAGCATGATAATAATTAAGTGATTCTATTGCCTCACTACTACCTATAAGATAAGCATAAGTTGCATCATATGAATTATATTTTCGTGTAAAAGAATTCATTGTCCACCAATAACCATCAGCTTTATTACCACATAAATTAGAACGGCATGATAACCAAAATTTATAGTTGCTATCACTTGAAATTTTTGTTATATTTTCAGTGTTAGGATAAATACTATTTTCAGTTGTATAATATGGGCTCATATTATAGTACTCTGCTCTAGTTATTAATCGTACTTTATCACTTACTTTAGATGTACATTCGGATGTTTTCCCCATAGCTTCTAATTCACTAATTAAATATCCACCATATGTTGCAGCACCATCTATTCTAGATGGATCAGAACATATTGGTACTTCCACTATACTATTGACAATATTTAATTGTAAATTTAATAGCAATGTATTATTCAAATAAGTTCTAATTAATGATTTATCCCAGCTATATAAAACATGATAATTCGTTTTTCTGCTAGACACGTACTCATATACTCCACAATCAGTTGATTCATCCGTATCTGCAGTACAATGATTCATTTCACTATTATTACCTAGTTGATTGGCATCCATTAATAATGTAACTTGCGCTCCCGTATCTCCTATAACATGCCAATTATATCCTCCAAGTGATACTGCTTCACCTGTTGTATATGTCCTATTTTCTAATTTATCTTTACCCTTTATTGTTATTGTCTTAGATGCTTCTGCTGTATTGCCAGCTCCTGTTGTTACTATACATGTTATAGTATGTTCTCCTTTAATTAATGTACTTGTATTTGTTATTTCGTTACCACCTTCATCAGTACATTTTACATTTCCTCCTGATAAATCATTATTTACTGTATATGATGTTGGTAATTCATAACTTTCGCCTTCCATAATTATATCAGTTAATCCATCTAATGATACTGTTGGTACAGTTGCATCTATCATTATTACATTTTTTGTTATTGCTTTGTTCTTTAATATCGATGTATTATCTTCTTTTTTTACTATATCTACTTTTATAGCACCATTTTCTGTAAATTTAATTGGTTCAATATAGTCTTGATAATTTATTCCATCAAAACTATATACTACTTTATAAATATTTTCATCTATTTCAGGAGCGGTTATAGTTACAGTTTTACTTGTTGCCCATACTGTCCCACTTGGTTCTACTTCAATAGTTGGATTGTCTAATAATGATGTTGTTATAGACTCTAATTCTATTTGGTCTTGTTCATCTTTTAGATTAGTTACTCTCATTAGTACTTTATATTCTTTTCCCATTTCTAATCCTGTAAATGTATAGGTTTTTCCTTCTGCTTTTACCCATGTTGTTCCATTATCTATACTAAACTCATATAATTTTATTTCTTCATCATCATTACTTACACTTCCTATAACTGTTATTTCTCCTGCCTTGTCTGTTTTATAGGTTATTTTTAAATCTGATGGTTTATTTATAACTAGTTCTCCACATACCTTTTTGCTTACCTTTATATTATCACTATCTTGTTTCTTTTCGGCACAGTATGTTCCATTTCCTAACTCAAAGGATACTTTACCATCACTTGTTATTGTTACATCTCCTGTACCCATATTTCCATCAACAGCCAACTTAACTGATTTTTCAGAAGATATACATTCTATATTGTTACACTTAAATGTTATTTCTTCTATGTCTACATTCTCTACCAAACTAGATGTATAATATAATTTCGATGCTTTAAGTACTCCTTCGGCACTTCTTGCAAATGCTCCTTTTCTAGATGTTTCTATTAACTTTAATACGATTGGAGTTGCGATTAAAGCTATAATTGCTAGTATCACTATGACTGCTAACAATTCTATTAATGTAAATCCTCTTCTTTTTTCTCTCATATTCACTACTCTCCTATTCTTTTTATATTATACCCTTTTTATCATTTTTTAGCAATATCAAAAAAATAATTTTTCTCATATAAGCAATTAACATTTACTTTCTTCAAGTAAACTTTCATATATTTTCTTTAACTCAGCACCTATATTTTTAATATCTCTTTCTTTAGCAACCTTATAACCTTCTTCTGTTAAATCCGGTAATTTCTTTTCTAATATACCTTTCATTTTTTCTTCAAAGCTATCAATATCATTTGCCTTATAAACGTTCTTACCATCGACAAACCAACCTTCATATATTGGAATATCACGAATTAAAACAGGTATTTTTGAAGCAAGAGCCTCAAGTAAAACAATTCCTTCTGTTTCTTCCAATGTTGGAAACAAGAATAAATTAGCTCCAGAGTAGGCTTTAATTAATTCCTCTCTTGGGACATATCCAGCAAAGAAAAGATTAGGCAGTTCAGTTGCTACAGCTTTTCTAATTTTTGGTGGAACTAAATTTAAATTAGTATATCCAAACCAAACAAATTTATATTCTGGATTACGACGAGCTAATTCAACAAAATCTAGTATACCTTTTCTTTCAAAATATAGACCAACTGATATGACTATTTTGTCATCAGCAGTAAATCCATACTTCTCGCGAAATTCTTTTCCACTCTCTTCATTTCTCTTAAAGAAATCTAATTCAATACCATTAGATACAGCATATATTGGTTTATTAATTGGATAATTTTCCAATAATTTTTTAGAATATGGTGTTGGTGTTACGATAACATCAGCAATGTTATAACATGTCTTTAACCATGTTTTAAATAGAGGAGCAAGTTGATTAGAAAAAGTAAAAGAGTTTCTAAAATCTTCCTCTGTTGAATGAGCATGGTATACAACTTTTTTCCCTTGCTTTTTAGCCTTTTTTGCCATTGCTAAAGACTCAGCAAAAATAGTATTTATATGTATAATGTCATAATCATCTTCTGGATTAGTAGTATATTCTATTCCATTTAATTCTAATGCTTTCATTTGATGTTTAATGGCTCTGCCAACACCACTTTTTTCAATTGTATCCATTTTATCTGAATGTAATAATACTTTCACTTTAAATCACCTTGCTACAATTGTATCATAAAATTTAAACTTTGTTAATCATTAAATTTTTATAACTTAAAAATCTATTTTTACAAGTATAACATCTTCTCCTATTTTTTCTATTTGTTTCCATGCTATTTCAATTTCATTTTTATTAGTAAACATTGATATTAAAAATCTATTTTTTTCAACTATTAACCCTGACATCCTACCATCATTATCTATTGATACATCAATTATATTGCCTATTTTTTTACCATCTAACATATTAACAACATCTTTATGTTGCAAATCAGATAAACGCATAAAACCACCTATTTAATTTTATTTATCTTTTTTTTTAATATTCAGAATAAAAACAGATAAATCTTATCAATATGAATATGAAAGGAGAAATTATGGCACGTCACAAAGTAGAAATTGCGAACGTGAATACTGCGAATATTAAAGTTTTAACCAATGAAGAAATGGTAGTTTTATTTAAAAAATATAAGGAAGGAGATTTATTTGCTAAAGAAGAGTTAATAAATGGTAATTTAAAATTAGTGCTATCAATATTAAGAAAATATAATAATCGTACTGATAATATGGATGATTTATTTCAGGTTGGATGCATTGGATTAATTAAAGCCATTGATAATTTTGATTTATCTCATGAAGTTAAATTTTCAACCTATGCAGTTCCTATGATACTTGGTGAAGTCAAAAGATTTTTAAGAGATAATAATAGTGTAAGAATATCTAGAAGTATTAAAGATTTAGCATACAAATCATTAATACTTAAAGAAAAACTTACCAATAAACTTGGTAAAGAGCCTACTATTTCAATGATTGCTAAAGAGCTTGGATACAGTGAATATGAAATAAGTAACGCACTTGATTCAACTAAAGATGCAATTAGTATGTTTGAGCCAATATATAATGATGGTGGTGATACTATTTATCTTGCTGATCAATTAGAAGATAAATGTAATGATAATCGTAATTTTGATTTAAGAGTTGCTCTTAATGATGCAATTAAAGCGTTAAGTTCTAAAGAAAGAAAAATTATAAATGAAAGATATTTATATGGAAAAACGCAAATGGAACTTGCAGATGAACTTGGTATATCACAAGCTCAAATATCAAGATTAGAAAAAAGTGGATTACAAAATATTAAAAAAATGATATCTTAAAAGAGTAAGAAAATCCTTACTCTTTTAACATTTTACTTACTCTTTTACAAATATTATCTACATCTAATTTTTGTTCTAAAAATAATTCTTTAATAGAACCATGTTCAACATATTTATCATTTATTCCTATAATAGTTGTATCTTTATGTATTAATGATATTAAACTACCTAGTCCACCACTAATAACATTTTCTTCTAAAACAACTACTTTATAATTTTCTAACTTTTTTATTAATTTCTTATCAATAGGTTTAATAAATAAAGCATTAACAATCATAATATCTTGTTTTAATTTTTCTTTAACAAGCATAGCAATTTCAACCATTCTTCCAGTTGCAACAATGCATAATTTTTCACCCTTAGATAAAATCTCCCATTTCCCATAACTAATAGAATTATTACTATGGAAATGATAATTATTTCTTCCTTTAGGATATTTTATAACAAGAGGGCCATTAAAGGTACTTGCAAAATCTAACATATTTTCAAGTTCATCTAAACTTTTCGGTTGCATAATAGTTAAATTAGGAATTAAACTAAGATATGAGTTATCAAAAATGCCATGATGTGTTTCTCCATCTTCACCAACAAGCCCTGATCTATCAACCATAAATGTAACAGGTAAATTTTGCATACATACATCTTCTATTATTTGATCAAAACCTCTTTGTAAAAAAGTTGAATAAACAGCAAAGAAAGGTTTAAAACCACTTGCTGCAAGCCCTGCAGCAAATGAAACAGCATGTTCCTCACAAATACCTACATCAAAAAAACGATTACTATATCTTTCTTTAAATTTTTCAAGTCCTGTACCTGTAGTCATGGCTGCTGTAATAGCCACTATTTTTTTATTTTTACTTGCTAGCTTGCAAATCTTATCTCCAAAGGTATTTGAATAATTTTTATTGCTATTCTTAGTAACACCATCCTCAATAGAGAAAGACCCTACCCCATGATAAATATTAGGATTTTTTTCAGCAAGTTCATAACCTTTTCCTTTTATTGTTTTCACATGCAAAACAACTGGTTCATCAATATCCTTAATTTTAGACATAATTTTATTTAATTTTTTAATATCATGACCATCAACTGGTCCTATATATCTAATACCTAAATTTTCAAAATACATAGATGGTAAAATCATACTACGAATACTAATTTTTATTCTTCTAATAAGATTTGTCATTTTTTTACTATTTATTTTATCTAGTTTATAATGTGCCCTCTTTTTTAATTTATTATAAAAGGGATTAATTCTAATTCTATTTAAACAATTAGATAAACTACCTACATTAGATGATATAGCCATACCATTATCATTTAAAATAATAAGCATTTTAGTTTTACGATAACCTAAATCATTTAAGGCTTCAAAGGTCATACCACCTGTTAACGCTCCATCTCCTATTAAAGCAATAACATTATATTTTTTATCCATAAGGTCTCTTGCTCTTGCCATTCCAAGAGCCGCTGATATAGAGTTACTAGCATGACCTGTATTAAAGAAGTCATATTTACTTTCTTTAACTTTAGGAAAGCCACTAATTCCTTTATATTTTCTAATTGTTTCTAAATTTCTCTTTGTCAATAATTTATAAGTATAACATTGATGGCCAACATCAAATATTATTTTATCTTTATCAAAATCAAAATTCTTAAATAAGGAAATAGTTAATTCAACAAGACCTAGATTAGATGCTAAATGACCACCATTATTTGAAATGCATCTAATAAGTTCATATCTTACATCACTTGCAAGTTCATTTAATTCATTATTATTTAATTTAGAAATATCATGTATATTATTAATATTCTTTAGCATATTACACCAACTTTACAACAAAGATATATTAATATAAAGAAATATTAAAGTCAAGAAAAAAACTAAGAATTTCTTCCTAGTCATTTTAGTAATTTCTAACATATTCTACACTTTTAGCATTTAATAAACTCATATCTACTGATGATGAAACAGATGCAGATTCATTAGGTGCAATATTTGATCCAACAAATACTAATATTGTAACAATTTCTTTACCATCTTTGTCTTTAAAAGTTACATTAAATGACTTAACATCAATGGCAGCATCAGTAGTATTTACAACATCTGCTGTATATACAGTACTTTCTCCTTCAGAAATTAATGTAATATTAGTAAACTTTAAACCATCAATTGTTTGTTCACCTACAACAGCATCATCTGTATTAGCAGATGGTTCTGTAACAGTTGTATTTTCTTTATTATCATCTTTCTTCTTATCATCATTAGTTTTCTTACCACATCCAGTAGCAAAAATTAATCCACATGCTAGAAATAATGCAATTATCTTCTTACTCATATCTATACACTCCTCAATTATAATATTAGCATTAAAATAACTAATAGTCAATTGCTTATTAACTCCTTGGTTTAAAAATTAGTGCTAAGAAAAATGACAATATAATTGCTGAAATAATACCCGATGAAGTTAAGTCAAACATTCCCATAACAAGGCCAACAAATCCAAAGTCAGCAGCTTTTTCTAAAGCACCATGAATAAGTAAATGCCCAAAACTTGTTATTGGAACTAAAGCTCCTCCACCTGCCCATAGTACAATTTTATCATATAAACTAAAGATATCTAAAAAGGCACCAATTACAACGAAAATAGATGTTACATGTCCTGGTGTTAATTTCGTATTATCTAAAATTATTTGTCCTATTAAACAAACAAGTCCGCAAAAAATAAAAGCATTAAGATATATCATTATACCGCCTCCAAACTAATTGCATGAGCAATAGATGGAATAGATAATTTTTGATTTACCATCGTTGTTGATAAAAGTGCTCCTGTTGCTACTAAAAGAACTCTCTTTAATTCTTTTTTCTTCATTTTAGAAAAGATATAACCATATGTAACAAGTGGTGCACACGCTGGTCCACTACCACCGGCATATACTGGTTGATTATCTAAATCATATATCATGGTTGCTGTATCATCATAATTTTTTAAATCAATATTATATTCTGTTTTCATATATTCTTTTAATATTTTTTTACCATACATACCAAGATCTCCTGTTAATATTAAATCATAATAATTTATATCCCTTTTGGTATCCATTAAATGTCTATATATAGTTTGAGCAGCGGCTGGTGCCATTACTGCACCCATATGATAGGCATCTTTAATTCCTGCATCATTTACAATACCAACTGTACTACTTTCAACTCGTATTCCTTCCTTATTATATGTTAAGTAGCAAGAAGCACCACCTGTTGTTGTAAAGGTTGTTGTTTTAGGTTTTGGACCACCATATTCAACAGGATATCTAAATTGTTTTTCGGCTGCATTATTATGTGATGAAACACTACATATACAATTTTTAATTTGTCTTGCTTCAATCATATTTGAACCAATAATAATTCCTTCAACACTAGTTGCACATGCATTATATATTCCAAGATAAGGGATACCCAAATCAGCTGCTGCATAATTAGATGCAACGGTTTGATTTAAAAGATCTCCTGAAATATGAAGATCTATATCAAATCTTGTTTTACCAAGTTTAGATAGTAAAATATCTACCGAATCTTCTATTAATTTTCCCTCTGCTTGTTCCCATGTTGGCATACCAAAATAAAAGTCATCATAACCCTTATCAAAATATCCATGTAATGGCCCTTTTTTCTCATAAGGTCCTGTAACTGTAGATGTTTCATTAATATAAACATTTTCATATTTTATTGTCATATTCTATCCTCCAAATATTATTAATCTAATAAGTCCAAAGACATAGGCACTAACTACACCAAAAATGATAACCGTTCCTGCAAGTTTAAACATATTAGCCCCTATTCCTGTAACAAGCCCTTCTTTTCTATATTCAAGTGATGCACTCATCATGGAATGTGCAAAACCAGTTATAGGTATTAATAGACCTGCCTTACAAAAGTTAACCATTTTATCAAAAAAGCCAAAACAAGTAAGTAATGCTCCTACCGCAATTAATGTAATAATCATAAATGTACCCGCTTCTTTAGTTGGTATATCAAAAAGATATGCATAAAGTTCTAATAGAAGTTCTCCTATAACTCCCATAATTCCACCTACTCCAAAAGCAATTAAACCATTAAATAAACGATTTTCTTTAGGAGTATATTTTTTTACAATTTGCTTATATTTATTTTTCTCCATATTTTTCCTCCTATCGTTATTATGTAAAAAAGATTTAGAATTTATACAAAAAAACAAATTACATTTGTAATCTGTCTCTTAATTTTATTAATACTTTTTTTTCATTTCTAGATATTTGCACTTGACTCATTCCAAGAGCTTCGGCTGTCTCAGTTTGTGTCATATCTTTCATATATCTAGATTCAATTATCATCTTTTCCTCTTTACTTAATTTTTCAAGTTCTCTTTTTAAATCAATTAATTCATTAATATCTTGCTTTCTATTATCACTTACATAATCATAAAGATTTATGCATTTACCATTATCATTAATTGGTTCATCAAGACTTTGAATATTATTTGGCATACTAAGTGCCTCTATTACTTGTGTTTCACTTACACCAATAATACTCGCTAGTTCAGAAGTAGTAGGTTCTCTCATTAGTTTTTGATATAACATTAATCTTAATTTTTCAATTTTATATCCTAATTTTTGAAGATCATAACTTAATTTTATACCTTTATCTTCTCTTACATATTTTTTCATTTCACCTAAAATAAAAGTATAAGCATATGTTGAAAACTTTGTATTATACTCTTCATTAAACTTTTCACTTGCCTTTATTAGTCCCATACATCCAACTTGAAATAAATCATTTTTATTTTGGTAATTAGGAAAATATGTATTAATAATTGAATATACTAATTTTTGATTTTCTAATATAAGTTCATCATTTTTTATCATATATTCTCCTATATATTAATTAATTTCATTGCATCTATCTCACTATCTACTTCAAATATATAATTAAATAATTTACTTTTATGCACCTTATCTTTTATTAAATTATTTATATTACATATAATAGTATTTCCATGATTACTTTTGCAAACTTGATAACTTTCTAATAAAGTATTAATTCCATAACCATCTATATCTTTAAGATTAGATAAATTTAAGACAATATCACGAATACCATTATCAATTAGTAATCTTTCTACATCATCATTAAACTTACTTATAGTATTACTATTAAGACAACCTGCTAATCTAATAAACATTATACCTTTTCTAATTTCCATATTTATATCTAACATGTATCACCTCTAATAGAATGTACCATATAATAATAAATATTTGTAGTAATTCGACAAAATTAGAACTTTTTTTTATTCTACATTTTTAGAATATTTTTTCATAATAAACCAAAAAACCGATAAAATGAAAATAAACTTCATAATATCAGTTTTTATTTAATTACTTTTTATGTAGGCTCACTTTTGCATCTTCTTCTTTTAAAAACTTTTGTAAATCTAAAGCAATATATTCTCCTTTTAATTCTTTGGCTTCTAAAATCTTTTTTTCAAAAGCCTTTTCTAATTCTTCATCAGGTAAACTTTTTTCTAAAGATAAAAGTTCAGAATAAAAATCATAATTATTCATTAATCTATTTTGTAAATCTTTATTATCTTTCCATGATGATGTAACACCATAATAATTTATATAATCCATATCTTTAGTACATATTCTAAAATCAACAACATGTCCTTTAATAAAAACACTTGTATGGATAGCATGATATTCATTACCTTGGGAACCACCAATATAATCATTAAAACTTCCAAATATTTGACCAAATTTATGAAGTAAATAAATGACCCTATAACAATCTTCTCTATTATCAAGTAAACATTTTATTGAGCAAAATCCTAACGAATTAATATTTTCTTCTTTTTTTAGTGTTTTAACTTTTGTTTTTATTTCATTTGACTTTCTGAATATATCATAGGCACTTTTTTTATTAACTTTAAATTCTGGTAAATTTGATAACCCAATGTTCTCACTTTCCATAAGTTCATTAATATCTTTTATAATGACATCATATTCTTTATTAACCTTTTGAGCAATATCATCTGCAGCATAAAAATTATGATTATATTTAAAACAAGCATCCTCTAATCTATTTTTTATCTTATATATTCCAAGTAATTTTGATATAGGAACATAAAAATTAAGTGTATCATTAACAAATTCTTTTTTATTAGTAAATTCACGTTTTTTCATATGATTAAATGTGGTTGATCTCTCAACTAATTTTATAACTGCAACTCTAACATCTCTTGTTAATGATTTAATCATTTGTAAATGATTATTATTACTTACACTATCCAAATTTTCATCAAATTTAATAAGCAAATTAACTTCATTTTTTATATCTTCATTAAATAATCTTAATATTTCTGTATCAGGTATATGGAGTTTTTGAACTATTCTATATATCATAGTAGCAATAACAGTATTTATATCCCCATGAAAATCTAAATGTAATATAGATGCTGCTTCTAAATCAATATTTATATCTGGAATATTATCATCATAGTGCTCTAAAAGTTCATATAAAAAACATGCCCTGTCATATAATCTTTTATTTTCTTCATTAGTTAGATCAAAAACATTTTTTAAATCACCGATATTTGTTATAATCACACAAATCACCTCATTTGCATGTATTATAAACTAAATTAATTAATTTGTAAATATCTTCTTATTACTATCATATGATTATTTAGGATGTGATTTTATGTTTAAAAAGTTACTAGAATATTTATTTAAAGATTTTTATATTTTTACCGCTGCATACTCTAATAACGTATTTCCCGATCCCTTATCAAAAGAAGAAGAAGAAAAATATGTTGATTTATGTCTTAAAGGAGATAAAATGGCTCGTGATATTTTAATTGAACATAATTTAAGACTTGTTGCACACATTGTAAAAAAATATGATCATAAAAAAGAAGATGCTGATGATTTGATTAGTATTGGAACGATTGGATTAATTAAAGGAATAGATAGTTTTTCATATAAACATGGTACTAAAATTACTACATATTGTGCCAGATGTATTGAAAACGAAATAAGAATGCATTATAGAAGTGATAAAAAAAATAATAAAAATATTAGTATTAATGAGTCTGTTGGATTTGATAAAGATGGTAATGAAATTACTTTCTTAGATATATTAAAAACGCCTAAACCTGATTTTGCACTAGACTTGCATAAACAAAATAATCTAAATTTATTAAAAGAATATTTTAAGGTTTTAAATGATAGAGAAAAAGATATTATTATTAAAAGATATGGATTAGATGGAAATGATGAAATAACTCAAAAAGAGATTGCGAAAGAAATGGGTATTTCCAGAAGTTATGTATCTAGAATAGAAAAAAGGGCTCTTACAAAAATGCTTAGAGAATATATTAAAAATAAGAATAATTCATACTAAAAAAGATATAAAACTATATCTTTTTTACCTTTTGTTTATTATATCCTTCATCATTAACTATTTCTTTAGATATTGGATAAATAGTTAAAATATTTTTAGTATTTATGTATGTGACAATCTCTAAATATGTTGTTTCTTCATCATTAACATTACCTACTACCTCACCATAATCAACATAATATATATCAACAGATGTTGAATATGAAGGATTAATATTACTTATTAATTTTTTAGCATTGTATAAAAGAACATAGATATCTATATTATCACTAAATTGTGAATGAATTTTTTTCCCATCAAAAGAATTAGTATGTCTTTTGATATGATTAATAACATCATTTTGACTATATTTTATTAAATTTCTTCTATAATACTTTGTCTTATCATCATCATCATTTAATAATCCTAGTTTATATCTAATATAAAAGTCAGTGTTAGTAATAACTTTATTATCTATAACATTCATGAGTCTAGTATAATTTTCTTGTAATAATTTATAGGCCTCATCTAATTTATTTTCAAGCAAATCTAAGTTTATTAATTCTAAAATAGCGTAAATAGAAGCGAGTTTGTCAGTTTTAACCATTTCTTCAAAGAAATATCTAGCTATATCAAAATCTCCATATAGTTTTGCTTGTTTTCCAAGTTCAACTAGTGAATTATGCTTAAAATCGGAATAATATATTTTTATCATTATGTCTATTCCTCTTATTCTTGTTTTTTCATCATAAGTTAAAAGTTTGGCATATTGCATTTTAAGTACAACATTATCTGGATTGTTTTTAAGTAATTTTCGTGTTAGCATTAAAGCTTGTTTTATCTTACCATTTTCAATTAATTCCATTGATTTTTCATATAATTCATGAGTTTTCATACGGCCACCTCGTTTTGATAGTTATTCTATCATAAAAGCAATAATTAGTAAAGAAAAAAAGCATTACGCTTTTTCTATCTTAATAAACATTTGTTTTTCATTTATATCGCAAACATCTTTTAAATCATTTTCTTTAATAATATTTATTCCAAGTGTTTCATTTTTAATAAATTCAGCATATTTATCAAATGTTTTAACAATTTCTTCATCACCATTATAATAAATATTAATTCGATCAGTTATAACTAAATCCATTTCTTTTCTAGTACTTTGAATTTTTCTTATAATTTCGCGGGCATTACCTTCTAAAATTAAATCTTCAGTAAGTTCAGTATTTAGGATAACAAAAGTTTTGGTATCACTAGATGAACAGAAGCCTTCTTTTACATTTATTTTTATTTCTACCATATTTGGATTTATTTCTAAATCTTTATTATCAAATTTGACAATAATATGATTACTTTTTATTTGTTCAATTTGTTCATTAGTAAGAGTTGTTAACATTTTAGCGAATTCATTAACTTTACTACCAAATAATTTACCTACTTCTCTAAAATTAGGTTTAATAACGTAATTCATATATTTCGTCATATCAGTTGTAAAGATGATATTTTTAACATTTAATTCTTCTTTAATTATAGAATCAAGATTACCAATTTTATCTTTATTTTCTTCAAGCAATATAATTTCACTAATTGGTTGTCTTACCTTTATTTTAGCATCTTCTCTTGCAAATCTACCAAGAGAGCATATATCACGAACTAAATCCATTTTTTCTTCAATTTCTTCATTAATATATTCTTCTTTGTATTTAGGAAAATTAGCTAAATGAACAGAATCTTCATTAGTTAAGTTTTGATAAATTTCTTCTGTAATAAATGGTGTAATTGGCGCCATTATTAAACATAAATTAACTAAAACTTCATATGTTGTTAAATAAACACTCTTTTTAGATTCTGTAAGTTCACTTTCCCAAAATCTTCTTCTATTAATACGAATGTACCAATTAGATAAATCATCATTTAAGAAAGTTACAACATTACGTACAACGGTTGTTAAATCATATTCATTGTAAGCGTCTGTTACTTTTTTTAATAATTTATGCATTTTAGACATTAACCATTTGTCAGTAATATCACGTTTTTCTAAATCAATATTATATTCTCTTGGATCAATATTATCTGCATTGGCATACATTTCAAAGAATGAATACGTATTTTTAAATGTACTTATATATTTAGAATATATTTCTTTTAAACCATCAATATCAAATTTAATAGGTGTCCATACTGGTGATACATAAGGTAAATAAAATCTAATTGTATCAGCACCATATTCTTCCATTATACTAAATGGTTCAATGGCATTTCCTCTACTTTTATGCATTTTATGACCATATTTATCTAGTAATAAGTCATTTACTAAAACATTTTTATAAGCAGATTTGCCCATTACAAATGTTGATATTACAAGTAATGTATAAAACCAGCCTCTTGTTTGATCAACACCTTCAGCAATAAAATCAGCAGGAAATTGACTTTCAAATAATTCTTTATTTTCAAATGGATAATGATATTGAGCAAATGGCATTGATCCTGAATCAAACCAACAATCAAGAACATCAGTAATTCTGCTCATATCCTTTCCACAATCAGGACATTTAATATGAATATTATCAACATATGGTCTATGTAGTTCAATAGATTTATCTATTTTTTCAATTGCTTTAGAAATAAGTTCTTCTCTAGAACCAATTACCTCAACATGCCCACATGAACAAGTCCAAATAGGAATTGGTGTTCCCCAATATCTATTTCTTGAAATACCCCAATCAATCATGTTATCTAACCAGTTAGCAAATCTTTTTTCACCAACATAGGCAGGATACCAATTGACCTTATTATTGGCTTCAATAATTTGATCCTTATAAGCAGTTGTTTTAATATACCAAGATGGTTTAGCATAATAAAGAAGTGGTGTTTTACATCTCCAACAATGTGGATAATTATGAACTATTTTTTGCTTTTTAAATAATTTATCATTATCATGTAAATATTTTATAATATCAATTTCAAGTTCAGGATCAACAACAAGTCTTCCTTCCCAAGGACCTACGGTATATCTTCCATCTTCTCCTACAGGATTAACAACTGGAAGATCATATCTTTTACCAACCTCATAGTCATCTTGACCAAAAGCAGGCGCAATATGAACAATACCTGTTCCATCTTCCATTGTTACATAATCTGCACAAGTTACAAAGAAAGCCTTTTTATCTACCTTAATAAATGGCATTAATTGTTCATATTCAAGTCCTTCTAAATCTTTACCCTTATATTCTTTAACAACTGTGTAATCATCACCTAAAACTTTATAAGCAAGAGCATCGGCTACAATAAAATTATATCCCTTACTATTTGCTTTAATATATTTTTCATTTGGGTTTACACACGCTGCTATATTAGCAATTAAAGTCCAAGGAGTTGTAGTCCAAACTAATAAATAAGTATTCTCTTCTGACTTTAATTTTAAAGGAACAGTTACAGTATTAACACTTACCTCTTTATATTCTTGAGCAACTTCATGTGATGATAAACTTGTTCCACATCTTGGGCAATATGGAGTAATTTTATATCCATTATAAATAAGACCTGCATCAAAATATTTTTTTAATATCCACCATTCTGTTTCAATATAATTATTATCATAAGTTATATATGGATTTTTAATATCAATAAATTGTCCCATTTCTTCCGTTAATTTTCTAAAAGCTTCTTCATTTTCCCAAACACTTTCGCGACATTTTTTATTAAACTCTTCAATACCATAATTTTCAATATCTTTTTTACCAGAAAAGCCAAGTTGTTTTTCTACTTGAACTTCAACAGGAAGACCATGTGTATCCCAACCTACTTTTCTAAGAACTTTATATCCTTGCATAGTTTTATACTTACAAAAAGTATCTTTCAATTCTTTTGCAAGCATATGATGAATACCTGGTTTTCCATTAGCAGTTGCAGGTCCATCATAAAAAACAAAGTTCTCACTATCTTTTCGATTATCAATTGTTTTATTTAAAATATCTTTTTCTTTCCACTCATTTAGTATTTCAAGTTCAATATCTTTTGTATTTCCTTTTCTTAATTTTTTAAATTCCATAATATCCTCCATTTAAACTTTATTAAAATATAGTAATTAGTATATCAAAAATATAATAAATAAGCAATAAAAAACACAATCCTATATAAGGACGTGTTTCACGTGGTACCACCTTAATTTGTAAGTAAACTTACCTCAATTACTATAACGCGTTACCGTTCTTTTCTATTTACTTAAAAAGACACATCAAGGATGATTTATATACAGTTTCCATATTAGTTTCCACCATTCACTAACTCTCTATAATTTCCACTATATATCGTTCCTATCTTTTGTTTATAATTCAACTTTTTCTAATTCTTCAATTACCTCAAGTTGTGCTTCAACTATATCTTTAATACGACGTTTAAAGATACTTATATTTCTTCTCAAATTATTGGCTTCCATTTCTGTTTTTTCAGCTCTAAGTAAAGCTTCATTAACAATTCTGTTAGCATTCTTTTTAGCCTCTTCAATAACAAGCTCGCTTTCTTTACTAGCAGCAAGTCGCATTTGATCAGAAGTCTTTTGAGCCATAATTATGGCTCTATTTAACGTACCTTCAATTCTTTCATATTGAGCAAGTTTTTCTTTTAGATTTTTATTTTCATCAATAAGGTTACTATAAGATTCAATTTGTTTGTTTTTTTCAGCAATAATTTCATCCTTCTTTTTAAGTTCTGAAACCATCGTTTCAACTTTTCCAATTACCTTATCTAAAAAAACATTTACCTCTTCAGGATCATATCCTCTAAGTGTACGATTAAATCTTTCCATTTTGTCACCTCTTGACTTTTATTAATATTACCACTCAATATTTATATCTGTATTATCGTGGATGTCTTTACCATCTTTTTCATCAGTAATTTTACCCTCAACATTTACATTGTTTGGTGTACAAAGGAATATTCCTCCACCAATTTTTTGTAAATCTCCACCAATTGCATAAATAGTTCCACTTAAGAAATCAACTATACGCTTTGCTTGATCAGAAGTGACTCTCTTTAAATTAACAACAACAGTATTTCTTCCCTTTAAAAAGTCAGCAATTTGTTGTGATTCTGAATACGCTCTAGGTTCAAGTAAAATCATTTTATTATTTCCATCATTTTCTTGAAGTGAATCCTCCGCGCTTATACTATAGTATTCATCACTATTTGAAACATTTTTATTACTAAAAACATCAGGCTCATCATTAGTTAACCATTTCTTTATACTGAATGCCACACATATTCCTCCCTTGTATCATCTTCTACTGTATTTAATTTTACCATATATACATCAAAAAGTCAAAATAATTTTTGTATTTAAAAAGGAACTGATTATAAATCAATTCCATCAATACTTGTTTCATAAATCCATTGTTTTAAATCTGTATTATCGCCAGATTCATAATATTTTATTAATTTTTCAAAAAATGTTGGTTGATTTTCTTGTGAGATAGTTATAATACCACATCCATTATCAATCATTATTTTATTGGCAAATAACATACCAACTCTCTTATTACCATCTATAAACATTTGTCTTCTCATTATCCATAACATTATTTCTATTGCTATTTCAGTTTTTGTTTTATTTGGCTGATTAAGTAATTCTTCTAATTCCTCTTTAATTTGACTTTCAATAGGAAATCTAGGTTTCCAAGTAGTTCCACCAATATTTACAGGTGTAGTTCTTAATCTTCCTAAATTTTGATCTAAAACTAATTTATCACATGTCAATTTATGTAAATGATATAATATTTTAAAATCATAATCTATTTCATCATTTTCTAATATAAATTGCCAAGCATATTTTAAATTATTAATTGTAATAATTTTATCAACAGTTAACCCATTAACAATACCACCATCATAAATTGCTTGTGTTTCAGGATATGTTACACCAATTCCCTCTAGATTGGCACTTTTCCAAATATAATCAACTATATTTCTTTTAGCAACAAATACGTTTTGCTCTCTTGTTAAATTAAATTTATTTTCCATAATCTATCCCTCCTTGCTAGTTTTAGTGATGAATATTTATGTATGTTACAGTTCATACTTATCTTGTTTTTATATACCAAAATTCCTAAATCTATGTTTGAAAATTAGATTTCCTTAAATTCATAAAAATATATAACAAAATTATTTTAACATTTATTTTATTTAATTGCAATTTACTTTATTAGATATCATAAATAAAATTGATTCTATTGTAATTGTAAAATTATTTTTATTGAAACACGAAATTTTAATAAAAAATATAAAGAAAAAAATACTAAAAAGTATTTTTATTTAACAATTTTATAAATTTTAGTTAACATTTTTTCTCTATATGGTTTCGTTGCAAGTAAATTATCTAAATCATGATTCTTACTATACCATATATCCCCTATCGTTAATCCTGATTTATTATTATCTATAATTACTTTTAATTCCGGTTCTTTAATGTAATTATTTATTTCATTTGTAATTACTGATATAACAAATTCTTCAAAACTAGCTATTTTATCCATTTGATATGTTTCAATAGCTTTTATTAATCCATTAATTCCTATTTGATAAATATTTTGTTTATACTTATGTTCACTAAAATTTTTAGATATTGTATATGCAACAAGATCTAAATTATTATTTATAAGAATATAAAGCCATGATTTTTCTTTACATTCCTTTTTAGGATTACTCAAATATTCCCTTAATAAAAAATTATTCATTTCACGTTTTTGTTCTGTTATTTCCATATTATGCCTCCCTATATTATAATTATTCTATTATTAGTAATTTGCCACAAAGGGCAAGAAAAACACAATATTAAAATTGTGTTTTACAGCTAAAATCTTACTTTATTACTTATATAATCAATAAGTTCATCTACACTAATAGTAATTTGTTCCATCGTATCTCTATCACGAACAGTAACAGTATTATTATTAAGTGTATTTTCGTCAATTGTTACACAATAAGGTGTACCAATAACATCTTGTCTTCTATATCTTTTTCCGATGTTTCCTGTTTCATCATAAGTTGCCATAAAATATTTTGATATTTTTCCATATATTTCTCTTGCTTTATCTTGATGATATTTCTTCATAAGTGGAAGAATAGCAACTTTATATGGAGCAAGAGCAGGTATAAAATGCATAACCTCTCTTGTTGAACCATCTTCAAGTACTTCTTCATCATAAGCATTACATAAAAGAGCAAGTGTTAAACGATCACAACCAACTGATGATTCTACTACATATGGAATATATTTTTCATTTGTTTCTGGATCTAAGTATTCCATTGATTTCTTAGAATATTCTTGATGTCTTGATAAATCAAAATTAGTTCTATTGTGTGTTCCCCATAATTCACCAAAGCCAAATGGGAACTTAAACTCTATATCACATGCTTCCTTAGCATAATGAGCAAGTTTTTCATGATCCTTAAATCTAAGTACATTACTTGGAATTCCTAAATCAATTAAGAATTGCATAGCTTTTTCTTTATAATTTTTATAAAAGTCACTATCTGTTCCTTCTTTGCAAAATAATTGATGTTCCATTTGTTCAAATTCAATTGTTCTAAAAGTAAAGTTACCAGGTGTAATTTCATTTCTAAAAGCTTTTCCTATTTGTCCAATACCAAATGGTACTTTAGCACGCATAGTTCTTTGAACATTTAAGAAGTTAACAAATTCTCCCTGAGCAGTTTCTGGTCTTAAATATACAAGTCCTGTTTTATCTTTAACAACTCCCCTGCTTGTTTCAAACATTAAGTTAAATTGTCTTATATCCGTATAATTTACTTTACCACATTTAGGGCATGGTATTTTATGATCATTAATATATTTTACCATTTCCTCATCTGATAAAGTATCAGGATTTATTTCATCAGTAAATCCTTCAATTAATTTATCAGCACGATGTCTTGTTTTACATTCTTTACAATCAATAAGAGGATCAGAAAAGCCTCCAACATGTCCTGATGCTTCCCATACTTTAGGATTCATTAATATAGCTGCATCTACACCAAAACTATTATCATTTTCTTGAATAAATCTTTTCCACCATAATTTTTTTACATTGTTTTTTAACTCTACGCCTACAGGACCATAATCCCATGTATTCGCAAGTCCATCATATATTTCACTACCTTGAAATACAAAACCATAATTCTTACATACTGTAACTAATTTTTCCATTGTTAGTTTTTCCATAGTTTAACACTCTTTTCTACGTCTTTAATTTTATTACATTATTTCAGTTTAGTCAACCAAAAATCATCATTTGAATGTATGCGGATGCTACACCAAAGATAATACCTGCAAATACCTCAAGTGGTTTATGTCCAAGCATTTCTTTTAATGGCACATTGTCATTTTCAATGCCACTTTTCTTAACAAGTTTATTTATCATAACGGCTTGTTTACCACTTTCCATTCTAAGTCCCATTGAATCATATGCAACTATAATGGCAAATATAAGTCCACAAGCAAATACAGATGTATCAAATCCCTCATTTATACCTATAGAGAAAGCAAGCGACATTGTAAAGGCTGTATGAGTACTTGGCATTCCACCATTACCATTTAATAATCTTGAAAAATTAAATTTTCTATTTTGAATTGATTCAATTAAAAATTTAATTATTTGAGCCAAAATTAAAGTAATAAAAGGTATAACTAAATATTTATATTTCATATATTTCATTCCTATCTATTCATTAATCATTTTAATAAATGATTTAGACTTTAAATAAAGTCCTGTATATCTATCATAATATTCATCTAAAAACTTATTTATTTCATATTTACACTTATTAGATATATCAATTTTTGATATTTTATTTATATCAACATAATAAAACATTCTTAATAGTTTAATGGTTTTTAAATCAACATATTTTTCATTATTACAACATTTTTTGCAAAGATATCCACCTTTATAACTAGATATTGTAACAATACCAGATGTGCTACCACATACAACACAACCATCTAACATAGGCATAACACCAAGTAAATCTAAAAATTTAAGTTCAATAATATTCGTAATAACTAATGGATCAAAACCCTCATTTATTTTGATAAGGGCACTAATTAGATAATCATATACAGATAATCCAAATTGATGTTTAGATACTTGACTAGATAATTCCAAAAGAAAACTAGCATAACTAATTTTCTCTATATCAAGCTTTATATTTTTGAAATTATTCATAACATCAACACTAATTAAATTAGATAATTTATTTTCTTTATAAAAAATATTGAATTTTCCATATGTAAGTCTATCACTTACACTTCTTAAATCGCTTTTAAGTTTTTTACAACCTTTAGATATAACACCAATAATACCATATTTTTTCGTAAGTACATTTAATATTTTACTTGTTTCACCGTAGTCAGTTACTGATATAACTATTCCTTCAACTTCTTCAATCATTTATTTTTTCAAACCTATATTCTTGTTTTACATTTGGATATTTTATTTTATCGACTTTAGATGTAAATTCATATAATGGTCTTACCCAAATAAGAGACTCATCATCAGTATTTTGATATATAACCATATCTTCAAGTGTTGATGCATCTTTTGCAACCATTAATACTTTATATTTATGACCTTTAAAATGTTTATATAATGCACCTACTTCTAACTTCATTATTTTCCTTCTCTCTTAAGTTCTTTATATTTCATATAATATTCTATTTTTCCTGTTGTTTTAAATAAATCCCATAATAATTCTTTTTTCATATTTTCACCATCCTATTATATAGTGTTTATGAAAATAAAAAATTATGCATTTTATTCAAATTCATTATATCCAAATTCTGACAAATATTTTTCTTTATCTCGCCATTTTTCTATTGTTCTAACATGTAAATCTAAATATACTTTCTTTTTTAGTAATTGCTCTATATCATATCTTGCCATTGTACCAATTTTTTTTATCATAGCACCTTGTTTACCAATAATAATTCTTTTAAGTGAATCTCTATCAACAACAATCGTTGCAATGATATTTAAACTATTTTTACTCTTCTCTATTTTTTCAATATAACAAGATGTTGAATGTGGTACCTCTTCTTCTGTAAGTAAGAATATTTTTTCCCTAATCATTTCTGATATTAAAAATTTATTTGATTTATTGGTAATTGTATCATCATCAAAGAATTTTACAGATTCAGGCAAATATTTTTTACAAGTTTTTATGACATCATCAACATTTATAGAAGTAAGAGCCGATATAGGTATTATTTCACTAAAATTATATAAATCTTTATACTCTACAATTTTAGTTAATATTTTTTCTCTTGGTATTTTATCAATCTTGTTTAAAATTAAAATAACTGGTTTATTTACCTCTTTTAATTTCTCAATAACATATTTATCCCCTGCACCTAAAGGTTCACTTACATCTGTTAGCATCATAATTACATCTACATCATCAATACTATAATAGGCTTGCTTATTTAAATACTGACCTAATTTATGATTTGGTTTATGAATACCAGGTGTATCAACAAAGACAATTTGTGAATCTTCATCATTATAAATACCTTGAATTATATTTCTTGTTGTTTGAGGTTTATTCGATATAATTGCAATCTTAGTCCCTATAATATTATTAATAAGTGTTGATTTTCCTACATTTGGTCTTCCTATTAATCCAACAAAACCACTTTTCATTTTAAATCATCCTCACTAAATGGATATGGACATAAGTCACTTACAGTATATATTTTAGTATTTCCTGTTTTATCTATACAAATAATTTTTTTATCCATTTCCATAAATTCTAATATAACTTGTCTGCAAGCAAAGCAAGGAGTACCTATTCCTTTTTCTAACATAATATATAACTCTTTGAAATCGCCTTTTTTATAACCGGCAGCAACCGCTGATGCAATAGCATTACGTTCTGCACATACACTTGTCCCATTAGCGTTTTCAACATTTACACCAACAAATTCATGATTATCATTTGTAACAACAATAGCCGCAACATGAAACTTATAATATGGACTATATGCATTATCTAATAATTTAATTAATTTATCTTTCATAATGTTCTCCCATCGCCATACCAACTTTTTATAAATGTTTTCCTTTGCTCATCAAAATCACAATTACTTAACCTCTTAACCCATTCTTTCGCTTCACTTTCTGAAAGACTGCCGTATCTTGTTAAGAACTTACTATCATCTAAATAATATGGATGAATAAACCTGCTAGCATCAGGATTCATCACCCCTCCAAGTATCCATTCTTCCCCTTTACCTAATAGAATCATAGAATTGCCCTCAACCTTGTTTCTAAAACTTGCATGAAAAAAGCCATAATCTTCTAAAGAAAATTTTTGATTTTCTTCTAAATTACCACTCCATCTTTGAAAAAATTTTTCAGCATCACGTACAATTAAAGCAAAATGGTTTTTATAACTTTCTTTAATATATTCATTTATTTTTATTCTATTTTTCAATAAATCATTTTCATTATTATACTTAACATCATCTAGTTTTAATTCTTTTACAAATGAAACCTTTTTTAAAATTTCATTATAAAATAAATCTAGTATTTCATCATTTTCTGAACATATATCTACAAATGTACCACCAAAACTAATGTCATTTAAAATTCTATAAAAAGCATACTGTTGATAAATATTTAAATCTTCAAAATTCATATATCATAACCTTCTTTCATCATTATCATATTTATAATATTATTTTTTTCATATCCTTAAAATAAGAAATTTGTTTAAATAATGTGTGTAACTCATAGTAGCAATGTTCTAATATTACCATAAGTGTTTTTCTATTTCTTTATTCATCTGATTATAATCAATATTTCTTAAACGCTTAACTAATCCTGTTATTTCCTCTTCGGAAATATGGCTAATATTATCAAGATTAAACAGTTGTACAAAACATCTCAATTGTGCGTCTATAAAAAATCCCCTAGTTAATTTATTACTACATGGTATAATCAAAGAAGCATTTTTTAGATATTCTCTAAAACCTATAAGTTGATAGTATACTGCATCATCATACGATATTTTTCTATTTTCTGATAAATAATATTTAATGTTGTTATCTATAACCTTGTTAAAATTCATTAAAATAAGACTATCGTGATCTTCTGTTAGTATTTTAGTCAAATATTCTGGTGTAGTATATTTTCCTTCATGAGGATAATCATATACTTTTTTAACTTTAACTATTCGCTTGGTTATTTCATTAATAAAAGTATCTAAAAGTTCATTGTTATCAGATGTAATAGCAATATAAGGCTGAGTTCCAATTCTCATTAAAATCTGATACAAAGTGTATTCTTGATAAATATTTAAATTTTCCATATTTATTTTATTAAAATAAAGCAATTATTTTAGGAATAAAAATAATTAACCCACTAATTGCAGCAACGACTGAAAAAACAAAGACAGCTGCAGATGCTGTATCCTTGGCAATCTTTGCAAGTGGATGTATTTCTGGGCAAGTTAAATCAACTACAGCCTCTATTGATGTATTAATAAGTTCTGTTGCCATAACTAGTCCCATAAGCATAAAACATATAAGCCATTCAAATAATGATATTTTTAAGAAAAAACCAGCTGCAATAACAAAGATAACCATTGTAAAATGAATAGTCATACTTTGTTCATATTTATAAGCATATTTAAGGCCATCTATAGAATAACCAAAACTTTTAATAAATCTTTTAAAACCCCTTTTTTTTATTTCATCGCGTGATACCGTAGCCATTTAATATCTCCTCCTGCTCACCAAACATTACCTTTTCATCTTCTTTTGTCATATGATCATATCCAAGTAAATGTAAAAAACCATGGACTGTTAAAAAAGCAAGTTCTCTTAAAAAAGGATGACCATACTCTATTGCTTGTGATTTTGCCTTATCAATAGATATATATATATCTCCAAGAATTCTCCATGAATTTAAATCAACATCTTCACCATCTTCTAAAGCAAATGTAATAACATCAGTAGGTCTATCTATACCTCTATAATTCTTATTTAATTCATGTATATATTCATTATCAACAAATATTACATTAAATTCTAGATTATCTAAATTCTTATATTTGATTGCATAATCAATAAGTTTTCTTATTTCTTCTGTTTCTTTTACATCTTCATTATATTTATTAAATATTTCTATTTTGTTCATAAACTAACATCACCCATAATTCCTAACATATAAACAAGCATTAAAATAATAATAATCACCATTAGTATATTATATATTATATCTTTTTTCAAGAATGAAGGCGATTTAAGTTTTAAAAAATATACTATTTTAAATACTAAAAAACCAAGGATTGCACCAATTACATTTAAAATAATATCATCTACATCAAATACTCTTCCTATTATTGATTGTATAGTCTCAATTGTAAGTGATACTATTAATGAAAGTAATGACATTATCCATACCTTTTTTAGTTTTAAAATATATGCAACAAAGAAACCAAATGGCATAAACATAAGCATATTACCAACAACATTTTTGAAAAATAACCTACTACCAAAAGAATATCTAAACATTTCTTTAAATGGTACATAATTAGAGGTTGACCAACTTACATCCTGAAATGTTACTACATAAAATAAACATAAAACATATAGTATAAATCCAAAATAAATCATTTCTTTATAAAAAATAACTTTAGGTTTATATTTAATAATATATGTAATTCTAAGAGAAATAACGATAACAGAAACTAGTATTAAAAGTGGCCAAACACTAGAAAATATCTCCATAATTGTTCCTCTTAGCATACTATCACTCCTCTACTATGTTCTCTTCTATCTTTTGATATTCGGTTATATCTTCATATACTGTAAAAAATATTTCTAATTCTATTTTACTATCATTTACATCAACTTTCAAATTTTTTGATGATAATATTTTTTCTTTGTCATTTAATTTACTATTAATTTCTGCATACGCACGTTCTTCAGCCTTTTTAATGGCTTGCTCAATTGTATATACCTCATCAATAGATATTACTTCTCTTTGGTTATCATATGTAAGTGATATAGGTAAGAATATATGTTTAAGAAGGGTTTTAGAGGATACATTTTTATCTTTATATTTTTTAAATCCTAATTCATAACTTTTATTTAGAAAATTAAAAACTAATCTTTTTTGACTATTACCAGTTTCATGTTTTTCGCTATAAGCAAGAGGATAATCAACTTTTACTTTATACCAAACCTCACCATATACATGACCACTTGCACTAACAGTATTTTTAACTTGTTCATTTAATGTAATGTTGCCACTAATTATAATATCACCAGCATTTACGTAACTATTAATTTCTTTAACTATTTCACCATTTTCAGCCTCTATTTTTTTTATAATTGCATTTTTACTAGCAATTACATGTCTTTTTTCATTGCTTTCTTCATTATTTTTTATTTTTCTTTCTTCTAGTCGAACAATATATTTTGTACCTATATTTTCTATTTCAAGCCATTCTATATCGTCTTTATGATTAGTAAGTATTTGCTCTTTTATTTTTTGTACTTCATCATAACTTTTCTTAAATGCATGAATTTTTAAACCATAATTTTCTAGTTCACTTAACATTTTATTTCTAATACTTTTATCGGTATGAATAACTTCAATACTAAAAATCATTCTCGATAAAATTTGTAAAACAATTATTCCTATAACAAGAAAAACTAAAATAAGACTATTTAGTTTTAAAGTTTTTCTTATTTTAATCATACCTGATCCATCAACAATATTAAACTCATAAATACTTTTAATATTTAAAACTTTTAAATAATCACTTTTTAATATGACAATATTAGCTTCATTTCTATTAATCATTTCCATGTTATATATATTAATCTTATTATCTGCAAGTCTTTTAATAAATCTTTCTATTTTTCTACCCTTAATATTTATCTTTATTTTACTCTTAAAAAATAAGAAAAAATTATTCTTCATTTAATCACCCTAGTTCTATATTATTGATAGTACCAGATATTAAAATTTCATCATCAAGCATTTTTATTAAAGATAAACCCTTACCATTAATTGTAACATTTCCCCCATCATAATATATAACTATTTTATTAGAATCTATCTTTCCAATAGTATTATAATTCATAATATCTACTTTTCCCTTTAAAATATTAATAGAAAATTCATCTTCTAATAAATAACTTCGAAATTTTTTTACAAGACTCATACTATCACCTACATAAGTTTATTAAATAAGGTTAATTATTATGAAAAGTAAAAACAAGAGTTCAAAACCCTTGTTGTAATTATCATAAATTATTTATTTCATCAATAGATAAACCGGTTGCTAATGAAATATCTTGAATAGATAAACCTTGCTTAAGCAAATTTCTAGCAATCTCTATACTTTTTTCTTTTTGACCTTCACCAAATCCCTCTTCCTTTGCTTCTTTTATTTTTATCTTTTCACCACTTATTCTTAACTTTTCTAAGTCTTCATCTGATCCATAGTATCTTT
>OKXB01001202.1_pt1 | contig 27181 bp, 30 predicted proteins | sample 1601731 | NCBI WGS metagenome assembly OKXB01 (sample SAMN04414077, study PRJEB24778) | human gut metagenome | material: faecal | host: Homo sapiens
GGGCTCCAAGTGAAATAGAAGAAATAATCAAGGTATGCAAAGAGAATAATATAGAGTTATCAGGTACTGTATTTCATAGGACAGCAAGTGAAATCAAAAAAATAATACAGGTATGCCAAGAAAATAATATAGCCCCATCAGGTACTATATTTCAAAGAACAGCGAATGAAATAGAAGAAATAATAATGGTGTGCAAAGAAAATAACATAGACCTAACCGGAAGTGTATTTCTAAAATCAGCAGGCGAAATAGAAGAAATAATAAAGGTGTGCCAAGAAAATAACATAGACCTAACCGGAAGTGTATTTCTAAAATCAGCAAGTGAAATAGAAGAAATAATAAAGGTGTGCCAAGAAAATAACATAGACCTAACCGGAAGTGTATTTCTAAAATCAGCAAGTGAAATAGAAGAAATAATCAAAGTATGCAAAGAAAATAATATAGCCCCATCAGGTACTGTATTTAGAAGAACAGCAGGCGAAATAGAAGAAATAATACAGGTATGCAAAGAAAATAACATAGACCTAACCGGAAGCGTATTTCAAAAAACAGCAGGCGAAATAGAAGAAATAATCAAGGTATGTAAAGAGAATAATATAGACCTCACTGGAAGTATATTTCTAAAATCAGCAAAACAATTACAAAATAATATAGATTATGTTAAAAATAATTATGGAGTAGAGTATTTAACACCATTAATTGTTTGTAAAAATTTGAAACAATTACAAGAAATTATGCCTTACTTAAAGGAAAAAGGAGTATTAGAAGTGTTAATTAATGGTGCTACAATTCTTACATTAAAACTTGATGAGGTAAAAGATAGAGAGGAATTTATATTATCTATTGGTGAGACAATTACTACTAATGGTAAATTTAATAGTATATTTGGATTAAGTAGAAAGAATTATCAAATAAAAAAAGAAAAGTATAAAGTTATAAAATAGTTATTAAAAATAATATAATTTAATGTAGCAAACCTATTTACTTTTAATATTTGGTTTGTTATAATGTATACGAGTATTAATTTACTCCTTGCTTTTCTATGTGAAAAGCCAAATAGACCATGAGGAGGTGTAAGAATGCGTAAATATGAAATTATGTTTATAGTTAGACCAACAGTTGGTGAAGATGAATTAAAGAAGGTTGTTACAAACTTTAGTGAAATCTTAACTAATAATGGTGCTAGTATAACTGAAACAAAAGATATGGGACAACGTGAATTTGCTTATGAAATTAAAGATTTCAAAAGTGGTTACTATTATGTAATCGATCTTGAAGCATCTGATGACAAAGCAATCAAAGAATTTGATCGTTTAGCTTTAATTAGTAATGACATCGTTCGTCACTTAATTACTAGAGTTGAAGATTAGGATTGAGGTATAAAAATGAATAGAGTTATGTTAATAGGTAGATTAACTACAAAACCTGAGTTACGTTATACAGGAGCAAATCTTCCATATTGTAGATTTTCTCTTGCTGTAAATAGAACATTTAATAATGCCCAAGGACAACGTGAAACGGATTTTATAAATATCATTGTTTGGAGAAAGCAAGCTGAAAATGTTTGTAATTTCTTAAACAAAGGTAGTTTAGTATCTGTTGAAGGCCGTATACAAACTGGTAGTTATGATGACAAAGATGGAAATAAGAGATATACAACTGATGTTGTTGCTGACTCTGTACAATTTTTAGAGAGTAAAGGTCAAAGACAAGAATCAAGCGATTTTGGACCAACTCCATATGATTATCAAGATTCTACATCAGGAAGTGTTAATGTTGAAAATGATCCATTCGGTGATTTAGGTGATAGTGTAACTATCGATGATAACTTTTTAGACTAGAAAAGGAGGATTAAAATGGCTGAATTTAATGGATATCGTAAGAAGAAAAAAGTATGTCAATTATGTGCTGGACAACATATTGATTACAAAGATGAAAAAATTAAAAAATATGTAAGTAATGAAAAAAGTCGTATTTTACCAAGACGTGTAACTGGTACTTGTTCAAAACATCAAAGAGTAATTGCTGCTGAAGTTAAGAAAGCACGTTTTATGGGTTTAATATCTTATACAAACTAATAAATTAAAAACTTTGATTAGGACATGATTGTTTAGGAATTTTTCAAGCAAGCTAAGGTTGATGAGAGCTTAGTATAGGACTTAAATGGTTACTACCTATGAGTTGTATTCGAAAGAAAATTCCGGTTATTGCCGTTATCAAATTAAGTAAAAGGAAGGATGGTACCGTGCTTTGCACTCCTTAGTGTACTATCCTTTTTTCTATATTTATAGGAGGATTTATGATAAATATAAAGGAAGATAAAAATTTAAGTATTTTAAATCATAGTTGTGCTCATTTAATGGCACAAGCAGTAAAGCATTTATATCCAGAGGCAAAATTTTGGGTTGGGCCAGTTATTGAAGAAGGATTTTATTATGATATTGATTTAGGTGATAAGGTAATTAAAGAAGAAGATTTAGTTCTTATTGAAAAAGAAATGAAAAAAATTGCCAAAGATGGTAAACGTATTATTAGACATGAAATATCAAAAGATGAAGCACTTGAAATGTTTAAAGATGATCCATATAAAATAGATTTAATTACAAGAATGGATGAAAATGAAAATGTTATTTCTTGCTACACACAAGGTGATTTTACAGATTTATGCCGTGGACCACATGTCGAAACAGTTAAATTATTAAAACATTTTAAATTATTAAAAGTTAGTGGAGCTTATTGGAAAGGTGATGCTAACAATAAAATGCTTCAAAGAATATATGGTGTTTGTTTTGAAACGGAAGAAGATCTAAATAAACATTTAGAAATGCTTGAAGAGGCCAAACAAAGAGATCACCGTAAGTTAGGAAAAGATTTAAAAATATTTACAACTAATGATTTAGTTGGTAAAGGGCTTCCAATGTGGCTTCCTAATGGAGCAACTATTAGAAGAACACTAGAACGTTATATTGTTGATAAAGAAATTGCTTTAGGATATAGCCATGTATATACACCATCTTTAGGTAGTGTTGATTTATATAAAACATCGGGACATTGGGATCATTATAAGGATGATATGTTCCCTGTTATGCATATGGATGATGAAGAATATGTTTTAAGACCTATGAACTGTCCACATCATATGCTTATATATAAAAATGATATTCACTCTTATCGTGATTTACCAATTAGAATAGGTGAATTAGGACATGATTTTAGATATGAAGCAAGTGGTGCCGTTTGTGGACTTGAAAGAGTACGTGCTATGTGTCAAAATGATGCTCATTTATTTGTTAGATTGGATCAAGTTGGAGAAGAATTTGCTAAAGTAGTAAATTTAATTCTAGATGTTTATAAAGATTTCCATTTTGATAACTATACTTTTAGATTATCACTAAGAGGCAAAGAAAAAGAAAAATACTTTGATAATGATGAAATGTGGAATAAGGCTGAAAATATGCTTCGCAAAGTTTTAACTGACTTAAAATTAGATTTTTATGAGGCTGAAGATGAAGCGGCTTTCTATGGTCCAAAGTTAGATGTTCAAATTAAATCAGCCATTGGTCATGATGTAACATTATCAACATGCCAGTTGGATTTTCTTCTTCCTGAAAGATTTGATTTAACTTATATAGATGAACATGGCGAAAAGCAAAGACCAGTTGTTCTTCATAGAGCTATTTTAGGTACATTTGATAGATTTACAGCCTTTTTATTAGAGGAAACAAAAGGTAATTTACCAACATGGCTTGCTCCAATTCAAATAAATATTATTCCTGTAAATAATGAATATCATTTAGAGTATGCTAAAGAAATAGAAAGTATTTTAAAGAAAAATAATTTTAGAGTAACTCTTGATGATAGAGATGAGAAATTATCATACAAAATGCGTGAAAGTCAAACTAAAAAAATACCATATACTATTATTTTAGGTGATAAGGAACGTGATAATAAAACAATTAGTTATCGTAAATTTGGATCTATGGATACAACAACTCTTTCACAAGATGAATTTATTGATATGATTAATAAAGTTATTATAGAAAAGATTTAGGCTTTAATATTTTAAAGTCTTTTTTCTTGACAAAATAGCAATATATGGTAAAATTCTTGTAAGGATTTGGTGATATTATGGATACAAATAATTGGAAAACATTATATAGATGCCAGAATAAAGGTTTTTGTCATAATAGTATTAATTATATAACTAAAAAAGATATTATTCCTAAAATAATACATGATGATGATGAAGAAAGATTAGTTTTTGCTGTTAAGTGCCCGGGATGCGGATATGTTGGATTGCTTCATAAGAGTTTAGTACCACAAGATGTTGCTAACGAATTACTTGATAAGTTTCATAATAGTGATGTTGACGTTATTTTAGAAAAATGGGAAAATGAATATGTAGAAAGTCATAACAATTATATAAATAGCTTAAAGAAAAATACAAAAATTCGATAAACTATCAATTTATATATTTTGATAGTTTTTTTGTCATATTTATTATAAAACATAATATATTTTAGTAGATATCACTAGGAGGAATAAATATGATAAATAAAAAGAATTTATGGTTTTTAACATTATTTAGTCTTATACTTGTATTAAGTGTTTACTATATTACTATGCCATCAGAAATATTAATGGGAACAAATAGTAATTATGTATCAAAAACAGTCAATAAAGATACCGAAAAAGATAATGATGACAATGTAAATGTTTCTGTAGAAGAAAGTGAAATATTAGTTGCTTTAAGAGTTGAAGCTAATGACCAAATGTTAAGTGAAATAGATGCTTTAGAAACAATACTTACAGATAAAGAGTCAACTGTTGATGAAAAAAATAATGCTTTTGAAAAAATAAAATTATTGAATATTAATAGGGGTATGGAAGAAGAAATAGAAAGTAAAATATTAGAAGAGTTTAATTTAAAATCATTTGTTAAAATAAATGATGATCAAATTAGAATTGTTATTTCTAAAGATAAGCATGATGAAACACTTGCCAACGATATTATGCGTAGTGTACAATCTAAATTTGATAAAAAAATGTATATATCTGTAAAATTTCAAAAATAATTTAATTTAAATTATTTTTTTTAGGCTTTTTTAGGTACTATGACAATAGAGCAGCATATGATAATATGAAAAAGTATATACCACCTTAGCTTAGGAAGTGAGGGAAAGCAGTGAATAATAGTATTCTAACTAAACGTGAAAAGCAAGTGTTTGAATTATTAGTTTTAAATAAAACCACTTTAGAAATTGCTAAAACACTTGATATAAGTGAAAAAACGGTAAGGAATCATATATCAAATGCTATGCAAAAACTTGGTGTAAAGGGCCGTGCAGGTGCGGTAGTTGAACTACTAAAACTTGGTGAAATTTCATTATAAAGGTGCATTAATTTGCACCTATTTTCATACTATTTTATAGAGGTGGACTATGATAAAGAGATTTTGGATAAAAAAGATAATGATTGCATCATCAGCATTATTTGCTCTTTTATTAATTTGTTTAATACCAAAGGAAGATAAAACCCTTACTAATATTAAGCAAGAATTAGAATATGTCGATAAAGGAATAAATAAAAATGAAATTTTTTTGCTTGATGTAAATAATTATTTAGCTAGAACTTCGGTTGCCCTTACTAGTACAGATGTTACAGGGAAGTCTAAAGAAATATTAAATACACTTATAACAGGAAGCTCTGGTGAAAGTAAAATACCTAATGGATTTAGAGGAGTTCTTCCTGCTGATACTAAAATATTAACTGTTGAATATGAAGATAAAATTTTAAAGATAAATTTATCTAATGACGTTATGGATGTAAAGGAAGATATGGAAGAAAAAGTAATTGAAGCAATAATATATAATTTAACAAGTATAGATGGGGTAGATAAGATAATGTTATTTGTTGATGGTAATATCCTAACTAAATTACCTAAGACAGGTATTAATTTACCAACAACTTTAGATAGAAGTTATGGTATAAATAAAGAGTATGATATTAATAGTACTAAGAATATCACAAATGTTACTGTCTATTATGTAAATAAATATAATGGTAATGAATATTATGTTCCTGTTACAAAATATGTAAATGATGATCGTGAAAAAATACAAATAATAGTTGATGAACTTACTAGCTCACCAATATATAGTTCTAATTTAATGAGTTATTTAAATAGCAATACTAAATTATTAGAAATATCGGAATCTGTTGATAGTTTAGATTTGGTTTTTAACTCATATATATTTAGTGATGTAGATGAAAAAGAAATACTTGAAGAGGTTATATATACCATTTCTTTATCGGTAAAGGATAATTATGATGTAAATGAGGTATCATTTACGGTAAATGATGAAGAGATTTGTAAAAGTACCTTAAAAACAATTGAATAAATTATATTTGTTCATTTTTAATAGAAATAAAAGAATTATTGACAAAATATATAATTGATGGTAGCATAATACCCTATAGAAGACATTGACTGCTGAATGTTTGATAATTAAATAGGGTGGAGGTATATGGAAAATGAATCAAGGATATACGTATAAAGAAGGAAAAGCAATTGTAAAAACAGATAAAGGAATTAAAGAGCCAATTGAATATTATGATAATTTAGATGAAGTTTTACTTCAGGAAAACTTAATTGAAACTATGGAGAATAATATTTTATCTTTAGAAAAAGAAAGTGAAAATTATAAAAAAAATAATCGAAAACATTATTTCCCTTTTTTTCTACTAGGGGTTCCTATAGTGCTAATAACATTATCGATAGGAGTTGCGTTGTATGCTACATCAGGTAATTCAGATGTAAATGTTTTTGAGGTAGTAGGTGACTTTGTTTTAAATGCCACAGTCTGTTCAGTTGCGTGTGTGCCAATTACAGCACTTATGGAATTGAGAACATATGAATATTATAAGAACTTATTAAGTGAAGAAAAGGGAATTAATAGTGAACTTGAATTTTTAAAGAAACAAGTTATTATAGAAAAAGAAAAATTAAATACTTTAAAAAAAGAAAGAAATGAAAATAAATGTAATGAACAACAATCTATGGTTGTAGAAGTAAATGATTTGGAATTATTAGAAAAATTAAAAAAATCGTTAAATCTGTATTTTGATTTAGGTTATAATGAAGATGCATACTATAAATATTATCAAAATGGTACTTTAGATGCTAATTTATCTCAAGATTATAATGGTGCGGAAATAGAAATTGCAAAAAAATATTTAGAAGAAAAGGGACCAACTTTAACCAAAAAGAGAAAAAAATAATTATATATTGGTTGCTAAAGAGGTTGAATTTATCAATCTTTTTTTGAACAATTAATATCACAATTGATTAAGATAATAATATTATTTACTTGATTAATTTCTATTTTAAAAGTACGCACAATCACTTTTTTTAATAGTAAAATTCACTTTAAAATTTCAGAGGGATCATAGAAATTTATAAAAGTATACTATTTTTAATAGAAATAAAAGAATTATTGACAAAATATATAATTGATGGTAATATAGTTCCTTGTAGAAGGTACTGTTTACTTAATGGTTAAATATGATGGAGGTATATGAAAATGAATCAAGAATATACGTATAAAGAAGGAAAAGCAATTGTAAAAACAGATAAGGGAGTTAAAGAGCCAATTGAATATTATGATAATTTAAATGAAGCTTTAGTTCAAGAAAACTTAATTGAAACTATGGAGAACAATATTTTATCTTTAGAAAAAGAAAGTGAAAAGTATAAAAAGATAAATAAAAAGCCTTATATTCCTATTTATTTACTTACAATGTTACTAACAGCTTTAGTAGTATTTCCTGCACTTTATTGTCTATTAATTAATCCAAATCTATATGTATCATCCGTTAATTCTATTTTTGGAACAATAAATAATGCTGCTTTGGTAGGCTTAACATCTTCTTTTGCATTGTTACCTTTTGGATTATTTATAGAATTAGTAATTTATCGAAATTATAAACACTTATTAAAAAAAGAAAAAGGAATTAATAGCGAACTTGAATTTTTGAAGAAACAAGTTATTGTAGAAAAAGAAAAATTAAATACTCTGAAAAAAGGAAAAAATATAGATAAGAACAATGAAAAAATTAGAGTTGTAGAAGTAAGTGATTTAGAATTATTAAAAAGATTAAAAAAATTGTTAGATTTATATTTTGACTTAGGTTATAATGAAGATGCATACTATAAATATTATCAAAATAATACTTTAGATGCTAATTTATCTCAAGATTATAATGGTGCGGAAATAGAAATTGCAAAAAAATATTTGGAAGAAAAAGGACCAACATTAACCAAAAAAAGAAAAAAATAATTATATATTGGTTGCTAAAGAGATTGAATTTATCAATCTTTTTTTGAACTATTAATATTACAATTTATTAAGATAATAATATATAAAACAAAAACCGTTGAATTTCAACGGTTATTTACTATATGGTGTCCCAGAAGGGATTCGAACCCCTGACCTTTGCCTTAGAAGGGCACTGCTCTATCCAGCTGAGCTACTAGGACACAACCTATTCATTACTGAACAAATAAATTATACAATAAATTTATTAATTATTCAATAGTTTTTAGTATACTTTTATAAATTTCTATGATTCCCCTGAAATTTTAAAGTAAATTTTACTATCGAAAAAAGTGATTATGCGTACTTTTAAAATAGAAATTAATCAAGTAAATAAATTGTTTTTAAACTGCTATTATCCCGTTTTTAGTTGATAGTAAATACAAAAAAAGTAAGGGAAAATATAATATATTGAATGGTCTTAGGCATCTTGATTTAGATAGAGGGGTGAGTTTATGAATAATCTTACAGATTTATTTGTGCAACTTGCAGCACTAATTACAGCATGTACTACGATTGTAATCACTATAAAAAAATTACTTATTAATCCAATTAATAGAAAAATAGAAGGTTTAGAAAAAGAAACAATCAAAACAGATTTAGTAAATTTTATAAATGACATCGAAGGTGGTGTAACTAAATCTGAAATACAAAAATTAAATGCGCATGAATTATATACTTGTTACAGTAAATTGGGTGGTAATTCATATATACATGAACACTGGGAAAGTTTAACCAAAGAGGGAAAAATATAATAATGGATGCATTTATTACATGGGATATATTAAGTTCGTATACAACTTTTGTATCAATAGTATATATGGTTGTTGAATTTACAAAGGAACTTAAATTTATTAAAAAAATACCAACTAAATATTTTAGTTTTATAGTATCCTTTATATTACTATTACTTGCCAATATTGTAAATAATAGTTTCTGTAGAGTTGATATAGTATTATATATTTTAACAGCAATTTCGATTAGTTTAGGTGCTAATGGACTCAATGATTTTAATGGAAAGAAGGTGAATGATGGCAAATAAGCAGTTAACAAATCTTAATGTTAATCATTTAGGAAAACCTTATTATTGTTTAGCGTATGCATATACATTTTTAGGAGCAAAACCAAAATATGGATGTGCTTATGATAGTTGGCAATATAATCAGGATAAGAATTATGGATATGATTATCCAAAAGATGTAGCAGTTCCTCTTTATTTTTCATGGTATGGTACTATCGATGGGGAGTATAAGAACTGGGGGCATTGTGCTGTTTCATATAATAATAAAATATATTCTAGCCCAAGAAGTATTCATAAAAATTATGGTAGAGAAATCTTTAAGACAATTGCTGAAGTGGAAAAAGCATATGGGGCAAAATACCTTGGTTATTCATCAATGATAAATGATATAAAAGTATATGAAATAGTTAAAAGTAATGATATTAAATATATCGTAAAAAAAGGTGATACCTTATCAGCAATTGCTTCTAAATATAATATGAATTATAAAGATCTTGCTAGATACAATAATATTAGTAATCCTGATAAAATATTTCCTGATCAAGTAATTTACATCCAAACTAGTAATAATGACCATAATGAACAAATAAAATATACGGTTAAAAATGGTGATACATTATCTAAGGTAGCAACTATTTATAATGTTAATTATATGGAAATATATAATCAAAATAAAATACTAATTGATAATGAAAATATTAAACGTGGCATTGATACAGAAAAGATGTGGATTTATCCAGGACAAGAATTAATCATAAAGAAATAGAAAACTTACTTCTATTTCTTTTATTATATAAAAGTTTTTGATATAATAATTAGTAGTTTAAGGCAAAATAGGAAGTGACAATAATGAAAAATTATTTTGACAGTATTAGTGATGATTTAAAACAGTATTTTAATATACTATCTCCAAATTATCCTGAATGGTTAAACGAATATATAAATACACCAGAAATGGAGCGAATTGGAAATATTAGTATGGATTGTGGATGTGATTATACTGATTTATTTCCAAAACATCCGTGGCTTTCAAATTTAGATCATAGTGTTGGTGTAGCTCTTATTCTTTGGCATTTTACAGGTGATAAAAAACAAACACTTGCAGGACTATTTCATGATATAGCAACCCCAACTTTTAAACATTGTATTGATTTTATGAATGGTGATTCACAAAATCAAGAATCAACAGAAGAAAGAACTAGAGAAATCATTGAAAATTCACCTCAAATTAGGTTATTATTAAATAGAGATGGTATTAAAATAGATGATGTGTGTGATTATAAAATTTATCCTATTGCTGATAATAATTCTCCAAAATTATCGGCTGATAGATTTGAATATAACTTTAGTTGTGGCTATATTATACACAGAATTTGGAATATAAACGATTTACGTTATTGCTACAAAGATGTTACTATTTTTAAAAACGAGGATGGTATAGATGAGTTAGGTTTTAAACACTTAAATATAGCCGAAAAGTACATGGAAAATATTAGTAAATTATGGCCATGGTGGATAAATGATGCTGCTCGAACATCAATGCAATTTTTGGCAGATATGTGCTTATCTATGAACACATTGGGATACTTGTCAGTAGATGATTTATATGTTTTGTCAGAAAAAGAGGTTATTGAAAGGTTTAAAACTTGCGATGATTATTTATCTAATGCATTTAGAAATTTTGAAAAAGCCAAAGTATGTTTTAAATCCGATATGAAAATTGATGGAAAATACTCTGTTAATGTAAGATCAAAACGAAGATTTATTAATCCACTTGTTTGGGAAGAAAATGTTTGTGGTAGAGTAGCTGATTTATCAAAAAAGGCTAAAAAATGTATAGATGATTATATGTCATTACCTATTGATGGTTATACTTATTTGGATTTTGATTTTGTACCAGTTGTAAACGCAAAGTCTAAAAAACTAATAAAAAAATAAAAAATATAGAGAAGGGAAGTATTTTAAATGAAAAAACATGATAGTAAGGAAATATTAAAGAAAGGTAATTCTATTGTTAAAGAGTTTAAACAATTTATATCAAGAGGTAATGTAATGGATATGGCTGTGGGTGTTATCATAGGTAGTGCTTTTGGTAAAATTGTTTCATCTATTGTTGATGACATATTAATGCCACTTATTGGTGTTATTATTGGTGGATTAGATTTTTCTAATTTAACGATAAAGGTAAGTGATGCAACTATAAGATATGGTGTTTTTATTCAAAATGTAATTGATTTTTTAATAGTTGCTGCATGTATTTTCTTTATGATAAAGATTATTAATAGAATTACTAAAAAAGAGGAGAAGAAAGAAGAAGTTACTCCTAAAAAAGATGAACAAGTTGTCCTTTTAGAAGAAATTAGAGATTTATTAAAAAAGCAGAATAAGACTAAATAATAGTCTTTTCTTTTGCACTTAAAACTGTTATAATGTTACATAGAATGGAGTTTGATGATATGGTATATTTAGATTATTCTGCAACAACCCCTGTAAATGATGAAGTATTAGATTCTTATGTAAAAGTTACAAAAAGATTTATAGGTAACCCTAATTCACTTCATAAACTAGGCAGTGATGCATTAAATCTTATTAATGATGCAACAGAACAAATTAAAAATATTTTAGACGCACCTAATTATGATGTTATATATACAAGTGGTGCAAGTGAATCTAATAATCTTGCTATTAAAGGTATTGCTTTAAAATATCAAAACAGGGGTAAGCATATTATTACAACTAATTTTGAACATTCTTCTATTTATGGACCTCTTTCATATTTACAATCTTTAGGTTTTGAGGTTGATATTGTAAATAATGATGAAAATGGTATGATTGACATTAATCATTTAAAGAAACTAATGCGTGATGATACTATCCTTGTTACAGTAGCAAGTGTTAATAGTGAGATTGGTCTTTTACAACCAGTAAATGAAATAGGCAAAATATTAAAAGATTACCCAAAATGTTATTTCCATGTCGATATGACTCAAAGTATTGGTAAAATAGATTTAAAATTTGATAATATTGATTTAATTAGTTGCTCATCTCATAAGTTTTATGGTATGAAAGGATTTGGGATATTATTTAAAAGAGAAAATATATCATTAGAACCACTTATTCATGGTGGCAAATCAACTACTGTATATAGAAGTGGTACACCAGCATTACCTCTTATTGCTTCAACATCTAAGGCCTTAAGACTTGCCTATAATGATTTAAGTCAAAAATATAATCATGTTAAGAGTTTGAATGATAATTTAAAAAAAGAGTTATGTAAATACGACAAGGTCGTTATAAATAGTAATGATAATTGTATACCACATATTTTAAACGTAAGTATTTTAAATATAAAACCAGAAACAATGTTACATGCTCTTGAAGAATATGAAATATATATATCTACTAAAAGTGCTTGTTCTAGCAATAGTTCTCGTTCTAGAGCTGTTTACTCTTTAACACATAATGAAGAAGTATCAGAACATAGTATAAGAATTAGTTTATCATATTTAACAACGATGGATGATATTAAATATTTTATGGATTGTTTTGATAAGTGCTATAATAATTTGCAACTAAGATAGGTGATAATGTGAAAGTATTAAAAATTAGTTCTGTTTGGTGTCCAAGCTGTTTAATTATGAATAATGTGATTAATAAAATAAAAGATAAATATAATCTTGAAATAACTAGTTATGACTATGATATGGATGAAGGAATTGTTAAAAATTATAATATTGGTAATATCCTTCCAGTTCTTATCTTTCTTGATGATAAGAATAATGAAATAAAGAGAATTGTTGGGGAAAAAAGTACAAAAGAATTAGAAAATATATTGAAGGAATTGATTTGATGAAAAAAGTATTAGGCTGTTTTACTATTTTTATTACAATAATATGTATGAGTTTTATTTTTAATTATAATGTAAAAGCAAGTACAAATAGTAATAATAAAGTGAAAGTTTATTTATTTTATGGTGATGGTTGTCCACATTGTAAAAAAGAAAAAGAATTATTTAATGATCTTAGAAAAAAATATGGTGATAGTGTTGAATTTATTTATTACGAAGTATGGAATAATGAAGAAAATGCTAAATTAATGGATTTAATTAAAGAAAAAATGGGTAATGATCAAAAAGGAGTTCCATATACGGTTATAGGTTCTAATGCTTATATTGGTTATAATGAAAATGTTGGATATGCAATTGAAAAAACAATTAATTCATATCTAGAAGTAGGTGATCCTGATACTGTTTCATCTATTATTAATGATAATACTGAAAATATTGATATAGATGCGATTGATGTTGATGATGGAACATTTGTTGTACCAATAATAGGTAAAATTAATGCCGCTAAGGTATCTTTACCATTAATGGCAACAGTTATAGGTTTTGTTGATGGTTTTAATCCATGTGCAATGTGGGTATTATTATTTTTACTTAGCATATTAATTGGCATGAAGAATAAAAAAAGAGCCTTTTTTCTTGGAATAACCTTTTTGGTTGCATCGGCTTCGGTTTACCTTATCTTTATGGTAGCGTGGCTTAATGTCGCTCTTTCGATGAATAGTATTATATGGATTAGAAACTTGATTGCTGTTGTTGCTCTTATTGGTGCTGCTATTAATCTTAGAAGTTTCTTCAAGAAGAGCGAAGATGGATGTACAGTTAGTGATGCGAAAAAGAAGAGAAAAATATTCGAAAAAATAAAACATTTTACAAGTGAAAAGAGTTTTGTACTAGCAACTATTGGTATTATAACTTTAGCTGTATCAGTAAATTTAATTGAACTTGCTTGTTCAGCAGGACTACCACTTTTATTTACACAAATACTTTCATTTAACGATTTATCTTCATTTGAATATGGTCTTTATATTGGTATATATATCTTATTTTTCATGATAGATGATTTAGTTATTTTCTTTATTGCTATGTTTACAATGAAAGTAACTGGTATATCTAATAAATATACTAAATGGTCACATTTAATTGGTGGCTTAATTATGCTTATTATAGGTATTCTATTACTTGTAAAACCAGGGGTTTTAATGTTTAATATGTAAAGGATGATGAATATATGAAAAAAATAATTAAAATAAGTTGTATAGTTGTAATTTCAATTTTAGTTTTATGGTTATCTTTATATTTAGTAGATAATGCTCGTTATAGAAAAGGAGATAAACCATTATTTACTTTAAAAACAAAAAACTATCTTTTCTTTGACGGTAAAGTTACGGAATATGATTCTTTACTTTATAAAATGATTGTATATAATCGAAAAAGTATGAAAGAGACAAGTTTTAAAGCTATATGGAAAAAGATTATTAATAATTCTAATAATATATATTTAACATATAAAAATAAGGATAAGTGTGATAATTCATCGTATACTTTTTATGAAGATGAAAATTATAAATACAATTTAGAATGTAAATATGAATATGATGTAAATTATAATGGTAAAAAGTATAGTATTAAGGATGCTCTTGATAAAAAGATACTAACAATTGATGAATTAGAAGAATATATTGCTTTTGATAAACAAGAAAAATAAAAGATGGTGATACTTTGATTGCTGAGGTTTTAGTAGAAATTCCTATAAATGGTATTAATAAAACGTTTTCTTATTTAGTTCCAGATGAACTAAGGACAAATATAAAAAAAGGAATGAGAGTTTTAGTACCATTTGGTAATAAGAATATAGAAGGATTTATTTTAAATATCAATGAAGAGGTAAATGCCAATTTTGAACTTAAAAATATTATTAGCATTTCGGATAATGAAATAATCTTAAATGAAGAACTTTTAAATCTTGGAAAATATATATGTAATAAGACTTTTTGTAGTTTAATTAAAGCTTACCAAACAATGTTACCGGTTGGAATAAAAGCAAGTTCTAAGAAAAACTTAAATAAAAAATATGAAACATATATTAAGTTAAATGATAATATAGATGAAAATGCTTTTAAGGGAAAAAGTCTAGAAATAATACAAAGTATCGTAAAAAATAAAATAGTTTTAAAAAAAGATTTAAAATTAATTTCTCCATCTGCTCTAAAAACACTATTAGATAAAAAAATTTTAATAGAAATAAAAAAAGAAGTTTATCGTTTAGATGAAAAATATGATAGAAAAGATAGTTGTATTACTTTAACTGATAAACAAAAAAACGTTGTTGATAAGGTTTTGAAGAAAAAAGATGAGTTTATGCCTTTTTTATTACATGGTGTAACAGGATCAGGTAAAACAGAGGTTTATATTAATGTAGTAGAAAAGATAGTAAGTGATGGAAAAGAAGCTATTATTCTTGTACCAGAAATAAGCCTTACGCCACAAGTTATTTCCAAGTTTAAAAGTAAATTTGGGGATATTGTTGCGGTTCTTCATAGTGGCCTTAGTGATGGTGAAAAATATGATGAATGGCGGAAAATAATTCGAAAAGAAGTATCAATTGTTATTGGTGCTAGAAGTGCTATCTTTGCTCCTTTTGAAAATATTGGTGCTATCATTATAGATGAAGAACATTCAGACACATATAAACAAGAAAATACTCCTAGATATAATGCTATTGATATGGCTTTATATAGAGCAAAATATCATAAATGTCCAATTATGCTTGGCAGTGCAACACCATCAATAGATAGTTATACTAAAGCCAAAATGGGATTATATGAATTACTAGAATTAAATGAGAGAATTAATAAAAAATTACCTAAAGTAACGCTGGTTGATATGAAAAATGAAATAGAATCGGGTAATAAAATATTTTCTAGATTGCTTAAAATGAAATTAAAAGAATGTTTGGAAAATGATAAACAGGCCATTATATTATTAAATAGAAGAGGGTATGCTACTAGCATTACATGTCATAATTGTGGCTATAAAGCTGTATGCCCTAAATGCGAGATACCACTTACGTATCATAAACATGGCAATTATTTAGAGTGTCATTATTGTGGATATAAAACATATAAGCCAGCAAAATGTCCGAATTGTAATAGTACGGATATTAATGAATTTGGTCTTGGAACAGAAAAGTTGGAAGAAGAGATTATAAATAATTTTGAAGGTGTGAAAACAATTAGGATGGATGTTGATACAACAAGCAGAAAGGGTAGTCATGCACGCATTATTAATGATTTTCAAAATAAAAAGTATAATGTTTTAATTGGTACACAAATGGTTGCTAAAGGTTTAGATTTTGAGAATGTTACACTTGTTGGTGTCATAAATGCTGATGCTAGTTTAAATATTCCTGATTATAGGAGCGCTGAGAGAACCTTTGATTTACTTAGCCAGGTATCTGGTCGAGCAGGACGTGGAAAACTAGATGGTGAGGTAATTTTACAAGGTTTTAATATGGATCATTATAGTATTCTTGCAGCAAGTATTCATGATTATAAAGCATTTTATAATAAAGAATTACAAATTAGAAAAAAACTTGATTATCCTCCATATTATAATCTTTGTTTAATAAAGACTAGTTCGAAAGATATTGATGCCTTAAATAATGAAAATGATAAAATTATTAGTTATTTAAGAAATAAAATGAAAGATTGTATTATACTTGGTCCATCTATGGCAAGTATTCCTAGAATTAATAATATTTATTATATGCAAATTATTATTAAATACAAAAATATTAAAACAATATATGATAGTTTAATATTTATATCAAGAGAATATCAAAAAAAGAAGGTTAAACTTGAAATAGATATTAATCCTTACCATATATAAAATATAATACGAAGAGGTGGAATTTATGAATTTAGAAGATTTAAAAGTAGAAAAAGAATTAAAGATTATTTATATGGGGACACCTGATTTTAGTGCAACTATTTTATCTGGGTTACTTAAAAAATATAAAATTAGGGCTATTGTTACACAGCCTGATAGACCATCTGGTAGAGGTGATATGGTCCATTATTCACCAGTAAAAAAACTTGCTATTGAAAATGCTATTTTAACTCTTCAGCCAGAAAAAATAAAAGATGCTATTGATGAAATATTAGCACTAGAGCCTGATTTAATTATTACATGTGCTTATGGTCAAATTTTACCTAAAGAAATATTAGATTATCCAAGATTAGGTTGTATAAATGTTCATGCTTCATTACTTCCTAAACTTCGTGGTGGTGCTCCTATTCATAGAGCCATAATTAATGGATATAAAGAAACAGGTGTTACGATTATGTATATGGATGAGCGCATGGATGAAGGGGATATTATTTCATCTGAAAGCCTTCCTATAAATGATAATGATACTGCTGAAATGCTTCATGATAAACTTATGGTTATTGGTAGAGATTTGCTTCTAAAAACATTACCTAGTATTTTGGATGGAACAAATAGTAGAACTAAACAAGATGATAGCAAGGCAACATATGGCTTTGTTATTAAAAGAGAAGATGAAAAATTAGATTTTTCTAAGACACAAAAAGAAGTATATAACAAGATTAGAGGATTAAATTCATGGCCAGGAGCATATTGTCAGTTTGAAGGTAAAATTATTAAGGTTTGGGAATGTTACAAGACCGATAATTATTTTGGCGAGAAAATAGATGGTGAAATAACGAATATTTATAAAGATGGAATTGGTGTAAAGGTTTCCAATGGGGAAATAGTTTTAACAGTAATTCAACCTGAAGGAAAGAAAAGAATGCTTGCTACTGATTTTGTTAATGGTATGGCAAATAAGGAATCAATTATAGGAAAAATTTTTAGTTAGGTGGACTATGGAAGAAGAAAGTAATAATAAGCAAAAGAAAAATAGATTAAAAGATATTAAAGAATTTTTATCGGATAAAAAAAATAAAGCTATTGTTAAACTTATAATCTATTTAATATTTTTTATATTTGTTATAATTTATATTAGAGTTATGAATTATAGGGCAAACAATTATACTAAAAAAATTGATCCAGATGAAATAATTGAATTACCAAAAACAATTACAAATAAAGTTTCTCTTTTAAAAGATGCTAAAAATTATAAATTTAGATATGAGGTAAATGTAATTGATGATAATGTAAATACTAATTATATTATTGATGGTAAAAGATATAATGATAAATATTATTTTAGTATTACTGATAATGAAATCAGTACAAACTATTATTATGAAAGTAATAGTAATAAATTGTATTTAATTAAAGATGAAATAAAAGAAGAAATAAACTCAAATAATATAATAGATTTATCCTTATATAGAATAAACAACATATATAATTATTTATATAATGCAACATATAATTATAAACAAGAAAATGCTGATGGAAATGTTTTAATAAATTCATCATTACCAATATCTAAGTTTTATGAATTAAATAAAATAGATAGAATAGTAGCTGAGAATATAATTATAGAAACAACAGAAAATGACGATACTGTAAAGGTAGCACTTAATACTAGTAATGTAGATATTGATAATTTTAATATTATTAATATTTACATTAGTGATTTTAATAAAATAGAAGATTTTGTATACTAAGAATCACCTTATTTGGTGATTTTTTTTTGATAATAAAAAAGAACAAGTTTTATTTATCTTGTTCATTATATCTTTTTAAACCTCTTTTATATTCATTAATAAAATTAATTGTATCACTTAACCCATAATCATCAAATTCTTCTTTAGGTTCTTCCTTTTTAATAGGTTTTTCGATTGTCTTTTTTTCTTCATTTATGTTGTTTTCTTTAATTGGTACTTGTTGTTTAGCCAAAAGTTGTTGTGCTTCAGCAAGGAATGATTCTAAATTAGTACTTCTTCTTTTAATTTCATTTTCCTCATTGATATTTTTTTCTTCTTTATTATCAAGAGAAATATTTTCAGGATTTGGTATTTCTTCTTTAATAGGTCTATTGAAATTAAATTCTCTTTTTATTTTAGGTACATCAGGGGTACTATTAACTTTATTTATTGTATTATCAATTTCTTTTGTACTTATAGGTTCATTGATAACCTTTTTAGTATCTTTTTTTATTTCTTCCAAAGAAGGCTTTTTCTCTTCTTCTTTTGATGTGCTTCCTTGATTATTAGAATCAGTAGTAGAATTCTTACTAATGTTAGTTTCATTAATAGCGTTTTCAAGTCCATGGCCACCATGTAAATCCTCATCATCAAGTTCAATTAATTTTAAAATTTCTTCAAATGTAGTTTGTCCTTCTAATACTTTTTCAAGACCATCTTGTAAAAGGGTAGTTACATCATTTTTATAAACTAATTCACGTAAAGCATCTTTTCTTACATTATTACTGATAGCATCTTTAATATCTTGATTAATTAGCAATACTTCATGAATGGCAATTCTTCCTTTAAATCCATTACTACATTCTTCACAACCTTCTGTTGTATATAACTCAGTAATATTTTTTCCTAAAACTCTTTTAAATAAATCTTTTTCATATTCATTTGCAGGTCTTAATTTACGGCAATGTGGACATAATTTACGGGCAAGCTTTTGTGATATAATTCCTGCAAGAGCACTTGATAATAAGTATCTTTCAACATCCATATCAAGTAAACGCTCAATGGTATTTAATGAATTATTGGTGTGAATTGTAGATAATACTAAGTGTCCTGTAATAGAAGCACGTACAGCAATTCTGGCTGTTTCAGTATCACGAATTTCTCCAATCATTATAATGTTAGGGTCTTGACGTAAAATAGAACGTAAGGCTGTTGCAAAAGTTAAACCAATTTCACTATTTGTTTGAACTTGGTTGACACCTTCAATATTCATTTCAATTGGGTCCTCAACAGTTATAATATTAGTATCTTCTTTATTTAATCTCTGTAAAATAGAGTAAACAGTTGTTGATTTACCAGTACCAGTCGCACCAGTTACTAGTATAATACCATTAGGAATGCTAATCATATGTAAAACTTTTTTTAAATTGCTTTCACTAAATCCTAAACTATCAATACCTTTAATACTCATAGAATAGTCCATAATACGGATAACAATCTTTTCACCTAAATTAGTAGGTAAAGCAGAAACACGGAGATCCAAATTAACTCCTTCAATATTTCCCTTGATTGCTCCATCTTGAGGTAATCTTGATTCTGTGATGTTCATTTCTGATAAGATTTTAACACGAGTAACAAGATTTTTCTTTATATCATTAGGAACTTCTGTATAATCAATTAATTCTCCATCAATTCTTATTCTAATTTTCATAAATTTTTCATGAGGATCAAAGTGAATATCACTGGCACCTCTTTTTGATGCATCTATAAGTATTTCATTTACTATATCAACAACAGGCATTTTATCATAATCAAATTTTTTTAACATTATTTCATCCCCTTATTCTTAATTAGGACTAGCATTTATCCTAAATATATTATATAATACAATTAGGATAAAAAACAAGTAAGAAGGGGAATTTTATGAAAAAACTTGACAGTAAAGGTTTTCTTTTAACAGAATTATTAGTAACGGCAACACTTGTATCAACAGTGTTAATCTTTTTGTATACACAATTTTACACAATTAAAAGGAGTTATGACACAAGTTTTAAGTATAACACTGTAAATGGATTATATGCACTTTCTAATGTGAGATCATTTCTTGAGGAAAATGATATATATATTCTTACACAAGGATTAAATACAACGTCGTATATTGACTTAAAAAATGGTAATTTACAAACAGCTAATACAACATATTTTAATGAATTAATGACAGGATTAAATATTAAATATTTGATATTTACTAATCAAAATATTGATAATTTAATCAACCAAATTAATAACGGAACAGCACTTAATTCTGATACAAATGAATATGAAGATTTAAAAAAATTTATTAAACGAATTGATTTTGATAATAAAGATACAAGTAATAATTATCGTATAATTGCTGAGTTTAATGATAATACATTTGCTTCTATCTTAGTAGGAGGGGAATAATTATGAAAAAAAGTAATAAAGGTATTACAATTGTAGAATTAGTTGTTTCCATATCTATTTTGTCCATCGTTGTTTTATTCTTATTTCAACTTATATTATCATTAAAAGAAGTATATACATCATCAGGTGTAAAAACAGAAATGTTAAATAAGCAAGCCATTATAAATAGAGAAATAAATGAAGATTTAATTAATAAACAGTTAGAACTAGCAAGATCTTGTAGTTCAAGTGCTGATGTAATTAACTGTATATCTTTTTATTTTAAAGATGGTACAAGTAAAAGATTGGAATTTATTAAAAAGACAGATAATACACCAGCATATTTAATATATGGTGATTATAAAACTGAACTTGTAAGTGGTAGTGATTATAATTTTGATACAAAAAACTATAATATAAAAGCAACCACAATGACAGATGTAACTGATTTAACAAATGATTCTATACTATCAATAAATGTACCAATAATGCATCCTGATATTAAGGATGATTACGGAATCCATTTAGTATATCAATATAATAGTAATAACACGTCTATTACTAATTTGGCTATTTCAGGAAATGATAGTGCTGAGGAAATTTGGCTTGCTGGATCATCAAATATGATTTGGTACAGTACAGTTGAATTTGTAGATCCAGGTTATTATTATTTAGATAGTAATAACAATATTATAAAAGCAACATCAACAACAGATGCTGTTACAGTAACAAGGAGTACTATTGTAGATAATAAAATGACCGTAACATATACACCAATTAGTAATCCAAATAAAGCGGTAACAAGAACGGTAACCTTTATTTCAACATCTTATGCATATGATGTAAATAATTCATATTATACATTTTCGGCTCCTGTAAGTGGTAGTTATAAAATTGAATTATGGGGAGCAAATGGTAACTCTTCAGGAAGTTTTTCAGGTGGAACAGGTGCATATACATCTGGTAATATAACACTTACTGCCGGAGAAAAAATCTATGTATACGTAGGTGGTGCTGGCAATGGTGATAATGGTGGATATAATGGTGGTGGATCACTTACATTAAATCAAAGCACTCAAAATGGTGCTGCCGGAGGTGGAGCCACTGATATTAGACTAAAAAAAGGAAATTGGGATTCAGTAGATGGTCTTCGTTCACGTATTATGGTTGCAGCCGGAGGTGGAGGAGCCCTTGCCGGAACCTGTGGTTCATCTAAGAAAACAGGGGGATTTGGTGGTAGTATAACAAGTAATTCAAATACCATAGGAACTGCCTGCACGGACTCAATGTATACAATTGCTTTAGGTGCAAGCCAAGTATCCGGAGGTAGTATAGATGTATACAGTGCCGCTGGTGCTAAATTAAATACTTATGCATCTGGTAAATTTGGTATGAGTAGTAAACCAGATGGATATGAAGGTGATATTAAAGCTGGAGGTGGCAGTGGCTACTTCGGAGGAGCAAGTAGTGGCTATGGTAGTTCTGCAACAGGTGGTTCTTCCTTTGTATCAGGTTACTCTAGTAGTAAAGCTATAGATAGTAATGGTAATATTGCCGATTCTAATATTCATTATTCAGGTAAAAAATTTGATAATATAAGTGTAATTGATGGAGAATCACTATCATCTAGTATGGCTAAACCAACATCAGGAAATAATGGATATGCTAGAATATCCTTATCTAGTGTATCATATTAAAATAACTAAATAATCAAAAGAAATGAAGACGAGTAATCCAGCAATTAAAGCATGAAGTACCCTTGCAGTAAGAAATGGTAAATACTTGATTTTAGTGTCACTTAAAATGCTTATTACTTGCATATGAACACTAAGACCACCAAAAGAAATAATAAGAGTACTAATAATGGTTTTAAGTTTAAGTGGTATGTTTAGTAAACCTACATATTTTAATCCCTGTGTCATCTCAATAAAACCATTTAAAATACTTTGATTATAATTATTTAAATTTATATTATTGTCAATAATAGTTGTTAAACATAAAAACATGGTAACAACACCTAGGATTAAGAGTAAGGTATTTATAGTGTTTGTTAAAGAATTAGTAATAATTATGCCTAATTTTTGGTTATTATTAATTCTTTTATTATGCATATTTAAAATGGCTTTTTTTAAGGATACTTTATTATTTTCTTTAGGACATGGATAGTAACTTCTAAAAAGAAAACCTATAATAAAATTAGTTAAATAATGACAAATTAATACAAGTAATCCTGCTTCTTTATTATTTAAAAAGGTAAGAGAAATGCTACCTAGTATGAATAGTGGATTAGAAAAATGTGTAAACATTAAAATCTTGGATGCTTCATTTTCATCAAGCATATTCTTGTTATATAATTCTCTTACGTATTTAGCATTGCTGGGAAAACCAGATATCATACTCATAATAAAAACAAATGATGCTTCTCCTTTAACTTTAAAGAGTTTATACATAATTGGTTTAAATAATTCGGCTGCAAATTCAATAAATCCAAAATTAATTAATATTTCTGATAATACAAAAAAGGGAAATAAAGATGGAAAAATATTATTTGTCCATATACTAAAAGAAAAGATAACAGTTTTTAAAATCGTTTGTGATTCTGTTAGTATTTCTATACCAATAAAAATTAAAATAATAATAGATATAATACTTATAAATATTTTTTTCATAAAGTCTCCTTAGTTGTATATTGTTAAATAGAAAGGCGTGAATAAAGTGTTTACTAAAATATATGTAAAAATAAAACAATTCATATCTAAAAATTATTTATTTATACTGGGAATTATATTAGGACTTTTTTTAGCATTCTATGAATTTCCATATTATATAAGTGCCCCTGGGGGAGTAATTGATATATCATCTAGAATTGAGATAGAAGATGCAAATCATGTAGATGGTAGTTTTAATATGGCATATGTAAGTGAATATAAAGCAACTCTTCCTATGCTTTTGCTTGCAAATATAAAAAAAGACTGGGATATTGAAAAGAAAAGTAGTGTGTTAGATGAAAATGAAACTGATGAAGATGCTAGTCTAAGAGATCATATTATGCTAACAGAAGCAAATCAAAATGCTATTATATATGCATATACAAAAGCAGGCAAAGAAATTAATATTAGGAAAAGCAATATATATGTTATTTATATTTATGATGAAGCTAATACAGATTTAAAAGTTGGCGATGAAATTATAAGTATTAATAATATTAATATTAATAAAAAGGAAGATATAACCAATATTTTAAATAATTCTAATAAAGATGATACATTAAGTATTTTAGTAAAAAATAATGGTAATGAATTTGAAAGATATGCTAAAGTAATAGATGTATCTGGAACTAAATTAATTGGTATTATGCCATCTATAATTAGAGATTATGATTGTAATCCTGATATTAAATTAAAATTTAAAGCCTCAGAATCAGGACCATCAGGAGGCCTGATGATGTCACTTGCTATATATAACTATTTAACAGAGAAAGATATTACCCATGGTAAAAAAATTGCTGGTACAGGAACGATAGATGAACAGGGAAATGTTGGTAGTATTGGTGGTATCGAATATAAAATAAAAGGCGCTGTACATGATAAGATTAAATATTTTATTGTACCCAATGGTGAAAATTATGAAGATGCAATCAAAGCAAAAGAAAAATATCATTACGATATAAATATTGTAGGTGTATCAACATTTGATGAAGCTTTAGAAGCATTATCTAAGTTTTAAAAATATAGGTATAATTATTTCTATTTTTAAAAATTTATGCATATAATAAAATTATAAAAAATACTTGACTAATGCAGTCATAAAGTGTTATTATATGTTGCATCAAAAAAAGGGGGATGATTATATGAATAAAAATGTAAATGGATTAAAACTTTTTATATTAGAATATATTAATGAAACAGGTAACTGTGATTATAGTTCTAATCCTAAAGCCTTTATTCAAGATTTCTTTAATTGGTTTACAGAAAATAAATCATTAAGTGAAAATAGTTTTTATAAATATAGTGTTTATAATAATGAATTTTCTAAAAAGATATATTTAGATTTAATGATACAACTTGGTGAACTTAGTACATTAACTGATGAAGAACTAGTTAAAAGACTTGATGAATTACTTTTAGTTTTAAAAACAAAAACAGTAAAAATTAGATAACTTATTTATAAATAGGAATTGAATAGATCCCTATTTTTTGATATTATTAGTGTAGGTGATATCGTGAAAAAAATAGGAAAAGTAGTAGAGGTATTTATACCAAATGAAAATGATATAGATATAATGTATAGTAAAAAGATTGGTTTTAAAGTAAATATAAATAATGAAATAATAGAAATTATTAAAAATATTAATGAAAAATATGCCAATATATATAAAGATGATTTTGTTCAACTAATAGAAGAAGATAATAATTTAGATATAGAACTTTATGAAGGTGATAATAGTGATAGATAAGGAATTTAGTACATTAGAATTATATGAACATAACGCATCATCTTACAGGAAAATAAGAAATGCATATAAAGAAGGAATAAAAGTAGTATCTATTATACATGCAACAGGAATAGGTAAGACTTATAATGGCTTACAACTCGCTTATGACAATAAAGGTAAAAAAATATTGTGGCTTGTTACATATCAAAGTATTATTGAACATGTACAAAATATTATAAAAAATAATTCTAACTTGGATTTACAAAGAGATTTTTCTAATTTAGAATTTAGAACATATCGCAGTTTTGTAAATATGTCTAGAGAAGAAATTGAAGACATGGATATAGATTTACTTATATTAGATGAGTTTCATCATATAGGTGCCCCTATTTGGGAAAATAGAGTAGATACTATTATAGATACTCATGAAGATATGAAAATATTTGGAATGACAGCCTATACAATTCGCGATAGAGGAACACCATATGAAAGAGATATGGCCGAAGATGACGGAGATGAATTATTTTCCGATACAATTGTAAGTAGGTATGATTTAGCAGACGCTATTATAGATGCATTATTACCAAAACCAAATTATAAAACAGCTGTGCATGTAGCAGAAAACTTTGATATAAGTTTAGAAGAATTATTAAATAAGGCCACTATTACACCAAAAAATTATAAAGAACTATCAAACCTTTTACATGATGTAAAAAAGAGAGTGTTAGAAGCGTCAAGTAATAAAGACTTAATGAAAAAATATATTAAACCAAATGGAAAATATTTCTATTTTTGTCCAGTAAATGCTGAAGATGGGAGAAATGATATAGATACTATTATGGAAGAAGCACGAAAGATATTTAGTGAAATTTTTCCAAATATAAAAATAGTATTTTATAAAACAACAAGTAAAGATGCCAAAGAAGGAAAGAGAAATAGAGAAGCCTTTTATTATGATAGGACTTTAGATGGAGAAGATGCTAGCAATACCCTTAGAATTATGTTTTGTATAAATCAATATAATGAAGGAGTACATGCACCAAATGTAGATGGTGTTATTATGGGAAGAGAAACCAAATCTGATATAGTATTCTTTGAACAATTAGGAAGAGCCTTAGCTGTAAATGGAGATACAAAGAAAAAGTATGAAGAATATGAACAATATAGTATAGAAGAATTAAAAGATATTTGCCATCAAAAAGATATTGAATTAGAGGAAGGTTTATCCAAAGAAGATATTATTGAGAAGTTAATTGCTCCTGTAATTATTGATTTAGCAGGTAATTATAATTTTATTAAAGAATTAGAAACAAATGTTAAAGATAGAATTAAAATGATATCTGAAAGTAAAGATGAGAAAAATAAAAGAATAGTAAAACTAGGTAATGCATCATTTGATATAGACGCAGGATAAACGCATGAAATTTTAAATCATGCGTTTTTTCGTGTATAATAAAGTAA
>OKXB01001212.1_pt1 | contig 26858 bp, 20 predicted proteins | sample 1601731 | NCBI WGS metagenome assembly OKXB01 (sample SAMN04414077, study PRJEB24778) | human gut metagenome | material: faecal | host: Homo sapiens
TGCCCAGCCTGTAACTCGATACGGGCGATAACGGAACAGCCGTTTGTCACGGCCGGATCGTCGCCGGAGTCCTTTATAACCGTGCATAGGGCGGCGTTGTCCGCCCATTCGGTAGCGGCGACAGGGAGCATGATCTTTTCCCCGGAAGGGAGCGTGATGCAACTAACGGTTTGTTCCGTTTGGTTCAGGAGGGCAACTAAGGCAGCTTTGGCGGCAGCCGTAGCACATGTGCCGGTCGTGAAACCGCTTCGGAGCGGGAAGAAACCGGGAGCGAGGCGTTCGATGGCTTTACGAAGTCCTTCCATGCCTTGCACAAAGGTGAAACTGTCAGGCAGGGGAGGGCGTTGTATGACATAAACGGGAATGCCGCAGGCTTGTGCTGCTTCGACCTTTTCCTTGAAATATCCGCTTTCCCCACTTTCCTTTGTCAGTACGGCATCTGGAAGAAGCTGGTCCAGCAGCTTCTTCTCGTCTTCTCCTTCATGGAAAAAAATAATCCGTTCCTTTGGGAATCCGTCGGATTCAGCCAGCGAAAGCGACTCTTTCCGGTTCAGGATACGGAACCAGCAGGGCGTCTGCTCCCAGTAAGGACGCAGTTTCGCAATGGTCTTGACGCCTGTCAGGGCCAACAGGTTGCAGATCCCGTCCGCACGCAGGCGGTCGATGGCGGCGGCATAATCCGTGCACCATATCAACCGCTTGTCATGTGCGGGGTATTGCCTTTCCAACCGGACGACCGGAATCCGGAGACGGGAGGAAACCTTTGCAAGCGTCCGATGCAACCGGATGGCGAAAGGGTGGGCGGCATCGACTAGCAACGAGATTTTTTTCTCGCGGCAGAATTGTGCCATCTCTTCTTCGTCCATACCACCGGTGAGGCGGATGGCATGAACGGCTTCTATCGCCTGTTCGTTGCCGACCGTCGAGTAGTAGTAGGGCTTGCCAGCGCTCTCGACGACTTGTACAGCCTTGCGGCCTTCGGTTGTTCCTCCTAAGATCAGTATCATAATGCTTCTGTTGTTCTCTTGTCTTTACCGGTAATATCGCAGGGGGGCATCCTCTCTGGTGAGTACTTGCCTGGCAGCTATGAGGTTTCATGCCTGATAGCTATGAGGTTCCGTACCTCCTACTTATGAGGTGTCATGCCTCATAGGTAGGAGGTGGCCCCTCGCTAACGGCGGTACAGATGCTTGAACTCCTCGGCGTAGAGACGTGATACCCCCGTACGGTTGTCTATGGCATCACCGACGACTAACAAGGTCGTCAGTGTCAGATTGTTTTCTTTTACGATCTGTTCCAGGTCTTTCAATTCGCCTCGGTAGATGCGTTCGTCTTTCCAGGTCAACTTGTAGCAGGCGGCTACCGGTGTCGTTGGCGGGTAATGTTCCAGAAGTTCTTTCTGGACTTTTCCGGCAATGTCGGCGCTCAGGAAGATGCACATTGTGCTTTGGCTGGCGGCTAGTTTATGCAGCTGCTCTTTCTCCGGCATGGGGGTACGTCCTTCGCCACGCGTCAGGATGATGGTTTGCACCTTTTCAGGAATAGTGAACTGGGAACGGAGAGCTGCTGCAGCAGCTTGGAACGAGGAGATTCCCGGTGTGATATGGTAACTCATGCCATAGCGGTCGAAGAATGCCATCTGTTCTTGTATCGCCCCATAGATGCAGGGGTCACCTGTGTGCAAGCGTACGATGAACTTCCCTTTGTCATAGAACTTTTTTATAAGGGCGAATTGTTCTTCCAGGTTCATGTCGGCAGAACTGCGAATCGTCGATCCTTTCTTGGCGCATAGGGTGAGTTCTTTGGGGACGAGGCTTCCGGCATAGAGGATCAGGTCTGCATTTTCCAGCATCCGCCGGCCCCGGATGGAGATCAGTTCTGGATCGCCCGGTCCGGCTCCGACAATTTCGATGTGTCCATGTCCCTGTTTCCCTTTTTGCTGACTATCTTTTTCGTCCCGTATTGCCGATTTGCTGATGGCTATCGCATAAGTGAAGTCTTTCGTCTGCCCCTTTTGTTTTCCCACCAATAATGGGCCTCCTTCCGCACTCAGGATGGCCGCTGCCTCCGCGACGCTTCCCGACCCGGTGGCTTTCTTTACTGTGGAAGAAGGATGGGGTACGGGGATTTTGTCCAGTACCTCTGCAGGATAGGTCTTGAACGGGCTGCGCAGGTAGGTGTCTGCCAGTTCCTTTAATATCGGTTCTTCTTTCTTTAGGTCGATGGAGGAGACGTCGGCTATGCTCTTCAGGTTGAACCTGTAGAAAATGGAGCAGATATACAGGTCCGTGAGGACGGACTTCATGTCTGTCAATCCCTTTTTACATCCGATACCTAAGTGAAGCACTTTCGGGAAGAATGATAGGCAGGGGATAGGGGATTTGTGGTAGTAAGTGGGACTGACCGTGATCAGCAGCTCGTATTTTTCGAGGTCGATATCTTTATATTTATAGAAGACATCGACGTGCGGGGGACAGGTTTCCTTCATATAGTCCGTCTCCTCCGTGCGGATATCGAGCAGGAGGGCGGTCGGTCGACAGTTGACGAAACGGGCGACACATTCGTTCATGGCCTTTTCCCTCGATGCATTGAACGTTTCCTCGTCTATCTTCTCGAAGTCGGTTTGGAAGAAACTGATTATGCCTTCCTGTGGGTTGTAGACATCCTGTTCCCAGCCATATTGTTTCGCGAAGGTGTCCAGTGCCCAAAGTCCCTGGTTGTCACTCTGTGTCGTGACAACCGCTTCGGCGTCCAGTATGCGGGCCAATTCATGTGTCAGTTCGTTCGCCCCACCGATATGACCGGACAGTACCGATACGACATATTTGCCGGTACTGTCGAGGCAGATGACTGCCGGGTCCGTGTACTTGCTCTTGATGTAGGGAGCGATACTCCGTACGCAGATACCCATCGCCCCGATAAACACAATCGTTTCCGATTTATCGAAAAGATTGCCAGTCAGCTCTTTGAAAGAGGTGAATGGTTCGACATCGTTATCTGCTTCTCTACAATAGATGACAGTTTTGCCCGGATATTCGTCCCGGATTTTGCGTGCTAACGACAGACTTCTTGCCGAAACCACAAGAATGTTCAGTGTATTTTTAGACATAATTTTTACCCGTTGCGCAAAGGATTGTAATAGGATTATTGGAATCGAGCGTAATGTTTATTTCTGAATGTAGTTTCAGACCGTTTTCTGCAACCGCCTCCCGGAACAGCTTGCTGCTTTCTTCTGAAACGGAGTTAAAAACGATCTTGCCGTTCAGACTGTTCAAGTGGGAAGCTACCTTGCGGATGATTTCTTTCAGCTTGCCACCATGACCGCCGATAAAGACTGCATCGACAATCGTGTTCTTTTCGATTGACAGATTGAGGAAGTTACCAATACGCAGGTCTATGCCTGGAGCGCTGTGCAGCCGTGTGTTTGCCCGGATGATGTTCTCGCACTCTTTCCGCACTTCAAAAGCTTGGATATTTAGATGAGGATACTGGCGCCGCGCTTCGATTGAAACCGAGCCGGTACAGGCACCGATATCCCAGAAGTAGCGACTGTTATGCAGTTCTAACAAGCTTAGGTCTATCACTCGTATCGGTGCTTTGGTAATCATTTTTGTCCGGTCGTTCAGCAAGATAAATTTCGTGTCAGGTATGCCTAAGGCTGGTCGTTGTAATGCGCAGTTCGGAGCCTTCATTAGCAGAACACAGTTCGGATTGGTGAAACTCATCTCGCTGATTTCCTCGATCGAGTAGATTTTATAGATTTTCTCTTTCTTCGGGTTGCCTCAATGTTCGGCTACCCACATGGTGTAATCTCTGTCCAGATGATATTCCATCATCCTCTTGGCTATAGCCCTGGGCGTATGGACACGGTCGGTCAGCACACCGATCAGCGGTCGGTATTCCAGCAATGCCCGGTCGAGTTCGTGCCACGGTCGTCCGGTAACGGACACGGCGTGCATGTTCTCATACGGAATTTGTTCATGGTGTGCGAACATCTGCAATGAGTTGAAGTAGGGAAACACTTTCATGCCTACTCCTAAAAGGTTTTTCCGGATGGTGGAAGCGAAGCCGAAAAAGAACGGGTCTCCCGAAACGAAGGAGACGATCACTTTGCCTTCCTGGATCAACCGGCTGTATTCCGTAAGGACGGCATTTATCGGAGCCTTGATTTCGATCCATACCGCATCGGCGGGCAGGAATGGCTTCACAATTTCGTAATGCCGCTTCCCTCCGGAGAAGATGTTGTCGTGTTTGACATTTTTGATAATGACTTCTATATGCTTAGGCTGTGGATTGTCGTCCATCCCGATCATATAGATGTGCGTTTTGCCGTAAGCTTCTACAATTTCTTGAGTTCTCATACGTCTCTACCTGGTTTTAATTGTTTTGCATCATTGTAGCATAAAATCGCGTTTACCAAAGTCGCGGCGAGGTTGCTACCGCCTTTCCGTCCTTCGATGATGAGTTTAGGAATAGAGACAAACGGCTTTACCATGTGTTTGGATTCCTGTACGTGTACGAAACCGACAGGAGCAGCAATAATGCCGGCGGGAATGGCTTTCCCTTTCCTTATCAGGTCACAAAGTTCCATTAATGCGGTCGGCGCATTGCCGAATACGTATAAAGCGCCGGGATGTTCCTGTACGGCAAGCCGGATGCCAGCTTGTGTGCGGGTGATCCCTTTTTCTGTTGCAAGTTGTACGGTGCGCTCGTCTTGCAAATAGCATTTCACTTCGATCCCCATACGCTGTAAAGCTCCCTTGCGGATGCCGGAAGCGGCCATTGTGACGTCTGTGATGATGGTGCGTACCTCGCCCCGGCTGAATTTTCCGTAAAGGGAAGCTACCGCATGATCGTCGATCCGTAGAATATTTTCCATTTCGAAATCGGCTGTCGTGTGGATGGCATGGAGCAAAGCCCATTTCTTGTCGAGCGGTATTTCTTTGTTCTTGAGTTCTTTTTCGATAGTGTGGAAGCTGCGGATCATGATGTCTTGGCCAATCCCGACATCTGTTTTCATCTTGATCTCCCCGTAATAGCCGCGTGGTGTGATGAACTTGCCGTCAGTTTCGTACGACTGCGAGTTCCCGATCAGGATAATGGTGAACATGTCGACCTGCTCAGGGTCGAACTCTGCCAGCGTGGTTAGATTGACGACCTGCTTCTCGCGTCCGGCCTGACGGACATAACCGACCGGTGTTTCGGGCGCACGTTCTTCGAGGAAAAGTTCCTTGAGGCGATACAGCTGCCAGTAGCGTCCTTCGCTTTTCGGATTGTAGACGGCTGTCACGAAGTCGCCGATGGCGGCGGCCTGTATGCGTTTTTCAATCCGTAACCAGGGAGTCATCAGGTCGGAGAGGGAGATGATACAGAGATCATGCCCGATAGGTGCCCCCAGAAGCGAAGCCGCCTTTTGGAACGCACTGATACCGGGCACTACCTCGATCTCCACTTGCGGCGCCTCTTTCATCGTCCGCATTTCATATATCAACGGGGCCATCCCGTAGATTCCGGCATCACCAGAACTGATCACTGTCACTGTTTTACCTTCCGAAGCGTATTTGTAGGCCTCTTCGGCACGTATTTTCTCGCGCTTCATCCCAGTATCGATACATTGGGTATCCGGGTGAATTATATCCTGTATAAACTGGAAATAATAGTTATATCCGATGATCACATCCGACTGCCTGATGGCTGATAATGCCGCAGGCGTTATGTCATCGCGATTTCCCGGTCCAATGCCGACAACAGTAATTTTCCCTTTGTTCATATGAGCTGTTTGTAAATTAACAGAAAACAAAGGTACGATTTATTTACTTAGTTTTCCTCTGCGGGTTGATATAAATATCGTTTAATACTCCGTTTCGGTGTCTTTTCGAATTCTTCCTGATAAAGCTTGAAGCAAGATACTTTGCTGTAGGCGGGCATTTCAGTGTTCAGTTGGTCGATGTTCTGCTGCATCAGCTCTTCGATTTCGGAGTGTTGGATGCCTGCCTTGTCCACTTGTTCCCAGTCCGGATAGATCAGGGCGACCAGTTTACCTCCCTGAGAAATGATCAACGACTCCGCCACGTACAGCATATTGTTCAGGCGGTCTTCGATCTCTTCGGGATAGATATTCTGTCCGTTGGAGCTTAGGATCATACTTTTGCTTCGTCCGCGGATGTAAAGGAAACCGTCTTTGTCAAGTGTTCCCAAGTCACCTGTCCGTAGCCAGCCGTCGGGTAGCATCACTGCCTTTGTTGCCTCTGGATTCTTATAGTAGCCTAACATCACGTTCATGCCGCGAACCAGGATTTCGCCTACTTCGTTTTCCGGATCGTTCGAGTCGATCCGGATTTCCATGCGGTCGACGACACGGCCCACCGAGCCTTGCTTGAACGTGTCCCACTGTTCGTAGGAAACCAGTGGGCCGCATTCCGTCATCCCATAGCCAACCGTATAACGGAAGTCGATGGATTTGAGAAATGTCTCTACCTCTTTATTGATGGCTGCACCACCAATCACGATTTCGCCGAAGTTCCCACCGAAAGAGACTTCCAGCTTTTGGGCGATCTTCTCGCGTACCTTTTGGTCGATGTATGGCACTTTCAACAGCAATTTGATCAATGGCTTTTCCAGTTCGGGAAAGACCTTGTTCTTGATGATCTTCTCGATAATGAGTGGCACGGCAAGGATCAGCGCCGGGCGAACCGTCGCAAATGCCTCTGCGATGATTTTTGGACTCGGCGTGCGTGTCAGGAAATGAACGTGGCAGCCTTTGTTGACGGAGTTCAGCACTTCGAACGCTAACCCGTACATGTGCGCCATCGGTAACATACAGACGATGTTGTCCCCTGGATGTATGAAAGGAAGACGGTCGTAGGCGAACTGTGTGTTGCTCCACAAACTGCGGTAGGGGATCATGACTCCTTTCGAGAAGCTGGTCGTGCCGGACGTATAGTTCAAAACAGCCAATTCCTCCGGGTCTTCGATATGATATTTCACATCGTTGGCGGTGAAAGAACGGGGATATTTCTTGCCAAAATATTCGTTGATACGGTCGCGTATGGTGCGTACCTCCTTATTCTTGCAATCGATAATGGAGAAGTTGTCCAGCATCATGAATAGCTTGACATCCGGCATCATCTTTTCGTTCATGTTCTCCCAGTTGCTGGAGCCTGCCAGTACGGCTTTTGCTCCCGAATGGTTGACGATGTGATGGATATTGTCGGGTTTGAACTCATGCAGGATCGGCACGGCAACAGCCCCGTAAGCCAATATTCCGAAAAAGCAGATTGCCCAGTTGGAGGAGTTGCGTCCGACGATGGCCACTTTGTCGCCTTTCTTGATACCGGCATGTTCCAGTAGGATGTGAAACTTTTCTATCCGCCGTGCGACGTCTTTGAAATGGAAGGTATGTCCATTGTAATCGGAGAAGGCGGGGAGATCCCAATGCTCCTTCATGCTTCTCTCTATAAGGTCCAAGAAACGATTATCCATAGTGATATAATTTAAAAAAGAACCGGAATATCCGTGAGAATGTTGCAAAGATAGCAAAGAAACGATATGTTTTTATGGAAACCCAAGGAACACCTTTCCAAAACATATATGATTTGAATGCAAAACACCTATGCTTTGAATGCAAAACATAGGTGTTTTAAAATAAGTATAGTTGTTTACCACGGAGTGATTGTCACATTACGGAATTGTACTTCCTTGCCTTCGCTTTGCAGTCCGATGTAACCTTCCTTTACCTTGTTTGTCCCAGTGTTCTGGTAAACGCCGTTGATATAGACCGTGATGACACCGTTTTTCACGAAGATATTAGCTTCGTTCCATTCACCGGCAGGCTTCTCGCTGTCTAGATTCGCCTTCTGGATTTTCGGGAAAGAGGGGCGGGGTTGGCCTGGCTTATTCTGGTATTCAGCCAGATCCGAACCGCCGAGCAGGACGAAATCGCCGGCATTATCAAGCATCAGGTTGCATTCGATACCGTTCGGAAACGGGTTTTTCGGCTCTTCAATTAGCAGGAAGATACCGCTGTTCGCCTTTTCCTTGCCGTTTGGCCAGCGATATTCTACATGCAGTTTATAATCTCCGTATTTTTCTTTCGTGTACATGTATCCGAATGGCTGTCCTGTGATGTTGATGACACCGTCTTTTACGGAATATACCTGTTCGGCTGGGACGGAGTTCTTATCGACAACGAAGTTCCAGCCGGAAAGGTCTTTTCCGTTGAACAGCTTGGTTGTTTTCTGTGCACTCGCGTCACTTCCGAAACACAAAAAGGCGGCAGCTACTACTGCCATCGATAACATTCTTTTTTTCATGGTCTTATAATATTAATTATTTATACGATTAATCAACAATAAGTTTACGGTAACGGACACGTTTTGGTTCTACGTCGCCCAACAATTTGCGCTTGTATTCTTCATACTCCGAATAGGAACCTTCGTAGAACACGACATTCGAATCCCCTTCGAACGAAAGGATATGCGTACAGATACGGTCGAGGAACCAACGGTCGTGAGAAACGACGACCGCACAACCGGCGAAGTTCTCCAATCCTTCTTCGAGTGCCCGGAGTGTGTTCACATCGATATCGTTGGTCGGTTCGTCGAGCAGCAACACATTCGCCTCGGCCTTCAGCGTTAGAGCCAGATGCAGGCGATTCCGTTCACCACCGGAGAGTACGCCGCAAAGTTTTTCCTGGTCGGCTCCCGCAAAATTGAATTTGGAGAGGTAAGCGCGGGAGTTGACTTCCTTGCCGCCTACGCGGATGAACTCCTGTCCGCCGGAAACAACCTGATAAACGGTCTTCTTCGGGTCGATATCTTTATGTGTCTGGTCTGCATAACCGATCTTTACCGTTTCGCCCACTTCAAAAGAACCTTTGTCGATACTTTCCATTCCCATGATCATCTTGAACAGTGTAGTCTTACCTGCTCCGTTCGGACCGATCACGCCGACGATTCCGTTCGGCGGCAACATGAAATTTAGGTCATCAAACAACAGTTTGTCGCCAAATGCTTTTGCTACATGCTGGGCCTCGATCACCTTGTTCCCTAAGCGCGGACCGTTCGGGATAAAGATTTCCAGTTTGGCTTCGCGTTCTTTCTGGTCTTCGTTCAAAAGGGCTTCATACGAATTCAGACGGGCCTTACCTTTTGCCTGACGGGCTTTCGGGGCCATGTTGATCCATTCTAGTTCGCGTTCCAGTGTCTTACGGCGTTTACTTGCTTGTTTCTCCTCCTGTGCCATACGTTTGGTCTTTTGATCTAGCCAAGAAGAGTAGTTCCCTTTCCAAGGAATACCTTCTCCGCGATCCAGTTCCAGAATCCATCCGGCCACATGGTCGAGGAAGTAACGGTCGTGTGTGATGCAGATAACCGTACCCGTATATTGTTGTAGATGTTGTTCCAGCCAGTCGATCGACTCAGCATCCAAGTGGTTGGTCGGTTCGTCCAGCAACAGGATGTCCGGCTGTTGTAACAGCAAACGGCAGAGAGCCACACGGCGGCGTTCGCCTCCCGACAGCGTATCGACCACCTGATCTTCAGGAGGACAGCGTAAAGCGTCCATCGCTCTTTCCAGGCGGCTGTCGAGGTTCCATGCGTCAGTTGCATCTATCTTATCTTGTAATTCGGCCTGCCGGTTGATCAGTGCGTCCATTTTGTCTGGATCTTCGAGTATTTCGGGATCGCCGAATTTTTCGTTTACTTCTTCATATTCTTTGAGGGTGTCCACAATATTTTGTACGCCTTCCTGTACGACTTCCTTTACAGTCTTGCCCGGTTCCAGTTTCGGTTCCTGCTCTAGATATCCGACAGAATATCCGGGTGAGAATACAACTTCTCCTTGGTATTCTTTTTCGACGCCGGCAATAATTTTTAGCAATGTAGATTTACCAGAACCATTCAAACCAATGATCCCGATCTTTGCTCCATAGAAAAAGGACAGGTAAATATTTTTCAATACTTGTTTTTGAGGCGGAAAGACTTTACTTACGCCTACCATCGAGAAAATAATTTTCTTGTCGTCTGCCATGTTTCAAATTGTGTGTATTTATATGATCATTTTTCTTCGTGGACAAACTTATATAAAATCTCTGGAATAACCTCGAAAAACGGGAGAAATGACGCTAAACGACTTAATATCAGAGTTGTTACGGTGTCAAATGATGACAAGCCGAAAAATCGGGAAACGCAAAGAAAAGCGGATTTAAGAAGAAGAATGGTTTGCAAATCATTACCCGTGAAAGAGTAAGATTTAACATATGAGAGATGCTATTGCACCGTTTGTCACCGATTTGCGTATCAAGGTCTAACTCGTTGATATTTAACTTTGCAAACAAAAAACGAGTATGACAAGAAGTACATTCAAAGTGCTGTTCTACGTGAACGGCAGCAAGGAGAAAGACGGTATTGTCCCCATCATGGGACGAGTGACAATCAACGGTACTGTGGCGCAGTTCAGTTGCAAGCAGACCATCCCGAAAACCCTTTGGGATGCGAAAGGCAACCGAGCCAAAGGCAAGAGTGCCGAAGCACGGAACATCAATCTGGCATTGGACAACATCAAGGCGCAAATCATCAAGCACTATCAGCGCATATCCGACCGAGAGGCATACGTAACGGCTGAAATGGTGCGCAATGCCTACCAAGGGGTAGGAAGCGAGTATGAGACACTGATAAAGGCTTTTGACAAGGATTGCGCCAACTTTCTGAAACGTGTCGGTAAAGACCGCAGCATCGGCACGTACAAGGTCATGGTAAGGGCAAGGAACTATGTCGCAGCCTTTATCAAGTCATTCTACAAACGGACAGACATGTCCATGCTGGAACTTACACCCGACTTCATCAAGGAGTTTGCGGCTTATCTTACAGCTGAACGGGGACTGAAAAACGCCACCATCTGGCTGAACTGCATGTGGCTGAAAGGCGTGGTCATGCGTGCGCACTATAACGGACTGATACCGAGAAATCCGTTTGCGCAGTTCCATATCAGCCCGAATGTTAAGGAACGGGAGTATCTGACAGAGGACGAAATCAAAAGAATCATGGCGCACGAGTTTGACAACCCCACCCTCGCATTGGTGCGAGACCTGTTCATTTTCGCCTGCTTCACCGCCTTGTCTTTCGTGGATATGAAAGAACTCACAACGGATGAAATAGTGGAGGTGAACGGTGAGAAATGGATATTGTCGAAACGGCACAAGACAAATGTCCCGTTCCAAGTGAAGTTGCTGGATATTCCCTTGCAGATAATCGAACGGTACAAGTATCTGTCGGAAGACAAGCTGGTTTTCGGGAAAATCAACTATTGGACGATGTGCAAACAGCTGAAAAAGGTAATGGCGGAATGCGGAATAGAGAAGCATATCTCCTACCATTGCGCACGTCATACGTTTGGAACACTGGCTCTTAGCAAGGGGATGCCCATTGAAAGCGTGAGCCGTGTTCTGGGACACACGAACATTGTCACGACTCAAATCTATGCGAAGATAACCACGCAGAAACTTGACAATGACCTGACGATGTTCGGCAACAAGCTGAACGCATCGTTCGGAAGTGTAACCCCATAACCAAGCATAGCCATGAAACGAAGCATCATCACAACGGACGGCAACGGCAACATCACCTTGCCGACCGACATTAGCGCAACCGCCATGAGCGAATGGGAACTTTGCGACCTGTTCGGAGTAACCGCCCCGACATTCCGTGCAGGGCTGAAGGCTCTTTGCAAGAGCGGAGTTTTAAGGGAATACGGGATAAGGCGAAGCATACGGGTATCCGATAATTGCTGTATGGAGGTTTACAACCTTGAAGCGATAGTTACCCTCGCTTTCCATATCGGCACATTCGGAGCGGAACGGGTACGCAATGCCGTTCTTGAAAGACTGTACCTGCGAAAAGAGAAAACAAGCATCTTCTTCTCGCTGAATACCAACGGTATATCCAAATCCGAATACTTCTCGTAGCTGAATGCCTGACATTATTCACTCGGTAAGTCAGTAATTCATTAAGTCAGTACGACAGAACGACAGACGCTCTGATTTTTTCTCCCGAAAAGCGTAATCCGACATTTGCTTTTCGGGAGTTTTTCCGTTTGCACAGCCCCAAGCCATTGAACGTTTTTGTTTCGGGGGCTATTTGTCACCATTCTGCCGTGTTTTGCATAACAACCTATCCGATAATTGATTATATTTTTGCAGCTGGTAATTTTCAAACTTAAAACCATTTGATTATGTCAGCTATCGAACAACAAGACAGCCACAGATCGCCATCGGATGGCGGCATGGCAAAGGAAGAATTTATCCGTGTCGGGACAACGCTCTACAAGATTGTGGAGCAACCGAGACTGAACGGAGGGTATGTGAAGAAACGCATCGCATGGAACAACGAGACCCTGCGACAGGATTACGGCAAGGATTACATCGGCAGCGTTCCCAAGTATGACGGCTTCTGCACCGTACCCGAACACATCGGCTACCGTTCCGTGGTCGGCAAGTTCCTTAACCTTTACGAACCGATAGACCACCGACCGCAGGAGGGCGATTTATCGCATATCCAATCTTTGGTACAGCACATCTTCGGGGAACAATACGAGTTGGGGATGGACTATCTACAACTGCTTTACCTGCAACCGATTCAGAAGTTGCCTATCCTGCTGTTGGTGTCGGAAGAACGCAACACGGGCAAAAGCACCTTCCTGAACTTTCTGAAAGCCCTTTTTCAGAACAATGTGACTTTCAACACCAACGAGGATTTCCGCAGCCAGTTCAATTCCGACTGGGCTGGCAAGTTGCTTATCGTGGTGGATGAGGTGCTGCTCAACCGCAGGGAGGATAGCGAGCGGTTGAAGAACCTCAGCACCACACTTTCCTATAAGGTGGAAGCCAAAGGCAAAGACCGTGACGAGATTGCGTTCTTCGCCAAATTCGTGCTGTGTTCCAACAACGAGCATCTGCCCGTAATCATAGACGCAGGGGAAACACGCTATTGGGTGCGCAAGATAAACCGCTTGCAGTCCGATGATACCGACTTCCTGCAAAAGCTGAAAGCGGAGATACCCGCCTTTCTCCATTTCCTGCAACACAGAAAACTGTCCACCGAAAAGGAAAGCCGGATGTGGTTCAACCCCACATTGCTGCATACAGAAGCCTTGCAGAAGATTATCCGTAGCAACCGCAATCGGCTGGAGATAGAGATGTCGGAACTGCTGCTTGACATTATGGTTGCAATGGATGTGGATAGCGTTTCATTCTGCCTTAACGACCTTGTCGTACTGCTGGTGCACTCGCAGGTAAAGGCGGAAAAGCACCAAGTGCGTAAGGTGGTGCAGGAGTGCTGGAAACTAACACCTGCACCAAACGGGCTTACCTACACCACTTATCAGGGCAATTACAACAGAAGTTGTCACTATGAGCCGATAAAGAGGGTGGGACGCTTCTACACCGTCACAAGGGAGCAACTCGAATCCCTGTAATACTATCATTTTTCTGTTGAATTGTTGAATATGGGTATAAATACACTGACAATAAACGATATACATTCTCAACAAAATTTCAACAAGCCAAAAGAGAAGTTGAGAGACCACCGACACCCGTTTGTGGATTTCTCTTTTGGTGAGCGGTTTGTTGAGAAGATGTTGAGAGGTTACGAGGCTGTATATAAACATATTACATCAACAGTTCATCAAATCAACAAATTTTCATCAACTTCAAAACCGTATGTAATATGACAATCCAAGATGTAAAGCAAATCAAACTGGCAGACTATCTGCAAAGTCTGGGCTATACGCCTGTAAAGCAACAAGGCAGGAACCTGTGGTACAAATCACCGTTACGGGAAGAAACGGACGCATCGTTCAAGGTAAACACCGAGCTTGAAAAATGGTACGACTTCGGCATCGGCAAAGGCGGTAATATCATTGCATTGGCAGCGGAACTCTACCATTCGGGAGATGTAGCCTATCTGCTGAAACGCATAGAGGAGCGGACAGCATACATCCGCCCTGCATCGTTCTCTTTTGGCAGACAGCATTCCGACAATCAGCCTTATCAGGGATTAAGGGTTGGTGAGTTGTCCTCTCCTGCTCTTATCGCCTATCTGCAAGAAAGGGGAATAAACATCGGACTTGCCAAAAGAGAATGCAGGGAGCTTCGGTTTATGAATGCCGACAAACCCTATTTTGCCATCGGCTTTCCGAACATGGCAGGAGGATATGAAGTGCGCAACAGATACTTCAAGGGATGTGTCGCCCCGAAAGACATCACCCATATCCGACAGCAGGGCGGACAACGATGTATGTGTTACCTGTTTGAGGGGTTCATGGATTACCTTTCATTCCTTACCATCCGAGTAGAAAACAATCCGCAACACCCGCGATTGGACACACAGGACTATATCATATTGAACTCCGTTTCCAATCTTGCAAAAGCGGAAAGCATATTGGAGACCTACACCCAAGTCGGCTGTTTCCTTGACAACGACACGGCAGGACGGAACACCTGCACGAAACTGAAAGAGAAGTTTGGGGAACGCCTGCTTGACAAGTCAATGTACTATCGTGAGTATAAGGACTTGAACGACTACCTGTGCGGTAAGCCCTTGTCCCAATCGGCAGAGCCGATAAAGGAGAAGAAGCAAGTCCAATTCGCAAGGCGGATGATGCAGCCACCGAAAAAGAAAGGGGGATTTCATCTGTAATATGCACGTTCGCTTTCCCAAAGGTATTTAGACAGAAATACCATAGCTCAATAGGGCGTTTTCTTCACGCATTACTCCGTAACGCTAAAAACACCCTATCGAGCCAAAGGGAAATCCCTTTGGAAACCCTGTGCAAACGAGTGCAGCAAGGACTCATTTGCATAATAAACCCTGTGAACCGATGCCACAGGCAGAGAGAAGAAACATAACGATAACCGCAAAAATAGAAATAATATGGGATATTTTTCATTGGACATAAAGAAAGCAAAGGGGACATCGGACACCACGCAGTCCGACCATATAGAGAGAAAGATAATACCTAAAAACGCAGACCCGACAAGAACACATCTGAACAGGGTGCTTGTCGAATATCCCGATGGCGTTCACGGCAGGGATGAAGCGATTGCCCACAGGCTGAACACGGCAGGCATCAGACGGAAAATCACACACGACCAAGTCCGTGTTGTCCGGGTGGTTTTATCGGGTACGCACGAGGACATGATGAACATACAGGAAAAAGGAAAGCTTGATGAATGGTGCAACGACAGCATCCAATGGCTTCAAGCCACATTTGGCAAAGACAATGTGGTTGCTGCCCATCTGCACATGGACGAGAAGACTCCACACATCCACGCAGCCGTTGTTCCCATCGTAATAGGTGAAAGGCGCAAAGCCAAGAAAGAACAGACGGACGGCAAGCGCAAGTACCGCAAGAAAACAAATTCCGTCCGTTTGTGTGCCGATGACCTGTTCAACCGCCAGACCTTGATTGCCTACCACGACAATTACGCAAGGGTGATGACGAAATACGGATTGCAACGTGGGGTACGGGGCTCGGAAGCACGGCACACTACCACCATGCAGTATTATCGGGACTTGAAAAAGAAGAATGAAACCCTTGAAACCGAAACCAGACTATTGCAGGAGAAGAAGACCAAAGCGCAGGAGGAGTTGAGACAGGTAAAAGCGGAAATCCGCACCGACAAGTTCAAAAGCGCAGCCACCGATACGGCAACCGCCCTTGCAAGCAGTGTGGGTTCTCTTTTCGGAAGTGGAAAAATGAAATCATTGGAACGTAGGAACGAGGACTTGCAAGACCGCATCCTTGAACTTGAAGACGAAGCCCGACAACGGGAACGGCAACAAGCCGAACAGATACAGGAGATAAGAAACGCTTACGAGCAACAGCACCGTAAGCTGTCGGAGTTTACAGATTTTGTCAGACGCTACTTTCCGTATGTGGAGAAGCTTATACCTGTGGTAAACTTCCTACGTGAACGTTTGGGTTTCAATGACGGAATAATCAGAAGACTGTGCGAGTTCAAGGAGGTCGGAATAAAAGGTAAACTCTATTCTTCCGAGTTTAACCGAAGTTTTGATACCCGACATTCTGTCTGCTCCATCAAACAGGATGAAAGCGGTAAATTCGATTTCAAGATAGACGGGGTTTCACATGTGAACTGGTTCAGAAAGAAGATGAATGAGTTTAGGGAAGCCATGGGAATACCTAAGCAGAAACAAGATAGAGGTATAAAACTATAAATCAAAGGAACGGCCGTAATAATCTGCCTGTATTGAGCGGATTATCACGGCTTTTTTATACTTTTGCAAATGGATTGAGACAACTCTGTCCAAAGACATATGAAAATAGAAGAAGCGTTATGCTCATCTTGTACTTGAAAACGTAGGAAATTTTCAATTAGATGCAAGGATAGCATAGTGGTTCTCACGCATATAGCGTGGGCTGCTATTGTTACATCTGCATCTATGGTTTCCTACGACCTTCAAGTAAAGAGTGTGGCATACAGTTCCACGCTTTTTAGTTTAGCCTTATGGTGACAAATATGAATAACATAAAATGGAATATAAATGATATTAACTGCACAACAGAAGCAAGCAATGATAATGATTGAAAAGTTCATTGCAGATAAAGATAGCCAAGTATTTATTTTGAAAGGATATGCAGGTACAGGTAAAACGACATTGATTCGTAGTATTGCAGATTATTTATCTACTCAATCTTTACATATTCAGTTAATGGCTCCGACCGGACGTGCTGCAAAAATATTACGTTCTAAATTACCAAATTATGGTGCTTCTACTATTCATAGGGGAATCTATAATTTTTCTCATCTAATAGTGGAAGAATCTGAAGGAACACTTAAATATATATTTCCACTTAAAGATAACCACGAGAGGTGTATTTATATTATTGACGAAGCCTCCATGATTAGTTCTCGTGAATCAAAGAATGAACTTTTCCAATTTGGTACAGGAGTATTAATAAAAGATTTACTTAGTTATGCAAGATTAAACTTCGGTGGAAAGGTAATTTTTGTTGGTGACCCTATGCAGTTGCCTCCCGTAGGTGATGATTGTTCTGTTGCATTAGATGAAACTTATTTTGATATACTAGAAATGAATGTATATTCTTATGAGCTCACAGACATTGTTCGTCAAGATAAGAATAGTTGTATTTTGGCTAATGCTACAATACTTCGTGAGTTGATTCGGAAAAAAGAACGAAATCGCCTTGTGTTCAAGAAAAAGGAACATGAAGTAATGGATATTGGAGCAATGGAAGTTGCTAAGAAATATTGTGAAGATCCAGAACAATCGTCTGCTATAGTTTGTTTCTCAAATCAACAAGCAGCTGATTATAATACGGCTATTCGTAATATAATATTTCCTGAAACGAATCATGTGGCGGTAGGAGATAAATTGATGGTAGTATGCAATAGCTACTATTATGATAAATGTGAATTATTGAATGGTGATATCATAACTGTAGTAGAAACATCAAATGATATTATCTCTCAGTCTGCACCTATTTGGACTGAAAAAAATGGGAGAAAAGTAAAAGAAATCATTACGCTTGATTTCAGAGAAATAAGTTTTCAAGTAGAAGATGGTAATATTTATAAACGCTATATTATTGATACATTACTCCAAAACAAGCGACCTTCACTGACAATTGACGAAATGAAGGCTCTTTATATCAATATGGTAATGCGTATGCGTACGGAGAAAGGATTGACTAATCCTAAATCTGAAGAATTTACTAAGGCAATGTGGGGAGACCCTTTCTACAATGCTCTTCATGTAAAGTACGGTTATGCTTTTACATGCCATAAATCACAGGGTGGTGAATGGAATACAGTTTATGTAGATTTTTCAAGACGCACAGGGCTTGATGTGGATAGCCTTCGTTGGAAATATACAGCGATAACTCGAGCTTCTAAGATGTTATGGTGTATTAATCTTCCTGATGTAACACCTATTACATCTCTTAAAATAACCCCTATCAATAAAACTGCAAAAACAGCTGTTAATGCTTTATCTTTTGATAATATAGAGGATACACCTTTTCATCCTTCATCAATATTACCTTCAGTAAAATGTAAATATTGGTCTGTTGTAAAGAATATGAATGGAACTCTATATTCAGTAAAGAACGTTATCTGTAAACCTTGGAGAGATATTTATGAAGTAAATACACCAACCGGTATAGTAAGAATTGATGCAATATATAATGGAGCAGGTCTGTTTACAAAATATGAAACAGATGCCAATGACACTGAGTTGTTGTTTTTCTTCCAGAATGATGAAAATATCAAATATAAAATAGACTATCATCCATCTTTGGAGTCATTAAAGATGCTACATAGTCGCATGATTTCTTTGTGTGATGAATGTGGTATCATATTAACAAATGTGGTGGAAGAACATTACCAACTCGTATATTATATGAAAGCTTCTGGTAATTATGCTGCTATAACTTTTTTCTTTAATGGGAAAGGGTTTATTAACTATGCTGCTCCACTTTCTGATATCGGAGAAGCTGATATTAAACTGTCACAACTCATAGAAAAATTAACATAATAGAAGAATACTAATGTCTGTAAAAGAAGTAACATTATTGCGTAAAAGTGGTAATCTAAAAGAAGCATATAAGATGGCCATAGATGATCTGAAAGAAGATAGGAATAACCCATGGGCACAAATGTCTCTCTTTTGGGTTCTGCGTGATATATGTCAGCAACTATGCAATAGAAACGCCATAGATAAAGCTAAAATTTGCTTGAAAGAGATGTCTTCATTACTTCCTACAATGGTGGATGATAGTGGCGCAGGAGAAAGAGCTTATACTAATTTGTATAAACGATTGCAACCTAACGCTGATGCTATTTCAAAAGCATCCGAGCTATCAAAAAATGATCCTTCAAATGCTTATGTTCAGGTAAAGAATTATATTGACTCTGCAAATGATGTAGATTCAGCTTTGCATGAAGAGTTAGGCTGGATAATTTATCGTTATATCAAGGCTAAAATTTCAAATTTGACATCGTTGGAAATAAGAACGTTGCTAAAAGACTATATGTATCTTAGGAATGAACGTCCTTCAATGCTTCATTCTCAAATATTGAACTTTGCTTTGAGTTTCTCAAAAGAACATTCTGATTTTAGTTTTTACCGTTTCTTTATGCTCTGGGAACCAGAAAATTTACGTTATGAAGATTTGAACAAGGGCTATTACAATGGTAGTGAAATTCCCTCGCTTATTTCTCGTATATGTCGTCAAATTGTAAATAGCGGCGAGGATATTGATGTCGAGATGCTGTGTGAAAAGATAAATCTCCCAAAAACAGAAACACTTGACCTGTTACGTGAACCGCAGTTTTGGGAAATTATGAATCTTCATAAAGAAGGTAAAATGCGTGAGATGTTTGAAGCTTTTACTGTCTATAATAAAAGAAACGCCGTTTATGGTGCTTCTCATTGGCATTCTGAAGTGTTGAAAATTGCAGAGCGTCACATGAATGGTCAAGAAACATGGAGATTTATTTACTTTTTTAGAGATTGGAGATATGAAAACCTCATGGATGCTGATTGGAAAGAAGAAACAGATAATAATGGTAACACTTATAAACCTTTGGCTGTTAAAGCAGCAAAGAAGTGTTATGAATATCTCAAAGAATCACACCCAAGAGATGCAGAACTAGTATCTTGGTTAGATTCATTGTATAATGTTCTTATTGAACGTGCTAAAAAAGATGAATGGATATTAAGACAACGAGCAATAATATATACATGGCAACAGCAATATGACCTTGCTATCAATGTGTACAAATCTTTATTACTTGAAATGAGTGAAAAATACTATGTATGGAGTGAATTGGCAGATTGTATACAAGATAGTAATGAATTAAAGATAGCATTGCTTTCTAAGGCTTTACTTGTTGAACGAAATGAAGATTTTCTCGGCTCTATTCATTTGACTTTAGCCGACCTGCTTATAAAGGAAGAGCTAACATCTGAAGCCTTATGCGAATTGAATATATATAAGAAATTTCATGAAAACACTTCCCGGAAATACCAAGAATATATTGAACGAGTCGACATATCAGTTATTCCGCCCAATAATAATAAGCTATTGTATAATAGATATGCCACCATTGCTGAAGAGTACGCTTTTTCAGAAATTGAAGCAAAAGAGGTTACGCTGGTGGATAGATGGGAAAAAGACGGAAAAACTTATTGCACTCTCACAAATGGGGTAGACGTTATATTTCAAGTGAATGTAAAGCGGTTTCCTTTTTTGACGAATGCGATATTTGGTTCTGTTTTTAGAGTAAAGTGTCATGTAGATAAAGAGGAAAAGCAAATTCAGACAAGTTGCTTCTCTTGGAATAAAACAAAAGTGACAGAAGCTAAATATATACCTCTTTGCATGCATAAGAGTGAAACAAGGCTATGGATGGGACTTCCCCAAAAGTTTGGATATGTAGAATATTTGAATGAAGAGAAGAAAATTCTACATATTGTAACGCAAGATTCCCAGCAAATATTTCAAGCTTTTAAAGAAAAATGGGGCACTATTTCAAAAGGGGATTTTGTCAGTTTCAGAGAATATACTATTATAAAAAAGAATGAAAACAAAGTAGTTATTGCTAATGTAGAAAAAGTAAATAAAGAAACTGCTTTACCGAATTTTAATTCTGGTATTGTGGTCGTTGACGATATAAACATACAAAAAAAATTATTCCATTACACTTTCGGTCAAGGAAAAATTGGAGGTATCGTATTCTTTAATGATACGGATCTTCGTCCCGAAGTAGGACAATGCTTGAAAATATTCTATTGTGTAACAAAAGACAGGAAAGGTGAAAAAAGGCCTATTGTACTTAATGTAGAAGAAACTGCAGAAATAAACACAAGTGCAATAAAGACAATTCAAGGTCACTTAGAATTAAAATATAAAAATGGTTCTTGGGATGATTCTCCTGATTTTGCATTTATTGGTGATTACTACGTTCATCATTCTGTTCTTTGTGAGTATAATATCACGAAAGACTGCTATGTTACTGCCGATGTTATATATGCTGGACAGGGTAAATGGAAAGTTATAAAAATACATCAATAGAATTATTTGACAAGAGACAAAATATATCCTATTTTTATTGCTTGCCAAATAATTTTTATACCTTTGCAATAATAAAGAGTTACTTGAATGCAATTCAAGGCAGAACATAGCATATGGCACAGTTGCTAATTCATTACCTCAAAATCGGGTAATTCTCCTAAAGTCTTTTGTATAAGGCACTAACAGAAGTTTTCCAGAATTACATAAATATCTTCATAGTTTATATATGTCCGGATGAAAATAGCGTGTATTTTTATCTTTCCTGCGTTCCTTCGTATGCAATCTTAAGGGGCATGATTGCTTGTAATGGTATCGGCTTGCTGCAAAACGCAAATGCATATCCTCCCCCCCAGAGTGTCCCCAAAAAATGTTTTCAAAGGGATTATAAGTAATTTTCCTATCTCAAAACACCTTTTCTTTTCGGCATATTTTTTTGATGATAACTCGTTATTTACAGTCGTTTTCATCAATTGCTTATCCATAAGAGTTTCCAAAGTTTTACCGATGACATCGAAACGCAAAGCGATAGAATTTGTTACCCGTATCATGGGATTCAGTTGTTCTTCCTCATAGTGACGGATGAATCGGATAATATCATCCTGTCCCTTATTTTTTCGCCAGTTCCGATTTTACGGATTTAGGGGCTTCGGATGGGTTGATATGTACCTTATCTATATATCTGAACGCCAACTTTACAACTTTCTCTTTTTCTGGGAATAGCGTTTGCATATCTTCTCTACCAAAGCTACCGTTTCTTTGTCTATGGAAATGGTAGTGAATATCGTTTTTCGACTGCTGTTTGGCACGGTAATTACTTTTTTATAGAAATATGAACAGATCAATACCTGATAATAAGCATTGAAAAGGAAATGCTTATTACAAGTGTCATTACAGCGTGTTCTTGTAACACGCTAAATCGATAGGTGAAGCAAACTGATTTGCTTTTTCGAACTGTTTGTAGGTTTGAGAATCGGCCTATTCACGAACAAAAGCCCGGATATCGCTGGCTTTATAATACGTTTTTCGCCCGATAGCGTTGTAGGGTTCTGAAAGATGCTTTCAATAGAAAGGCTAAGTCTTGATTATCCAACAGCCTTTCGTTTTCATCGAATACAGTATCAGTATTGATAAGAGATTTCAAGTCTTGCCCGATCTCGGTGAGTTTCTTGGATAGCTTCTCCATCCACTTCTCGAAGTTTTCGTTGTCTAATACATTTTGCTTTAATTTTTAGTTCAACATTATTGTTTTCAATCGATTGATGAAGCAAAGTTCTGCAAAACAAGGTTGCAAAAAAAGAGGAGTAGGTAACTACTCCCCGAAAAATGATTTATAAACTGCTATAAATAAACGATTTGCAAAATTATCTTTTCTAATCTTTATTTGTTCTTGCGTTTACGGTCTTCTCTGGCAATAGTATTTCGCAAAGCGTCCAAAGTTTTAGTAAGATTGTACGGTTTACGAGTAAACACTTTACCGATCTTATCGTAGATACTACCAAATTTCAGATTGAAAAGCTGTTCAAACCCACGAGCCAACTGAATTTTTGGGACTGGCTTTCCATTTTCCCCAACGATTTTTCCCAGTAGAAACAGAGCTAGTACAATTTCAGCAATACCTATAATCCCCAATTCTTTAGACTTTGGGAGTACATATAGGTCTGACTTGAACTCGGTAGACACAGGTGAATTAAACTGTTCGGAATGGGTAATTTTCAGATTGAGTAACTCTAATTCTGCATCAATTAAGGATAATGCTTTGTGAATGTATAGATTTTTAGGCGCATTTTCCCCCCTGCCCATTCTGATACAACCCCTTTAAAGGGGCTATCTCAATACGGGTGAGATTAAGCATCCGGAAGACATGAGTATAGTCTTCCGAATTGCTAATTGTTACTATTTGCTTCACAAAATCTTCATAAGCATCTTGCATTTCTGTGTTAATAACTTCTTGTGAGGTATCAGCCAGTAAGATGAAAAACTTCGTTCTCAATAAATCATTCATAGGCATAAAATTTAATTGTGAATAAATTATATATATCAAAGCACTAGCTTTGTATGCTGAATGATTTCTTGTTTTGTTTGTAGTTCCTCTGCTAATCAGAATGATTCAAGGGGTATTCAGCCTTATTGGTCGCAATTCCAGAAATGGTGAACTTCAAATTCCTGCTTCTTACAAATATAATTCACTGGCATGAGTTCTAAAATAGCGAAATATAGCTATGCAGAAGAACTGCGACTTGCATCAATCCTTGTTAATGATTTCTTTATATAGTTCATAATCTCTCTTCATTTCTAGTAAGTAATTCATTCATTTTTCCCTCCATAATATATGGCAAACACTTACGTATCTTATCAGTAGACCAATTCCACCATTTCAGTAATAGTAGTTGTTGAATAACCTCTGCATCAAAGCGTTTTCGTATTTCTTTGGCAGGAGTGCCGCCCACAATCGTATAAGGCGGGACATCTTTCGTCACTACGGCACGTGCGGCAATAATAGCTCCATCACCGATATGAACCCCTGCCATAATCACAGCTTCGTAGCCGATCCATACGTCATTGCCGATCACAATATCGCCTTTGTTGTCCCATGCAGTAGTAATATTCGACTTTTCCAATTCCCATTCTTCGTAGAATAGAGGGAAGGTATAGGTAGACAGAGATTTCAATGAATGATTCGCACAATTAAACAGAAACTTCGTGCCACAGGCAATAGAACAGAACTTGCCAATGATTAACTTCTCCCGGTGGATGGGATAATGATAAAGCACATTGTTCTTCTCAAACAGCAAGGGATCAGCTACAAAATCATTGTAAATAGTATAATCGCCTACCTCAATTAGAGGATCTTTAATCACGGCATTCAGATAGACTGTTTGCTTATCTCCGGTGCGAGGATATATTTTTGTCATCATAACTTGATTCGTTTTAATAGTGTTTACTTTTTAGATAAATGATAGATTGAAGTGCCAGCAGAATCACAAACAGATATTCTGCCGTCAAGTAGAGGGATAAAGACGCTTCTATACAGAAACTCAACCAGTAGAGATACACTAAATAGACACAGGTGGTTGTCACCTGAAACAGAAAGGTGATTTTGGTTTTTCCCGTTCCCCCGACTGCATTAAGATATACATAGCCGGGTAGTGCAAACGTGTAATTCAGGAGCATTACCACGAAAGGGGCAAATGCTAATTCCACTAATAGTTCGTTATCAGTGTAGAAGCTTACAATCCAACGATTACAGAGCAAAGCAACTACTACCAATGGGAAGCCAACGGCATAGCCTAATTTCAGAACCTTGTGACAAATCGGGAAAAGTTCTTTTCTCGCTCCCGCTCCAATAGCATTGCTCACCAATGAACCCGTAGTGACAGCAAAGGAATTAGCAATTACGAAAAAGATTGCCGATACGCTTCGGGTGATATTGGAAATAGCTAACTCCGTTTTCCCTAAATGCTCGATTGCCACGAAAAATAGAAACCAAGGGGCTACACTGATAAAAGCATGGAGCATACTCCACACAGACAGATTCAGGACTTTGATAAGTAACCGTCCATCATACACGGGCTTCAATCCGTATTTTTCTTTATCTATCTTCACTCCTGTGTAGATACAAAGCACAATCAAAGAACCCATTTCCGCTAAAGATGAAGCGATGGCTGCTCCCGAAATACCTAATTCCAGTGTGAATATTAGGAAGTAGTTCAGCGGGATATTGATCGCCACCGCAGTAACAGCCGACCACGATAAGGCTTTTGTGTACGTTATTCCAACGAAGAAAGACCGGATAGCCAAAAAAGGAAATGAGAACAACAGCCCGAAGCTGCGCCAGTCCAAATAGTGGATTACCGCCTGATAAATTTCCGGTGAGGAAATTAACCGCTTCAATAGATAAGGGGAAACGGCATGAATCAGCAGGCAAAGCAAGACGGCTAATCCCGATAAAAAGAATAACCCTTGAAAGAAAGTCTTTCCTGTTGCTTGATAATTCTGTTCCCCGTTTCTGCGAGCAATCATCACTTGCAATCCAATACTGAACCCGAAGCCCAGCATATAGACCGCCAGATAATAAATTCCGGCAATAGCGGATGCTCCCAATTCTACCTCGCCTACGTGACCTAAAAAGACAGCATCCGTTATATTGATTAACTGCTCCATTAAGATGCTCATCATGACCGGAAAGTTGATGAGCCATATTTGTTTATATGTATAATTCATTGCTCAACTGCAAAATAGCACGATACAAACAGACCTGCATAACATGGTCTGCCAGCTCGTAAATTCATAAATAAAAGGATGTAAAATCTCTGTGGCAAATAAATCGTTATTTGTCAAATAGCTGAATAGCTTTCTTGAAGGGGGCTATTCGCAGGAGCGTAGCTATATACAGAGTTTCATAAGAAGTGAATACTATTTGTTAGTTGATATAGCGCAAATGTATGGAAAATTAAGAAATTCAATCTATCAATTCATGGATTTCTTTTATATGCAGGTGCAAATGTCCCAAATATCCCTCTATCATTTCTCTTAATGTAACCTTTGCTCCTGTAAAGTCGCACCAGTAACTATCCAGCCTGTTCTTATCTACCGAATTAATAACTTGGATGATGTGCAGATTGTAGCATTTCCACAACTGGATTAAGTTAGACCAGTCTGCATTTTGATAATCTTGCAAAGCTATCCACAAGTCATTATCCTGTGTATAATCAGGGAAGAAAAGCAGGTCTTTGCTATATTGCAGCCGAACCATGCGTTGATGATTATTGGATGCCGAATCAATCAAGTGACCGAGAATCTGCTTGATGGTGCGATTCTGCCTATTTCGCCTTTGTGTGATAACCTCTACGGGCAAACGACTTAACAATTTCTCTTCTGCTTCAATAACCTGTGCGATACCAGCGGTTATATGTATAAAATTACTTTCTTGCATAACTTTCTATTTTTAAATACTTCTGCAAAAGTAAGTTCTTTGCCTATCATCCACTTGTAAAAAACTGACTTTATCGCAAATGACTACGCACGACTATGCGATTTAATAACATTCAGCCTACAATCTTCGGAAAAGAATGTAGAATACGGAGAACGGGAAGATAGATATTGAGTAGGTGAACAGTCTGTAAACTCTTTAAAGTCTTTCACCAAGTGCGAAGGATCGTAAAAGCCACATGAATAAGCCAAGTCTACAAACTCCATCCCCGGATGATTCTGCAACAGATACAGTGCCCGCTGAAAGCGAACTACCCGATAATATTCTTTAGGGCTCATTCCTGCATAGTTGGTAAATACTCGCTTGAATTGCCTATATCCCAAACAAGCACTTTCAGCAAGGGTATTCACGTCTATTTGCGGTTGATTGATTATTTGACGGATAGCGTGATGCGTTCTTTGGTAGTTACAATTTGCATCGACCAACCGTTGCATGAAAAAGCGTTCAATCAACCAGATACAGGTTTCAAGGGCTGGTTCGGCAGAAATATTACGTTTCAGGTGATTCAATTCTATATCTTCCAGATCTTCTACATTTATATAATGGTTGTAAAGCTCACTCATAGAACACCGGACAAATGGATTCAGCCCCAGAGGATGAAATATAACGGCAATCATATCAATGTTGCCCTCTGAAATCAAACTCCCATAAGTTGAGAACTGTCCACGGATAAAATTCTTTGGCTGTAAACCTTTGGATTGGATATTCAGATTCTCACCCCGATGGAAAACAAGGTGTACGCACCCCGATG
>OKXB01001227.1_pt1 | contig 26559 bp, 21 predicted proteins | sample 1601731 | NCBI WGS metagenome assembly OKXB01 (sample SAMN04414077, study PRJEB24778) | human gut metagenome | material: faecal | host: Homo sapiens
CGCAGCGTGACGAAGAGGGGGCGACCTGCCTAAGGTTGCCGCGTCGCTACGCTCCTCGCAATGACAATGTATAATAACAGAGATTGCCACGCTCGTTTCACTCGCTCGCAATGACAGTGTATAACAAGCGAGGTTGCGTCGCTAGTTTTACCCGCTCGCAATGACAGAATATTGCTGTTCAGCGGGAAAACGGTGAAGAAATAACTTTTTTGCGTTTATAATCTTTGGAAAGCGGAAATAATACCGCTTATGCATGCTTTCGTTATAAATATAAATAAAATACTTAAAGAAATAACTTCGTTCGATAATTACCTGACGATAATTCCCGCCACGGAATGCGCCGTATTTGCCGCAATATTTTTACTCGGCGTATTTTTCAAAAAAATACGCCTGACGGATAAAACCGCGCTTACACTGACTTCGCTGGCGACGTTTGCGTTTTTAGCCGCGAAATCGATTGCGGATAACGCCCCGCGGGAAGATTTATCGGTAAGTCTGACTATCGCGGCGGTAGCGTTTTTATTGCTTGCCGCGCTCACGATTCAGCAAAAAGCGGCTATAAAAGCCGAAAACAACGCAGTACCCGACCCCGACTATCTCGGCGACGAATTGCCGCCGTCACTCGCAATTAAAGCGTTGACCGAATTAAAAAAACGGCGGACAAACGTATTGCCCACCGAAAAATTATTTGAAAAGAAAGATGCCGATTTTGAAGTAAATTATTCCGAAATTCTGGCTTTAATCGCAAAAATTCAGGCAAAAACACCCGATTTTTACGATGAAAAGACTTTGACGGAACTCAAAGCGGACGTCGAAAAATATTCGTCAGAAAAAATGGAAGATGCCGACAGAAGGCAATTTTCAAGCAAACTATCCGCATTGATAAAGTTAATGGCAAAATACGGCGCGTAATATACGAACGCCTGCCCGACAATATAAAACAAACTTGCGGTGCGTGCTAAAATATTGACTCCGCGGTAAACCACCCTGCCGGGAATAAGATATATTCATTCCGCAGAAATTCACCCTGCCGGGCGATTGCCACGCTCGTTTCACTCGCTCGCAATGACAGTGTATAACAAGCAAGATTGCCGCGTCGCTACGCTCCTCGCGATGACAGTGTATAAACAGAGATTAAAATTACCGCTTTCAGAATATTGCGGAAGTTTTTTCGTCTCCGTAACCGTCCGGAAGTAATTTATACGATATGTTAGATATATAATACTGCAAATGGGTATCTATTTTTTTACCGTCAGACGTATACGTCGTGCCGGCGGTTCTTAAATACTGCGCAAAAGATGCCGCGCTTTGCGAAGTGAGTTCTACCGTTATTGTCGTATGCTCGGGGAAGTCCGCATTACCCAAAGTATCGTTTACGAATTCTACGTTATTGATATTAAGCGTCTTTTCATTTCCCGATCCTGTACTGCCGTCTGCCCCGATGTCTAGATACATAAGGTATGCCGTATTGGCATTACTAGTTTTTGTGTCTGTATCCGTTCCTATTACATAATCGCCTTTATAAACGGGAATCTCATAATAATACGCAGCATTAACGCACGCCAACGCTCGATTTTTATTTATTGTCGTAAAATTAAAGACTTCTTCACCGTTACAGGTATTTGAATTATAAGATATTTCGTTAGTTTCAGAATTTTTATATATCGATGTAATCTTTGTAAGTTCATCGATTACCCCATTAGTTCTCTTAACCTCAAATAAATCAAATAATGCATCCCCGTAGCCAGAATAATACGAACCGGCAATTACCCTAAGGCTATCGTTACTTCCGGTTGAAAAATTAAGCCCGCCGCTTATAAATTGGTAACTGGAATAATCCTGTCCTAATATCCAGACTTTTCCTGTACCGGGTGTGAAAGTCGTAATATCGGGATTGCTTACATTTATCGCATTCAGAAAGTGAAAACCATGAACAAGGGAACTGCCCGTCATTGTTTTTATAAAATTCTCCCTTACCGTACTATAATGGTCAAATTTAAGTTGTGAAGGAGTTAATGACGAATACCCGCTAAGTGCTGATGATTCATTATGGGTAGTATCGTCCTTTATTTTATATATTGTTCCTTTAAGATTGTTTGTCAGCATAGTGAAGTTATCCGCATCAAAAGTGTCGCTGCCGTTGACAGAATTTTTAAGCGCGTACATTTTTTGAATTCTTGCTCTCGGACCTTTCGCGGCTCCGACCAGATAACCTGTGTTTTTCTTTTTATCGATTATTTCAGGCTGTTTTGTCTTATAAAAAGCATTCGTATGCAACGTTTTATTATTTGCAACGACTGTTGACGTTGTATCATAATCATCACCGTCTTCTGCGTTAAGATACATTTTGACTTCATCGACATTCAAAGGGATAACTGTCCCCGCATTAAGATATGCTATATTATTATTATCGTTTATACTTTTCCAGTAATATTCTATACGTGAAACGCTTAGATTTGTATTATATATACTTGATGTGGAAACGTTACCTTGTTTTGTTGAAACAGTTCCCTCGGTAAACATATAAGTTATACGTCGGTTTAACATTTTCATATCTATCGAACCGCCCCAACCGCCACCGGTGGGTTTGGTCGTCCAGCCGACCGATTCGGCGTCGTAATCACCGACGATAGAATATTTAGACACGACGTTTCCGTTATCGCCTAAACCGACCGACGAAGACGAAAGGTTTATCTGACTTTTACCTACGCCGACGTCTGAAAGCGACGCGCTTACTTCGCCCGCGACAAGCCCGACAAGCGTATTTTCGGAATACGTTTTTACCGTTATTCCGTCAAGGTAAAAACCTTTTACGTTCATAAGCGTATCATTAAGCGTATAACCTACAACTTTATTATAGTTGCCGACCACGCCGAACGCGCCGACGATCTGCACTTCTTTACTTGAATTATCGGCGCAATCGAGCATTCCGTTTGCGTCAAATCGTGCGTTCGTAGGATATTTCGTTATATTGCCGTCGCCCTTGGTGTTTGAAACCGTAAGCCCGCTTATGGTATGCCCGTTACCGTTGAAATTACCGATAAAAGGATATTCTTCCGTTCCGATAGGCGGCAACGCACTGCCGAGCAATGACATATCTATGTCTGCGGTAAGTTCAAAATAAGACTGTTTAAGTCCGTTATTTACGCCCGTTTCGCCGCCGTTATAATTGAAATAACCTATATACTGCAACCACGCAAGGTTATACATATGTACTTCGTTTGAAATTTTATATGCGTCGTCTGCCGAACTGCCGTCTCCGCCCGCAAAATATGCGGCTTTTGTCGAACCGCCGAACGACGTCGGCAATTTGACGGTATCGTTATCCGAAAGCCACGCAAAAGAAACGGACGCAAATGCAACTATTATTGCGACCGCTACGGCTACTTTGGCAAATATCTTTTTCATTTTGCGTCCTCCTTATAAGGTTGTACGATGGTTTTATTGCGGGCGGAACCCGGCAAAAGTCGTTTACGGTTTATCATACGAAATTCAGCGGCAATTCACCTTGCCGAGTGAAGGAATATTTATTCAACGGTAAACCACCCTGCCGGGAGTAGGCTCTCCCGATGAAACGGGAGAGGTGGCACGCGCAGCGTGACGGAGAGGGGGCGACCTGCCTAAGGTTGCCACGACCCGTAAACGGGTCTCGCAATGACAGTGTAAAGTGCGTCGCTACGCTCATCGCAATGACAAAGTATAATGACAGAGATTGCCACGACCCGCAAGCGGGTCTCGCAATGACAATGTATTAACAGAGGTTGCCACGCTCGTTTCACTCGCTCGCAATGACGTAATAAAACGAAAATTGCCGCGTCGCTATTGCAATGACCGGATGATCAGGCGTCAGTCGAAACGCAACGAAAGAGCGAAATCCACGACGAATGGTATCGTTATGGGTTCGCCGTCTTCGCCGATTTTGTTCACCTTATCGTTACCTATATTCGCCGAAAATACCGACGCGACAAGCGAATCGTCGTACGTTAAAAACAGCGAAAAGTATTTACGGTTGTTAGCCGCATCGTCGACAAGATAATCGTCAAGCGCGATTTCAAAGTTTATCGGAGCGGCTGTCTGATTAAGAATAGCGGCTTTATCGGGGAAAAAACTCGATAACGTTGTCGGCTTTTTTGCCAGATTAAGAGTATCGTAATCGAAATTTATAACCTTCATACCGAATATGCTTGTCAGAAAATTAGTGGTCTTCCAATTATCGTCGGTATCGGGCAAGAGCGCGTTTTTGGTGTTTCCGACAAAACTTGCGGTAGAGGTTTCAGCCGACAATTTTACAGACGTTATACTTTCCTTGACGAAAACACGCATTATCATATGGTAATCGTCGGTAAGCACGTCGTATTTACCGAGCGTGGCGGTATCGTCAGCGGCGACCTCGAATGTATACGTACCGTCTTTATTGACCGACGCAACCGAATAATATTCGACGCCGAGCACGTTTTTATCGTCGGTAAGACCTATATTCATATTTCCGCCGTCGACTTTATTATTCTGCGCAAACCATGCGAAAGTAAGCGTAACCGCGACGAACAGACTTATGATGCACGTCGTAAATGAGGTTACTATTTTAATTTTTCGTCTTACGGTTTCTTTCATGGCGTTTAAGTTTGCGTGTTTTCTACGGTATATTTATCATTGCGAGGACTATTGCCCGTCAAAAGGTGTCGTGTAATAAAAAAACCGCATTACCCTTAAAAAAGTAATCCGGCAACTGGCTGACTATTTAAGCCCCTATAGTTTTGCGTGATAGCCTCGCGACTATTTTGCTATTTACAGACTATTTAGTTTTATGTTTTGATTATACCCCGAATTTATCGTTTTGTCAACGATTTTTCGTTCGGGTTTGCTATGTGAGCAAGAATTTTCATAATCATCACCGCTAGGCAAACAAAAAATTCGCATCAAATCATTGCATTTACAATATATCTTATGTTATAATTCAAGTGTTATATAAATTATTATTAAATATTTAAGACAATATTTTATTGTTGTTCGGATTACCCCCACTTTATCGGATTTTACGGAGAAACGAATATATGGGCAACAACCTTACTTTTTCCCTATATGCGGAAGTAAATTTATTATGTATAATTTTACTTTTGATTATGATGACGAAAGCGGCAAAATACGGTCTGGACTCATCGCCGAAAAAACACGCGTTTCTTGCGTCGATGGGGTTCACCGCATTTATGAACGCTTTCGATATTTTATGGTTCGCAGGGCTTACGCGCGCCGTCGATATATCCGTCGATTTAATGTATGTGATCGGCTGTTTCTATTTTATGAACCTTGCTCTGTCTTCGTACAGTTGGTTTTTATTTACCGAAATAGTTCAGAACCAAAAAACGTCTAAAAGCGCAAAACTGATAGGTCTTACGTCACTGCCGCTGTTTGTATTGTTGGCTTTGCTCATATCCGCTCCGTTCACCGGCTGGCTTTACAGTTTCAATGCCGACGGCGATCTGATATACGGACCGCTTTATTATCTTCAACATATATTCGGTTTCGGCTATGCGATAGTAGCATCGCTTAAAGTTTTTATCATTACAATGAAAAAGCGTACCGTCAGACGTGATTCTTATATAACGATGTTCAGTTTCGCCGTTCCGCCTGTCGTCTGTATGATTTTACAGTCGATTTTTCAGGACTTACCAATTATATCGATTTCTCCTACGATAAGTTTCCTGCTGATTTTCACGAATTCGTTGAAACTGCAAATTTCGCTGGATCCTCTTACGGGCATAAGCAACCGCAGAATGCTGATAGCCGAACTTAACAACAGAATAAAACACCTTAAAAAAGACAAGGTGTTATACTTTCTGTTTATGGACATCGACTCATTTAAGGAGACCAACGATTTATACGGTCACCGCGACGGCGACAAAGTTCTTCAGGTGATAGCCGATGCTCTGCGTTCGGCATGTCTGGCTGAAGACGGTTTCTGCGCCCGTTACGGCGGCGACGAATTCGCCGTAATTCAGGAACTTCAAAAAGGCGAAAACGTCTCTTCGACGATCTCACGCATAAAATCCGCAATATCGCGCCGTTGTCTGCAAGAGAACTTTCCGTTTAACGTAAGCCTGAGTATCGGCTACGCGATGTTCGACCCCGAAAACGAATCCGCGCAAAGTCTTATAGAATTCGCCGACAAGCATATGTATGCCAAAAAACAGGCGAAAAAAAACACCGTCGAACCCGTTTCGGGCGAAGGCGAAAATGCGCCGAAACCCGTCGACGGTGAAATCGATCCGCTTACGGGCATACTCAATTTCACCGGCTTTTATAACCGCATAAACGACTGGATAGCAAAAAATCCCGATAAAAAATTCCGCATTCACCGCTATGACCTCGACCACTTCAAAGACATAAACGGCGTATACGGACACGAACTCGGCGACGCGCTTTTGAAAGACATAGCAAGGTATATGAAGCGTTTCGACGACGAAACGAGTTTTTCCGCTCACCTGTACGCCGATCACTTCATGCGGTTCTGCGCCGAAGACGCACTGCCCGTTCAGGATTATTACGATAACTTTTCCGAAACTTTCGCAAACTACCGTCTGTCTATCCCCATAACGATGCACATGGGCGTTTACGATCTGTGCGAAAAAGGCGAAGATCCGTACACGATGATGTACAAAGCGTTGCTGGCTTTACAGACGATAAAGGGCGATATGAATAACACCGTTGCGTTTTACGAGTCGGGAATGATGAAACAGGAACGCGAAAAACTGAGTCTTCTTAAAGACGTCGATTCCGCGATAGAAAACGACAATTTTGAAATATGGTTCCAACCCGAAATCGATTACATGACGAAACGGGTTTTCAGCGCGGAGGCTCTCATACGCTGGCGTCATCCGGAAAAAGGATTCATATTGCCCGACACGTTTATACCTCTGCTTGAAAAAAGCAACTGCATAAGCAAAGTCGACAAATACGTCATCGAAAAAACCTGCGCGTATATACGCAAGTGGTTAAATCGCAATCCGTCTTTGCCCGTGCAGATTTCGGTAAACCTGTCGCGACAAGACGTTTTGAGCGAAACGTTTATGACTTTCATAAGCGACACGGTAAACAAGTACGACGTTCCGCATTCCGCACTGCACTTTGAAGTTACCGAAAGCGCGTATATGGACAAAACAGATCAACTTATAAGCGGCGTCGAAAATTTACGCAAAAAGGGATTCTCCGTCGAAATCGACGACTTCGGCGCAGGATATTCTTCGCTTAACACGCTGAAAGATATGGACGTCGATAAACTTAAACTCGATATGAAATTCCTTTCCGACACGAGCAATTTCGAGAAGGAAAAAACGATAATATCGGCAGTAATAAAAATGTCGCACACGCTTGGATTGCCCGTCATCGCCGAAGGCGTCGAGACTAAAGAACAAGCCGAAATGCTTATGAACTTCGGTTGCAACGAAATGCAGGGATACTATTTCAGTAAACCCGTACCTGCGGAAGAATACGAAAAACTGCTGTTCGGCGAAACAAAAGTTGCACATCTGTAATTACGCATATAAGGCGGTTATTCAAATTCGACGCTCCGCCCGGGCGACGACGAATAGTCGCCTTTTTTCATATTCCGCATCGTCGCTTAAAGCAAGAATTACGCCGAAATTTTCACCTCGTCCGACGCCTTCGGTTCGGCAAAATTCATAACTGTCGTCATAATAATATTTCCACCGCTTTAATATCTATGAGAAACGACGACTTTTTGTTACGAACAAACCGCCCCCGAAAACGCATAAAGCGTTTTCGGGGGCGGTTGATCATATTACGATTTACATTTCGAGTTCGTCCAACGTCTTTGAAAACGTCGGAAGTACGTTCTTGCGGAAATAGACCACGGCGTCGTCCGTCACGGCGTTGAGTTCTTTGCCGATGGCCTCTTTTGCTTTAAGAAATTCCTTGTTGCCGACTTTGAGTTCTTCGAGACATTTGATATACGCGCATATCCGATCGGCGTATTTCATCAGTTTGTGTTCTTCGGAATTAGGGTCGTCGAGTATGAAATCGGCATAGCATGACTGCAACTCTTCGGGAAGTTTGCTTATAAGCCGCTCGTTGGCGTCTTTTTCGAGATTTTTATACGCCGAATTTATATCGCGGTTAAAATACTTGATCGGCGTCGGCAAATCGCCCGTAACGACCTCGCTGGTCTCGTGATAAACGGCAAGACACAGTGTCTTATATTCGTCGACGCAACCGCCGAACATACGGTTTTTGATTACGGCAAGCGCATGAGCGACGACGGCGACTTCCCAACTGTGTTCCATAATGTTTTCTTCGGAAGTCGAACGCATAAGCGCCCAGCGTTTTATGTACTTCATACGCATTAAATACGCGTAAAAATCAATATCTTTCGACATGTCATATACCTCTTTTTATTTCGACCGTCGACGGAAACGCATTCGCGGAAACGTCTGCCGTCTCTTCGACCGTGGCGGATTTCAGATTTACACACCCTCCGAACGCTCTGTCGCCTATTTTCATTACCGCCGTAAGCGTAAGTTTTTCCAGATTCACGCACCCCGAAAACGCGTCGGACGCTATCTGTTGTGTTCCGTTATACACCCCTTCGGTTCCGGAGGCGTTCTTGCCGTAGACAACTTCGGTAAGCGTATCGCAATCGGCGAACGCTCCCGCGCCGGTTTTAGCGACGGTAACGGGAATAACTACCGACAGAATTTCGTTTCTGCCTGCAAAGCCCCTCGGCGCGATCGTGATTACGTCTTTTTCGTTATAAGTTTCGGGAATTATCAGCCTTGACGGCAACGTGACGTCGGCTTTCGCGGCGATTATATACGCAAGTCCGTCGTCGGTAACGGTAAATTCAAAATAACTTTCGTTCGTAGGATCTCCGTCTTTCGTATGCGGAAAATCAAGCGGAGCCCGATCACAACCGCAGACAAATGCAAGCGCAACAAACGCCGCCGATAAAATCGCCAAAAACCTCTTTTTCATTTCAATTTCCTCCGTCGCCCCGGCGACAATCTAAGTATATTATAAATATTCGCCTTTGTCAAGAAACAAGTATAAAATATAAAAAGGAGAGGCGATTTAGCCCCTCCTTATATCCGTATGACAACCGTTTACGCCGCCGAAGAAGAGTCGAAAGGTATTTCGACTTCCTGCGAACCGGCATAAGAGAATTTATATCCCGTATCGGTCTTCGTAACGGTTATGTTTATAGTGGTTTTGCCGAGTTCGTAACGAACGCGGTATACGTTGTCGTCGGTAAGGTCTTTTTCGATTACGAATTCACCTAAACCGCCTTTGAATTTAAGCGATATGGTGGTCTTTCCGTTTTCGGTTTCAAATTCGAGTTCGCTTTCCTGTATGGTTCTGCCGTTGACGACTATTTTAAGTTCGTAAGAAACTTCGTGATCGTCTTGCTCCTTTTCGGATTCGTAAGTAAATTCGATGTAGTTTCTGTCATCGATCTTCGTGTAAAATTCGACCGAGAATTCGCTGTCGTCGCCCTCGACTTCGAGTTCGCGCTTACCGCTTACGTTATACTCGCCGCCGTCATATACAACTACGCCCTCGAACGTCGTCGAAGTCTTGAATTCCGCCACTTCGTCATCGTCGTCTTCGTCGGGAAGTTCTGTTTCGCTTTTCGTCGACGTCTCGTTATAATACATCTTGCAGGTCTCTTCGCCGTTGACCGATACCGTCATGACGTAACTGTACTTCGCGTACTTTTCGTCTCCGTCGGTATTGATTTCGACAGTCTCGCTTATGCTGCCCGAAACAAGTTTATCGAAAGTCATAATCTCGTCTTTAAGGCTCGGCAGATACCCGGACATATAATCGTACGGATCATCCGTGGTTTTGTCGGTTGCGGCAAGAGCCCCGTCGGCAGACGCAAGAGACGCAGCCTTATTCGTCTTGCTTAAATACGACGCCCCGGTAACCGCCGACGTCGCATATACGTCTTTTGCGGTTGTAGCGGTTGCGGAATCGTCTTTCTTTGAATTGTCGGCGCAACCGGCAGCCACACCGAGGCACAACGCCGCAGAGAGCGTCAGAGATCCTATCGCGGTAAACAATTTACTTTTCTTCATAAACATTATCTCCTTTAATTTGCGGAACTTTTCGTCCCTTTCTGCCCTATATACGTTTCTAAGGTCGCGATTTTACGAAGTTTTGTAAATTTTTTTTACGAAAGTTTTTTAAGTTCGTAAAATTTACCCTTTTTAGCCATAAGTTCGTCGTATGTTCCGCATTCGACGCATACGCCGTCTTCCATTACGACTATTCTGTCTGCATTGCGTATAGTAGACAGTCTGTGCGCGACGATAAAAGTCGTCCTGCCCCTGACGCTTTTCGATATGGCGTTCTGAACGTGTTTTTCGGACAGGTTATCAAGCGCGGAAGTCGCCTCGTCAAGAATAAGTATACGCGGATTTCTTATAAGCGCACGGGCAATCGTTATGCGTTGTTTCTGCCCGCCCGACAACTTGCCGCCGTTTTCGCCTATCATCGTATCTATTCCGTCTGGAAGTTCGCTTAAAAATTCGTCGACGTCGGCATCTTTTATCGCCTTCTGCAAGTCTTCTTCGGAATACGTCTCCATTCCGTAAGTTATGTTTTCGCGTATCGTACCCGAAAACAATATGCTGTTTTGCGGAACGACCGATATATGATGACGATATTCGGATAAGTCGAGTTCGTCGGTTGACTTATCGTCGATATACAGTTTGCCGAGCGTCGGCATCATGAAACCGATTATAAGGTTCATTATCGTAGATTTACCCGACCCCGACGAACCGACGAAAGCCACGCATTCACCCGCTTTTACGTCAAGCGAAAAATCCTTTACGACGAACTGCTCGCCGTCGGGATACTTATACGAAACGTCGTCGAAACGAACTCTGCCCTCGATGTCGCCGATTTTCTTTTTACCGATATTGTATTCGACGTCTTTGGCGTTCATTATCTCGGATACCGATTCGAGAGCCTCGGCGCCGGCGCCGATCTGCGGCATTACGTTTACGAGAGCCGTAACGTATGCCGACAACGACGAGAACATCGACTGATAAAGTACAACGTCGCCGACTGTTATGTATTTTTTCAGAGCAAGACAAGCGCAGAAAACAAGACACAAGGCGTTAAGCAAAGTATTCACGACCCACGTCCACGCCCCGAAACGCGCGATGGTTCTGTCGACGTTTCTGCCCGACCCCTCGAGTTGTCTTATACCTTCCTTTACGTTTCTGATTTCGGTTTCTTCGAGTCCGTGCGACTTGGTGACAGGGGTCATCACGAGCATATTCGTGAGTTTATTGCTCATGTTTTCGGTCTTTATACGATAGTCGCGGTTACTGAGTCTGATTTTTTTACGGAATATTACGGTAAGGAAGACATTGATCGGAATAACGCATATGAAGAACAACGCAACGAATCCGTTTTTGTAAAACGCAATGACAGCCGAAATTACCGCGCTGATAAGATTCGGTATGATATTCTGCAGAATGCAGTTGAAAAGGTTATCGACCGAATCGGTATCTTTGAGGAATTTAGACTGTATTTCGCCCGTCTCCATATCTTTATGATATGTAATAGACAGGCTCTGCAACTTTCTGACCACCGTGCCTTTAAGCCCCGCGCTGGTGCGACGCAAAGTCTTGCTGACGATATGCCAACGCCAGATCGTAGTGGGGATATTCATCATTATTACGAACAGCATTATCGCCGAATCTACGCCTATCGCCCGCCATGTCGCGTAAGTCGCCTCGCCGTTCGCTATCGCCGCCGTTACCGCGTTGATTATATCCGACGTAGCCAGCGGAACGACGTAAAGCGGCGCTGATTGCAGAATGTATACGAACGAACTCAGGATGACAGCCCAGAGGTTTATCTTCATTATATTGCTTAAAAAGCGGTTCTTTTTTCTTCCGCGTCTATCTTCGTCTTCGCGGAAAAGGTAGTCATAATCGGGAATTACGTTATCGCTGCGTTTACGCATATATTGTTACTCCGTATATGTAATATGAAAAAGGGTAAGTCCGACAGAACTTACCCTTTTGTGCAACAGATTATATATTATTTGCTTTTCGCTGTCAAGCGTTGCACTTAAAATTTTCAATCGCGATTAAAAATATCTTCTTTCATAATATCGAGCAGATCGGAAAGCGCGTCGCCGAAGTCGTCTTCGTCGGTATCGTCAAGTTCTTCGAGACACTCTTCGAGGTCTTCTCTGCAATCTGCGAGTTCCTCTTTAAGTTTTACGATGTCCTTACCGCGAACGACCGCAAGCGGCGTAAAGCCGAGATCGAAACCGTATTTGCCGCCGAAATAATTCAGTTGAAGTATCATATCTGCAGACAGCGTAACGTATGACGAATTATCGTCGACCTCGGCGAATTCTTTCAAAAACGTATCGATATACTGCATTTTTTTATCGACTTCGCTTTTAAGCTTCGACTTCAAATCATTCAGCGCGCTTTTCGCATAGTCCTTTATATGGTGATTTTCGTAATATTCTTCCAGCGCGTCGAGTTCGTCGTCGTCTAAAAATTTAGTCACTATACCGGACGACCAATCGCTTATAACGTTCATTACCGAAGTCATCACTTCGTTTTGCTTATCGCGCAGAATTTCCCGGGTGGTTGTATCGTAAGCGGTAAGGCTTATTCGTTTGCCGTCCGTCAGAACGTTGATTTTTTTCAGTTCGTCGCATATTTCGCGCGTGGCGACGTCTATCTTTTTACCCGTATAACGGCTGCCGTACAAAAAGTTTACGCCGTCTTCGTTCAACCCGGTCTGCTTTATCACGTTGTCGTCTTTATCGACTGTAAGTTGAACGGCGGGATTTACCGAAATAACCACTTCGTAGCCTGCCGAAACCGCAGGCGTTACGGTTGCGGGTTTAAGCGCGAACGGCAATACGATCGCCGCAATCAGCACCGCGGCGACGCCCGCAAGTCCGAAACCGAATCTTACGCCGAAAGGTTTCCGATGCGTTTTCGCGTTCGCTTTCGCGCGCTTTCCGGCGACTGCGTTCCAGTCGACCGAACTTTCGATTTTATCGGATAAATCCGGGATATTTCCGTTTACTTCTTTTCGTAAATTCCTGATTATTTTCATCGGTACGCCTCCTTGTTGATTTTTCGCAATTTTTTAAGTATGGTCTTGTATTCGTAATTTACGGTCGAAATCGGCTTACCCAGCATTTTTGCCACTTCGGTCTGGGTATAACCGATTATCGCTATGTTTTCGAGAATGAAATATTCTTCGTCGTCAAGCACGCTCCTGCACTTATCCAGCAAAGGGAAATCGGTGGAATATTCGTCGGTTTTTGAAATCGGCAAATCTTCGATTTCTACCGATTTATCGGTTTTGGAATCTTTTCTGACGGCATCCAGCGCCTTGTTTTTCGTTATCGTTATCAGATACGGCAACGGGTCGCCGTCGATCGACTGCATATTGTTGAGAAACGATATGTACGCATCCTGCATAACGTCTTCGATAAAAAACTCGTCGCGGCTGTATTTTCGCACGGTAAAATAGACCGACCGTTTCGTCAGAGTATAAAACCTCGAAAAATATTCTTTTTTACCCGCTTTGAGTTGTTCAAAAAGCGTTTTGATTTCGGAGCGTTCCATTTTCACCTTATATACGATCGTCCTGCGCCGATTTTACGAATTTTTATAAATTTTATCAGATTTATTTTTATTTGGCAACTTTTTCGTAAGAAAAACCGTATGCCCGCCGATACGCCAAAAAAAACGGAGCCCGAAAGGCTCCGTTTTAATAATCTTTTACGTCGATTGCCTTACGCCTTATAAACTACATTGCCGCCTATAACCGTATAAAGCACGTTATAATCTTTATCGAGAACGGTGAAATCGGCTCTCTTACCGACTTCGATGCTGCCGCGCTCGTTATATACGCCGAGGTTCTTCGCGGGGTTCGCCGATGCAAAATCAACGGCATCGGTCAGACTTACGCCGACTTTTTCGACAAGGTTCTTTACGGCGACGTTCATACGCAGAACACTGCCCGCCAGAGTTCCGTCCGCAAGTCTTGCTTCGCCGTTTTTGACGAACACCTGCTGACCGCCGAGTTCGGACAAACCGTCGGGCATTCCCTTAGCCCTCATCGCGTCGGTTATGAGCGTGAATTTATCGTGAGGCTTATTCTTTACGAAAATCTTTATCGCAGGCACGCTCACGTGAATCGTGTCGCAGATCATCTCGCAGTTAAGATCGTCGAAAAGCATTGCCGCACCGACGACGCCAGCCTCTCTGTGATGAAGCGGAGTCTGCGCGTTATAAGTATGCGTAACGTTGCTTGCGCCGGCTTTTACGGCATTTTCGACGTCGGAATACTTTGCGCCCGTGTGACCTATCGACGCGACGACGCCGATGTTTTTAAGGTGCTTTACGAGGTCGAGACCGCCGTCGACTTCGGGGGCAAGAGTAACTATTTTTATGTTACCGCCCGATACGGCGTTATATTCGTCGAAAGTCACGGGGTCGGGTTTCGCGACGTATTCGAGGGGTTGCGCGCCTACGTGCTTGGGAGAAATGAACGGACCTTCGAGGTGTACGCCGAGGACTTCCGCCCCTCTGAATTCTCCCTTTTCTTTAACCTCTCTGACATTCTTCAACGCGGCGGAGATGTTCTCCTTGCTCTGCGTCATCGTAGTCGCGAGAAAAGCGGTCGTACCCTCTTTTGCGACGTATTCGGAAATAGTCTGCAGAGCCTCTTCGGTCGCATCCATAGCGTCCGCCCCGCCCGCGCCGTGAATATGTTCGTCGATAAACCCGGGAAGAACTACGCCGTCGGTTTCAAACAGACTGTCTATTTTGCCCGCATCGTCGCCGATATATGCGATTTTGCCGTTTTCGAAACCGATATTCGTCTTTACTATTCCTTTACCCGCGATATACGCGGAAACGTTTTTAAGACCTTTCATACGTCACCTATATCAGAGAAGAGATGCGGCTGCCTCGTCGCATACCAGCGTGCAATCGGGATGCAACTGCAACACGCTTGCGGGAACGTTTTCGCTTACCTCGCCTTTTACGAGTCCGTAAACGGCTTTAGCCTTATTCGCCCCGTTGGCAAGAATAAGTATCTTCTTCGCGTTCATTATGTTCTTAAGCCCCATGGTGAATGCCTGACGGGGCACTTCGTCAATAGACGCGAACATCCTCGAATTATCCTTTATAGTGCTTTCGGTAAGATCGACGATATGCGTCACGCTGCCGAACGGCGTTCCCGGTTCGTTGAACGCGATATGTCCGTTGGACCCTATTCCGAGTACCTGTATATCCTGCTGCATGCCCTCGAGCAGTTTATTGTATCTGTCGCATTCGGCTTGTCTGTCCGTCGCTTTTCCGTTTTCGATATTCGTATTTTTAAGGTCGATATCTATATGATCGAAAAGGTTATGACGCATAAAATAAACATAACTCTGATCGCTCGAATAATCGAGACCCGCATATTCGTCGAGATTTACGGTTTTTATATTTTTATAACTCGTGCCGTTTTCGTTATGGTCTTTTATCATGTTTTTGTAAAGACCGATCGGCGTCGAACCCGTTGCAAGACCGAGAATCGCCCCGGGATTGTTTTTCACTACATTTTCCATTACTTCAAACGCCTTCGCGCTCATTTCGTCGTAATCTTTGGCGATAATTACTTTCATTTTTATTCTCCTTTTTATATTTTTTGCGAGCGACCCGATCCGACCGCCCGCAATTACTTATATTTTATTATTTACGCGATGCCGCAAGAGACGCCGCCGCGATACTCTGACCGACGCGTCTGTTCTTTTCGTCGGGCATTTCGAGTTCGAATTTAAGTTCGGGGAACTCTGCCGCAAGAACCTCTTTGGCTTTCGCGATAACGATATTCCCGCCCTCGCCGCTGGTGACTCTGCCGAGCAGCAATACATGTTTAATGTCATAGAACATAGCGTAATAAGGCAACGTATATCCGAGATAAATACCTATATCTTCGTATATAGTCTTTGCAAGCGGATCGCCTTCTGCCATGAGTTTCTGTATAACTTTAAGTTTTTCGGCGGGACTTAACCCTTCTTCAAACTTAAATCCTCCGTTTTCGGCAAGTTTTATGACGCTGTCCTGCGAGAAGTATTTGACGCCGCAGCCGTAATCTCCGCTCCATTCGTCGACCATGGAGTTTTCGTTATAATCAACGGGCACGAATGCGAGTTCGGAAAGCCAGCCGTTAAGACCGCCGTCTTTATTGATATATCCGACAGCCTCGCTCGTCCCCATGGCGATACCGAGAACTTCGTTGTCGTTAAGATCTATCGCTCCGGCAAGAGCGGTTACGTCGCCGTCGTTTGCGACTTCGAGCGGAACGTCGCCCATTTCTTTGGCGATGTCGATATACATCGTCTTTACGCGCTTTTCAAAATCGGCGTCGTTTACTTTAAGGAAGAGCGATGCGACCATGATTTTATTGTTGACGTAAACGCCCGCGCTCGAAACGCCGATCGCGTCTACCCTAGGCATTTTGCTTGCCGCGGTCTTCATAGCCGTCAATATTTCGCGATAATGATATTCGGGGTCGGGATTGATTTTCGGGAACCATACGACCTCTTCGCTGTAAACGACTTTACCGTCGACGACCGCGCTGACTTTACGGTCGCTGCCGCCGGCGTCGAAACCGATTCTGCAACCGTCGAGATGACCGCCGACTTTAAGCGAGCATTTCTTCTCCGCGGGGAAAGTGTTTTCGTCGGTTTTTACAACCTCGAATTTACTCTCGTAAACCCTTTCCATAAAGCCCTTGTCGAAAGCGCGAAGTCCGTTATCTGTATAGGCATTTTTTATATATTCGTATATCCCGTCGTCGCCGCAGATATAGATTTTATATCCGCCGACCACCCAGAGAATGGTCTTGACGAGTCTTTCCGCCATACGATTGTTGCGGTCTGCGTTTTTCTCGTCGGCAAACACGTCGTACGCGTAAACGTATTTATATCCGTCGTTTCTTTCGACGCAGATTTTCAAAGGCTTATGAGCCGCCTTTGCGACGTCCGCCTTATATGCGGCGAACTCGAGATACATAGGTTTGAATTGCTTGTCCAGCGTAGGTACGAATTTCATATGTTAATCTCCTTACGTCTCAATTATAACTCTTTATAAAAAAAAGAGGTAGTTATAATATTTACCTCTTTTTATACTTTATTACAATATGCTGTTTTTATACTCTCTCGGCGTCATCGTCGTTATACGTTTGAAAGTCTTGGTAAAGTGCGGCAGAGAATCGAAACAGAGCGAAGACGATATTTCGGAAAAACTCCTGTTTTCCCTGATGAGTTTCTTGCTCTCCTCTATTTTCAGTTCGAGATAATACCCGATAATAGTCTTACCCGTACGCTTTTTGAACGTCTTGCAAATCGTTGTCTTTCCGTAGTGGAGAGCGTCGGATATTGCGTCCAGCGTGATATTGCCGTAGACGTTGTTTTCGAGAATTTTGACTATTTCGTCTTCGAGCGCGTCGGAGTCCTCGATTTTGGATATGAATACCTCTTTCGACGCAGGCTTTGCCGTTTCGACGCGGATAAGTTTGATGAACAGTTCTTCCAGATTGTTTCTGATTACCTGCCCGCCGCCGACGCTCGGTTCGCTTTTCAGCACGAGTTTGTCCAGGTTGGGGTTAAAATCGGGCAACTGGAAAGTGCTTTTAGCCTCGCTCATTATAGACGCCAGCAAATACCTTAAATCTTCGGGCACGACGAATTTTTTGCCTTTGAAGTAATTCATCGTCTTGGAGCGACATTCAAAACTGACGATAAATATATTCGGGTCGCTTACCCCGTCGCATTCGACCGAATGAACGGCGTTCGGCGCGATGAAAACGATCTCGCCTTTTTTAAGCAGTCTTCTGTCGCCCTCCACCGTTATGAAAACGGAATTTTTATCGCAGTAAATAATCTCCCAGAAGTTATGTTTTTCCTGAGGGAACGAATATGTCTTTACGAGTTTCTGGTAGTGTACGGTAACTATCTTCGAGATCGTGAGAAGGCTCGAAATTTTATACATATAGAAAGTTTTTTCTTCCAATGTTCAGCCCTCCTTTTGTATATTCGTTTACATTATAACATAACGCGCAATATATTGCAATATTTTACGAAAAATATTTTAACGTATTTTATAAATAAATCCCCGTCGGACTTTAATCTGACGGGGATAATTGTCAATCGAGAGATACGGTAATAGAACTTTCGTAAGTTTCCTGCCGCGGCAGGATGCCGATGTTTGCTTTATCGGTAAGTTTTTCGACTTTGCCGTCGAGCGACGGAAGATTTTCCCATGGCTCTATGCAGACGTACGGCGCGTCGGTCTTTACGGCGTGCCACAATCCGACGTAAGGCATATTCGGATATTTCACCGTTACGGACTTGTCGGTCTTATCGCTTTTAAGCGTGAGCGAATCGCCCGCGCCGCGAAGTATAACGGCATCGTCGTCGAACATATCGTGTTTAAGCCTTATTATGCGGTCTTTTTCAAGAGGATAATCAACCGCCTTGCCGCTCATGAGATAACTTTCGGTAAGCGTCATTCTTTCGGGGCGGACAGGCAAAGACGTTTCGAGATAATAATCTTCAAAATCGCCGCCGTCGAACGGAACGTTGAACCCCGGATGACCGCCGAGACCGAAATACATTACGTCGTTGCCTACGTTTTTTACGACGTACTTAATCGTAAGGCGATTGCCGCAAAGTGAATAAACCGCTTTGAATATGAACGCGAACGGATAATGCGCGAACGTATCGTCGTTTGCCGAATACGCGAAAGTCATTGATTTACACGTCTTTTCGACGAGTACGAACTCGACTTTTCTCAACAATCCGTGCGGATTCATTCCGTATTCTTTTCCGCCGAGCGAATACTTTCCGTCATACAGTCTGCCGACTATCGGGAACAGTATCGGGCTGCGTCCTTTCCAGTATTTTTCGTCGCCCTGCCAAAGGTGTTCTATATTGCCGTTTTTTCTGTAAATGCTTTTGAGTTCCGCGCCGACCGTGTCGACCGCGACCTTCATGTATTCGTTTTCTATTGCGTAAACCATTTTATGTATCTGCCTTTTCATCGTCTTCGGACACCATTCTGCCGAAGAATTTATTACCGAGCATAAACGAATTAAGTTTTTCGGAATCTACGTCTATTATACGGTTTATCATTTCGCCGAATACGTCGCTCATCGATACGACCGGAGCGTGATCCGAAAATTTTTCGGCGACGGCAGATAACGCTTTATAGAGCGGTACCGCCGTTTCGTCCGCCATGTCGACTCCGTCTAAAACGTCATACAGATCGAGTACAGCGTTGAACGCTTTTACCGATTCTCTGTTACTTATCCATACGCGGAGCGCGATATATCCCGCAATCGCGAGAGCAGCACCGACGATCGACATCCATGCGCTTTCTTTCATTATGGCAAACACGACCAACGTAACACCTCCCGCAAAAAGCAGCGGGAACGCCGCCAGCAGAAATTTAAGACTCTTTTCGGTCGCCATATAAGACGGAATCGATTCTTTCAGCGATTTTTCGACTTTCGCTTTAACGTCTTTGCGGGTTTCTTCGACGTACTTTTCCATTTCTTCGTCGGTAAACTTCCGCTTTTCGTAAAAGTTTTTATACGTCGCTTTTATATCCGCACGTTCGTCTTTGTCCGCCACGGAAATTGCCTTATTGAGGTATTCCGTATGGCTTTCGTCTTTAACGTCGGTATAGTTTTTGGTCTTTACCGCAACCATCGCCATATATACGCGGTAATCGGTTTCGGTAAGAGTCATCGCCTCGGAGACCTTTCCTTCAGCCTCTTCGTAACGCTCTTTCGCAATAAGACCGTAACACTCGTCAAGCAGAAGTCTCACCTTGTGATAGTCTTCGCCGTGAGCCTCTTTTGCGGTCTCTCCGCTCTCGGTAACCGATTCGTAATATTTAGTTGCCTGTAACGCCGAAATCGTCTGTCCGCAGTTCGGGCAGACTACCTGCCCCGATGCGGTTCCGACGGTGAAATCTTCGCCGCAAAGCGGACAACGGGCGTTTAAGCGTTCGTTGTCACTCATAACGTATTATTCCCATTCGATCGTAGCCGGCGGTTTGGAAGTTATGTCGTAAACTATCCTGTTTATATCCTGCACCTCGTTGACTATACGGGTAGAAATTTTTTCGAGGACGTCATACGGAATACGCGCCCAGTCGGCAGTCATTCCGTCGACGCTGGTTACGGCGCGGAGCGCAAGCGTATAAGAATACGTTCTGCTGTCGCCCATAACGCCTACCGAACGACAATTTGTAAGAACAGCGAAATACTGCCAGATTTCTCTGTTGAGTCCCGCTTTTGCGATTTCTTCGCGGTAGATATAGTCTGCATCCTGCAGAGTTTTAATCTTTTCGCGGGTGATGTCGCCGATGATACGAATCGCAAGCCCCGGACCCGGGAAAGGTTGACGCATGACGATTTCTTCGGGCAGACCGAGTTCAAAACCGACTTTTCTGACTTCGTCTTTGAAGAGGTCTCGCAAAGGTTCGATAATTTCCTTGAAATCGACGACGCTCGGCAATCCTCCGACATTGTGGTGCGATTTGATAACCGCGCTTTTGCCCTTGCCGCTCTCTATTACGTCGGGATAAATCGTACCCTGTACGAGATAATCGACTTTGCCTATCTTTTTAGCCTCGTCTTCAAATACTTTTATGAATTCGCCGCCGATGATCTTTCTCTTCGTTTCGGGATCGGAAACGCCGGCAAGTTTATTCAGAAATCTGTCTGCGGCATCCACCTTTATCAGATTCATTCCGCGTTCTGTCTTAAACGTTCTGTAAACGTCTTCCGCCTCGTTTTTCCTGAGCAAGCCGTGATCGACGAATATGCATGTAAGGTTGTCGCCTACCGCCTTGTGAATAAGCGTTGCCGCAACTGCGCTGTCGACACCGCCGCTCATCGCGCAAAGGACTTTTTTGTCGCCGCACTTTTCTTTTATCTTCGCAACCTGTTCTTTGACGAAATTCGCCATAGTCCAGTCGCCCGAAACCTTACAGACGTTATAGAGGAAGTTCCTCAGAATTTCCGTACCCTGTTTCGTATGCATAACTTCGGGGTGGAACTGCACGCCCCACACTTGCTCGCCCTCGATCTGATAAGCGGCAATGGCAACCTCATCAGTCGAAGCGATAGCCTTGAAATTATCGGGAACGGCCGTAATGGTATCGCCGTGCGACATCCACACCTGTGTATTTTCCCGCACATTCTTGAATAAGACATTGTCTTTACAGAAACGGGACAGATGGGCACGCCCGTATTCGCGGCTCTGTGCCGGCTCTACTTTTCCGCCGTTGCTGTAAGCCAAGAACTGTGCCCCGTAGCAAATTCCCAAAATGGGATATTTTCCCCGTATCTGCGACAAGTCGGTCTTGAAAGCCTTACTGTCGTATACAGAGAAAGGACTACCCGACAGTATGACGCCTTTGATGTTCTCATCGTCATACGGGAATTTATTATAAGGCAGTATCTCGCAGTAGATATCGAGCTCCCGCACACGGCGGCCTATGAGCTGCGTAGTCTGCGAGCCGAAATCGAGAATGATGATTTTTTCTTGCATATATGTTGATGATAAGTTTTTACTCCACGATAAGGGTTGCTTATGCCCGCAAAAGTAATCATATTACGCCACATGCGCAAATGATTAGCCACAACCGTTCCGTCAGAACTCCGAAGTGAAGTGGAAACGGATTTTCGGGAAATCGCTCTGCGCCATCTGCAACACATAACCCGAATCGGCCAGAAATACATCGCGACCATCTCGATCTTTGGCCATAAACTGGTATTTACGTTTCTTGAAATTTTCAAGAGCTTCGACATCGTCGCTCTCGACCCAGCAGGCTTTATAGAGGCTGATGGTTTCCCAACGGCATTGAGCCCCATACTCATGCAGCAACCGGTACTGAATGACCTCAAACTGCAATTGACCTACCGTACCGATAATCTTGCGACCGTTGAACTGATTGACAAACATCTGGGCCACACCCTCGTCCATCAACTGATCGAGCCCTTTGTTCAACTGCTTGGTCTTCATCGGGTCGGTATTCTCGATATATTTGAACATCTCGGGCGAAAAACTGGGCAATCCCTTGTAATGAAGATCCTCTCCTGCCGTAAGTGTATCTCCGATCTTGAAGTTTCCCGTATCGGGCAGACCTACTATATCACCGGGATAGGCCTCGTCGACCGTAGACTTGCGCTGCGCCATAAAGGCCGTAGGGCTTGAAAAACGCATCATCTTGCCCAAGCGCACATGCTTATAGTTTTCGTTCCGGACAAATGTTCCCGAACAGACTTTCACGAACGCAATGCAACTGCGATGATTGGGATCCATATTGGCATGTATCTTGAAAACGAATCCTGAAAAAGCCTCTTCTTCGGGACGAACCTCCCGCTCTATCGCCTGTACAGGACGCGGAGACGGAGCAATCTCGACAAAACAATCGAGCAACTCCCTCACTCCGAAATTATTGAGTGCCGACCCGAAAAATACCGGAGCTAAATCGCCCGACAAATATTTTTCGACATCGAAATCGGGATATACTCCGGAAATCAATTCCAAATCGGCACGAAGCTTGGTCGCATCGGACTCTCCGATATGCTTCTCCAACTCGGGACTGTCGATATCCCGAAATTCTATCGCCTCGGTAACAACCTGCTTACTGGGCGTATAAAGATTGAGATTCTTCTCATATATGTTGTAAACGCCCTTGAAACGTTGGCCGATATTGATAGGCCAACTGAGCGGACGTACCGCAATCTTCAACTCCGATTCTATCTCATCGAGCAGGTCGAACGGGTCTTGACCTTCACGGTCGAGCTTATTGACGAAAACGATAACCGGCGTCTTGCGCATGCGGCACACTTCCATCAATTTACGCGTCTGTGTTTCAACGCCTTTTGCTACATCAATTACGATAATAACACTGTCGACAGCCGTCAATGTGCGGTAAGTATCTTCGGCAAAATCTTGGTGTCCGGGCGTGTCGAGAATATTTATTTTATAATCGCCGTAATTGAATCCCATCACCGAAGTGGCTACCGATATACCTCTTTGCTTCTCGATTTCCATCCAGTCCGAGGTAGCGGTTTTCTTTATCTTGTTCGATTTCACGGCTCCGGCAACATGGATAGCGCCGCCGAAAAGCAAAAGTTTCTCGGTAAGGGTCGTTTTACCCGCATCGGGGTGGCTGATAATAGCAAATGTGCGTCGTTTCTGAATCTCTTCGGTAAATGTACTCACGTCGTATCGGTTGTTTTTAGTTTTGACTCTGCAATATGGCGATACACTTCCGCAAACTTTCCTCCCAGTGAGGTATCGCCACAGGGTAAGTGTTTTTTATCTTTTTCTTGTTCATCACACTGTAAAAAGGCCGCGTGGCCGCCGAGGGATAGTCGGCCGTATCGATAGGCACTACACGGCAGGTAGCGATACCGGCTATGCGATGTATCGTTACCGTAAAGTCGTACCAGCTGCACACCCCTTCGTCAGAGAAATTATATATACCGGGCACAAACTCTCCGTTATTGATTATAACAACAATGGCGGCGGCCAAATCGGCTGCATAAGTAGGTGTTCCTACCTGATCGGAAACGACAGAAAGAGACTCCCGTTCACGTCCCAACCGCAACATGGTTTTCACAAAATTATTTCCATAAGGAGAATAAAGCCACGAAGTGCGCAAAATCACCGAATTCGGATTTGCCGCCAGCAACAGCTGTTCCCCGTCGAGCTTGGTTACGCCATAGACCGACGCAGGAGCGACAGCATCGGTCTCGACATAGGGCATATAGTGAGTGCCGCTGTATACATAATCGGTCGACACATGTATCATTTTTGCTCCGACAGAAGCCGATGCTTTTGCTAAATTCTCCACGGCAAAGGCATTGATTTTTCGGCACAATTCTATTTCGCTTTCTGCCTTATCCACAGCTGTATATGCAGCGCAATTTACAATAAAATCAACCGCATTTTCCGATAAAAATTTTTGTACAGCAACGAGATCGGTTATATCCAATTCCCGAACATCGGTAAAAATATACTTGTTGGCATCATCGAGAAGGGACATATTGCGCATTTCATTGCCCAACTGCCCGTTGGCTCCGGTAACAAGAATCGTAGACATAAAGTATGATATGATTTTATTATTTATAGTTCCAATTCACCTGCCTTGTCCTGCTTGTATTTTTCGGAAAGAAGTGCAAGGAATTGCGAAATCTGGTGTATGGCCTTCTCGGTCTCGGGCGAGATCTCCTTTTTCTGCAATCGCAACATAAGAACACCGTAAAGAGCGTTGAAACAAGTTTCGAGTTCTCCTGCCTCAACATTTCCCGAACGCGCCCTCAACTCTACGATATAAGGGAGTGTCTTGAAAAACATCGCCCCGTAAAACGGTTCCCGGGGAGACTTCAATAACTGCTGATGCAAATCGGACAAATCGAGAATGACATTTTTATTGATTTGCAAATGCCCCTTCTCCATAACTCCTTCGAGGCGCATCATCTCGCACAAGTTCTCGTACCACTCGCGAATGGCATTCATCGTCTCGGGCGACTGTCCCCGATAACCGTCGATAATCTGCTTTTGGATAACGTCGATATTTCCTCCGCATGCCCGTATAATATCCTCGATCTGCCACATGTAAAGGAGATACTCGGCAATGTTTTCTTTTTTCTTCTGACGGGCAACTATCATAGGACTAACATCATTTTTTCAAAAAATCGGCCGAGACAATCATTTGATAAAAAGATTTGTCGGCCACCCCCAATTGCCGGCACACCAACCTTGCCGCATTGATGTCGCACAACAATTCTTCATCACAAGGATAAGACAACTGCATCTCGGTCTTCGAACCGGTCAGGAAACAAATATCGCCCTCTTTCCTATAAGAGTGCGCTTTATACGGTATAGCCGTAATATCTTCCCGCACATTCTCGGCCCACTCCTGAAAAACGGTAACAGCCTGATTGTAAATAACAATACCGTTGCGATCAATAGAGTTTACGACTTTATGCCATATATCGAGATAAGACTCGAATGTGGGATAATCGGGTGTTTCTTTCCATAAAAGCGAGGAAAGAACGAGGATATTCGATTTATAATTGCGACTCTCGGTATGCAACAGCAAATCGCCGTCGAGCAGACATATACGTGTATTTTCGGACAAAGAGACCTTGCGAGAAAGTCCCTGCATGAAACTCTCTGTCAAATAATCGCATTTACGCTTCTGTGCTTGCAGTACATGCCATATAATAGAAAGTATACGATTGGGATAGCGGGGATTGCACTCTACAACAAGCGCCTTGTTCTCGGTGAGAGATGTAAACAAATCCGACACCGGAATAACCGGCAGATGCAACACCTCGGCATATTCTATCTCGGGATTGACACCGAGAGCAGGAGAAACGACAAAATTCACTTTACGGCCGGCTGATACGGCCTGCTGCAAAGATCCGACAAACACGCCGCCATTCTCGAGCATCGTCTGCAAATCGGGAGCACAACCCGAACAAGAAACGGAAAGACCTTTTTCCTGCATGGCAAAAGCCACACGGGACAAGAGTTCTTCACCACAAGCAATAATATGAATATTATCTGTCATATATTTTCCATAATACCGACACACAACAATGAGAGGATAAAACTCCGACCATTACCGCAAGCCGACAATTATCGGACAAAGGTAGTATTTTAGTATTAAATTAGGAATATATCGCCGTCTTGTTTTTATCAACAAATTTGTATTTATTTACACTTATCAACATTCTATTTCTATAATATACATCAACTATCTGCCCCATAATCTTCCTTAGAACGAAAAATGCAAAGCAATACGCACACCGCCCTTCGCGACATCCTTGTGTTCGCGATAAGTCAACCGCCATACATACTCGATACGCAATATCTTGAAAATGTTGTCGAGACCGACACCCAACTCCATATACGGCCGACGAGGATTCATCTCATGCACGACATTCTCACCGGGGAATCGCCACAAGTCGGGATTAAGATTCGTCAAATAAGGGTTGTTCTTATCGGACAGATTTCCAAAAAATCCTTTGAAAGAAACCACTTCCCGTATACGCAACAACTTCACTCCCGGAATACGATTGAAAAGAATTCCGTTAGCAAAATAAGTTATATCCCAAGAAGCATACGAGTCGAGCACAAACTCCATAGGACTCAACAAGCTGTATGATCCCTCTTGTATGGTATACGACAAGTTGGCATTGGGCAGAATAAGCATTGTAAACGGTGCCTGATTCCATACATGACTGAACTGGAACTCCGACTCGATATGCCCGAACGCCGAGAACCAAAAATCTTTCGAAAAACGGAAATCGGTACGGTTTATCATATAGGAGCTGCCCAGAAAATCTTTTGGCGAAAACGTATGCGACAAAAAGAAAATAGGTGCATCTCTATTTATCGGATAACGCATACCCTTTGTCTGATAAAACTTTTCATTGGGGGCATATCTTATATGCAATTCG
>OKXB01001230.1_pt1 | contig 26514 bp, 12 predicted proteins | sample 1601731 | NCBI WGS metagenome assembly OKXB01 (sample SAMN04414077, study PRJEB24778) | human gut metagenome | material: faecal | host: Homo sapiens
GATTATATTGCTTCTATTAATGGTGGATATGGATATAACCAGTTAGATGAAGTATATCAGAATCCGACTACGCAAACGCATAATTTGAATATCTCGGGCGGTAATGACCGGATCCATTATTTTGGTGCGGCATCTTATATGAAGCAAGAAGGATTCTTGGCGCCATTGGGATACGATAAATATAATATCCGTATGAATGTGACCGCCAATGTAACTGACGATTTTGAGTTATATACGGGCTTCTCTTTGACAAATGACAAGATCAGTCGTATTGCTAGTGATGGTACGGATTGGGCATACGATACGTATGGGAAATTGCGTATCTGGCAACCGGAGCAGCCGGTATTTACAGATAGTGGTAAATTAATTGATTATGGTTGGATTGCCAATGTCGGTGCCCGTGTATTGGGATATGACGGATATCGTTATGACAAGCGTTTGAATCCGACTTTCACTGTAAAAGGTACTTATAAAATGCCTTTCTTGAAAGGATTAAGTGCAAGTATTCAATATAACAAGACTTGGACACATAATACGGTAAATGGGTATTATACTAATTATGACATGTATATTACCAAACATACTGGTGCTAACGGACGTATCATGTCTACACGTGATGAAGACATTGTCGGTATCCATCGGTCTGCCCAATATGGTAGGGATTATTTGCGCAAAGATTCTAAGTGGGGAGATACTCAACAGTTGAACTTCTATTTGAATTACGCTAATACATTCAACGAAGTCCATAATGTAGCAGCAGTATTGTTGACTGAGTGGTCAGAAGGGTTTAATGACAGCGTGTATGGTTTTAGAGAAACTTTCCCGACTTATATGACTGACCAGTTCTGGGCGGCAGGTAACTCGCGCGAGTTTACTTCCGGTGGTGGGGATGCTTCCTCAAAGAACGGACGTATGTCATACGTAGGGCAGTTCAGTTATTCGTATGCCAATAAGTATTTGTTAGGATTCTCTTTCCGTGAAGACGGTTCCATGAACTTTGCTCCTTCCCAGCGTTGGGGATTCTTCCCTGCAGGTTCGGCAGGTTGGGTATTGTCTGAAGAAAGTTTCTTTAATAAGAAGTGGATTCAGTATATGAAATTGCGTGGTTCTGTCGGTTTGACCGGTGACGACTCTGTCGGCGGATGGCAATGGCAAGAATCTTATACGGCTGTCAAACTCAATGATAACAATAATGTCTTACCGGCTTACTTCGGCAAGAATCCTTCTAAACATGTCGGTTTGAATTACGGAAATGTAGTCAATCCGAATTTGACATGGGAAAAGGCGTTGAACTATAATGTCGGTTTGGATATGAACTTCTTGGACCATTGGAATTTGAGTGCGGATTATTGGTTCCGTAAGTCATACGATATCCTAGATAACCGCCAAGCGACATTGCCTACTACTTTCAGCCGTGACATGCCTGCTGAAAATTACGGTAAGATGAATGCGCAAGGTATTGACTTACAGTTAGGGTATAAGGGAGCAAGCCACGACTTCAACTACTATGGTAATTTGACTATGTCGTATGGTTGGAATGAAATCAAGTACAAAGATTATGCCGAAAATGCACAATGGATTGATATTCCAATCGGAACATCTACCACTCGTTGGGTCGGTTACGATTTCGACCGTATCATCCGTACCCAGGATGAATTGGACGCTTTCAATGCTGAACATCCGAATTATACGTTCAAAGGTATAAAGCCGGAACTTGGTATGCTTGTCTATAAAGACCATTCCGGACCGGATGGTAAACCGGATGGTGTTATTGATAGTTGGGACCGTGTGGTACTGCGTAGTAAGAACTTTCCTGTACAGTATGGTCTGAATCTGGGCGGCAGTTGGAAAGGTCTTAGCTTGGATATGATGTTCTCCGGTGAACTGGGTAGAGACCGTTCTTTCCGTGATTTGGCTGGTAACGTAGAATGGAACCGTGTTTGGGCGGAATGGTATGATAACAGTTGGACTGAGGATAATCCGAATGCTATGCTGCCGAAACAGGTGAGTGCAAATGCGCCAAGTTCTTATCGTAATGATGATAGCCAGTTCTGGATGAAGAAGACTAATTTCATGCGCTTGAAATATGTAACATTAAGCTATGATCTTCCGAAAAACCAGTTCTATAACAAATTGTTCGATAATGTACGGCTATTTGTAACGGGATCTAACCTTTTTGTATGGAGCAGCTTCAAATATTATGATCCGGAATTGGAACATGGTAACGCTTATCCGATCATGCGGTCTTTCAATTTTGGTGTTGATGTGAAATTTTAAATCTGAGTAACAATGAAACGATTCAAATTATTAGCAGGTTTGTTGTGTGCATTTTTTATGTATGGATGTAGCCTGGATTATGAAAATACAAATGGTATCACACCGGATGGGGTATGGAAGGATGCCAAAATGATCGATGCGTTTCTGTCTAATATATATGGTAATATGATGCCCGGTTGGCCTATCGCTGCCAACAATACGGATGAGGGTATGAATGGACCGACAGAAATGAATCAGTACGTACGTGGAGAATATTCCGTAGATATTAGTGGGCAAGGTTTGGATTATCGGTTTATAGATCGGATCAACTTCTTTCTAACCAATTTGGAAACGGTAGATGCTTCTGTTTTGACTCAGAAAGAAAAAGACCAAATGCGTGGGCAAGCCTTGTTCTGGCGTGCGTGGAATTATTGGGATAAAGTGTTTACATTAGGCGGTGTCCCTTTGATTCTGGAAGTACAAGACGTATCGGACATCAATTCTTTATTGGTTTCCCGTAATTCAACAAGCGAATGTATGGCACAGATCGTAAAGGATTTGGACGAAGCCATCTCTTTGTTGCCCGATACTTGGGATGATGCCAATTATGCCCGGATTGACAAGGGGTGTGCGATGGCATTGAAAGGACGTATCCTGTTGGCATACGCTAGTCCGTTGTTTAATCCGAACCATGATTCTGACCGTTGGCAGAAAGCATACGAAGCCAACAAAGCCGCAGTCGACTTCTTACAGGGCGTAGGTAAAGGTTTATATCAAGGTAAATATGCTGATATCTGGTATGACGAACAGAACTGTGAGGTGATCATGGTGAACCAGTTCTTTGGTCCGGATCATTATCTGGATCAGAAGAATATCCGTCCGCTTCCTTTGACAAGGGATATGGCTGAACAAAACCAAGCGATCTTACCTTTACTGTTGGCTTTCCCAAAAGCCGATGGAACACCGTTGGAGTTGGATGTGAACCGTTTGGCTAACGATATGGATTATAACCAAAAATTTGTAAACGAGTTCTACAATAACCGTGACCCGCGTTTCCATCAGACGGTCTTCTGTCCGGGTATGGAGTATCCATGTGACGACGTACTTTTGGGTGAAAACAAGTATTGGAACGGTTGGCATATACTGGATGATGGAGCTTATGCACACCTTACCATGGATGAATTTGGAAAAGCGGCAGGGGCTAGTTCGAATTTCTATCAACGCAAAGGTCTCGATTATAACATCAATGCCAGCAAGGTTTATGAAGCTCAAGTCGATTGGGTTGAAATTCGTTTCACGGAAGTGTTAATGAATTATGGCGAGTGTGCCAATGAAGTGGGCAAGAGCGGTGAAGCGTTGCAGGTGTTGTATGATGTCCGTAAACGTGCCGGTATAGAAAACACAACTGGTAACTATGGTATTACAGCTACTTCACAGGGTGATATTCGCGAAGCTTATATGACTGAACGTTATATTGAATTCGCTTATGAAGGTAAGCGTTGGAACGATTTGCGTCGTTGGAAACGTTTCGATATCTTGAACAACATAAAATACCGTTCATCCCTTTGGTTGGTCATCAACGATTACAGCATCGTAGAAAAGGGAAATTTCGATTGGACGAAAGACATGCTCGATCCGGAAGTGAACAAATTGTTCCGTTTCAATTACATCGAATGTGTGGATGGCGACAAGGCTCTGTGGCGGTTTAATCTGGATAACAACCATTGGTTCTATCCGATCAAAAAGGATGACTTAGATCGTAACTCTAAGTTGGAACAAAATAATGAATGGGGTGGCACTTTCGACCCGTTGAAATAAGTGTTTGATCTGAATTTCAGTACTTCGGTCACACGTTTGAAACAGGCGCGTCTGATTGACTATCTGGTGACGTTGTATGTCGGTGCGCGTCCGGACAACGGAGAGAGTGACAGGCCTGAGATAGAATAGGCTTGGATGAGATAAGCTCCGATACTTAAGCAGGGTATGCTTGGGTATCGGGGCTTACTTTGTTTTTGAGGAGTATGTTAAGGTGGTTAAAAGCACTAATAATCCACTGAAAAGGCAGTTTTTTGCTATGTTTTGGCAAATAGCCAACCTTTACTTTTGTTCGGTGGGGAACGTTCTGTTATCCGGCTGTAATTCGAATACGTCTCAATCTTTTCAAACCGATTATTTCGGTATTGATGTTGATTCGTGCGGTTGTTTCAATAAAAGTTTTTGCGAATGACTAAAGTAATAAGTATTGGGGTATATATTGATTAAAATTGACAAATAATAAAATCTATGAGTTTGAAATCAAGTTTAGCCATTGTTTTATCATTGATGGCTAGTTATGTTGTGGAAGCGCAACAGGTTTGGAATCCTGACAACGGCAACGGGACTTTTACGAATCCTATCATGTGGGGTGACTGGCCGGACCCGGATGTTATTCGGGTGGACGATAAGTTCTATTTCGTGTCTACAAGTATGAATTATGTGCCCGGATGTCCGATTGCCGTGTCGAAGGATTTGGTCAATTGGGAAATGGCCGGCTATGCGGTCGATCGTTATGATGAGGACCCACGTTTTGACATGCAAGGAGGAACAATGTACATGAATGGTTCGTGGGCAGCAACGATACGCCACCATAACGGTAAGTTTTATGTCGGTTTTTGTACGCCTAAAGGGTGGGGAAACGAACAAGGTCATTTCTCGATTTGCATAGCCGATAAGCCGGAAGGACCGTGGGAGCGGACGATATTTCCGGAGTATTTGTATGATCCGGGATTGTTTTTCGATGATGACGGTAAAGTATATGTAGTCCATGGCCAGCACCGGTTGTTCATTACAGAACTGAATGAAGATGTGAAATCTGTTAAAGGTAAACCTGTAGAGATTTGGGAGAAAGGATTTAAAAATAGCCGGACCTGGGGACCGATTTTCGGCATGGAAGGTGCTCACATGTATAAGATAAATGGCATGTATTATATCACCTGCCCGGCAGGAGGCACAGAAGGGTGGCAGGTCTGTCTCCGTTCGAAGAATATTTACGGCCCGTATGAACATAAGGTGATTGTGGAGGATGCGACCTCTTATCCGCCCAACGGACTGCACCAGGGGGGAATGGTACAATTGAAGAATGGCGATTGGTGGTTTATCATCATGCAAGACCGTGGTCCTATCGGCCGTGTACCTCATTTGCTGCCGGTGAAGTGGGTAGACGGATGGCCCATGTTGGGAGTCGACGGTAAGGATGTGATTACCTATCCGAAACCGGAAGTGGGAAAGAAACAACAGCGGTTGGCATCTCCGGCCACGACAGACGAGTTTAACGGTAAACAGTTGGGATTACAATGGCAATGGAATCACAATCCTGACAATACGAAATGGTCGTTGACGGAATGTCGCGGATATATGCGTTTGAAGGCCTCGCAAGCCCCGAAGTTATATGAAGCCCGTAATACATTGACCCAGCGTGTGCAAGGTCCGTCTTCGGAAGGTTCGGTGGAGATGATCGTGTCGGGAATGAAAGATGGCAATGTGGCAGGACTGGGAGTTTTCCAGCTCCCTTATGCTTATGTGGCAGTGAAGCAGGAAGGCAGCAGCCGTAAGATTGTCATGTATGACGGTGACAAGGAGATTGAATCGGTGGATAACTTTAAAGGCGACAAGATTTGGTTCAGGGCACGTGTCATGGACAAGAATTTTACGGCACGTTTTTATTACAGCCTGGATGGGGTGAATTACTCTCCAATCGGTAAAGAACACAAGATGGAGCTGGGATTGCCTTGGACCGGCAATCGTTTCGCTTTGCTCAACTTCACCACGAATGCGGAAGGCGTGGATGGATATGTTGATTTTAACTGGTTCCGGTTTACGAATAAATAGCAAAGGTGACGTTTAATTGCAATAATAATCCACGGAAAAGGCAGCTATTTGTTATTTTAAATAGCGATAGCCGTTTTTATATTTGCATGGACTAATTTGTTAATATTTAAAGCATGAAAAAAATAATATTGGGAATGTTGTTGGCATTCCCTGCCATCGTGTCGGCGCAACATACCGGCAAAGTTTTTGTAGACGCGAACCATAATGGGCGTTGGGACAAAGGTGAAACCTTGATGAAAGGAATATCGGTTTCCGATGGATTAAACGTAGTTTTAACCGATGAAAAAGGATGTTTTTGTTTGCCGGGGCACGAGAAGGAGCGTTTTATTTTTATCACGACTCCTTCGGGGTATAAGACCGAGAATGCGTATTATCACCGTATTGAAGAGGGGCAGACCAGCTATGACTTCGGATTGTTGCGCTATGATGCGGTGAAAAGTGATGGAAGCCATAAGTTTATCCATATATCGGATACCGAGATCGGTGAGGAACAAGGGCAAGACGAATGGACGGAAGGAATGCGCGAATATGCCGCCAATGAAAAGGTAGCTTTTATTATCCACACGGGCGATATTTGTTACGTAGGCGGTTTAAATAACCATATCAAGGTGATGAATTCATCGAATATGCCCGAAACACAAGTGTTCTATTCGGTAGGTAACCATGATCTGGTTGCTGGAAAATACGGGGAGGAATTATTCGAAAAGATCTATGGACCTACGTTTTATTCGTTTGAGGTAGGTAACGTGCATTACATTGTCACCCCGATGCCGGGAGGCGACCATGCGCCAAGCTACCGGTTGGATGACGTGTTCACTTGGATGGCGAACGATTTGAAGCATGTCGGCAAGGATAAAGCGGTTTATGTGTTCAACCACACCATCCCCGGCGAATGCGGGTGTCCTGACTTTAAATATACGTTGAAGAATAAAGAAACGGTTGATTTGTTGGCTCATAACCTGAAGGCATGGCTTTACGGGCATTGGCATGTCAACCATATGTATACCCATCCTGATAATGGGGTTGGCGTGATCTGTTCTTCCACGCCGGTTTATGGCGGCATTGACCATGCTTCATCCGCTTTCCGTGTCATGAACATTGATGGCAAAGGCGACTTTACTTCTGATTTCCATTATTCCTATATGGACAAGCACATGGTCATCGCTTCCATTCAGAACCACCAGGCGGCCATTACCCCGGAAGGGACTATCCCCTTGGTTGTGAATGCCTATTCAACCGCCAGTCCGGTAACCAAGGTACGTTATTCTTGTACTTTCGATGGGAAGACCCTATTGGCTGGTAAGCCGATGAAACAACAAAGCGATTTTGCCTGGACGGCCGAGATGACTTTGCCACAAATAGCCGAAGGGCATTATGTGACCGTTATTGCCGAGGCTCATTATGCAAATGGGGAGATCGGTAAAAAGACGGCCTCTTTTTTGTATGACAAGCAAAATACGTCCCGGATTGTAGCCGGTGGGGATTGGACGAATCTATTGGGAAATCCGGAGCATATTGGTATTGTGAAAGATACGCTTCGTGCTCCTCGCTTGGCTTGGACGAAAAATGTCGGTTCCAACATTTATATGTCGGCACCGGTAGTTAGCGAGGGCTTTGTTTATGTCGCTTCAATTGATGATAACGAAACAGGAAAAGCGTCTCTGACCAAAATGGAGGCAACTACCGGTAATATCGTCTGGAAATGTTTGCTTAAATCATCCGTTCGCAATAGTATTGCTGTAGAATCAGATTTGATATTTGCTCAGGATGTACAAGGTATCGTGTATGCAGTGAAGAAATCTGATGGTTCTATAGCCTGGCAAAAGGATTTGAAAATTGGCGTGACTCCAGCTTTGAACGATGGACTAATTGCTAAAGATGGCATTGTTTATGCTGGTACTGGTTATCAACTGACTGCATTTAAGGCTACGACTGGTGAAATCATTTGGCAAAATAAGGACTGGGGACGTGGAGAGGGCTGTGTGGCTACTTTGGCGTTGAGTCAGGATAATGTAATAATTGGTAGCAGACACTGGGGAGGCTTGTTCGGCAACGATGCGAAGACTGGTGAGATGCTTTGGGGCGATTGGGATTCTGATTTGCGCTTCCGTGCGGCTACTCCAGCCGTATGGGGAGATGTCATGTATGTTACCTCCGCCAATTCGTTGTTGATGGTAGAGAATAAGACTGGGCGTATCCTGATGCGTAAGAAATTGGGTGAAGGGGTCGAGGTGGCTTCTACTCCTTTGGTGACGGACGATGCGATCATCTTCGGTACTTCTACCAATGGGGTGGTAGCATTGGATAAAGAGACGTTGGAAGAAAAATGGCGTTTCAAGACTCGTGAAGCGATGATTCTCTCCGCCCCTTACCAAGGGAACCATCCGGCAACGGTGGAAGCCAGCCCGGTCATTTGTGGGGATCAGGTCTATATAGGGGCTTCCGATGGGACACTCTATGCAATCAAAGCCAAAACAGGACGTTTACAGTGGCGTCATCATATGGGAGCTCCAACCTTTGCAACTATTGCCGTGTCGGGAAATGGCCTTTTCGCAGTGGATTTTGGGGGTAATGTGTATGGGTTTGTCGGAAATTTAAAACAATAGAATCAATATGAGGAAATTTTATTTAATTATTGCATGGATAAATTTGATAGGATTGTTGGCTTGGGGCCAACGCTCCGAATTGAATTTTGATAGAGACTGGCGGTTTGCCAGGTTTGGTTTGCAGGCGGATGGTTCGCGTGTGGAGGAACCGGATTCTTTACAGTCATACTCGTTTAACGATTGGGATTGGAGGAGACTGGATGTTCCCCATGATTGGGGGATCGAGGGGCCTTTCCGTATCGACTTGGATGGGTATACCGGAAAACTGCCTTGGCAGGGGATCGGCTGGTACCGTAAATACTTTGAAGTATCGTCGAAGGATAAAAAGAAACGGTTTTATCTGGATTTCGATGGTGCGATGGCGAATGCCGAAGTGTGGCTTAATGGGAATAAAGTGGGTGAATGGGCTTTCGGATACAGCTCTTTTCGGGTTGATTTGACTCCGTATCTTTTGTATGATAAAAAGAATGTGGTAGCTGTCCGGCTGAATACCGAAAAGTTCGGTTCCCGTTGGTATCCCGGTGCCGGTATTTATCGGCATGTACGGTTGGTGAAAACGAATCCTGTACATGTGGGGCAGTGAGGTGTTTTTGTTACAACACCTGAAATCACAGACGAACAGGCCAATGCTTTGGTTCATGTCGAAATACAGAATAATTTATCGGAAGCGGTAGACGGACAGTACGTGGTCGATATTTATGAACTGGATAAGGATGATGTACCGGGCGCGAAAGTCGCAGTCGTAAAGAAACAATTACTGTTGAAACCAAACCAATTGATTGGCGATACGGTCTCTTTGCTTGTGAACTCTCCTAAACGATGGAGTCTGGAGAATACTAACCGCTATTTGGCCCGTGTGTCGGTTTATAATAAAAACAAACTGGTGGATGTGTATGATGCACCATTTGGTTTCCGGACTATTCAGTTCACGCATGATAACGGCTTTCTGTTAAACGGCAAGCGCGTGCAGATAAACGGGACATGTAACCATCACGACTTGGGGGCTTTGGGGGCAGCAGTGAATAAGGTTGCCATGGAGCGACAATTGCGCATACTGAAGAGTATGGGGTGTAATGCAATACGTACCTCTCATAATCCTCCGGCACCGGAATTGCTGGAGTTGGCGGATAAGATGGGGTTTCTGGTTATGGACGAATTGTTCGATAGTTGGACAATAGGAAAGAAAGAGTATGACTATAGTTCTTTATACGAAAAATGGCATGAAAAAGATATAGAAATGCTGATTTGCAGGGACCGAAACCATCCATCGGTTATCCTGTGGAGTACGGGAAATGAGTTACCTGAACAATATAATCCGGAACTGGGCATTGTCCGTCATTTGACAGAAGTGGTTCATCGTTTCGATACGACCCGTCCGGCTACGTTCGGAGCTTCTTATCCGAGTAAGTCTGCCGTGAATGGAACGGAATTGCAGGTGGATGTCCATGGTATGAATTATGCGGCAGGCGTATATGGAGGACCAGATTTTTATGGAGAGTTTTTGAATAAGAAAGGGCATGAGCATTTGTCGGGATATTCCAGTGAATCGAGTTCGACGATGAGTTCCAGAGGCGAATATTTTCCACGCCAACTCCATGTTTCATCTTATGATTTGACGCAACCCGGATGGGGAGGACTACCTGATTGGGAGTTTGCTGCATTGGATAAATATCCGGCCATTTGTGGTGAATTCGTATGGACCGGTTTTGATTATTTGGGCGAACCGACTCCATTTAATAGTGATGCCAGTGTCTTGTTGAATCACTCGGCTGCCATGACAGAAGAAGAACTGGCTAAGCAGCGTGAAGAATTGAATAAGATAGAACGTAACCGCCCTACGTCGCGGAGCAGTTATTTCGGTATTGTCGATTTGGCAGGTTTCCCGAAAGACCGCTATTACCTATATAAGGCGCGTTGGATGCCAGATACGCCGATGGTACATATCCTTCCACATTGGAATTTTCCCGATCGGGTAGGTAAAGTGACACCTGTTTTTGTATATAGTTCGGGGGACGAGGTGGAACTTTTCTTGAATGGCAAGTCGTTGGGAAAGAAACAAAAGCAACCGTATGAATACCGTTTCCGTTGGGATAGCGTGGTGTATCAGTCGGGAGAGTTGAAGGCTGTTGCTTATAAGCAGCATAAAAAGTGGGCGGAAACTCGTGTGCGGACTACCGGTGATCCCGTTCGTCTGAAAGCCGTACCGGATAAAACATTGATCAAAGCGGATGGCGAGGACTTAGTCTTTGTTAAAGTATCGTTGGTGGATAAAGATGGATACGATGTGCCGACAGCCGAGAACCGTATCTTCTGTAGCTTGGAAGGTGACGGGGAAATTGTTGCAACTGATAATGGTGACCCGACTTGTTTGATCACCTTTTCGGAACCGTCCCGTCCGGCGTTTAACGGTTTGTTCCTGGCTATAGTCAAAGCTAAACGAGATGGAAATAAACCGCTTCGCTTGACTATCGAGGCGGATGGTTTGGAAAAGGCGACGGTTGATATTGAGATAGATCATGAATAATAAAATAAGAACATATATAGGTTTGAAATTATGTTTAGCTATCGTTTTATCAATGATGGACTGTCATGTTGAATACGCATGGGTGAGGCCGGATATAAAGAGCGGAGTCACCTCACTTCTGCTGGTGAAGCATGAGGTGACTCCGGAAAAGGAGGTGGCGTCTCCCCTCTATACAAAGAGAATTAAAGGGGAAGAGTCAAAAGGGGAAGGGTGACGCTAAAATTCATAAAAACACATAGATTTGTACGGATAGGCAGGGAATGGGAAACGGGTAGGCAGCCGTTCGCCATTCCCTGCCTATCTGTTGGAAGAAAAGCGTATGTTTTTTCCCTATATCCCGGCTGGTTGTACTCTGTAAAGTAGCATTCGATCGCCTATACCCTATCGGTACGTACGTTATAGGGTGGGTGTGCCATCATGCCAGCACTACTATGTCGTCTGGCTAGCATAGTAGTATCAGTACCATTAGCACTACTTGCAATAATAATCCACGGAAAAGGTAATTATTTGCTGTTTTTTTATTTTGTATGCAAGTTTATATTTGCAAATATTGTTTAATTGTGATAATGAAAGATAGTATGAGAAAGAATTTAAAAAAAGTAGTTTTGATTAGTGGAGTATTAGCACTCTCGGTTTGGGGAATAATGAAAAGAGAGAAAACGAATAATTTCACAGATTTACAACTGGCCAACATTGAGGCTTTAGCTAATAATGAATTGACTATTGAATGCGATAGTTATAGTGTTGTAATCAAATGCCAAAAAATGTGTTTGTCTTGTGGTACTATTTGGACTGCTGTTGGAGGCTACGGAAATGCGGGAAACTTAAAAGGAAAATGTACATGCGGATATACCTATTTTTAATTCAGATTGCTATTGTTACAGGCTTTTTTTTCTCTTGTCAAAGTAAAAATGTTGTTTATGATGAACCGTCTTTTCCGAAGGAAAAATCAGTGACGGCCCATTTGTTGACGGATACTGCGTTGATTTCGTATCCCTATGGGATGTGTGTGGATGATCGGAATATCTATATACTTTCCTTGATGGAAGATCAGTGGGTTCAGGCGTATGATAAGCAAACCGGGGCATTTGTTGGAAGTGGCGTGAAACGCGGGCAAGGTCCTGGAGAGGTTGTCGTGGGAATTTCATTTTCTTTTGACCAAGAAGAGGGTTTGTTTCATGTGTTTGACCAAAGTCAGATGAAATTATTGTCTTATCGGTTTGATCAGGATAAACAAACATTTGTATTTGTGAAAGATAAGTCATTCAGTGGAGATAAGAAGGTTGTTCGCAAGGCATGGCCTTTGAGAGATGGTGCGTATTTAATTGATGGTCAATTAGGGCAAGATACGACGGGGTTGAGACGTTTCCAGATTTATTTTGGAGCAGATGTTTCTGCTGGATATAACTGTTTCCCTGTTTCGGATGCGGATAAGTATCCTGCTTTTACGATGGCTTCCGTTTCACTTTCACCGGATAAGCAAAAGTTGGCCGTAGGTACGCTTTTCGGAGGTATCTTGGAACAATTCAGGTTGGATGGAGGTATCGAACCCTCTTCTGTCCGTTATTTTTATCCTATTGAGGCAGAGTTTAGCGGTGGTGTGTTGCGCCCTACGGGTGAAACGGTCTACGGTTTCTCTTCTTTGTATGCAACGGATCAATTGCTCTATGGAGTATTGGTTGGTGGTAAGGATCCGAATCAGTTTAATACTATTTGTACTTTTGATTGGAAAGGACAGGAGGTGGCTAAGTATCAGGCTGATTGTTTAGTTTTTGCTCTTGGTTCATGTGTGACGGAACCTGGACGGTTGTATGCGATTGCTTTTTCTCAGGAAAAAGGTTTCTATTTGGTTTATTTTGATTTGAAATGAATCCGAGGAAGAGGGGCAATCCAAATTTTTCTTCTATCTATAAAATCTTACCTAATATTTATTCCCGATAGGATTTTATCTTATCGGGGATATTTGCAATAATAATCCACGGAAAAGGTAATTATTTGCTATTATAAGGGAAAGCCGAAACCTGTAATTTTGTACCTCTCTGTTTCTAAAAAGGAATTTTTCAACTAGTTTATCTAAATGTTTTTGGTACAAGAAGTGTATTCTTATATAGACAGTAAATAAAACTTATAAATTATATCATGAAGAAAACATTATCTTTTGTAGCTGCAACTCTGTTGTTATGTAGTTGCGAGTCGGGTACACATCAATCGTTCAAAACAGATCGTTTCGGTATCGATATAGATAACCGGGGATATATCACTGGTATGTGGAACTTGACACGCGAAAGTCGTAATTTCAGTCCGGCGGACCAGCCGTCGCCCCTGTTGTCTCTTTATGACGAAGACCTGAAACGTTATTATTATCCGCAAAAGGCTCATTACAGTGGAGGCAAGTATCGGTTGGAATACGAGAACGGCTCTGTGGCAACAGTTGCTTTGGATGAGAAGACAAAATATTTCAAGTTGAAGTTGGAAAGTTTGGAACCTCGTAATGGAATCGATGGTATACAGTGGGGTAATTATTATACGAATATTACCAATTTATTGGGGGAAATGATCGGGGTGGCCCGTGATACTTCGGCTGCGGTAGGGTATGCTATCGGAGCTTTGGCGTTGGATGATAATACGATTGGCGGAGAATCACGTTTTACATCCGAAACAGGTCCTTCGGGTTATATTGCCCATACGCCTGATCCGGTGAATCATCCATTACCGTTAACATTGCATGAAGGGCAACAGTTTACGATGGGAGGCGACGGAATCAACGATGTGGCTTTTTATAATCGGAAAGAATCGTATTTCCGTATTCTATATGGTAATACGGCTTTTGTTGATTGTAACGGACGAATTAATATACGCTATCATTCGCGTGATCGCCGGAAAGGTAAAATGATCTATTCTCCGGAAGGTAATCCTATCTTCCAAAACAATGAACCTAACCACATGATGCGTCAGGATGTTCCGGGAGTGGATTTCATCGGTTCATCTATCGCTTTGTGGGGTAGCCCGGATAGTACGGCTTTGATGGAAGTTATTCAGGATATCGTTTTGAATGAGGGCTTGCCTTATCCTACTTTCCAGGGTAAGTGGGTAAAAGATCCTACAACTTTCATGCCGGATCTATGTACATACGGAGGACTTATGGACAGTGTGGCGTCGTATGCTAAACAGATGGGATTGAAAGTGATTCATACGTACGACCAACCTTTCTTGCATGCCGATAGGGGAAATGGCGGTTTCATTGACGGTCCGGGACATGAAAAGAAACGCTATCATTTCACAGATAAGGATTTGTCTACTCGCGAGTATGCCGACCTGTTGGCTAAAGAGGGGTTGATTTTGGGGCGTACCTCCATATCTAACTCAATGGCACCCGGAACGAAGGATTGTAGTCCGGTACCATCGGACAGTATCTGTATTTTGCACCGTCGTTTTCTTACGGAAAATTTGAGCGAGACGGATACGATGATTTATATCGATGATCCTACTCATTTGGAAGAAGTAGCTTGTTGGGAAGGACATAGTCCGGAATTGAATATGGTTAAGATCGGTAAGGAATTGATTCACTATATGGGTGTTACAAAGGAAAAACCATATCGACTCATGAAAGTGACACGTGGTTATTGGGGGACTCGACCTGCTGCTCATGTAAAGGGGGATGCTGTGGATAAACTTCAACCTGCGGTAGGGGGAGCATATGCCGGATTGATTCCTAACCTGGAATTACAAGATGAACTGGCACGCCATTATGCCGATATTTGCAAGAACAGCGGATTGGGTATGTTCGATTATGACGGACAGGAGTTTTATTTCCACACTGGTTTTGGCGGTTATGGCGTGAAACGTTTCTTCCGCAATATGTTTGAGCAAGCGAAGGAGCATGGTTTACCTGATATCCGTTTTACGGGAGCGACTTTGTCGGAAGGCTCCTGGCATTATCAAAGCACTTGGAATGTGGGAGGCGGTTTGAATATTTATGATGTGAGGAAGCGTGTATGGGGAAGTACGACCAGTCAGGGTAAAGACCTTCGCGATGTTACTTATGCCAACTTTTTCCCGTCTTCATTTGGTGGTAACTTCCCGATAACAGCGGAGTCTACAGTGGAAGATTTTGAACATATTGAGGCTACGGCGGTCGGTTATGGTTGTACCTATGCCTTTAAGATTGGTCAGAAGGATGTAGAGAGTTGCCCGCAGAAGTATGCAATATTTAATGTAGTTCGTACTTGGGAAGAGGCACGTCGGGCAGATGCTTTCCCGACACATATTCGTAAGATGTTACAAAACCCGGCATTGAGTTGGCGATTGGAGAAAAAGGCGGATAACAGTGGTTGGACTTTGTATCAGATGGAGAACGGACAAAAAGGACGTTCGTTTGATTTATATGCTAAAAAGTAATCAAAGGAGAATGGCTAAATGAAAAAACAGTTGTTTTTATTTGTTATTAATTTTCTTGTGGCCGCCCCATTAGTGGCTACAGATGCTGTTTCTTGGTTACCCAAAGAGCGACCGATGGAAAGTTCGATACGTTTGTTGGAGTGCGTATATGATAAAGCACGATTGGAACGGTGTGAGGAAATCACTTCATCTTCTTCAGATTGGGAAGTGAGTCTGAAAGGGGATCCGGATGGACATGTTACTCCCTATGGAACACAATATGTATATGAGTATACTTTCAAGGCAAAGCGAGCCTTGCAGTCGGCAGGTGTGGCAGTTGCTTTCGACCGTTATAACTGGAGTAGCGATAATTATGTCATGATACCTTCTGTTGTGTATAACGGTAACCGGCAACGGATTGTAAATCGTCAGTATGCAACAGGGTTGGATGAGACTGATTACAGAAGGCCGGATCTGGCATTGACTTCAAACCCGATACCTCAGTTGTCGCCAGAGTTTGGTGCGCCGTCTCGTTTAGAGGTACTTGTGAATAATGCTGCCACTCCGGCAATAGCTTGGCTGGAACGTGGCCAACAGAAAGGCTATGTTTTGTTGACCGACCAGGGTATAGAGCAGAATGGAGTGATTTATGATCATGCGTTGATTGTTGAGGAGAGTCCGGATCGTTCTGTATCTTCGCTGATAGTCAGTGCTCCCGGAGTACGAGAGAAAAGATTGGAGTTTATCGGCTTTAGCGAAAGTCATGACCGGGGGCTTTCTTTCCGGAAAGGGGAAGAAGTGAAAGTGCGCATTCGCTTGTTTGCTTTCGATGCTCCGGATGTATCGGTTGTGTTGGATCATTTCCATCAAGTGCGCAAATTACAAACAGGAGAAAATCATCCCCGTAATTTGAAACCGGCCAGCGAAGTGATGCGTTTGATGACTTCTAATATTGATCGGCGTTATATGAAATGTGATGACTGGGAGTTCTATCGTCCGGAAAATGCCGATTGGATTTCTTTTGGTTGGATTGGAGGATTGATGAATACCTATCCGATGTTGGCATTGGGCGATCCGGAACATTTGCAAAAGGTGAAGAACACATTCGATTTCGGGTTACGAGGGCAAGGTAAAGCCGGCTATTTCTATGACCTGTTAAACTCGGAAGGTAAGGTGTTGGGTGGATTGAGAGATAAACCCGAAGTCTCCCTTGTACGTAAAAATGCCGATGTGCTATATTGGATGGTCAAACAATTCATGTTGTTGAAAGCCCAGAACAGAACTGGTGCAATTAATCCGGAATGGGAAAAAAGTATCATGCATTTGGCTGACGCATTTGTGAATACTTGGCATACCTGTGGTGAACTTGGTAATTATATAAATGTGGAGACCGGAAATGTAGAGGTGTATAATTCAACAAGTGGCATGATGGCTGTTGCCGGGTTGGCACTGGCTTCGGAATATTATGGTAGACAAGATTATCTGGAGGTTGCTGAACAAATAGGAGACGCTTATTATAAAAGATTCTCTTTAGTCGGTTTTACTTCCGGAGGTTGTGGAGATATTCTTCAGAATGCGGACTCGGAAACGTCTATTGCTTTTCTGACCTCTTGCAATTTGTTGTACGAACTGACTCGGAAACCTGTTTGGTTGAAGAGGGCACAAGATGCAGCCAATCTGTGTTCAACCTGGTCTATTTCTTTCGATTATGTTTTGCCGAAGAATACGGAATTGGCTCAGGTGGATGGCCGTCTGACCGGTGCCGTGTGGGCTAGTACTCAGAACAAGCATAGTGCACCGGGCTTTTGTACCTCTTCGGCTGATGCCTTATTCCGTCTGTTTCGTGAAACAGGAAAGTTCCGTTATGCCGAATTGCTGCATGATGTATGGCACGGATATGTGGAAGGAATCACTCCGAATGGTTTTATTTGTGAGCGCCTTGGGTATTGCGATGTTGAACTCAGAGGTACTCGCTTACAGGGTGACGGAGGCAATGGATGGACTGAGTTGAACGGTTGTATGATGGCCATGGAATTGCCGGGTATTTATATTCGTCCGGATAAAAATTTGTTTTATGCGTTCGATCATGTGGATGTAAAACTGATAAAGGGGAACAAGCGTGAAATGCTTTTGTCTATAACGAATACGACTGCTTATGATGCGGAAGTCTCTGTCTTGAGTGAGAATGAGGCGGAGGCAGCCAAACCTTTGTCAAGTGTTGCTTTTGTTCATTGGAAGAAAATAAAGGTAAAAGCTGGTGAAACGATTAAATACTGTGTAAAGAAATGAATAGAAGGTGTGTGAAGAAGATAGTGAGTTTGGTATGTCTGCTTCATTTGTTTGGAGTGGCTTGGGCTGAGGAATACCATGTTTCGATCAAAGGTGATGATACAAACGACGGAAGTCTTTCGGCTCCTTTGAAAACGATTAATGCCGCAGCACAAAAGGCGCATCCGGGTGATGTGATTACAGTTCATGAAGGTATTTATCGTGAACGTATTGTGCCACCACGTGGTGGGCTTTCTAATGAAAAACGAATTACTTATCAGGCTGCTCAGGGGGAACGTGTTGTCATTACGGGGGCTGAACCAGTAAAGGGGTGGGTAAAAGTACAGGATAATACCTGGAAATTAACTTTATCCAATTCTTTTTTTGGTGAGTCTAATCCTTTTGACGAGCAGATTTATGGTAGTTGGTATCGGGGAAAAGGTCGTCCGAATCATACCGGTTGTGTTTTTTTGAATGGACAACGTATACGGGAAACGTTTTCTAGGTGTGATGTTTTGAAACCAATGGTTGACCGGCCTTATTGGTATGCAGAAGCAGATGGGAACGGAGGACCGGTATTGATGAATCTTGAGTGGATCTGTCCGGTTGGTGGAAAACGGACGATTTCAATGCAAGCATCGGTGAAAGGCGGTGACCAGGCTGTTTGTATGCAGGTTTTTGAACGTTGGCCTTTCGGATATTTAAAAAATGGTTCGAGCCTTTATTTTGAAGAGGTGGATTTCGGTATTGGTACAGATACCTTATTGGTTCAGGCTGCTACATTGGCCAAAGGAGGGATGATTGAAATACATTCCTGTGATCCTGAGGGGGAGCTACTGGGAACAAGTATGATTACAAATACCGGTGATTGGGAAAAGTTTGTTGTATTTCCATTAAAGATGAATCGTAAACTGGCTGGCAAACAAGATCTTTGTTTGGTTATCAAAGCACCGGCTTTGAAACAAAACGGAGAAACCACTATTTGGACGCAGTTTCCCGAAGGTGTCGATCCGAATAAAGAATCTGTAGAGATCACTGTCCGTCCGCAAGTGTTTTATCCGGATAAACCGGGAATTAATTATATTACGATTCGTGGGTTTATTCTGGAAAATGCAGCAACCAATTGGGCACCTCCTTCGGCAGAGCAACCGGGGCTAGTTGGAACCCGTTGGTCGAAAGGCTGGATTATAGAGAATAATACGATTCGAAATTCGCGGTGTGCCGGGATCTCGTTGGGACGACCGACTTTTGGGCATTCGCATCATTACCAGAAGTTACCTCCGAAGGTATATCCGGAAATCGGAGGAGGGCAAACGGAACAACAGTTGCTTGATTATTTTGAGAATGCTTCTTGGGAGAAAGAGGCTGTCGGCTTTCATATAGTTCGTAATAACCATATTTATGAATGTGGGCAAGTGGGAATAGTCGGTTGTAGCGGTGGTGCGTTTAGTTTGATAGAAGGAAATGAAATTCATGATATTTGTTTGAATGAGACGTTCGAGGGGGATGAAATGGCTGGCATTAAATTGCATTTTGCAAATGATGCGATCATAAGGAACAACCATATTTATCGTACGATTCGTGGTTTGTGGTTGGATTGGGGATCGCAAGGTGTACAAGTTGTCGGTAATCTGTTTCATGATAATGATGTGTGTGAAGATATTTTTATCGAAGTATGCCATGGACCTATTTTGGTGGGTAACAACATGATGTTGTCTGATAGATCAATGTCTTTATCACAGGGGATAGCGTGTGTGCATAATTTAATTACCGGAAAAGTAACCGGAGGAAAAGATCGTTGTGCCGGAGGTCGTATGACTTATTATTATAAACCTCATGGGACAGAATCTGTTGGAAAAGCCCCTAATCCGGGTGGCGATCTGCAATGGTATAATAATTTGTTGATAAACTGTGCTTCATTGGTAAATTGGGATGAACCCGGTTTACCGATCAGGTATGATGGAAATGTTTTTGCCGGAGGAGCGAAGCCTGCTCTTGATGAACCGAAAGCTGTGGTGGATGAATTGTTTGATCCCAATATGAAGTTGGTACAGAAAGCTGATGGATGGTATCTTTCCATGAATATTCCTTTGGATTGGAAAAATCAGCGTAAACGGAAACTGGTAACGACTTCAGTCTTGGATAAGGCTATTGTGCCTGATCAAGCATTTACTAATCCGGATGGTAGCCGATTGAAGGTTGATACCGATTATTTAGGAAATAAACGCAATGGAAATCCTTATCCCGGAGCATTGGAAATAAAGAAAACCGGTTATCAGGAGTGGAAAGTGTGGCCTAGGAATTGAATGAAAGTATAATTAATTATAAGATGAAATTGAAAAACTTAAGACAAGTTTTGTGGTTATTAGTGTTTATACAGGCAGGAATAGCCTATGGTCAGGAATACCAAAAAACGAGAAATGGACTCAAGGCCGATATTGCTGACATTCAGGTAGAAATTCAATTTTATTCGCAGGGAATAGTAAGAATACTCAAATATCCCCAAGGAGAGGTGATAGACAAAAAGAGTTTTTCTGTGATTAAGACACCTGAAAATATTCCATTTTCGGTAGAAGAAGATAGAGGAGCTGTTCTATTGAAAAGTGATAGTCTGAAGGTTAAATTAGATCTTCAAACAGGACAGATATCTTATTATGACGTACGTGAGAGATGTTTGTTGGCTGAAAAAAGTTGGGGAATTCAATTTACTCCCGTTGAATATGGAGACAATGAGACCTATTTGGTCCGGCAGGCTTTCCGATTGGATAAAGACGAAGCGATTTATGGCCTGGGCCAGCATCAAAAAGGAAAGATGAATCAGCGAAATCAAATGGTTCATTTGCGCCAGGTTAATACGGATATAGCCATACCTTATATACAGTCAATAAAAGGGTATGGCCTGTTTTGGGACAACTATTCGCCAACAACATTTACCGACAACTCCATGGAAACTGCATTCGACTCCCAATCGGGACAATGTGCGGATTATTATTTTATCTATGGAGGAAATGCAGACAATGTGGTCAGAGGGATGCGTGAACTGACCGGGCAAGTGCAAATGAATGCGTTGTGGACGTATGGATTTTGGCAATCACGCGAACGCTATCAAAGCCAGGAAGAGTTAGTTGGAGTGGTTAAAAAGTACAGGGAGTTGCAAGTACCTTTGGATGGTATTGTACAAGATTGGCAGTATTGGGGAATAGATCCGGCAACTTGGAATGCTGTAGAATTTGGAAATCCTCAGTTCCCGGATCCTCAGAAAATGATTGGTGATGTACATGATTTGAATGCGCATATTGCTATTTCCGTATGGCCCTCTTTCGGAACGAATACGGCTATACATAGGCGATTGAAGCAGGAGAATATGTTACTTGATTTCAAAACCTATCCTGAGCAGGCGAATGTGTATGATGTTTTTAATCCGAAAGCACGTGAGATTTATTGGGAGTATATGAACAAAAATATATTTTCGTTGGGAATGGACGGTTGGTGGCTGGATGCAACTGAACCTGAATTTGGAGATAAAGACGAGAAATTAAATCAACATACGTATGCTGGGCAATATAGAGGGGTGTATAACGCTTTCCCGATTGTTTCTGTGGGGAGCGTTTATGACAATCAACGTATGATATCTTCTGATAAACGTGTCTTTATTCTTACACGTTCGGCTTTTGCCGGACAACAGCGTTACGGGGCAAACTCCTGGTCGGGTGATATACAAGCTACTTGGGATGTGCTGCGTAAGCAAATCTCTGCCGGATTGAATTTCTCTGTTTGCGGCATTCCTTATTGGAATACGGATATTGGTGGTTTTATTACTTGGAATTCTTATCGGGAAGGAGTTAAAGATCCTGCATATAGAGAGTTGTACGTAAGATGGACGCAATTTGCGACTTTTACTCCGATGATGCGGTCGCACGGGACGAATACTCCACGGGAAATTTATCAATTCGGGGAAAAAGGTTCGTGGGAATTTGAAGCATTGGAAAAGTACGTATGTTTCAGATATAGTTTGTTGCCTTATTTGTATTCAACCGCTTGGCAGGTAAGTAAGAATAGCGATACGTTTATGCGTGCTTTGTTTATGGATTACCCTCAGGATAGTAAAGTTCTTGATATGGACAATCAATATATGTTTGGCCGGTCATTGTTAGTTGCTCCGGTAACACAACCGATGTATGTAGGTAAGAACAGGCTTGTAAACATACAGGATACACACTCCACAAATGTATATTTGCCGATAGGCAACAGTTGGTTTGACTTTTGGACCGGCAAGCGATACCAGGGGGGGCAGTCGGTAACCAAAGAGACTCCTATTGACATCATTCCGTTGTATGTGAAGGCGGGTAGTATTCTTCCGATAGGACCTGACGTACAGTATGCTACGGAAAAGAAATGGGACAATCTGGAGATACGTGTTTATCCGGGGGCAGACGGCGAGTTCTTGTTGTATGAAGACGAGAATGATAATTATAATTATGAGAAAGGTGCTTATTCCACCATCTCTTTTTCTTGGAACGACAAAGAGCGGATACTTATTATCGGTGACCGTGACGGTAAATATCCGGGCATGCTGAATGCAAGAAAGTTTAGGATCGTATTGGTGGATGAAGGGCATGGCATTGACTGTAAGCTTTCCGAAAAAGTCAACAAGGTTGTGACTTACAAAGGATATGAAATGAAAATACATTTATAAGAAATAGGGTTAGCTTGGAATGAAGCAATAATAATCCACAAAATAGGCAGCTATTTGCTATTTTAAATAGGAATAGCTGCCTTTATATTTGCGTTATCTAATTAATTGTAATATTATAATTTTTAAACCATGAAAAAAATACTATGCTTGATTTCGATGTTCTGTTTGTGTGTGAATGTGTTATCAGCCAAAGAATATCATGTATCGGTAAAAGGGAGTGATGCTAATAACGGAGATATTTCATCTCCTTTTAAAACTATAAATTGGGCTGCTCAGAAAGCGTTGCCGGGAGATACGGTTACGGTACATAACGGTGTTTATCGTGAATGGGTGAATCCGTTGAGCGGTGGGGAACGGGAAGGAAAACGTATCCTGTATCGAGTGGCCGAAGGTGAGAAAGCTGAAATAAAAGGTTCAGAGTTGGTGACTGGTTGGAAAAAGGAGAAGAAAGCAAAGGGAGTATGGAAGGTGGTATTGCCTAATTCATTCTTTGGAAATTACAATCCGTTCAACGACCGTCTGTATGGTGACTGGCTATGGTCTGAACGGGTTCATCATACGGGAGATGTATATTTGAATGATGTTTCGCTTTATGAAGAATTTAGCTTGGATAAGGTATTTGCACCGGATACGCTCCGTACAATACGTGATCCTCAAGGATGTACGAATGTATGGTTCGCAGAAGTAGATGCGGATAATACGACGATTTATGCAAATTTTGGAGATATTGATCCGAATAAGGAAACAGTAGAAGTATCGGTTCGTCCTACTTGTTTTTATCCGACACGCGAGGGACTGAATTATATCACGATTCGTGGCTTCCATATAAGCCAAGCCGCCACGCAGTGGGCTGCTCCGACAGCCGAACAGGTGGGGATGGTTGCTCCCCATTGGTGTAAGGGATGGATTATTGAGGATAATGTTATTAAGAATTCCCGAGCCAACGGTATCACTTTGGGAAAAGAACGTGCCAGTGGACATAATCTGGAATGTAACGACAAACGTCTGGACGGTACATTGCATTATGTAGAAGTAATATTCAATACGCTACGTCGCGGATGGAGCAAAGATAACGTCGGTTCCCATATCGTTCGGAACAACGTCATTTCAGATTGTGAGCAAACCGGTATCTGTGGTAGTATGGGAGCGGCGTTCAGCGAGATTTACGGAAACCATATCTATAATATCCTGGTAAAACAACAATTTGGCGGAGCTGAAATGGCCGGTATTAAATTACATGGTGCAATAGATACCTATATTCATCATAACCGGATTCATAAGTCGGGTAATTATGGAATCTGGCTGGACTGGATGGCACAGGGAGCACGCGTATCTTCCAATTTATTGTATGACAACCTGGCACAGGACTTGTTTTTCGAAGTGTCTCACGGACCTTATGTAGTAGATAACAACATTTCCCTTTCACCTCGTACGATACAGGAGAATACCGATGGCGGAGCCTATCTGCATAATATCTTTTCCGGAGACATCAACCGTTTGGACGACCAGCGTTACACTCCGTATCACTTGAACCATTCTACCGAAGTGAAAGGCATACGGACTATCACCGAAGGCGACCATCGCTTCTTTAATAATATCTTTATTGGTGGTGACAACAGTAAGTTAAAATATGGAATGATCGTATTCGATGTATCACAACGTCCTATTTATGCAGAGAACAACCTGTTCCTGAACGGTTCTCTTCCGATGACGAACAAGACGCAGGATTGGGTGGAGAAAGCAGTCAATCCGAAATTGAAAGTAGAGGAAACCCCCGACGGCGAAGTATATCTGGTAAGTGACATTAATCTGCAAGAATTATCTTCATTTAAAGGAAAAAAGATAGATGCCGAACGTTTAGGTATCACTCAACTGACAGGATTCCCGTTTGAGAATCCAGACGGAACACCTTTCAAACTGGAAAAAGACTTTTTCGGTAATGAACGTTCTGCTACTCCGGTTGTCGGGCCGATAGAAAAATTATCTTCTACCAAACGGATAAAAGTATGGCCTAATTTAAAATAGTAATTTATGTTTTATTCATATATAAATTATTTATTCCTGGTAAGTAGCCTGTTTATAGCAGGGGTGTTTACGGGGTGTCAGTTCGATGGAAAACGGCAATCGAACGATAAGGTTACAGTCGTTTCAACTAACAGAATGCTAAATCCTATCGCTCCTCCCGGATTGTATATTGCAGATCCTGAGGTAAGGCAGATGCCTGATGGACGTGTTTATGTCTACGGATCGCGCGACGGACCTGGTAACGCCTGGTGTTCTCGCTCTTATAACGTATTGTCTTCGTCCGATCTTGTGAACTGGAGTGTGGAGCAATTTTCTTTTGCTACTGATGGTCCGGGCAAACAAGTTGATTATACGGATAGGATTTTATATGCTCCGGACTGTATCCATCACAACGGGAAATATTACCTTTATTATTGTCTTGCCGGAGGTGGAGACGATGAAGGTGTGGCAGTTTCCTCTTCTCCTTATGGTCCGTTTAGGGATGGGAAGGTGATAGAAGGGGTAAAAGGCATTGACCCGTCTGTCTTTATTGATGACGATGGGCAGGCTTATTTGTTCTGGGGACAGGGGTATGCTAAGGGAGCAAGGCTAAGTAAGGATATGCTCTCGATAGAAGGAGCAGTTCATGATAGTTTGCTAACCTATGAAACGCACTTTTTCAATGAAGGCAGTTCCGTCCGGAAAAGGAACGGCATCTATTATTTTGTATATGGAAGCCATTCTCAACATGGAGAATCTAACTGTGCAACGTTAGATTATGCGACTTCGATATCTCCACTGGGTCCCTACACTTACAGAGGTGTTATTATTGATAACTGGGGAAGCGGAAGGAACCTGGTGAATAACCATGGTTGTATTGTCGAAATCAACGGACAATGGTATATCGCTTATCATCGTCCGACGCATGCGAGTGCGACCATGCGAAAAGCCTGTTTGGAACCAATAACATTTAATCCGGACGGTACTATTCCGCAGGTGGAAATGACCACGCAGGGTATCGGTGGACCTATTTCGCCTCTTTATCGGATGGATGCAGCAAGAGCTTGTCTGATGTCAGGAAATGTTATGGTTGCAGTGCGTCGTCCGGATAACGATATTCCAGTAGAATACTTAGCGAACATTCGCGATGGTGATTATGTCTATTGGAAATATTATGACTTTACAGATACAAAAGTAAATCATTTTGTTTGTAAAACATGGGATAGGAACAAGGCTGCTCAGATAGAAATACGGCTGGATAGCCCTGAAGGGGAATTGATCGGGACGTGTGATATAACTCCAATGGAAGGTGAAACAGCTTATGCTATTCACGAAACAAATATTCAACCAGTTACGGGAAAACATGCATTGGTATTTGTGTTTAAGGCTGTTGATCCTGCTGTTAAAGGGCTGGATTTGATGAATCTGGAGTGGTTTGTTTTTGAGAATAGAAAAGAATAGATGTTTTTGAAAATAGTAAGATAGTGCATCTATTTCGTAAGATATGTCAAGTTCAAATGGTACTTAATACAATATCTTTGTGTTAATATTATGTTGATTTTACGAAAATAGTCTTTTGACGTATAAATGTTTGAAGTACAAGTGATACATTATGTTGATTTTATTGTCTTGATAATAAGTTTATTGGTGTTTCACTTGTGCTTGAATATAGAGTTTTGTTTACTTTATTTTAAGTTCTGTAAGAACTAAGCTTTTTTAATTAAACCAAAACATTTATAATTATACTCTCCTGTTTTTTCTCTAAAAACTTTATTCTAAACTTGTTTTGCTAATGTCTTGATAGACAAAATATAATCCGCAGCCGGTAACTTATGTTATTGATGGGGTCGTAAGGGATGCAACTTCCTTTAATGCGATGAGTGCAAATGAAATTGAGGATATTTCCGTCTTGAAAG
>OKXB01001240.1_pt1 | contig 26321 bp, 15 predicted proteins | sample 1601731 | NCBI WGS metagenome assembly OKXB01 (sample SAMN04414077, study PRJEB24778) | human gut metagenome | material: faecal | host: Homo sapiens
CGGCGGTTGCGCTGCTTGCCTACCTCTGTATCGTTAGTTGTTACAGGGTTGTACTCACCGCGGCCACCAGCAGTAAGACGCTTAGGATTTACACCGAAGTGATCCTGCAAGTACTGAACAACAGAAGCTGCACGGAGAGCAGAGAGGTCCCAGTTGTTGCGGATATTCTTCATCTTGGCACTTGTAGTGCTTACTGGTACGTTATCGGTATTACCCTCTACGAGCACGTCGTAATCCTTGTAGTCTGTGATGATCTTAGCAATCTTGCTCAATGTTTCCTGAGCACGGCTGTTCACCTCATAGCTACCACTCTGATAGAGCATATTGTCAGCCAGAGAGATGTAAACTACACCCTTCAGAACCTGAACATCAACCTCCTTCATCTCTTCCTTGCTCAAAGAGCGGGTCAGGTTGTTGGTAAGAACCATGTTGAGCGAATCGCTCTTGCTCTTTACCTCAACCAGGTGGCGGATATACTGGTTACTCTCGTTGATCTGGTCAACGAGTTTCTCAATGCTCACGTTGTTCTGGCTTGCATTGTTCAAACTCTTGTCAAGTGAGTTCTGCAACTTAGCATAATCGCTCTTTGCAGTAGCGAGCTGCTCCTGGGCTGCTGCCAGACTAGCCTCTGTAGCTGCCAGTTTTTCCTTGGTAGCCTGATAGTTGCTTGACAATTCCTTATTCTCATTCTGGCAATTCTGAAGATCCTTCTTACTTGCACAGCTTGTAGCCATCAGAGCTACAGCCATCATTGCCATTACCATTAACTTTGTCTGTTTCATATTCTTTCTAATTTAAATTTTCTTGTTATTATTAATTGATTATAGTATATCTTAACGTCGCTTTCTACCTCCTATTATATTAGAGTTCTCCCGGCTTTTATCCGTTATCCGGAAGCTTCTACATTTTAGGGCATTATAGAAACTGATTCACTTCTTTCACTTGCAAAGTTACAGATAAGACTCGAATAAACAATATTTGTCAAATGCATTTAGACATTTTTAACCTCTAAATCTTTATTTATCACCTTTTTAACCAAAAAAGGCAACAGAAAGCACTTTTCTTATAGCTAAACCGCCAAATGTAGCCTTTCAAGGTAAGAATAGCCCAAATCTCAACAAAAAAAACATAAAAAACAGTGTTTTATTTTGTAGTGTCTTGAAATTGCACTATCTTTGCACTCGAAAAGAAATAAATACATTAATAATATAAAAGAAAGCAAGTATGATTCTTTTTTTTAGAACTCCATCTAAGAGTGTGATTGCGACCGAGATTGACCACAAACCATCTCAGGACGAAATCAATGAACTTTGTTGGCTTTATGGTGACGCGACTTTAGAGGACGCCCAGCAGTTGCAGGGCTTCTATGTCGGCCCACGCCGTGAAATGATTACTCCTTGGAGTACGAATGCCGTTGAGATTACTCAGAACATGAGTCTTAACGGCATTTCGCGTATCGAGGAGTACTTCCCTGTAGATAGCGAAAACGCTGAGCACGACCCTATGCTCCAGCGTATGTACAACGGTATCGGACAGGATGTGTTCACCGTGAACCACCAGCCAGAACCTATCAAGTACGTCGATGACCTCGAGAAGTATAACGAGGAAGAGGGTCTTGCCCTCAGCGAGGACGAAATGGCTTATCTCCACAAGCTGGAGAAAGAGAACGGACGCCCTCTCACCGACAGCGAAATCTTCGGTTTCGCACAGATCAACTCAGAGCACTGCCGCCACAAGATCTTCGGCGGCCAGTTTATCATCGACGGTAAGGAGATGGAGTCTTCTCTCTTCAACATGATCAAGAAGACCACCAACGAGAATCCTAACAAGATTCTCTCTGCTTACAAGGACAACGTGGCTTTCTCTCAGGGTCCTGTTATCGAGCAGTTTGCTCCAGCCGATCAGACTACCAGCGATTTCTTCCAGGTGAAGGATATCGAGAGTGTTATCTCTCTGAAGGCTGAGACCCACAACTTCCCTACTACCGTAGAGCCTTTCAATGGTGCTGCTACCGGTACGGGTGGTGAAATCCGCGACCGTATGGGTGGTGGTGTAGGTTCATGGCCTATCGCAGGTACCGCCTGCTACATGACTGCTTATCCTCGCTTGAAGGATGACAACGGCAAGAGCGATGTTGAGCGCGACTGGGAAGACATCATGCCAGTGCGTAAGTGGCTCTATCAGACTCCAGAGCAGATTCTGATCAAGGCTTCCAACGGTGCATCAGACTTCGGTAACAAGTTCGGTCAGCCTCTCATCACCGGTTCTGTGCTTACATTCGAGCACGAGGAGAATGGTGAGAAGTATGCATACGATAAGGTAATCATGCTTGCTGGTGGTGTAGGCTACGGCAAAAAGCGTGACTATAAGAAGGGTGAGCCACAGAAGGGCAACAAGGTGGTCGTAGTAGGTGGTGATAACTATCGCATCGGTCTTGGTGGCGGTTCTGTTTCTTCTGTAGATACAGGCCGTTACAGCAACGGTATCGAGTTGAACGCTGTTCAGCGTGCCAACCCTGAGATGCAGAAACGTGCTTACAACCTGGTTCGTGCACTCGTTGAGAACGATGAGAACCCAGTAGTCAGCATCCACGACCACGGTTCAGCCGGTCACTTGAACTGTCTCTCTGAGTTGGTAGAAGAGTGCGGTGGCGAAATCGACATGTCTAAGTTGCCTATCGGTGACAAGACTTTGAGCGCCAAGGAAATCATCGCCAACGAGAGCCAGGAGCGCATGGGCTTGCTCATCGACGAGAAGTATATCAGCGAGGTTCAAAAGATTGCCGACCGTGAGCGTGCTCCAATGTACGTGGTTGGTGAGACTACAGGCGATGCTCACTTCAGCTTCAAGCAGGCTGACGGCGTAAAGCCATTCGACCTCGATGTAGCTCAGATGTTCGGTCATACTCCTAAGACTGTAATGGTAGATGAGACCGTAGAGCGTAAATATGAAGATGTAACTTATTCTGCTGATAACCTCGACAAGTACTTGCAGCGTGTTCTCCAGATGGAGGCTGTGGCTTGTAAGGACTGGTTGACCAACAAGGTAGACCGTTCCGTAACAGGTAAGATTGCCCGTCAGCAGGGTCAGGGTCAGATTCAGTTGCCACTCTCAGACTGTGGTGTCGTAGCACTCGACTACCGTGGCGAGAAGGGTATCGTAACAGCAATGGGTCATGCACCTCAGGCTGGTCTTGCCGATCCTAAGGCAGGTTCAGTACTCTCTGTAGCTGAGTCATTGACCAATATCGTATGGGCTCCATTGGCAGATGGCATGGACAGCATCAGCCTCTCAGCCAACTGGATGTGGCCTTGCCGCAGTCAGAAGGGTGAGGATGCACGTCTGTACGAGGGTGTGAAGGCATTGTCAGACTTCTGCTGCGCCATCCACGTAAACGTACCAACAGGTAAGGACTCTCTCTCTTTGACCCAGCAGTATCCTAACGGCGAGAAGATCATCGCTCCGGGTACCGTTATCGTAAGTGCCGGTGGCGAGGTTTCAGATGTCAAGAAGGTGGTTAGCCCAGTTCTCGTTAACGACAAGAACTCTAGCCTCTACCATATCGACTTCAGTTTCGACGAGCAGCGTCTCGGTGGTTCTGCTTTCGCTCAGAGCCTGGGCAAGGTGGGCAGCGATGTTCCTACCGTCAAGAACCCAGAGTACTTCGTTGACTGCTTCAACGCCGTACAGGAACTCATCAACCGTGGTTGGGTAATGGCTGGTCACGATATCAGCGCCGGTGGTTTGATTACAACTCTCCTCGAAATGACATTCGCCAACGTAGAGGGCGGTATGAAGATCAACCTCCACGACATCGCAGATGCCGACATCATCAAGACTCTCTTCGCAGAGAACCCAGGTGTTGTCATCCAGGTAAGCGATGCTCACAAGGACGAGTTGAAAGCATTCTTCGATGAGAACGGTATCGGTTATGCCAAGATTGGTTATCCAGCTCCTGAGCTCCGCAAGATTATCATCAAGAAGGAAGGCTTCGAGCACGAGTTCGATATCGATGCTTTGCGCGACGACTGGTATAAGACATCTTACCTCCTCGACCGCAAGCAGAGCATGAACGGTATGGCTAAGAAGCGTTACACCAACTATAAGAAGCAGCCTATCGAGATGAACTTCGGTTATGGCTTCAAGGGAACCCTCGCTAGCTACAGCCTCGACGCTAACCGTCGCAAGCCATCTGGCATCAAGGCAGCTATCATCCGTGAGAAGGGTACCAATGGTGAGCGTGAGATGGCATACTCTATGTATCTCGCCGGCTTCGATGTAAAGGATGTGATGATGACCGACTTGATTTCTGGTCGTGAGACTCTGGAGGATGTGAACTTCATCGTATTCTGCGGTGGTTTCTCTAACTCCGATGTTCTCGGTTCTGCCAAGGGTTGGGCTGGTGCATTCCTCTACAATCCTAAGGCTAAAGAGGCACTCGATAAGTTCTATGCCCGTGAGGATACCCTTTCACTCGGTATCTGCAACGGTTGCCAGCTGATGGTTGAGTTGAACCTCATCAATCCTGAGCACAAGCATCGTTCACACCTCTGCCACAACACATCCAAGAAGTTCGAGAGCACATTCCTCGGTTTGACCATTCCTCAGAACGACAGTGTGATGTTCGGTAGCCTGAGCGGTGATAAGCTCGGTATCTGGGTAGCTCACGGCGAGGGCCGTTTCTACTTGCCTGAGCCAGAGGATCACTACAACATCATTGCGAAGTACAACTACGCTGAGTATCCAGGTAATCCTAACGGCAGTGACTACAATGTAGCAGGTATCTGCTCTGCAGATGGCCGCCACTTGGCTATGATGCCACACTTGGAGCGTGCCATCTTCCCATGGCAGAACGCCTGGTATCCAGCTGATCGCCGCAACGACGAGGTTACTCCTTGGATTGAGGCATTTGTCAATGCACGTCAGTGGATTGAAGAAAGAGCTTTGAAAAAGTAAAAAGGTAAAAAAGTAAGAAGGTAAAAAATGAATAATAGCGTAAGTTATCTTACATTATTCAAAACATTTTTGAAGATTGGCATAGTCACCTTTGGTGGTGGCTATGCCATGATTCCTATTATAGAATCCGAAGTCGTCGACAAGCATCATTGGATGACGAAGGAGGAATTCTTGGATGCCATTGCTACTACCCAGGTTTGTCCGGGCGCCTTGGCCATCAACATGAGTTCCCTGCTCGGATATAAGTTGGCAAAGACACCGGGAGCCATCGTCTGCACCCTCGGCGCTTCGTTGCCATCGTTCCTTATTATCTTAGCGATAGCCATGTTTTTCCATCAGTTTGAAGACAACAAGGTTGTTGCTGCCATGTTTGCAGGCATCCGTCCTGCCGTCGTAGCATTGATAGCCGTACCTACATTCTCGCTTGCCAAGAGTGCCGGTATTTCGCTTGTCAACTGCTGGATTCCTATTCTATCCGCCCTTCTGATCTGGCTTTTGGGCGTCAACCCAATCTGGGTGATTATCGCAGCTGCCATAGGTGGCTACATCTATGGACAGTTTATCCAGCCAACGGAATAAGATTAGTTAAAAGTTTATAGTTAATAGTTTATAGGGGCTACGCCTTATTGTAGGAATGCCCTATTAACTTTACACATTATTATATATATATATGATATTTCTTCAGCTTTTCATCGTATTCATTCAGATAGGCATCTTCGGATTCGGAGGAGGCTATTCCATGATATCCCTGATTCAGGGACAGGTTGTTACGCAGTATCATTGGATGACGATGCAAGAGTTTACCGATGTGGTTGCCATCTCTCAGATGACACCGGGACCTATCGGTATCAACACCGCCACCTATTGTGGCTATACAGCTGTCCATAATGCCGGCATGAGTGGCATGATGGCTGTACTCGGAAGTGCCATGGCGACCTTTGCGCTGGTTCTCCCATCCTTGGTTTTGATGATTCTTATCAGCAAGATGCTGTACAAGTATATGAACACCACAGCCGTCCAGAGCATCTTCATCGGTCTTCGCCCAGCCATTGTCGGTCTGGTAGGAGCCGCAGCCCTGCTTCTGATGAATGGCGAGAACTTCTCTACGCCAGCCAATCCCTGGCATTTCTACATCTCCATCGCCCTCTTCTTTGCCACCTTTATCGGCGTGAAGGTGATGAAGATCAATCCTATCCGCATGATACTCTACTCGGCTTTTGCCGGACTGGTATTACTATATTAAACAAAATCTTTCGATTTTATTTGGTAGTAATAAATAAAAATCGTACATTTGCAACAAAAAGGAGATAGACCATGACATACTCACAGGCAGATATTACCGTTCCATACGCTGTGGCGAACTTTGCAGAGATTCGCCACAAGGGATATTATTATGTGGACAAGACCAACTATATTCCACTGCTTGAGCGTTACAAAGCACCAGTTTTTCTCCGTCCTCGCAGATTCGGAAAGAGTCTGCTCGTTTCCATGTTGGCTCACTATTACGACCGTAACATGGCAACACAATTCAAAGAATTGTTTGGTGGAACTTGGATTGGCGAACACCCAACAAACGAGCACAACCAATATCTCGTTGTAAGATATGACTTTTCCACAACTTCCGTTGCCAGCAAGAAGGAAGACATCGAGAAGAACTTCAACGCCGTGAATTGCAGTCCACTCCGTACATTGGTGGAACGCAACAGAGACCTTTTTGGAGATTTCAGGTTCAGAGAGGATGGCAATGCCTCCAACATGTTGGTTGAAGTATGCGAGTTTATCTCTTCCCATAATCTTCCACCTCTTTATATATTAATAGATGAATACGACAACTTTACCAACCAGCTACTAGTTGTCTTTAAGGACTCGCTGTACCAGGACCTGACCACAGGGGAAAGTTTTCTACGAACTTTCTTCAAGGTTATCAAGGCAGGCATTGGCGAAGGTACCATCCGCACCTGCTTCTGCACAGGAGTACTGCCTGTCACCATGGATGACTTAACCAGTGGCTACAACATCGCAGAGATGTTGACACTGAAGCCTGAATTTACCAACCTATTAGGCTTTACCCATGAGGAAGCAGCCCAATATCTGAAGTATGTCATCAATAAATATGGCCCTCAAGCCTCTTTCGAGGAATTATGGACTCTAATACTCAACAATTATGATGGTTACCACTTTTTACCAAATGCAGAACCATTATTTAACTCTACCATTCTGACTTACTTCCTCAAGAACTTTGCAGAACTGAAAGGCGGCATCCCTACGGAAATGGTAGATGAGAACCTACGTACTGACACTAGTTGGATAAGAAGATTGACCATCACGCTTGACAATGCCAAAGAAATGCTCGACAGCCTGTTGATGGATGGAGAATTGTACTATTCACAAGCCGATTTACGCAGCAAGTTCAACAAGCAAAAGTTCTTCTCCCCAGAGTTCTACCCTATCAGCCTCTACTACTTGGGTATGACCACCCTGAAGGACAATTACAAAATGGCTTTGCCAAACTTGACGACCAAGAGTGTATATATGAGTTACTACAACGAATTGAATAGTATCAGCGACAATGCCCGTAAGTTTGTTCCTGCATACGAGGCATTTGTCAGAGACAGAGAACTGGAGCCATTATTCCATAACTATGTTAAGGAATACTTAGGTCAGCTTCCAGCCCAAGCCTTTGACAAGATGAACGAGAATTTCATTCGCTGTTCATTTTTCGAGTTGCTGAGCCGCTACTTGAGCAATTGCTATACATTCGCCATCGAACAGAACTTGCCATCGGGTCGTGCCGACTTAGTCTTGACCGGCATTCCTGGTACACCATTCCACAACGACTGTCGCATCATTGAGTTTAAATATTTCAAGTCAAGAGACGCAGGCATTGTTGATCAATTGGAAGAGGCACACCTAGAAGATGCCCAACAGGTGAAGGCTTATGCAGCAGATATGCAGAAAGCCTATCCTCACTATCAAATAAAAGCATACGTAGCTTATATCGCAGGAAACAAGGCTTGCAAGATTTTTAAAGAGAATAGTAATGATTGATTATAACAACCAATAAGAACGCTCTTTTCTTCCCCACCTTTATCGGCGTGAAGGTCATAAAGACAAATCCTCCCGAATTTATTTACTGGCAATAAATAAATTCGGGAGGATTTTGTTTTATATTTAGAAAAGGATGATTATCGGATAACCATCTTTATCTTTTTGCCATCAGCTACTATGATGAACACACCAGTAGTAGGAGCCATTATGGTTGCGTTTTGACTGGCAGCCAGTTTTTTTCCATCAAGAGAATAGAGAGCAAGCTGCTTGCAGCCCTCAGCTGTAATCATTTTACCTGATACCGAAATATGGATAGCAGATACAGGAGCTGCTACCACAGGATTGATACCAGTTGCCTCATCACCATATTTCATTACATACTTTTCTACATGATCGGTTGTGATGGTTACAGAGACCAATCTTCCTTTCTTATCGTATTCGAAATCCTTGATTAAGGAAGTATTTGCAGCTGCTCTTGTTGCAGTAGAGCTATTCTCTGTATACTGTATCAGTCGGTTGTCGTTATCACGGGTATAGGATATGATGCTTTCTATATAACTGTTCTTAACAGTATAAGTAAGTGTATTACCCTCTACGTTACATGTCGATTCATTTACATAATCGGCTTTCCAGGAATCCGAAGATGCATCCCATGTATAGTTGGCATGAGAAGATAAATCAGATTTATCTGCAAAGAATGTAGAATCAATATCGCTGATATAAGCAGAACTGTTATATGCCTTTACCGGAGAACTTGGCATTATCAATGCAAACTGAGGCTTAGCGGTCTTGCTGCTTTCGTTTTTTCTGTTTGGCTGCCACTCATTGCCTACCTTATCATAAGTAATGATTATACTACCATTCTCATTATTTGTCTCCTCACGTTTACCGGTCTCTACAATCTTACCATCTTGCATTTCTTTGTAGATCGTTGTCTTAACACCATTGCTCTCTGATGTCACACCAATATTCCAAACCTGAGGCTCTGTTTTGAAATCGTTTGCTTTCCAATCCCATAGATATTCTAAAAGGACACCATATGTGGTTGTTACATACTTTCTGGCAAAATCAAAATCGCCTCTCAGATAACACTTTTCTATGGATGTATGCGTACCATCAGCCTCAAGAGTAATCTCCATTGTATCATACGTGTTTGGATACTTATCTTCCGGATACTGTATATCAATCTTATATCCATTGTCGCTATAAGAATAAGTTCTTGTCTTCCAGTTCATTATCTCTACTCCTGGGTCAAGTTTTTCTTCGATGATACTTTGTTCCTCTTTCGCTATGTAGCCTTCACTGTTAAAAGTGTAGGTGAGCTGGTTTCCAAAATCACCCAAAGCCAAAGTGTATGTGCCATTCGGAATACTAACTCGTTCCCATTTTCCATTTTTGAAGATTTCAAGAGGTTCTGTTGGACGATTAGAGGCTTTCAAGCCATTCATGCGATATTTTGCATTTTCTTGTCCATTCTTATCATAAAAGACAAGAATTCTGCTGTAACTTTCCTCGATTCTTCCTTCTTCTTCATTTTCGGCTTCAGGTTCATTTTTGAGAACATAGCTCCAGTCATTAAAAAAGTATATACTATCTCTAGATATTTCTTCTCCATTTGCCTTGAAAGCCCTATAACCATAGTCGGTTTTGTTTCCATTATTATTGTTGTAGTCATATTCTAAATCATGCACAACATTGATGTTTTGGTGAACCCACTCAGACACTTCCTTCGTCTTCAATACAAATTTGGTTCCGTCATAGTTATAAGTATTCCTTTCGCGATTCTTTCCATCGTAAATCCATGGATCATCATAATTATCTGTCTTAACCGTTTTATCAGTAGGAATCCATGAACCTCCTTTGTCTGCAGAATAGTTATAATTGATGATAGTAGTATATCCGTTTGCGGAAGTCACCTCTTTTTTGTTTCCGCTCACCAAAGAACTACTATAGTCTTTATGAATGGTAGAATTGTCTGTTACATTCCACACCTGTCCTTTGATTTTACTCCAATTTCCCCATCCGTCTTTGAGTTCTTCTCCTTCCTAGGCTGTTGCCTCACAAACGTCACCATTGATTTCAACAGTTACCTTAATATTTTTCTTTTGACCGGAAAGAACGAAGCAGTTTCCAGCCTCATACCAGTTGTATTCTTTGATTTCAGAAATATAATGAATCTGAGAAAAATAAGCTACACCATAAGTTATCTCTTTCATCAGATAAGCCTTACCATCGGTATCATCGCCTACAAGATGGTCGTAGCCATAAGTCTTGCTGCAAAGAAGTGTTTCCTTGCCAGCCTCATCTGAAGCTTTATGCTCATACTTATCCTCGCTAACTGTTCTGCCTTGCTGATCCTCAGTATAAACATAGCGTTCATAACTTCCATCAGGTGATTTCACATAAGCCAATCGTCCCTTCTCATCGAATGTTCGGGTTGGTAAAACATTCAACGAATCTGAGTTATAAATAACATCACATCCAAGCAATTGGTCTTCCTTCTTACTGCCAAAAGAAACTACTGGCATATCAGCAGGCTTGACAACTGAGATGATATTAGGCACACTAATTTCTATTTCTGGCGTAGAGTCAATTGAAGTCGCAAGACTAATTGCGACATCAGTATTAACCACCTTCGCTACTTGCTTTTTAGTAAATTGGCTTCTAGCATTTACTGGTTGTAAGGCTAGCGAAGCAGCTCCTAGAACTAATAAGTAAAGTTTTTTGTTCATATTTGATTATTTTTAATTAATTAAACTGTCATTCATATTTTATAATAGAGATTAGAATCTCATTTATGGATGCAAAGTTACACAATCTAATTATAAACCGCCTTGTTCAAATTGGTTCAAGTTTTAGATTTTGGTTAATTTAACGAATTCTGTTCCCAACTTCCGCAGGAAGTCTACCAACACTTTCTATTCTTTCGCAAAGCCTAATATACACAAAGTTAATCGAATCGAGTAGGAGGAAAACGAAGTAGTTTTTCTCCTACTTTCGTTTTCCGACCTCTCACACCACCGTACATGCGGTTCCGCATACGGCGGTTCCTATTTTGGGTGCCATTCGATGTATGAACCCATCAATGTAGCATAGCCTGCCATGCTCAACTTTTCGTTGGTTATCGCACGACATAGTATGTAACTGCCAGCTATGCGCCAATACCCCAAACGACTATTGCCCCACATGTAAGCTTGGTATTTATCTATACCACACTTTATCAAGTTGGCAATTCTCGTTTTCACCCTCTTCCACGACTTCCATATACACATACGTAGCCGTCGCCTTAGCCACTCGTCCGTTTTCATGAGGAAACGTTTCATGTTGGCGAGGTGATAGTAACCTACCCACCCCCTTATGTACTCTTCAAGTTTTTGCTTCCTCTTGGCATATCCCCAACCATTGCTTCGGGAAGTCAACTCCTTGAGTTTGGCTTTCATCTTGGATTTGGCTCTTGGGTGTACCGTGAGTTGGCATTTGCCTTTCATTACATAAAAAGAGTAACCAAGGTATTTCACACCTTGCACATAGGACACAACTGTCTTGTCCCTGTTCACCTTCAGATGAAGTTTTCCTTCGATGAATCGGGTTACAGATTCCTTCACGCGTTTGGCTGCACGCTTGGACTTACAAAATATCATCGAGTCATCGGCATAGCGGACAAAAGGGAGACCTCGGCTTGTGAGTTCCTTGTCCAACTCGTTGAGCATGATGTTGCTCAAAAGCGGACTTAACGGTCCTCCTTGGGGAGTGCCTTCCTCACTTGCCTCGAACATACCTTTGTTCATCACACCACTGCGGAGATATTTGTGGATAAGACTTATCACCCTACCGTCCTTTATCGTGCGGCTGAGGATTTCTATGAGTTTACTATGGCTCACTGTGTCGAAGAAACGCTCCAAGTCGAGGTCAACCACATAAATGTAGCCATCATCGATTATTTTCTGAGCACCTCTTAGGGCATCATGGCAGCCTCTTCTCGGACGGAAGCCGTAGCTTCCTGGAGAGAATTGACGCTCATAGATGGGAGTTAGGGTCTGGTTGATGGCTTGTTGAACCAGACGGTCTATAACCGTGGGGATGCCCAACAGGCGCATTTTGCCATTGTCTTTGGGTATCTCTACCCTTTTTACTGGGTTCGGACGGTATGAACCGTCAAGCAAGGAACGGATTAGGGCATCCTTATTAGCCAAGAGCCAAGGGAGCATTTGCTCACATGACATCTTGTCGATACCGCTACAGCCCCTGTTACGCTGCACAGCCTTGTAGGCTTTGAGTAGGTTATCAGGACTGATGATGCGCTCCAATAAGTGTTCCTTGTCGAATGGTACTTCCACGATGTTGTCTTCACATATCCACATGAAGGTCTGCGCTCCCACATATCCTTCGGATTCCGTCCTATCTTTCTGTGGGCAGCCCTTGACTTCTGCCAATGTTTTCTGCATTCTTTCCTTCATAAGGTACGTTTCAATTACTATCGTTTAATTTATAGGTTCTGCCCTTCATGGAGCGTTATCGAGAACTCCACTACTATGGCATCTGCTGACTTCTCACAGCAAGCTTTACTCCATGACTTTCGTAAAGGCAACTAATCGCCATGTCCGTGAGACCTCCTCGGATAAGGGCTTATTCTTTCCATATTATACCCACTTCATTTACACCAACCATTCCGAATAGCTATAGGACTTTGATTTGTGTGGCAATCTCATCCATGGTCAAATGCCTTATATGAAGTTTCTCTACGTTAGGTCAGATGTTTGCCGCCAGCTTCTTTCAGATTCCACCTCGCAGTGGACACCCTTGCTCTTGGCTATACGATTCCCGCTATTAGGGTTCGTTAGGGACTTGCACCCATTAGAATAAGCTCATGCCGAGCGTACAAATAAATAGGAGGTAAACACTAATCATTGGTGTTTACCTCCTATTATCATATTTTCCTACTTCTCAAACCTGCAATTATCTGTTACCAGGTAACGCTCATACCCAATGCGATGCTGGCATTGGAACTGAGAGGAATGAACTCTTTGCTGGTCTTGCCCAAGATGTGATCCATACCGATGAAGAAGTTGTAACCCTTAGGATGGATATTCAGAACATAACCCATACTTGTAGCAAAACTGCTGACTGCAAAGTTGACACCACCATCCAACCACTTCAATGGTTTCCAGTTGGCACTGAGTCTACCCTCGCTCCAGGTATAATCACCATTGATGCGGGTGCTGCTCAGCAAACCGAAGGACAACTTGTCGTATGCTGGCAAACTGTACTCTGCGCCAAAGTTGAGCGTAGCTGCCAGAGCGGTAGTACGGCTACCCTGGTCGCCCAAATCCTTCAGGTTGATGAAGTCGGTAATCTGGTCGCCGTAATCATCCAACTTGTCATCGATGGTAGAACCGCTGTTTTCTCTTACCGCAGTATCATGGAAGCCATTGAACTCGAAGCTCTCAGCTCTGTTCACAGCCTTCATATTGTTGCTCCAGTTGATGAAGCCCAAATCGAGAACAGAAGCACTCAGGGTCAGGTTATCGTTCAACTTATAGACACCACCGAGGTCGAGTGCCATACCGAAGCCACCCAATCCTGCGCCATCAACATCTACATCATCTATCTTTTCGTACTCCCCCTTCTCCGGGTTGTTATATTTATCTCTTGAAGTCTTATAAGTAAAGCCCTTCATAGAAACCTGGGCATTCGCCTTGCCGGAAACAATCCACTTGTCTGTACCAGAGAGGTCAGCACGCAGGTTTTCCAGACGAACATCACCATCAGCCACACCGAAGAGGAACTTCAATTTAGCACCGATGCGGAGTTTCTTGTTAATCTGATGAGAGTGACCCAATGCCAATTCAGCATAAGAGCGAGCCATCATGCTCACATCACCAATCTCATAATTCTGATTGCCCGTATTCTTGGCAAATTCAAACAACTCATAAGGCAGGGAAGCGCCGAAAGATGCCTTGGCATTCACCTCGATGGTATTATAACCGCCAAAGCCCTTGAAACCGGCAGAAAGAATGGCGATGCCTACATCTCCCTGTATGCGGTTGTTGCTCTTGCTGAAGCCTTTCAGCGCCTCATCGACAGAAATATAAGGATTCATGAAGGAAGTCATCTTCTTGGCACCCGCCTCCTGTCCGTACATCGGATTGTTCAGTACAATATCCTGGTAGCCGAAGTTGCCCTGCAGGTTGACATTGATATTACCCAAAGCTGGGATGGTGATATAGTTCTGCTTGTTCTCAAAAGCCGGGTTCATATCGTGACGGAACTTGTAGTCGTCAGTAAAGTAAGCGGAATTGAGTGTCTGAGCCATTGCGGTGCCACCCATCATCAGCAAAGAGGCAGCCAAGAGATGCTTATATATTTTATTCATCATTTTCTTTGTCTTTTATGTGTGTTATTATTCTGTTACTACTCTCTGTCATTAATTGAAGTTACCAATCACCTTACCCACGAGTTTCACCTTGATGTTTTCCAACTTCAGGGTATGCTTCTCAGAGTTGAGGTTGATACCGGTCACGGTAGTTCCATCATGACTTGCCTTACCTTTTACCTTATAAGAGAGTCCGTCGAGCTTCTGCAATCCGCCCTTTACCTTTTCACGGAGTTCTATTTCCAGCGGAGAGTTCACGGCTGTCACGCCATCAGCAGATGCTTTCACAGTACCCTTCTTGACATTCACTTCAATCAGGTTACTGATATCAGTACCATCCACTCCGAGTGGAGTTGCCTCTACGATGAGGGTAGCAGGAACCAGGTTCTGCGCATCGGCTGTCAGTCGAACATAAGTTCCTTCAGACAATTCCAGATCATCCAGATCATCATTCCAACCGTCGAAATCATCAGCATATTCGATGACTGCATCCTCGGCAAATGCCAACGGTGCATAAATCTCGTAGCTTGGCTCGATACGATAATTGCGGCCGAACTCGATAGTCATTTCCTGACTGAGATCAGCCTTTGCCTCTACATTGGTAATCTGTACGTGGTCTGGAATATGCTTGTTGATAAGCGTAGCCAGGTTGCTCACCTCATATACATTGGCAGCACCATACTGAGCAGTCAGTTCTGCAGTCTTATGGCGGCAGATACAGATCTTGGTCACTGGCGCAACAGTAGTCTTGCAGATATTCATCTCAGGGAGTTGCACGGTAGCCAAGTTCTGACCGTTCTTGGTAGAAATCACCTTTGCACTCACATTTGCCGCTGCATCCATATCATTTTGGATAGAAAGAATAATCTGAGGATTATCCAAGTCTGCTCTTACGCCATCTTCTGAAAGGAAGTCAGGAACGCCAGTCACAGATACATCACCCAAGCTTGAGATATTGATTTCTGGGTCGAAGATACCGGTAGCAGACTTCAAGGTAATATCATTGACATTCACGTTGGCACCGATGGTCAGTGCAGATGTAGGAACCCTCGTTACATTAGCCTCAATACCGAGGGCGAAATAACCATCCATCCTGATTGAGCCATTATTGCCGATAACGACCTTACCATAGGCATCCTGTTTTTCAAAATCCAGTTTTTTAGCCTTGATGGTGAGTTGCAGGTTGCTGCTTGTAGAAACATCCTTCACCGTAATCTTCGAACCATCAACCATAGGAACGCCATTGCCATTACCAGAGACATGTGAAATCTCCAGATAGCCAGGAAGGGTGAGGGTTGCCTTATCAATATTGGTGATGGCAGAAGAAAGACCACCAAGAGTGAGATTAATCTTCAGTTCGATTTCGCCAGCCACCTCAGCACTTTTCAGGATCTTCACAGCAGCATCCGTACCATTATATTTAAACATCAACTCCTTAGGAGAGACAAAACTGAGATGACTACCAGCTGCACGGGTACACTTGGCAGCAGAATTGGCATTTAAGGTTAGCGTATTAGAATAAGGATTACCCCTCAGAACAATAGGAGAAATCATTGGTGAAGCAGATGATGCACCAGAACCTGTCAATTGGAACAGATAATCACCATTTGCGGCAATCTTCACACTACCATTCTCTTCGAGTTCCAGAATATCAGACAAAGGAATGTTCATGGTAGAACTGGCAGGTATTTCCAATTCGCCACTACCAAATCCCATCGTAGCATCAATCTGGTCAAAATCATAATCGTCATTTGTACACCCAGTTACCGAGAAACCCAACGTCAATAAAGACGCAAGTAATAGACTTGCTTTCATTTGCTTTTTCTTCATAGTTTATGAATATTTGATAATTATAGAACTTTACACTTTTAAAGAGAACTTACATAAATTGAATAATTAATTAAACTGTCATTCATATTTTATAATAGAAATTAGAATCTCATTTATGGATGCAAAGTTACACAATCTAATTATAAACCGCCTTGTTCAAATTGGTTCAAGTTTTAGATTTTGGTTAATTTAACGAATTCTGTTCCCAACTTCCGCAGGAAGTCTACCAACACTTTCTATTCTTTCGCAAAGCCTAATATACACAAAGTTAATCGACAAAAAGGTGGATTTTCATCAGAAAATCCACCTTTTACACTATAATTCGCTTTTTGTCCACCTCTTCTTTGTGTTTTTTGTGTACTTTTGCAACTGTGTATTAATAGCGGCATGAATTCAGACTTGGCTTGATTTCATGCCAACCAACAAGTAAACAAACAAACCTAAGAATAAGAAATGAATAAGAAAAGACAGATTTTACTTTCAGCAGTATTGGCCTCTGCTTTGGCATCCAACGCACAGGTTTCCATCAATGTAGATGCCTCTAACCCAGGTATCAAGGTATCTCCTAACCTCTACGGTATCTTCTTCGAGGATATCAACCATGCTGCAGATGGCGGTCTCTATGCCGAACTCATCAGCAACCGTTCTTTCGAAGACGATGACAAGAATATTCCTACCTGGAAAACTGCCGCTCAAGAAGGTGCAAAGATCAATGCACAACTCATCAATAAGGGTTTGCTCAACAATGCACAGGGCAAGGCACTCCAGCTTACCATCGCTGCCAAGCCTGCAGCTACAGCCTCTCTCATCAATGAGGGTTTCTGGGGAATCAACGCCGTGCAGGGCAGAACCTATAAACTCTCTTTCTGGGCTAAGGGTAGCTACAAGGGCGGATTGAAGGCTCGCCTCACCAACGCCAAGGGCGACAAGGTTTACGCAGAAACCACCCTCAATGCCAAGGTTGGCAAGAAGTGGACCAAATATACGGCAGAGTTGACAGCCAACGGAAACGACGCCAAGGCTCAGTTTGAACTCGTAGCCGACGGAAAGGGTACCATCGTTCTCGATGTAGTAAGCCTCTTCCCTCCTACTTTCAAGAATCGCGAGAATGGCTTGCGCCCTGACCTGGCTCAGCTTCTCTATAACATCCATCCTAAGTTCGTCCGCTTCCCTGGCGGTTGCTACGTAGAGGGACAGGAATCTCCTGAGAATGCTTTCCATTGGGAGAAGACTATCGGTCCTATCGAAGAACGTCCGGGCCATAAGAACGTAAACTGGCGCTACCGTACCAGCGACGGTATGGGATTCGATGAGTATCTGCAGCTTGCCGAGGATCTGAACGCCAAGCCTCTCTATGTTGTAAACGTAGGTTTGTGGCACGGCGGTATGACTCCTGTAGACAGCATCCAGCCTTGGATTGATGAGTGCATGAATGCCCTGGAGTATGCCAACGGTCCTGTTACCTCTAAATATGGTGCGCTCCGTGCTAAGAACGGTCATCCGGAACCATACAATATCGAGTATCTGGAGATTGGTAATGAGAACAACCAGCCGGATCCTGCGGCTCAGAGCGACCATTACTACGAGCGCTTCAAGAAGTTCAAGGATGCGGTTCTGGCAAAATATCCTAAGATGCACCTCATCGGTAACGTGGTGGCTTGGGGCGATGACAATCCTAAGTGGGAAAGCAACGAGAGCGTAGAACTCCTCGACGAGCACTACTACAGAAATCCTGCCTGGTTTGCCGAGAACTTCAACAAGTATGATAACTACGACCGTAAGGGCAGCGAGATTTATGTAGGTGAATATGCCGTAACCCAGGGCTTCGGCAATATGGGTTCACTCGATGCTGCACTCGGTGAGGCAGTCTATATGATGGGCATCGAGAACAACTCTGACATCGTGACCATGGCATCCTACGCTCCTATCTTCGCCAACCTCAACAACCGTATGTGGGCACCGGATATGATTCAGTATACATCAGACAAGGTATTCGGAACTCCATCTTACTACGTTCAGAACGTGATGGCAAACAACATCGGTACCCGTGTACTGAAGGTGAACCTGGAGAATCCATACAAATATGAGCAGACCCAGGTGAAGCCAGCTATCTGCCGCGTAGGTATGGGAACATGGGGCACTCAGGTTTCTTTCGAGGACAAGGGCTACAGCGATGAGAACGGAAAGGCGCTGCCGATGACCTTGCAGGAGTTGCCTACCGATATCCGTGGACAGTGGAAGACAGAGGGTAGCCTCATCAAGCAGACCAGCAACGAAGAAAGCTGCATCCGTCTGAACCCAGGCGAGATTACCAGCAACGGCTATATATATAAGGTACGCGCGAAGAAGGATGCCGGAAACGAAGGCTTCCTTATCATCTTTAACTACGTGGATAAGAACAACTACTGCTGGTTGAACCTCGGTGGCTGGAACAATACCCAGCACGGTGTGGAGTCTATCGTGAATGGTGCCAAGAGCCAGATAGCTACTACCCCAGGCAGCATCGAGATCGGCAAGTGGTATGACATCGAGCTGAAAGTAGTAGGCGACAGCATCTTCGCCAAGTTGGATGGCAAGGAAATATTCTCTACCAAGTTGAAGGCAAACACCCTTCCTGGCATCTTCTCTACAGCCACACTTGATGAACAGACGGGCGAGGTAATCCTGAAGATTGCCAACACCAGCACCGAGCACACCACAGCGAAGATTAATCTTCAGGGCAAGGAAATCAAGAATGGCAAGCTCATCCGCCTTTCTGCCAAGAACGGTCTGGAGGAGAACACCATCGACAATCCTACCAATATCTATCCTGTAGAAAACTACGTAACTACAGAGAAGAACGGTGCTACGGTAGAGATTCCAGCCAGCTCGCTGAATATCATCCGTTTGAAATAACAGACTACACAGGGCAGGATGCCCTGGAATCCATATATAGGTAATAACATTTTGAATAGTTGATAAGAAAGTTAGTTAGAAAAGAGAAGGCGGCAACCTGCGTGATGCAGATTGCCGCCTCGTTTTTTATGATTGTCTATCACCTTAAAACTTATTTTACTATCAACTTATAAGTTTTGCGCACAAAAATTTGGTAATTGAAAATAAAAGTTGTATTTTTGCACGATATTAAACAAAAACAACAGATGAAAAGAAAGCAATTCGTCATATCAACAATTATCATATTACTTCTTGCTCTTTTTGCTGGATGTAAACAGAGTTTTTCTCCTGCACTCAAGAAAGCAGACCAAGTGCTTTCAGCAGATACAGAGAAAGGAAGCAAAATGCTTGACAGTATCTGCCAGGCAGAGCCGAACATGTCCACTGCCAATCAAAGGTATTGCCAGCTTTTGAAATTAAAGGCAAGCGACAAGGCATATCGTCCCATTACGAATCAGAAACTTGTCATCGACTCATTAGCTTCATATTTTGAGCATGCAGGTGAAGACAACCTGCTTGCCGAAGCATACTTCTATGCAGGAAGAGTATACTACGAAATTGGCGACAAACCCGAAGCACTCAAGTTTTATCAGAAAGCGAACGAGAAGGTTGCCAAGGACAACTATGCCCTGCAAGGAGACATCTATTGCCAAATGGCAAACGTGTATCGCTATACAGACTTAAATAAAGAAGCATTAGCGGCACTGCGCCTTGCCTATCAGGCAGACTCGCTCAGCGGAAATATCAGAAATATGCTTTATGACATAAGAGATATGGGAGAAGTATATTTAGGACAAAATAATATTTTAAAAGCACAGAAAAATTTCTCATTAGGAGTAGAAAAGGCAAAAAAAAATAAAGACACCTTACTTCTTCTACTTTTCCATCATGGTCTTGCAGTGGCTTACAATAGAAAAGATGAGACAACTAAAGCATTGTCTCACATAAACTATTGCATCAACAATATTAATATACTTAATGACAAAAACGGAGTTTATGTTACTGCTCTTGACATATATACAAAAAATAACAACAAGAAACTTGCAAATATATATCGAAACGCTATTTTAGATTTCGGTAATATCACATCCAAACGCTACGCTTTAGAGAATTTACTAAAAGAAATAACATCCAAAGATGCTATTACCAATAAGTACTTCAAGAAATTTACACTCTACAATGACTCTGTTCAAAAACTCAAAAACTGCGAAGCTACTAAAAAAGCAGAGCAATTGTACCAATACAATCTAAAAGAAAGAGAAAATACGAAACTCAAAGCAAAGAATCATTTCAAAAATATTTCAATTATAATAGCATTTTTTTTCTTGATTATCATATTCTTTAGCTTTCAAATGAAAATTAAGAATATGAAGCAAGAGCAAGAATTGCTTAAACTTAAAATTGATAAATTGAAACAATTAGAAAAACTTGCAGAATTAAAAACACAAGCTAAACTCAACTCAGAGCAAAACTCTATAGGCACTTCCAAAATACAAAATACAATTAACAAAGAAATAAAGGAAGGTACTTATAAACTATCAGAGGAAGGTTGGAGGAATCTCAAAATATTAATAAACTCTACGTATCCGGAATTTGATAAAAATCTAGAGGCATTCCTCTGTACAAATCCTGTAGAATACAAAATCTGTTTAATGATAAAATTAGGTGTTACCCCTTCAAATATTGCAAAATTTGTTAATGTAACAAAAGAAGCAATAACAGCATCTAGAAGAAGAATGTATATAAAGGTTTTTAAGAAAAAAGGAACACCTTCAGATTGGGATAAAGTAATCCTCTCCTTATAGTCACCTGTAAATCAAGCATATCCATTAATATACACGTTTGTGTACATCAATGGATATGCTATTGTACACTCTCTGTACACTCTTTTTTTTTGCACTTCATCTGTTTTTCTATATCTTTGCAACCGAATAAAAAATTTATTAGATTATGAAACATTTATTATTTACCGCATTGCTAATTGTTGCAACAACAAAAGCTTATGCAGAAAGGGAGTTTATTCCTTTACAAGTACACTCGTCAGACCCGACTGATAGTTATGGTCAAATTCGTCATGCTCCACCTAGAGTTAGCACACCTATTGTAGAGATTGTCGAGAACGTTATTTACATTCGTTCTCGACAAACGGGTGTAGACTTAACTATTGCCTTAGAAGATATTGACGGAAATAACATATATAATGTATGTACTACCACAAATGACAATTTGTCTATTTGGATATCACAAGATATACTAAATAAAGCTCACATCATCACAATAAACATAGATGGAAAAGAGTATTTTGGAGAGATTTAATAATATTATTAATAATAAAATAACAATTATGAGAAAGATTTTATGCATTTTAGTAGCCTTTGTGCCTTTCGTGTTCAGTTCATGCTCTAATGACATGACTAGTGTTGCAACCTCTACAACAGCTAACAATTCTTTTACACAGCTTTGTACTTCTATTGACAGTTTAAACAACACCTACAATGTAGGACCTCAAACTAGAAGTCTCAATAAATGGGGTGGTAAAGTATTCTCAGCTGTAGTTGATGGCATAACAGGATATATTACCGGACCTGCTGGTCCTATTGTAGGCACTTTATGCTCATGGGCCTTTGATGCCCATTGGGAAAGCTGTTCAAAAGCTATGGCAACAAGAAGTAGCATGAAGATACCCTTAAAAGATTCGCTACTTCTTACAACAGAATCACCTACATATGTAAATGCAAATAATACTACACTTAAAACAGATTCCATCGGATATTATCACAACAAGATTTTAGATAAAATCAGCATGTCAAGCTCCAAATATATAAGGGAAGATAATGAAATTGATTATGATAATTTATTCAAGGACTGTATCAATTATGCTAAGAATTATGGCATAAACACTTCTGAAGCAACACAAAATTATGCAAAATATTTAGCTCTATCAAAAGACATAATTAATGCATTTTCAAAATGTGTACAAGAGAAGAACGATATAGAAAGTGCCTATGATGAGGTTAACAAATCATACATAAAACGATTCGAAAATAACAACAGAATAAAAGATGCTGAAATAATCCAAAAGAAGATAGTTACAAAATTATCAACTCTAGACAAAAAAGAGGATATAAAAAAATACGCAGATCAAGTATTCCAACTCTATGATGAAGCAAATATTGAGCCTCAACAAAAACAAGATTTCAAAACGATTACAAATGTAACAGTTAATAGTAAATTATATTGGGACAATGCAAAACTACAAGAATTTGAGTAAATGTTTAATGGTCATTCTTGGCTTGACCATAGCATTTTTTATTGGAAACTTGATGATCGATGCCATATTCAATGATAGTATTGAATGGAAGACATCGCTATTCAAAGCTATTATAGCTGTATGTATTATTTATATCCTCAAATACTTTGAAAAAGTGTTTCAAAGGAAATAAGAACGTGCAAAATATCATAAAAGATACGGAGAATGGCTACACCCGTAGCCATTTTCGTACTTTTGCTTACGTTTTCGTTCTTTAGACCATTACAACAAATGGGCTATCGGACCATATATTAACATTACAAGATAGATCATTATGAAGAAAAGTTTAATTCTAATCATGGGTGCCGCAACTTTGGCGATGCCTATGCACGCCCAAGAGGAAAGTAATGCCTCACATTACTCCATCTTAGACCATCTGACATTTGATCTCGATGCTAGCGTGGGAATGGAGAACAAAGGTATGACACCTACTACTTTGAACTTCGCCCTTGGCTACCAACTTACTCCACGCTTCTACGCCTTCGCCAAAACTGAAGGTAGCATCAACCTCTACAAGAAAGATGATGTGAAGACTTATTTCAAGAGCCAAGCTTTAGGTGGTGGACTGGGCTTCAAACTCTTCAACCCTAAGACTACCGCACAAGGGGTAGATCTTCGTCTCTCCATAACCAATACTATCGGAAATGCCGACTGGAAATACACCTCCTATAATGCTGATCTCATCCTCTATCCGAACTGCAAGAAGAGTAGAAGTGTTCCCTATATCGGACTAGGTTTCAGACACATTAATTCTCACACCTCAGGATTATCCAATTGGAATGGCATCACTGGAACCATCGGTTTCAGATTCTAGAGATTACATCTTCAATATGATGATAAGAGCCAACAATATAATGCAAGATATTTATCAATATGCCAAGAAAATTGATACAAATAAATCATTTCTATCTGGAAGTGGTTAACAAAATAAACCAATATAAAGGCGATAACCTGCGTGATGCAGATTGCCGCCTCGTTTTTTATCTGTCGTTTAATTAACCGAAAACATAATTGAAGAGCAGGAAGATGCTCAGGATATACAGCGTAGGATTCAGATCCTTGAACTTGCCCACCATCATCTTAATCAATACATAGCTCAGAATACCAAGACAGATGCCATCGGCAATACTGTAGCAGAGTACCATCGTAATCATCGTGATAAAGGCAGGGAATGACTCGGAGATATCCTCCAACTCAATCTTCTTGAACGAATCGATCATCAATACACCCACCATTACCAGGGCACCACTGGTGGCTGCGCTCGGAATCAGCAGGAAGATTGGAGCCAGGAAAATGCTCAGGATAAACATCAAACCCACAAAGAAAGATGTCAAGCCCGACTTACCACCCTCGGCAACGCCCGAAGCACTCTCCACATAAGTGGTGATGGTAGAGCTACCCAGCAATGCACCGGCTGTAGTACCGATGGCATCACTCATCATCGCCTCCTTCACACCCGGAATCTCGCCCTTCTCATTTTCCTTGACACCGAGTTTGGAAACCAATCCCAGAACCGTTCCGATGGTATCGAAGATATTGACAAGCAACAGGGAGAATACCACCATGAACATCTTAGGAGTAAAGAAGCCGGTGAAATCGAACTGGCAGAAGATAGGAGCAATGCTGTGAGGGGTAGATACCGGCATCCAGTTGTCAGAGAACTGGGTTACGCCCATCGGAATACCTATCAATGTAGAGATGATGATGGCGATAAACAAAGAGCCCTTCACTCTTCTCGCCATCAGACAGCCGCAGAGCAGGATGCTGATGAGACCCAGGATGCTGACTGGTGTAAACTTGCCGAGCTGCACGAAAGTATCCGCATTGGCAGTAATGATGCCCGCATTCTTCAAACCGATAAAAGCGATAAACATACCGATACCAGCCGAAATGGCGAATCGGAGATTCTTCGGAATACACTCCAATATCTTATCGCGGATATTGAGAAAGGTGATGGCAAGGAAGATGATACCCTCTACGAGCAACACCGCCAAAGCCTGCTGCCAGGTCAAGCCCATAGCCTGACAAAGGGTGAAGGCGAAGAAGGCATTCAGTCCCATACTAGGAGCCTGGGCGAAAGGCAACTTTGCCATGAAAGCCAGCAGGAAGGTGGCGATGGCTGAAGCGATAGCTGTGGCAGTAAAGAGAGCTCCCTTGTCCATACCTGTGGTAGCAAGGATGGTAGGGTTTACTGCCAGGATGTAACACATGGTCAGGAAGGTAGTCATACCAGCAACCAACTCAGTCTTGACCGTAGTAGTCTTTGGGTCGAAACCCAATAAAGCTTTTAATTTGTTCATTTCTTATATTTATCTCTATTTTCTCTTTCCCCCTTTCCACAACCCAATCCCGTTGTTTTTTCGGGGCGAACAAAGGTAAGAAAAAATAATGAGGAAAGCCTTATTTTACATGTTTTTAACTCATCAGAGTGCCTTATTTTACATGTTTCGGGGTATTCAGAACGCCTTATTTTACAAGTTTCAGTATCTTTCAGTCTCTTCTACGCTAAAATACTATGGCATAGAGTGTATCGAAGGCAGGATAACGCATGATAGTAAGTTTCATTTGCCAAAAGCCCGATAGTGGTGCAAAAAGTGCCTAAAAAAGCAACTTTTGGCACCACTATCGGGACTTTTTTCCGCATTTTCGTTTTCTCATCTTGAATTGTTAAAAAAATAAGTCATAGTTTTCTCCCCCACAACTCATAGTTTCTTTCATCATAACTCATAGGTTTCTTCCCAGCATCTCATAGGTTTCGGCATCATATCCCAAGGTTTTCAAGCCCAAAAGGACTAAAAAAAACAAACGGACAAATTGAATTTGTCCGGACAAATTGCCCGCATCCTCACAAGATTCTTATTTTCAAGAACTTACAAGCCACTGGACAAAGAGCCGGACAAATTCAATTTGTCCGTGTTTCAAAAATCGAGGCTATTCCAGCGTCAGCCACCCATCTTCCGTCCAGTTGACTTTCTTCTGAACCAGGATGCTGGCGCCATTCTTTGGCACGCTGTAACCATGACAGAAGAAGAAATCGCCATCAGGGAAAGAGTAGGCAGAGCAATGGCCCATCGCCTCATATTCTTTCTTATCGCCTTCCAGAATCAGCGTACCACCGCCATTGCGCATGTCCCTACCCTCCTTATCCAGATAAGGACCAGCCACCTTCTTGCTCCTGCCCACGGCAACACGATAGTTGCTCTTGATGCCACGGCAGCAGTAATCCCAGCTCACGAAGAGATAGTAATAACCACCATGTTTCATGATGAAAGGAGCCTCGATGGCATTGGTACCGGCAAACTTAGAAGTAGGATTCGGTTCTGCTGATGCATCGCCTACGGCATGACGGCGGGCGATGGTCTGAGGCTTGGCGCCTTTCTTGACATGCATCGTCTTCTTATCCAACTTGATCATCTGGATGCCATCCCAGAAAGAGCCCCAGGTAAGCCAAGGGTTCCCCTTCTCATCAACAATGAAATTCGGATCGATGGCATTCCAGTTGTCTCTATCGCCCTTAGAGGCGACGAGGCAGCCCTCATCCTTCCATCCATCCTTATCAGATAAGGAAGTATTGCTCAGCAAGCCGATGGCAGAAGTATTTTTGCCAAAAGTAGAACAGGAATAAGCCAGATACCACTTGTTCTTGAAGCGGATAACATCCGGAGCCCAGATATGCGTGGTAAAACCTGGCACACTATCATGCGTCCATGCCGGAATCTCGCTGTTCTTGAGCACGCCCTGAGGAACGATGGTCCAATGCTTGCGATCGGTAGAGGTCATCTGCGTGATGCCATGACCTGTGCAGTAGAGATAGTACTTGCCATTCTCATACGCCATTACGGGGTCGTGGACAAAAGGAGTATCTACAAC
>OKXB01001249.1_pt1 | contig 26154 bp, 20 predicted proteins | sample 1601731 | NCBI WGS metagenome assembly OKXB01 (sample SAMN04414077, study PRJEB24778) | human gut metagenome | material: faecal | host: Homo sapiens
CGTAAAGAAACGAGTGCTCGTCTTTCTTCATCAGTCATAGTAATATTCCCTCCTTCATAACATTCTCATAAAATGGAGTGACAAGCCTTCCCCACAGCTTTTGAGAGTATACTATTGGGTTAATAATCACTCCTGTTTCAATCTCAATATCGTAAAGAGGATAAGTTATTCTCTCCTCATCTTCCAGCTTTATCTTGTCTTTATCCACTAATATCAGCAGGTCGATATCACTGTCGGGCCGTGCATCTCCACGCGCTTCGCTACCATAAAGTATGGCTTTGACACCTGGGGCCGAATGTCGAAGAACTTCGCGGATGCGGTTGACTATTTCAGGACGTTTCATAAGCTTATATATGTTGTTGATGGCAAATATACGGAATTATTGTTTTACAACAAATCTTCCCACTCTTTATCCGTCAGTGACTTCAGCGGATCGTTTTCCGAGATGAATGTTTCAGCCAGTTCGCTCTTGGATTCCTGGAGGTTGCGTATCTTCTCCTCGATCGTATCGGCAGTAATAAAGCGGTAGACAAAGACTTGCTTTTCCTGTCCGATACGATGGGCACGGCTTTCCGCCTGCAACTCGGCTGCCGGATTCCACCAGGGATCGAGGATGAAAACATAATCGGCATCCGTCAGGTTCAATCCTACCCCACCGGCTTTCAGGGAAATGAAAAAGGCGGAAACATCATTGCGGGTAGAGAAACGGGTAATTTCACTTTCACGGTCGAGGGTACTTCCCGTTAACATCGCATATAGCCATTCACGCTCGGTGAAGGCATCCGCCAACAGTTTCAGATGTGTAACGAAAGACGAGAATATCAGCACCTTATGCCCTTCACTAACCAGTGTTTCAAAAGCATCCAGCACCTGCTCCATCTTCCCCGAACCGCCTTCATAGTCCGCTAAAACCATGTGCGGATGATTCGCCAACTGGCGTAAACGGGTTATACCGTTCAATGCGACAAATGAGTTCTTATGGCGCTCCTGCAAAATCGTATTCCGCAGCGCATTCTTCTCTTTCTGGTAAACCTCCCGTTGTTCCGGTGTCATTTCACAATAAACCACCTCTTCCGTCAACGGGGGAAGTTCGGGAGCCACCTGTTGCTTGGTGCGCCTCAGAAAGAACGGACGGATAATCTGTTGCAAGCGTTTGCGGGCATTATCGTTTCCTTCCTTTGTTATCGGATGGATAAAATGTTTCCGGAATCCGTCCGCAGAACCCAACAGACCGGGATTAATGAAGTTGAATTGCGCCCACAGATCTTTCAGCGAGTTTTCAATCGGCGTCCCGGTCAGCACCAGGCGATGCTCACATTGCAGGCGGACAACCGAATGGTATGTCATGGAAGCCGGGTTCTTTATATTCTGGCTTTCATCCAGTATCACATACGTAAAGCGATATTTCTCCAACAGTTCGATATCCCTCCGGAGAAGCCCGTAAGTAACCAATACAATATTATACCGGTCGAAACTCTTCCACGGTTCTTTCCTCTTTTGATCTCCCATATAAGTATAAACGCTCAATGTGCTGAACTTCCGGATCTCCCGTTTCCAGTTCGGCAACAAAGAGGTCGGCACAACGACTAACGAAGCGGGAACCGTCGTTTCCTCCTTCTCCTTTTTCACCTCTTCATACGGTATCTCACCGGGCATATCCATTCCGAAAAAGGAAAACTGTCCGCTGCTATCAACTGTTATATTTTGCGGAGCAGGAGAAGATAACACAACTGCTTTCGGTTCTTCCGGATCATAGATATGTTGCAACAGCGTAATCGTCTGCAACGTTTTTCCCAACCCCATATCATCCGCCAGGCAGCCGCCAAAGCCGTTGGCTGCCAGATGGACCAGCCAGGAAAAACCGTCCTGCTGATACGGACGCAAAACAGTCTTTATCTTCGGAGGAATAACAACCGATTCTTTCTGTACATACTCCTTCGAAACAGTATCCTCCTGTTCCAACGCGGAAACAACTCCCAGATGCATTTTACGAACCCTGATCTCTTCCGGTCTGTCATCACCGAAAGTAAACAGATCGCTATATTTCTCGAACCAGTCTTCAGGAAGTAAGGCGACCTGTCCGTCCGGCAGCACAAACTCCCTTTTTCCTTCCAGAATATGCTTCCTGAAACGAATAAAAGGGAACAGAAAATCCCCCATACGCACCGTAATGCGGATATCGAACCAGTCGGGAGAAGGAGAAATCTCCTGTGTCAGCGAAATCTCTCCCAGATAATACCGGAGAGACGTGTCCGTCTTCACAAAAGAAAAGCAAGACTCCAACTCTGCTTTATGTTGTTGCAGCCAGTCGATAAACGTATAACCGCCTGTTTCGACAACCCTGACAAACTGAACATCCGTTATCTGTTTGAAGCCCCATTTCTCCAGTAAGTTGATATAGATTTGTTCCAACTCCAAATCACGTGTATAATAATAGATGACAGGTTTTCCGTCGACCTTTTCCAACCGGGGATAAGTCAGCTGGCTTTTCTTTCCCGGCGAGAAATAACGGTCTCCATACCGGAAACGCAACTGAAGTGCCGGCTCGTCATTAATAGACCGCTCCACAGACAATTCAGGGATACAAGTTCTCCTTTCGTGAATAAGATCGAAGCCGGAAGAGGTGGCAGGATAATCGCAAATCAGGGGAAGCGCAACCATCTCCAGATACTTTTCAGCATCTGCCAGCGGCACTTCCACATATTTCCGAGTCAGAAACGGTGTAACTTTCGAAGCCTCAATCCGCTTGAAAACTAAGAGCCGATCATCCAACAAAAGGATAGCCGGTTTTGAAGACAAAACCATAAACTTTCTCTTTTTCTGTAAAGGGATCTCTTCTCCATCCATACGACAGACAGCTGAATAACGGAAAAAATGATCTGTTATCTCAAAGCGGAAAGAGATCTCCGCAATATTCCCAGAAAAACGCATCCGGTCATGTTCATAAAGCAGTTTCACACCGGGTTCTTTCATATATACCGGCAAATGATTCGCCTGCATCAACCGGACCATCTCCCTTATTTTCTTATCAATGAAAGGACGGAGTTGCTTCTTCAACATCTCCGCCGTCACCGAACTCAAAAAGCCGGCCACCGTCTGTTGCCTGGAATATACCTGCATCAGGTTCTTTTCGGAATAACTTTGCGCAATAGCAATTACGCGCTTCTCCATCTCAGACAACTCCGTATCGTTTCCCGCATGGGTAGCCTGTTCCTCCACACTGATCACATCCTGAGACACAGTTTTAGCAAAATAAGGAATAAGTAAAGGTCCCAAAACAGGATGGTTACTTAATGCAATGATTAATATATGGTTCGCGGACATCAACGGTTCTTTTTTATTAAAACTACAAAGTTACAAGAAAAACAAATAATCATACCTATAGTTCGAACCAAAGATATTTGATTATCTTTATCTGCTATAATCAATAATTACCGAATCATGTCATACTGCGAATACATAAAGACCATCACTGGTTGGGCTCTTGATCTTAACAAAACATATCACGATGAGAAATATGGTTTCCCCATTGAAGACGATAACGAGCTGTTCGGCAGGCTCCTTCTGGAAATTAATCAGGCAGGCTTGAACTGGTCGACCATATTGAGAAAAGAAGCCGCCTTCCGTATGGCCTACGATAAGTTCGATATCGAAACGATTTCAAACTATACGGAAACAGACGAAGCCAGGCTTTTGTCCGATCCCGGTATCATCCGTAACAGACTAAAAGTAAAAGCCGCCATCCATAATGCGCAGGTTATTATGGAACTGAAAAAGGAATACGGCTCATTCAAAAGCTGGCTCGATCATCATCACCCTAAAACCAAAGACGAATGGACGAAGCTATTCAAACAAACATTCAAATTCACCGGAGGCGAGATTGTCAACGAGTTTCTGTTAAGTACCGGATATCTCGAAGGGGCTCACACGCCTGACTGCCCCATATATCAGAAAATACTGGATAAAGACCCTGCATGGAAAAGATCAAAGAACACTGTTCTGTAGAATCCTGTACTCAGTGGCTGCCATCCCTGTATGCCTTTTGAAATAACGTCCCAGATAAGACTGATCCGGGAAATGGAGTATTTCGGCTATCTCCTGAATGGTATATTCAGTAGATTGAAGAAGCACTTTTATTTCCAGGATCACCCGCTTATCGATAATCTCTTTCGGGGAGGCAAAAGAACTGCAAGCATGGCAAACCATGCGGAGATAAGAAAGCGTTATGCAAAGTTTATCAGCATAGAACAAGGCATCACGCTGTTCGCGGCAATGCGCATCGAGCAAAGACATAAACTGATGATACCGTTCCTGTTTACGGCTGAACTTACCGATTGTCTGCTTAAAATAATGTATACTCTTATCATACAGCCATAAAAGATAATTCTGTATAAAATTACGCAACATCAGGGCATTGAACTGATTGTCTTTATCCTCATAGATCAGCTTTCCCATATTCATCCAGACAGCAATATTCTTTAATAGCGAAGACTCATCCGGATAAGTATAACTGGGAGTTTCACGCAGATAACTAGAAAAAGGTACTCCCAAACGAAGACTTACCTCATCATATACCTCTTTGGGGAACGTCAATATCTTGACATGAAATGTTTCCGATGCACTCAGCAGATAAAAGGTCGTACCCGGCAAAACGATCATCTCCGTATTTTTTACGATCTCACACTTCTGTACCCCTACCGAGACAACAGCCTCTCCTTCCGTGCACAATAAAATAAAACCACCTTCCATCCTATACGGATAGTTAAGCAGCATATCCAGATTCGTCTCGCTGTACCAGAACGCCCCATTAAAAAACGAAAGATCCTTTTCCATCAGTTTATTTTAATACACAAAAATAGTCCTTTTTCAAAATAAAACCAACAAGATAGTTGCGATAATGAACAATACAGTCGTACTTATGAAAAAGATTAGGTATTTATAACGACTTACCTTTGCTGCGTTAAAAAAATAAATCGTTTAAACATTTCAGCTATGTCAAAATTAAAAATGGATTATGCAGGCGGAAGTATCGGGAAGTTGTTTATTAAACAATTAATACCCAACATTCTGGGAATGGTATTTGGAGCCCTGTTTATAATTGTAGACGGAATATTCGTAGGAAACGGGCTCGGAAGCGATGCCCTGGCCGCCATCAATATAGTCGTGCCGATCTTTACCGTCATGACCGGTATCGGACTGATGTTCGGTATGGGAGCAGCGATCATCGCAACGATCCATCTTTCGAAAGGGAAGCGAAGCAGTGCAAATGTGGTGATTACCGAATCGTTCATCATTTCATCACTACTGATGTTTTTGTTTTCCATTATTGGTGTATGTTTTCCGGATGAAATTGTGATCTTGCTGGGCGCACCAACCGGTATCGTCAGCCAGGCCAGTGAATACCTGATCACATTCTCCTGTTTCTCGGTATTCCAGATGGCGCTGAGTTCACTACCTTTCTTTGTCAGGATAAGCAGTCCGAATTACAGTTTGCTCTGTTTAAGCGTTGCCACGGTTTTAAATATCATACTCGACTACCTGTTTATCTTTGTATTCAAATGGGGATTATTCGGTGCAGCTTTCGCAACAGGGCTGGGACAGACTGTAGGCGCAATAATGCTTGTTTGCTTCCTGATGAGAAGATCTTCTCCCATACGGCTTATCAAACCTCGTATCAATGGGAGAAATATACGGTTCGCTTTTAGTAATACAGTTTCAATCTGTCGGTTAGGATTTCCGGTGTTGTTGAGTGAAATAACTATTTCTGTGATGGCAATAACCGGTAATTATACATTCAGCCGTTATATCGGAGTGGATGGAGTGGCTGCTTTTAGTGTGATTAATTATCTGTTTCCTGTTGTATTTATGGTTTTCAACGCAGTCATACAATCGGCACAACCGATCGTCAGTTATAATTATGGGTTGAAGCAGCCAGCCCGGTATATAAAGGCTGTCCGATTGGCTTTATCTTCGGCGATAGGGATCAGTACGGTATTTGTTTTGGTATCGATCCTGTTCAACCAAACGATCGTATCAATGTTTATACCCGATCTTACCCATCCTGCCGGAATACTTGCATCCGAAGGATTGCCTTATTTCTCGCTGGACTTTATATTCTTCGGGATCAATGTAGTTGCCATTGGGTATTATATGTCAATCGGGAATGTCAGACGGGCACTGATCTTCACTACGATACGCGGGATATTACCGGTGATATGTTTTTTGATCCTGCCGGTGTGGTTCGGCACAGTAGGTATCTGGTTATCAGTCCCGGTAGCCGAAATAATTTCGGCTTCTGTAGTTGCTATTGTTGTTTTCGCTAGGCGGAAACAACAATAGTGCTAACAGGATATAGCTTTTACATAACCTACAGATATTATCACATCTAAATTATAATACTTTATCTTTCGTTTAACAGAACGATTTCCTTCTTTTTGAACTGTCAAGTATTCCTTGACAGTTGAGTTTCTATCTAACTCGTTTTCTTTATATACATTATTAATGTGTAAACTGATGTTCTGTTTTATAGACTGAAACAATTCCACCATTTGTGCCTGAGCCAGCCAGTTTCATTCAGGTATTCACATAAAAACTAATACCTCACTACCCCGCAAAACTCAACTATAGTCATCTTCCCTGCCAAAACCAACACATCTTCGCTAGTAATTCCCCCTTTACTGATATGCCCCGCCAGCGTACCGATCTTTCCGCAAATCTGAAAACAAATCAGAACAGACATTGCGATATGATTTATAGAGGTTTGCGCAGTCCGTTCGACAACTTCTGTCAAATGCAGCATCCGAATAAACAAAACAGGAAAACGAAGCGGACAACGCAGACAGGCCATTACCGTTCTTTGTTGTATAAAGTCAACATATGACTGCCGATCATGGACGATAACTTCTTCAATAAACTTCTGATGTTTTTTAGGCAAGGTTGACCATACAGTAAATGCAATTTTGTAAATCTTTTCACGTAAATGGTTACGGCCTTCTTTTGACATTTCGTCAAGGCTACGGTTAAAATCCTTCGCTTCCGGCACTTTTCCGTTGGGGAATAAGGCCTCTAATTTGTTTTGTTTCTTCATGATATATCTAATAGGCGTTAATAAATAATTGAGGGAAATCAAAAAAACAGAAGCAAGTGGAGACACATAATAGCTAAAAACATCTGTGTCTCCACCTGCTCTCTATTTGGATGGGTTTAAATCTCTAAGCAAAAACTTCCCGGGTTTAAACTTGACACTCGTACGTGCCGGTATTGCGCAAGAGATACCGGTAAGTGGATTACGACCGATACGCTCTTTTTGCAGCCAGGGAGTAAAAGTACCGAAACCTTGAAGCATAACAGGATTATCCTGTTTCATTGCTTCTGTTAACACTACCTGAAAGGCTTTCACAAATTCACGTGATTGCTGTTGCGAAATATTCATCTCCACAGCCAATTTGCTGACAAAATCTGCTTTGTTCATAATTATTAAATTTAATTCAATTACACTTTATCATTACATAATGATTATTTCTTTATACGTACACAACGGACTGCACCTTCTTTATTCGTATAATTATAATCCAGCCTTCCTATCTTATCTACTCGACAACGACCATTACCGCCATTATTCCACACAGAAGAACTCCATATCCACATATTGACTAGAGGATCCATCCAACTTAAATTTTCAAACTTATCATGATTATACCAGACCTCATGTAATTCCAGCTCGGTTGGCAAACGCCAATCAGTAAGATCATTACAATAGGCTTTTTGCACAGTATAATTCGTTGTTTTAAAGGAAGGATCGTTGACATACGCTTTCTGTTTTTTTTGTATTTGCAATATATAAGAGCCCTCCATGGATGGGTTATCTCCTAGTACCAGATTCCTTATTCCAAAAGAAGCTGCCATATTCGTACCATCAACATCAAACGGAGGATTAGTTATCCATGAAACTGGATTTGCATTTGTCTGTAACTTGTTATAATATCTTTTCAATGACGTATCATCTATTTTTATTTCATTAGCCGGTAAAGACGCATTCTGATTAACTGTAACTGCTATTGAATGGGTCCCACCTGATACTGCAATTGTAAATGCTGCCGAACGCATATTTCCACTATTAGCAGGAGCACTAAACGTAACAACTTGGGCATTGCTTTGAATCGATCCACTTGCAGGGCTTACCGTTATTACATTTCCATCATTTCCGGAACTACGTGTAACACTCCACGGTAAACCCGAAGTACCGCTTATAGAAACCGTTCCGGAACTTTCAGTATTAGGTAATGTTATTTCGGTTGGTTCCACCTTGAACACCGAAGCCTCCTGTGATATCGCAGTTTCCTCCGCCATATTTCCGGCTGCCACCGATATATTCCCGCTGCGTGCCTCTTTGTTTTTGTTTACACTATTGGCCTTGTTGTTAAAGGTTTGTTTGTTTCCACTCGTAGTACCTGTTGTTTCACCGGTAAAAGTCAGCCAATCCGGGTGAGTGATAATGTAGGAAAGGCCTTTCGTTGCCGTAAAAGCGACAGAACCCGAAGCCTCCGCTGTCGGTGCCAAATATGTGGGAATTTCATCTACTGTTAAGGATGAAGCCGCCTGCTGAACGGTTATATTACCCGTCGGTCCTTTGGATTCATCTCCCACACAGACTGTTATTGTACCCGTACGTTCCTCGGAATTGGGATTGACAGGAACATTAAAAACAACATTTTGAGGATTTGTCGTTGTCTGCCCCGTCGTTTGACCAGTCAGCCCGATCCAGTTATCAGCTTCCGAAACTGTTATTTTCCACGATAAATAGGGAGTGGCTGTAAACTGAGAAGACGCATCGATCGCTCCCTCCGCACTTACTTCTACCGGTTGAGTGGGACAAGTGACCGTGGAACCGGTCTGCTCTACGGATATCTCTTTTTTCAGATCGTTATATGTTGAACTGCCGACCGACCCACCTCCTTCTACCGTTATGCTTCCCGTTCGTGCTGATGCATACGGGTTACTGGAAGCCGCTTTGACTTTTAGGATTTGTTCCCCTCCTGTGGCTTCATCACCGCTGGTGGCCAGATCGCCTGACGCCCAACTCAGCCAACCGTCGGATAAAAGAGCACGCCAGTTTAGTCCTTTTGTGAGGGTAAATGATGATTGACCTTCCGAACCGGAAGCGGCTTTTAAAGAAATGGCGCTGCCTACATTCAAGGTCGATCCTTCCTGTACGATTTTAATATTTTGTTCCTCGCCGGTTACCGTTGTAACTGCATCCCCTCGAACGGCCGTTCCTCAGGCCGCCCTTTCCAACCTCGGCAGGCACGGTTGTACATCGCACGCAGGTTGCTAATATAACTATTCACCGAATTTACACGCAGTTTCTTTCCCTTCAAGTACAAGACAAACTCCAGCACTACATCCTGCGTCACATCTCCCAGCAACCCGCTCTTTCCTCCCTCACGAATGAATGCTGCAAAATGATTTCGGGTAGCACGATACAGATCAGCCGTGCTTTCATCCCCATTACTGCGCTTCTGCTTTTCCTGCTCGAGCATCAGTATGCAAAAATCTTTATTTCTCATAACTTATTCCTTCTTTATCGTTATTAATCAAAAAGATAAAGATAAACATTCCCGGCTTGCAGATTGTTCGGTTTTCGCGGTTTTCGCTAACTGCAGTATCTCTAAAAAAGCATGTTTTAGAAAGAAAATCACATCTTTCACCATCATTTCCTACCCTCATTTCCACCTTTACACAAATTCATTGCAATGATTCTTCCCTATCATCACAATACCTTGTGGAAGTCATCACAATGACTCCAGGTACTTATCACAATGAACCGGACTGGTCATTGCAATGATTTTTTTAACATTACAGAATATCAGGAAATTTACTTCGTGATTATCTCATAAAACGGGGGGAATACACCTTTCAGAAAGCTGGAAGCTCTTTCCGGACAGGCCGTTTTCAGGTGACAGATTGTAACTGGTTTTGTCTTATTTCTGCCACTAGCTCTAAAATCATTACGATGATTTTATTATTACCTACTTAAATGTACATTTTATCTTCTACAAATATCTCTACGTCAAACCTTAACTCTTGCAGAAACAAAAAAAAATATCCCCTACATTCCTGTTTCCAAATAGAGCCGAGAATGTAAGGGATAATTATCAAAATGACAATTTGTTATATTAACTTATTCTATATTATTCGAACCTTTCTCTCAAAAGTTTATTAAAAAATACCAAACACACGAAATGGGATTTGTAAGTAAAAAATTTAATCCTATTTCATCAAAATATCAATAATCCGTCTCCATTCTTCTCCAGACAAATAAGAGTTTTTAGGTTTTAAATCGTCCCATTCGGTTAAAGATAATTTTCTAACTTTATTGCGCAAAGAAGAAAAAGAATATTCCTTCAAATCTCTATCAATTATCTTAGCCAAACTAAAAGATAATGATCTTGGGACACCTAACATCCTTAAGGCTAAAGGCTTTTCACTATCAACACCATAGTATACAAGTGAGGGTATATAAGAGTCTTTCAATTCATCCTGATTTCCTTTCACAATACCTTCCAACGCACTTAACCCCCATGATGTTTTAAATCGTATATCATTCATTTTTTTTACAAATTCAGTCATACGTTCATCATCCTTCATATTACTATAGGCTGGATGTATCAAAGATATAGTATTTAATTTATCACCTTTTACCCAGGATGTTATCATTTTTGCTATCAATTCCGGATTAAAAGGTGCTGCCTTCGAATCAGTTCCCAATTCAGTCTCTTTTAAGGCTGCTATTACTTTTATTTTTTCAGTAAGATTAGTCGTGTCTTTTCTATTAAACATTACATCTGGAATCCACCCATGCAAATCTGCAATCATACTATTTTGTGATTTCTCATGCATAATCTGTAATACAGAAGGCACAGAAAATCCAGTCTTGTCCGCAAATTGTAATGCACCCATCGAATTTCCATACTTAAGCTCAATTGAATAATAAATATCCTTACATAAAGAGACAAAACGCTCTCTCCGTTCATCCGTTTCCAATAAATAATATTCCAAAGAATCTTTAAATAAATCTTCGACTTCAGCAGCATAAGCATTTTGACCAACTGTAAGTAAGTGTACAAAGTACTGAAACAAAGGAACAAATGAATTAGAGTAATCTCTTATTAAATTGTAAATACCATTTTGTTCCTTTAATAAGGAACGTATTTCATTCTCTTTAATAAATAATTCGGATAAGACACTTGTCAATTCATCTGCACTTTTTTGAACAAGTCCCTTAAAAACCTCCTTACTCCTTGACGTATGAAATGGTAAAATAACTTTACCAAAATTATCTACCAATGTTCTTCCTGCTCGACCAGCTATATTCCAAAAATCATTCGAGGAAAGAGTATTATCACGTCCTTTCCTATAATCATCAAAAAAGACACTAGAAACAGGGAAATTTACTCCTTCTGCTATTGTTGTTGTAGCACAAACATATTTTATCTGCTTTTCACGAATCAGATGTTCTATTAAAAGTTTTGCTTCATCAGATAATCCCGCATGATGTACAGCAATCCCTTTAGTCAAAAAACGAGTCAATGATGTTTCTTTTCCTATTTCATCATCAATAAATTTACGAACTAGCATGATATCATCAGAATCAACAATCTTGTCCGTTAGATTATAGACAAATTCAGCTCTATTAGCAGCCATTCCTTTTCCATAACACAAAATTAATTGAGTTTTTCCAGGCTTCGAAAAATGTTTAACAGCAAATTCTAATACCTGATCCTTCTGACTCTTACTTTCTAACTTGTAAGGATTATTAAAGAAGCCGGTCATTCCTTCAGAAACAGGTGATTTAAATGTAGAAGGTAATACTTCATATCGAACCTCATTTGTACGAGTTGTTTTATGACAACTTATACCCATTAGAAGTTTTTCTGCAGGTTTCCAGTCTATTTGTATTGTATTTCCACCTCCCAGCCAATCTGCTAATAAATCTCTGTTTCCCTGTAAAAAAGGAGAAAGCAACATAAATTTCGCATTAGGTTTTTCTCGTTTTAATAAAGCCATTAACAATTCGAGTTTTGCTCCTCTTTGTCCGTTTCTTATTGTATGAGCTTCATCAATAATAAAAAGAGAGACATCTTCAACAGAAGGATGTTTTCTCCTAACCAGTAAATCTAATTTTTCAGGAGTAGATACTAAAATATCTATTCGATCTGATGATAAAAATTCATTTTCCGTAGGATCGACTTCAATAGCTGATGAAGTTTTCTCTACAGAAAAACCTAAACCTTCCAAATCCGATTTCAGGTCATAATAAACCTGATTAACAAGTGCCCGAGAAGGTACAACATAAATAACTTTAGCATCAGCACGCAAAGATTTTGTTACAATAATATTAAATTCAGCAAGTAGTGTCTTACCCGCACTTGTCGGCATTTGAAGAACCGTCGCATTTGCATACACATCCAACAATTTATGAGACAATGCATTACGCTGAGACGGGAGTAACTCAAGTATATTTTCTCTACTTTTTTCTTCACAGAGCTGCTTTATTTTATCTTGAAATGCAGTACCAGACCAAATTGAATTTTTACAAATAACTTTTAAGTCTGAATAAATTGCTAATATAATATCCTTTAGTCTGCTACTGGCACTTCCTAATAATTTTATTGCTGTATCAATATGAACACGAATAACATTATCAATACGCCTCGGATATTGATACCCACCTATTAAGTAATTGGCTGTTTCAACAACAGCTTTTGATGTATGGTATAATGATAAAAGTGATAATGCTTCATTTACCTCTTCACCATCCTGACACTGTTTCAAATATACAGCTTCAAATTCAGTTTGTTCAGCCTGTAACCGTGAAATAAGTTTTAAGGCATATCTGATATCCTCAAAGCCATTATCTTTTCTAACTAAAAGAACTAATGCATGAAGAATTCCAGAAAGCACACGACCTTTCCAATCTTCAGGAATCTTAACTTTCTTCGGCTCAAAACGTCTTAAATGAATACGGGCAGAAATCGTCTTGTCCATTTTTAAGGCTAAACTGGAAAGATAGAAATAGTACAAAAGCGAATCATCTACATAATCAATTCCTACTATTTCTCCAAATATTTCTAATGTGCGTTTATCCTTTATTTTTAGTGCAAGAAGTATTTTGTATGCATATTCAAGACTTTCTTCATCATTTTTTTCTTCAAGTAATGATACAGTTGTATACAATAAAGACATCCTAACCAATATTTCCAATTCAGAATCAGAATACTCGGAATCAAAATCATAGATTTCAGAAAGCCAATACAAATCCGCACTCTTTTGTAATAAAGAATGTAATGATTCGTCTTGCATCAAACTATCTAAAACCAAATTATTCATTGATTAATTGATTTTTGGATTTCTTTATAAAATAACTCTACTGTTTCCGCTATTGTTTTTTGTGTAAACGACAAAACAACAAAATGAACATCATTTGGTTTAAAGTATTCTACATCCGTTTGCATTTTACCAAAATCATTTTCACCACAACAAGTATAATCACGAATAAGAGTACAACCAAAAGTTAAAGAATATTTGTTAGTATTCCCTGCTTGCATATAAAGAATTGCACAGGAAAAAGGAATTAAATCTTTTGCACCCAACTTCCGACAATAATCTGTAAGTTTTCTGATAATCATCGAAACGTCCTCACTATGCTTTTTATGGGTTTTACATATAGAATCTTGCGTAACATCAACAACATCCGGTGGGCTTTTTTTCTGACCCGAAACCTTAGCCTCTCCTAAAAGAATATTAAAACATCCGTTTTCTTCACGATAACCAATGGCATCCAATCCTCGACCAGGTAACTGAGCAAGTTCTCTTGATGATATATTTTTAAGAGGAATTATAAAGCGTTTATCTTCTCCAATTTTTTCCTCAAAATAATAGGTCATCAACAATTCACCTAAATCACTTCTATAAATATCGTTTAAAACAGGAGGCTCCAATCCTATTTCACGATTTAAATCTATAGCAATTGCATTTTTACGGATAATTTGCTTTATAGCATCTGTATTAAATCCACAATCATCAAGATGTGAACTATCCAACATATCTATATCTACATTCATTTGAGAACGTTGTAAAATATAACGTTCTGCAAATTTCTCTATAAATTTATCAAAGACTTTAATATCCAGTTTTACAAATTCAGCCATAGCTGTAGATTTTGAGCAAAAATAATTAAAATGTATTGAAGCGCCAAAAGATAATTTCTGAATGTATTATTAAAAAGCTAATTAACTGTTCATTAAATACTTCAACTTACAAAAATAAGGTTGCCCCAACCAAACTTTCTCATCTCCTACAGCTACGAACCGTAATTTAGCACGTGTCAAAGCCACATTCAGCAAATTGGGTTTGGATGAAGCCCAGGCAGCAGCGCCTTTTGTCTTTTCATCAAGTCCCAGACATAAAATAACACCTGCAGCCTGTTTTCCCTGAAAAGTATGAACCGTTCCGATATGGGCATCCAGCCATTTCTTTAGCTCATCATCTCCGATCGGTCTAAAGGGGGCAAGTGCTTGCTTTATCGGTTGACGCAATTCTTTTTTCAGGACAGATGGTATTTCTGAAAATGGAGAGATGACAAACAAATCCGGTAAATCCTGTAATTGACGGATCTCATCCATAATCATCAGTTTGATGACAGCACCTTGCTCCGGTACATAATGACGACCACGTACCTGCCCCTCAACCTGTACAAACCCATTCTTCATAATCAAATCAGACGGACCTCCCTGAGTCGAATTATACATCATATTATTATATGCGATCTCATTGGCGATGGAGAACATCGGGTCGATACAACGGCGGTGAACCCGCAAAGGTGAACCGGTCCAGGTATCATTAGTTATCCAACCATACGGATTTGCCCGGTCAGCCATAGATTGAACGGAAAGTGAAGTATGTATCTGTGTTTTATCCAGTCCAAAATAACGGCTAAAATTATTGATGATCTGTTCCGGTATCGTTACGACAGGCTCTATCTGGAAAGGGTCACCTACAATAACGGCCCGTTTCGAACGCCAGATTGCCCCGGCAGCCGCCTGTGGAACAGCCTGTCCGGCCTCATCTACAAATAACCACGGAATAGAGCCCGCACCCAACATACTGAACATACGCTGGATAGATGCAAAGGTGGAAGAGACAACAGGGACAACCAACCAAAACGTATTCCACATCGCCTGTATCTCCTTCTCGGTAAGGTCACCACCCGTTTTCAGGTAATTGAAGAAACCATCCAATGTCGTTTTTATCCGACTCGATGTTGCATTTGCCCGGAGTATAAACAATTCGTTCACTTTCATAGCTTCAATGAACAATTCGGATTGCAACTGCTTCAGTTTCTGCGAATACCAGGGAGAGGTTTCTTGGATTTTCTTCGATTCCTAATACAGCAGCAATTATTCCCCAATATTGTTCATCCAGACATTCTTCACTAACTTGCCGGAAATATCCAACCTGATCAGAATAACCTTTCACCTCCCCTTTTAAAGATAGTTCTTTCGAGATATTTTCTACCGCCCCATTATTCGAAGATGTAACAACAATACCTCCATCGCATATGGAAGGATCCGGTGCATAAATAAACGGAGTATATTTCTCACTGACTTGTACCTCACCTATTTTACGGAAAGCCTTTGCCGGATCAGTAAAGCTAACCATCTTTTTAGCACGCTTCACCAGAATTGCAGCAATAATATCCCTTAATAAGGTTGTCTTACCTGTTCCCGGAGGTCCGTTAACAGAAAACAATCCCTCCTGTTTCTCGCCGGACAACTCTTTACTGACCGTATTCACCGCAAACTGTTGCATCAAACTTGCCCCGTAAGGAGACGGCCAACAACCATCCGGATAATTTTCCGGCACCAGACTTTCTTTCAGAATTTCAGGATGGAGGGAAAGGTCTGAATGAGCGAAATCTTCATTCAAACAGGCACTTAAATAATTTTTAAATGCTGTATTATAACCTTCTTTTTCATAAGAAGCAACTATCCGCTCCAAATCGTCGATATAGAAACTGTTCAATATATCAGCATTCGATTCATCCGGATCCGAAGGATTATTTTTCTTGAAAACTTCTTCCGTCCGGATGTATATTTCTGCTTCAGGAGAGGTACTCCACTTCAGTTTCCGTATAATTAAGGATTGAATATCCTGTAGATTCTCTAGCGTCTGAACATCTGACAAATAACTCAGGAAATCTTCTGCCAGTTCTTTCTGATTTTCGGTTAATTGCTCAAACAGATTATATTTTAACTGATTAAAATCATCAGACCAGGTATTAGTTTCTATCTTATCCTCCTCCAACTGTTTCAATGCCCAAGGCATGGTAGAAAGACCAAATGTATTTTGTATGTATATACCCTGACAATCCAGTTTAAGAGAAGCATAACAAACCTTCGCATTAACCGGATTCGGATTGACGCTTTCATCCTTAAAGAATTCTTTTACAAAATCGGAAACAGACGTCAGAGAAAATACGCCCAGATAAATGGTGTATTGAATCGTCTTTCTCGGATCTTTAGCAACCAACGGACGCATCCACGGAAGCTCCTCCCCCAATCTTTTTATATTATTATCTTTTGGAAGAAGAGCCGGAGAAAAATGTTCCAGTTTGTGCCAACAGGAAAGTATATGTTTATAATCTGGCATTGTATTATTTGTTAGTTGTTTTAACTGTCTCAATTAACCACCAACAAAATTAACAAATCATTTTAAATACACAGAGATTTATACAATATCAGAATTTCTTTATTCCATCCTGGCTTTTACCTTCCCCCAGGCATGCGTATCGAACAGACAGCTACTCCGCATCGTATCATACATTTCTTTAAACCGGGACATCGGTATCATAAAACTTAGAATATCCGGCTCAAAATAAGGACGTACGGAAGGATCGAAGAATCCGATGAACGTACGCTTACCTCCTCTCGCATTCTCAATAACGGCCTGTGTGATAACCGAGCAACAACCGGAACCAAATAAAGAAGTAACAGCATCCTGTGAATTATTATCGAAAAACGCCCAGGTAGCCAGGCCGGAAAGCATATCGGGGGTTGCCAGAAACAGAATTCCTTCCAAATTATTGAAGTTCTCAACTATATCCATTCGGGCAAAATTCAAATAATCTATCTTTGCTCTCGGTACTTGCAATTCTTCCAAAAACTCAGAAACGCCTTCGGGTGTTTGTTTGTATTTTTCTTTTAAAGACACAAATCCGGGAATCCGTTCGGGCATCTCCGTAAAACCTGTATAGAATTTACCACCGCCACAGCCGATAGTTTCGACACTCAAAGTAACCGTTTGTCCGGCCCTGACATCCTTCATACATTTAAATAAACACCCTCCGATTTTATCGACCGGATTTACCGGTTGCTCCGAATACCAAAAGACAATAGGAAGATCTACTTTATCTCCGAATGCTTCGTGAAAGTTATTGAGAAATACTTGTATGTCCATGATACAGATGATTTATTGGTTTTGTCAAATATACGAAAAATTCAATTTTAAATGGTCATCTTATCAACAAAGAGTTTACAATCTTTTTATCTGCGGAACAGAAGTCATAATCCATCAAATCCCGGATCGTACATTCCTCCAAACTTTCACCCGGTTCCTACTTTCCTTCGGAAAATTCCCACAACAGACCACAATTCTTATGATGCAGACGCTGGCAAATTAGTAGTTCTCCTTGTTTGTTACAAATAATTGCTGCTGTTACTTCTATCATTATAGACTTGGCTTTAAATTAAAACCGTTTTCATCTATTTTTAAGATCCTCTCAAAAAAGAATTTACTAATCAATGATTGAGGGCAATCTCTATGTCTACTATATTTTTCTAATGACCATCCCTTATTTAAAGCACGCTCACCCAGGCTTTGCATTTGAGTGATTATTGAATTTGCGGCATGCTTACTAGAGATGTTATGCTCTTCTTTATATCTAAGTGCCTTACTCGTCGAGTTATAAATAATATAATAAATCTGTGAGACCGAATAGTTATTAAGAAGATCATTTATAACAGAAACGGTTTTCTCACCAACTGTATAATATATACTGAACAACTTCATAATATTATATTGGAGATACTGTATACTTTCATGAAGAGCTATTTTTCTCCATAACATTACAGCGTCATCTTTATTAAATTCCAAATCAGGATTAATGATTGAATCGAATAAAGAAACTCTATCCAAAGTTGATGATTTAAGATTCAAGTACCAAGAGACATCGTATACATCAAACATAAATTGTTCCTTTTCTATATTTACATCATGAATATATCTCAATTCAACATTTGGATGTATCTTTATTATTCTTTTTGTTTTTAATTCTATTATAATTTCATCCCTGAATTCAGAAGTTGGAGCAATTAGATTCGTAAAGTTTCGTATTGCTTTTATATAACTATAATCTTCAGAAATACCTTCCCGCAAAAAAGCGCCCAAATAAACTTTCTGCACAAATGTCAATGCATCAAAATCAACTGCATCGTCTTCATGTATTTCTAACAGGCTTCTGACAAATAACTCCTTTTGATGTTCATCAAACTCTCTTTTTTCTTTTTCAAGCAACTCCATTTGATGTCGTTTCTCCTGACAATATTCACAAGAACAGTCTTCATCATTAGATGAATGGCTACAATTAGTGCATATATATTTATATGTCTGTGACAAATTTCTCGATAAATATTTCAAAATCAATCTTCCTCCACAACATTCACAAACATCATCAGTTTGCTTTTCTTCAAATGGCAAAATACTCGCAAACTTGTGAGAGGTAACATTTATATGATACTCTTTTATTAACTTTGATATATTTGCCTTCTGATAATACTTATTAAGCAAATCCTCTATTTGCTCATCTGATAAGTGTGCTAATTTGTCTGATCTAAAGCGGTCCATTATACATAAATATTAAATTTAACATTGTAAACAAGAAGGTGTTAGGCAGGGAATAATCTCTCTCAACAGATTCTGATAATCACAAATATATACAAAAATCCACAGATCAACACCGTTCAACGCTTTAAATTCATACAGCGTATTAAATTTAAAGTCTAAATGCACTTATATCAAGATTTTATACATTTCATATATTAATTAGATAAGATTATTTCAGCTACAAATTAATTGTATCTTTGTATGTACACTATATCAGAAGAACAAATGAAACATCTCCTCAACATCATCACCCTCACACGTATCCCTTTATCAACCTCCCCGTTATTTTCTTGTCATAATCATCCTGTATTTATCATTCTCTATTTGCTTTGCGGATTTAGTGATATACTTGATGGCTACATGGCCCGTAAGATGAACGTACAAAGTACGCTGGGAACCAAGTTGGATTCTATTGCTGATATTTTTATGTATGGAGTGATTATTACGGTTCTGATTATTTGGGAGCGATGGGGATTGATTAGTTTTATTCCTGTACTGACTATTATCTGCCTGACCAGATGTATCAATATCATAACAGGATATTTAAAATTTCGTCAACTGGTCATGATCCATACACTGGCGAATAAAATCAGCGGGTTACTCGTTTTTCTGATTCCTATTCTATACGTTATGACCGGAAATATCAAAACTATTTGGCCGATAGCTATATTCGCATTACTGACTTCCCTTGAAGAGGCAGTCATTATTATCCGGATGAAAAAACCGGAATTAAGCAGGAAGAGTTTATTTTTCAATTAGAATAAATAGTATATTTGAACCATTAAATTCAACATCATGAAAATTATATCAATACGAGAGAATCCGACCTATAAAGATATCGCTATCAACTATTTTCAAAGCAAATGGCCTTCCGTATACCCTGTGCTTTATGAAGATTCTATTAATCACAGTATAGATTCTCCGAATCCACTCCCTCAATGGTATTTATTGGAAAAGGATAATGAAATAATTGGTTGCGCCGGGCTGATCACCAATGATTTTATCAGCCGGATGGATTTGTATCCGTGGGTTTGTGCCGTATATATAGATGAAAACCACCGGGGACATTTTTACAGTACGCTTTTATTGGAGAAAGCCAAAGAAGATACGATTAAAGCCGGTTTTAGCAGATTATACCTCAGTACGGAACATATCGGATTCTATGAAAAGCTGGGATTCAAATATATAGGTCAAGGTTACCATCCTTGGGAAGACGAATCACGCATCTATGAAATAGAGGTAAAAACATAATTCTACCGAATAACAATGATTATACTGAAACTTTTTCAGCATAAGTCATGCTTTGATTTTGAATAAATACATATATTTGCTTCTAATAAAAAATTATGTTTATGAGAAGCACGTATTTTATCATCACCCTCGCGATTTGCTTCTGCATGTCTCTCCATGCGGAAAACAAAGCAAATAATTACATGAAACAGGCTCAAAGTAGCCTGGAACAAAAGGACTTTACCAAAGCCCGTTATCTTTTTCTGCAAGCTTACAAAGCCTTCTCGAACGAAGGAGACTATACACAAGCCATCGATTGCGGAACAAAAGCGACGTACCTGTACTATCGCGAAAACTATTATCAGGAAGCATTCGAGCTTTGCAGGCAAATGACGCAGTTTCTTTTAACCGAAGAACAGAAAGCGCAAAAGACCTTCTACGACCAACGTTTCCAATTGACAAAAGAACGGTTGCAGATGTACATAAAACTCAAAAACGCGGCACAGGCACAGCTTCAACTCAACACGTTAGATAATCTGGTAAGCCAGGCAGGCAGCGAAAAACTCGCTGAAGACTTTTTATATACCCAGGCAAGTTATTATTATACATTCGGACAAAACGAACAGGGAGATGCCAGCTTCAGCAAACTCATCAACCAATATAAGGATAAAAAAGAGTACGACAAGGTAAGCGAATGTTACAAGCACCTGATCACAATAGCCCGCTCAGCCAATAACGCCCCGTTAATGGAACGTACTTACGAAAAATATATCGTCTGGACCGATTCCGTTAAAGCGCTTAATGCACAGGATGAACTGGGAGCATTGCAGTTAAAGTATGACGACAGCCTGAAAACTATACAGGAAAAAGACGACAAACTATCAGGCAAACAATACATGATAGTAGGTCTTTGCACACTGGTTGTCATTCTTATCGCCGGATTGCTTTTCGTAGCATTCCTGTTATTACGCTTCATTGTGCTCAACAAAAAGCTGAAAAACATCATCCAGACAACCAACGAGCACAGCGAACAGCAAACCAAATTTATCCAAAGCATATCGGAGCAAATGAAACCGACTCTCGATAAGCTCAATGTATCGGCAGAAGAATTACGAGCCGAAGCAATTCTGACACGTGTAAATGCCTTGAAGCAATTCAGTGTAAACATCCAGGAATTATCTTCTCTTGAAAGTTCTTTAATGGAACCGTACGAAGTACAATCGTTCAATATGGGTAGTTTCTGCAAAAAAACGATGGATAAGGTAAAAGATAAAATCCATCCGGATGTAGAAGTAATTGTTGATGCCCCTCAACTGGAAGTAAAAACAAACGCAGAACAACTGGAACGTATTTTATTACATCTGTTGAATAATGCAGCTTCACATACGACTTCCGGTAAAATATGGCTGGAATTCAAGAGAAAGGGAGCACACCTTTGCCACATCATCGTTACAGATAACGGAACAGGTATTCCCGACGAATTAAAAGAAAACCTCTTCAAACCATTCAGCGAAGTCAAAGATTTGGCAGAAGGAGACGGACTAGGCCTACCTATCTGTGCCCTGATCGCCAACAAACTGAACGGCAGCCTTTCAATTGATATGGATTATAAAAAGGGATGCCGGTTTATTCTGGTATTACAGATATAAAGGAAACTGTTCACTATTTACGAAAAACTCATTTAATAAAAGTCTTCCGATATTCCCGGAAGACTTTTTTATTTGCCGCCTCCCCCGTAAGAAGATATTCAAAACCCAGCTTCTCACAAACCCTGACGGATGCCATATTCTGATCGTACATACGGGCAATAAGTTCCGTACAACCCAATCGGCTAAAAGCATAGTCGATCAAACCCTGACATACTTCCGTTCCATATCCTTTATTCCAATACGCTTGATCGATAATGTAACCAACCTCCATTTTCCCAGGATCTGAAAATGAGTTGAACAGTCCGGCTTCACCTATAATATTGTTTTCTCCCCTCATCTTAACAACAAACACACCATATCCTTCCGGGTATCCAGTTTCATTCGTTGCCTTATAACGAGCTTTTAATTCCTGCAAAGTCCAGTCATACCTGCCGGACTGGATGTATTTCATATTTTCTTCCTGAGTATAGATAGCTAAAAGAGCCTTCAGTTCCTCTTCTATGGTAATTTCCTTTATTACCAGTCTTTCCGTTTCAAAATGGATCATACGATTATAGTTATCAAGAAAAACATCAGTACCTAATGCAAGAAGACGTTGGTTTTCAATAAAGTTCTGTCCATATTTGAGCCATCGTTTGGTAAATGACTTAAATTTACTGCATGGAAAAATCCGGCATTGGAAACAATGGGTAATACCTTTTTCCTTACAACACAAATGAAATGTTTTGCACCGTTCACATTTATCTGAATATTCGGCACCCTTGCAAGGTTTCTTTATCCGCGTATAGTTTGGGCAGCCTCCACAAAAGACACCGCAAGCCGGAACTCTCCCATTGTAAATAATATCAATCATACAAAGATTTCATTTTATTTCTAACAAAGATAAACAAAATACAGGGTTTACATTATCAAAATGATAGTTATTTCAAACTATTAAAAGAAACAGCTCCTTTCATTTTACAACCAAACAACCGTCCATTGATTTCATATTAACATTAAAACAGCTACTATCATATCAAATAGAAACCAACCGCTCTAATAAACAAAAAAAACGTCAGTATTTAACACAGGCGTACATATCATTATGCAAGAAACAAACTATATTTGTCGAACAATTTGACAACAAAATAGGTATTAAGCAAACATAAGGTCAACAAACAATGAAAGAACAGATCTATTTGAACAGAAAGCAAGGATTATACGATCCTGCGAATGAACACGACGCGTGTGGAGTCGGAATGTTAGTTAACATTCACGGAGGAAAGTCGCACGACATTGTAGAGTCAGCCCTTAAAGTATTGGAAAATATGCGTCACCGGGGTGCAGAAGGTGCCGACAACAAGACTGGTGACGGTGCTGGTATCTTACTTCAGATCCCTCACGAATTTATTTTGTTGCAAGGGATTCCCGTTCCTGAAAAGGGAAAATACGGGACAGGTCTGGTCTTTCTTCCCAAAGACGAAGCACAACGCTCTGCCATCCTCAGTATTATGATCGAGGAGATTGAAAAGGAAGGTCTTACCCTGATGCATCTGCGGAAAGTTCCTGTGAACAGTGACATACTGGGAAAAGACGCACTGGCAACAGAACCGGATATCAAACAAATTTTTGTCACCGGTTGCGATAATCAGCAGGAACTGGAATTGAAGTTGTACGTGATACGTAAACGCATAGAAAACAAGGTAGCAGCTTCTGACCTGGCGGCAAAGAATGACTTCTATGTAGCGTCTTTATCTACCAGGAATATTGTATATAAAGGAATGCTGGAATCCATGCAGCTCCGTCATTACTTCCCTGACCTGACAAATAACTACTTTACAAGCGGGTTGGCATTGGTTCACTCCCGCTTCAGTACGAACACATTTCCGACCTGGAGCCTGGCACAACCTTTCCGCCTGCTGGCTCATAACGGAGAGATCAATACGATCCGCGGGAATCGGGGATGGATGGAAGCGCGTGAAAGCGTACTCACCTCTCCTACCATCGGCAACATTGAGAGTATCCGTCCGATCATTCAGCCGGGGATGAGCGATAGCGCTTCGCTGGATAATGTGCTGGAGTTTCTGGTGGCATCAGGGTTGAGCCTGCCGCATGCCATGGCGATGCTCGTTCCCGAAAGTTCGAATGAAAAGAATCCGATATCGGAAGACCTGAAAGCGTTCTATGAATATCATTCCATATTGATGGAGCCCTGGGACGGTCCGGCAGCCCTGCTCTTCAGCGACGGACGGTTTGCCGGCGGAATGCTCGACCGCAACGGTCTACGTCCGGCTCGTTATCTGATCACTAAAAACGATATGATGCTGGTAGCTTCCGAGGTCGGCGTTATGGATTTTGAAGCGAATGAGATCAAAGAAAAGGGACGCCTGCAACCGGGAAAAATATTAATGGTCGATACAGAAAAAGGGGAAATCTATTATGACGGCGAACTAAAAAAACAACTTGCTGAAGCCAAACCGTATAAGACATGGCTGGCAAATAACTGCGTGGAACTGGACGAACTGAAATCCGGACGCAAAGTTCCGCATACGGTAGACAACTACGACAAATTACTGCGTACTTTCGGTTACAGTCGTGAAGACATAGAAAAGATCATTGTCCCGATGTGCACCGGAGGCACCGAACCCGTCGGTTCCATGGGTAACGACACACCGTTGGCTGTCCTCTCCGACCGTCCGCAATTATTATACAACTATTTCCGCCAGCAGTTCGCACAAGTGACTAATCCGCCGATCGACCCGATCCGCGAAGAACTGGTGATGAGCCTGGAAGAATATATCGGCGCGGTAGGTAACAATATTCTGGTGCCTAGCGAAAGCCATTGCAAGATGGTACGGTTGAATCATCCGATCCTGACCAACACACAACTGGACTTGCTGTGCAATATCCGGTACAAAGGTTTCAACGCCATCAAACTCCCGATGCTGTTTGAAGCAGCCAAAGGACGTGAAGGTCTGAAGTCGGCCCTCGACGAACTATGCAAAAAAGCGGAACAATCCGTTACCGATGGAGTGAATTACATCATCCTGAGTGATAAAAATGTCGATGAAAAGCTGGCACCGATCCCTTCCCTCCTCGCCGTCAGCGCAGTTCATCACCATCTGATCTCCGTACAGAAACGGGTACAAACAGCCCTGGTTGTTGAAACGGGTGAGATGCGTGAAGTAATGCATGCCGCATTGTTGTTGGGATACGGGGCGAGCGCCATCAATCCTTATATGGTCTTTGCCATCCTGAAAGAACTGGAAGACAAACATGAAATACAATTAAACTATGAAACGGCCCGTAAGAATTATGTAAAATCCATCTGTAAAGGACTGTTTAAAGTCATGAGCAAAATGGGGATCAGTACTATCCGCAGTTACCGGGGAGCCAAATTGTTCGAAGCAGTCGGCCTGGATGCGGAACTGGCACGCACTTATTTCGGCGGTACGACCAGCAACGTCGGTGGCATCCGCCTGGACGAGATTGCACGCGATTCGATCGCTATGCACCACCAGGCATTCGACCAACCGGTAGACGACATGTTGGAACACAAAGGTATTTACAGTTTCCGGAAAGACGGTGAGAAACATGCCTGGAACCCGGAAACCATCTCTACCCTGCAACTGGCAACCCGTTTGGGAAGTTACAAGAAATTCAAGGAATATTCGCGAATGGTGGACGAAAAGGAATCTCCCATCTTCCTCCGTGACTTCCTGACTTTCAAAAAACAAAAATCCATCCCGATCGAACAGGTGGAACCGGCGGAAGAAATCATGAAACGGTTCGTTACCGGTGCCATGAGCTTCGGTTCGATCAGCAAGGAAGCACATGAAACGATGGCGATGGCCATGAACAAGATACACGGCCGGAGCAATACCGGAGAAGGTGGCGAAGATCCTGCCCGGTTCACTCCGCGCGAAGATGGTTTATCTCTCCGCTCTTCCATCAAACAGGTGGCATCGGGACGTTTCGGCGTAACAACGGAATACCTGGTAAATGCAGATGAGATACAAATCAAGGTCGCCCAGGGAGCCAAGCCGGGAGAAGGCGGGCAGTTGCCGGGGTACAAGGTGAACGACATCATTGCAAAGACACGTCATTCCATTCCGGGCATCTCGTTGATCTCTCCTCCTCCTCACCATGATATTTATTCGATCGAAGATCTGGCACAACTGATCTTCGACCTTAAAAATGTCAATCCGAAAGCGGAGATCAGCGTCAAGCTGGTTTCGGAAAGCGGCGTCGGAACCATCGCGGCAGGTGTAGCCAAAGCGAAAGCAGACCGCAT